>Ga0208196_1004031_pt1 | contig 11721 bp, 5 predicted proteins | sample AD_JPNNA7_MetaG_FD_184443 | JGI IMG/M metagenome (GOLD analysis project Ga0208196, IMG submission 184443) | Active sludge microbial communities of municipal wastewater-treating anaerobic digesters from Japan - AD_JPNNA7_MetaG (SPAdes) (version 2) | ecosystem: Engineered > Bioreactor > Anaerobic >...
CAAACCAGAAGATGGACAGAACATTAAAAGCCAGTATTTGGTATATCAGGGTAGCCACCATCCAAGCAATCAAAGTTAAATAAACAAATGCAAAAAGCATCCATTTAAAGCCGTGTTCCTTAAAAAGAATTGTGAGCGAGGCAGCGCAGGGTGAATAGAGCAAGATAAAAACAAGATAAGCCAAAATAGAGGCAGTACTGCCAAAACCGCTTTTGATATTATTTGCCAACTGATCAGCTGAAATTTCTCCCTCTGAATTTTGGTAGAGACCCTGCAAGGTTCCAACAATTGCTTCTTTGGCAAAAAGTCCGCTGATTAAAGCTACGGATGACTGCCAGTTATCTCTTTTAATTCCCATCGGCTGTAAAACAGGAGTAATCAATTTTCCTCCTAATTCCAGAATTGAGGTCTTTTCGCTATCCCTTCCTGTTGAAATTTGAATACATTGCAGAATATTTATCAATACAATAACCAGTAAAATGGTTTTTCCGGCTCTCAACAGAAAACTTTTCAGCCGCTGCCAGGTGTGCATAAAAATGCCATTCAGCGTAGGAAGATGATAGGCAGGAAGTTCCATTACAAAATCCCCCGGCGAACTTAGAAAAATTGTCTTTTTTAAGAGCAAACCAGTTAAAACACCCATAATTATGCCAAAAAGATAAAGCCCAAAAATAACCAAATCTGCCCGCTGCGGGAAAAATATCATTACTAAAAATGTATACACCGGAAGTTTAGCTCCACAAGATATAAAAGGAGTTAAAATGGAGGCAAAAACCCTGTCCCGAGGTTTATCCAAAGTCCGCGTTGCCATTATTGCCGGAACAGTGCAGCCAAAACCAACTAATAAAGGAATAAATGCCTTTCCCGGCAGCCCTATTTTGCGCATAAATTTATCCGCTATAAAAGCAGCTCTTGCCATATAACCAGAGTCCTCCAGAATAGATAAACTTATGTATATGAAAAAAATAGGAGGAATAAAACTGCCAATGGTTACAATTCCTCCTCCCATTGCCTCACTGAAGAAATAATTTAGCCAATGCGGAAAGGACAGCGAACTTAATAAATTTCCCGCCTGCTCTATAAACAGCCAGCTGAGAGCAAAATCTATCCAGTCAATACAGGGCTGGCTTAGTTTAACTGCCACCAGGAAAACCAAATACATCACAATAAAAAAGACAGGCAAGCCAACAACACTGTTCAGCACAACTTTATCTACCATATCGGAAAAAGTTAATTGGTTTTTCCGCTTGCGCTTCACAACATCTTTAATTAAACCGCGAATATAACCATAACGATCATCCGCAATTACAAAAGCAGGTTCCTGACCTCTATGTTTCGCTATGGCTGCTATCTCCTTTGCTACAATTGCTCTATCTTCATCCGCTAAACGGGAAGTTAATTCTGCATCACCTTCAATCAATTTCAATGCCTGCCAGCGACTTTTAATCAAAATAGCATAAGCCGTGGTAGTTGACTTGGAAAATTGACGCAGGGGAACTTTGCTTTCCGGTTCTCCTAAACCCGAGCTCAAAACAATCTGCCAGATATTTTGCAAGTGCTTTTCCACTACTTCATCATAATGAATCGTTGCCGGAACAGGTGGCTGAATTAAATACTCTTCCACCTTTTTGAGAATTGGAGAAACATCTATCCGCTTATTCAAAACCAGAGGATAAACGGCAAAACCAAGATGGGAACTTAAATGCTCGGTATCAATATAAATTCCATTATGCTCCGCTATATCTATCATAGAAAGACACATCAAAAGAGGGGCACCCAATTCCATCAATTGCACAGTTAAATACAGATTGCGTTCCAGATTGGAAGCATCTACCAGGTTGATTATTATATCGGGCTTTTCGGCTAAAATGTAATTACGGGCTACTAATTCATCGGGACTGCCTCCTGCCAGAGAATAAATGCCCGGAAGATCAACTACTTCGTAGCTTTTACCGTTATAATTGCATATCCCCGATTTGTGTTCAACTGTAACTCCAGGCCAATTACCAACTGATTGATGTGCACCAGTTAAAGCATTAAAAAGGCAGGTCTTACCTACATTGGGATTTCCTGCCAGGGCAATAACAGGCCTATTTTTCATCGGATTGCGTCTCATTCTCAATTGAGGTGCATTTCCAGCATAGACCCTTCACATTCAATTCTATACTCTCCGGCTTAAATTTCAAGTCCTGCGCCTGTTTTTCCAATATAGGATATAAAGTGTTTAAATCCGTCTCCATTAAATCACCACAATTTCTGCATAACCAATGAATGTGCTTTGGATGACCAAAAATATGTTCATAACGCTCTCTGCCTTCACTGCGTAAAGCTCGTTGCACAAGCCCTGCATCCAATAAGAGAGGAATAGTCCGATAAACAGTTGCCAGAGATATTGAACTGGTCTTTCCCCTGATTTTATCATACAGTTCTTCCGCATTAAAATGGGTGTGCATACTGAATACGGTATCCAGTATACAACGCCTGGGTTTAGTTAATTTGAGCCCCTTATGATTAAGGTATTGATTAAAGATAACTGCATATTCTTCCATCGTTTTCTCCTCCTTGTATTGAGAATCATTCACAACTTTGCACAACCGGGTTTTCTGTCAAGCAACATTTGGAAAATTTATGATGCCCCCCTTTTTAAAACAGGATAGTATAAGTTGCTATCTGTAGTTTATGAAAAAGATATACATACTACAAGTATACAGATAATCACGGCAATTCCCGTAATTCCTGTCTATTAAACCATAGCTAATCTTACGGCAGAAACATCCAACAATGATGTTATACTCAACTGAACTGCACCAGAAGCTAGTGAAGCTGGTTATAAAATCTATCGTGATAGCAATCTTATCTATACTATAACCGACCCCTCTATCACCCATTATAATGATACTGGACTAACTGCAGGTAATTATTTATATGCAGTAATTGCAACTTATCCAACCGGTGAATTTGCACCAGTTACGATTAGTGTCTTTGTTGTATCCTGTGATGACGCATCTGTGCAAGAATTAATCACAGAACTTAAATCCTGCTATCCTAATCCTTTCCAGACCTCTACCTCTATCCATTACTCAGTAAAAGAAGCTGTACCTGTGGAAATTAGGATTTATAAAGCTCGCGGTGAATTAGTCCATAAACTGGTAAATGATAACAGAGTTCCAGGAAACTATCATATTGTCTGGGATGGACGCACTCAAAATGGAACTCTTGCTCTCAGTGGTATCTATTTCTATCAAATGAAAGCGGGAAACTTTAATAGCCAGATAAAGAAACTACTCCTTATGAAATAAGCTAAAAATATCAAACCCATTTCATAAGAAAGGGAAAGATTGCTTATGCTTTAAACGAAAGATATTCTAAGAAATGAAAAGGATAGGAATTATCATTAAAAATAACATAACTTTCTATACCGTAGAAGATTCATACATCCTTTTCATTTCCTTTTTCTAAAACTGGAAGTCATTATAATTTTTTTATTACTTTATAAATTGCAATTCATTCCCTCACAACCTCATAATACCTTTGTTATCAATTACAATCTGGTAATTCTTATCTTTAGCTATAGCTAATAGATTATTATAATGATAAATATTACCATTCCTAACGGAATTAGCTCTGAACATTAATTACGGTTCGTTATTATATCCTTGTCATCTGATGATCAATCATCTTTATAAATCTACTGTTTATAAAGTAATTATCTTTAAACGATTCCAAAATAATTGCTTAAACGCCTGAAAGGGAAACACAATAATAACAATCTCGTAAACCACTCTTAAAATTTACGATTCTTTAGCATAGAAATCGTGAATTATACAAAGGTCTTATTCCACCATCTCTATTATTATGTTGGGCTCTGAGTTTTCAATATTATCAACTTTATAATCATTATTTATATACTTTTGACCTTTTTTATTTATATTAGTATTCTTCATAACCAGCAGAATTGGGGTAAAACGATATATAAGCTTTTCCATGTGAAACTACGTAAATTGATCCAGGTTTATAAAGACCTCCAAAAGTCTTAAATTCTCGCTCATATAACATAGCTTTCAAGCTGATTATCTTCAGATCTTCATAACCGACTGCAAGTAGTTTTCCAGTAAAGTCAAATGACAGGGAATAGACATGCTTATTGTTTTCATAGCTATTAGTTAACATCTTGGAATTCATATCGTAAAATGCAAAACCTTCATATTTCCCTCCAACTACAAGAATATTACTATCTGGGCTAAAATCCAAAGCAAAAAAACAATTACTTGTTGAAACATTAATGACTTTATCCAGTGTTGTTAAATCATATACATTTAGTTCTTTGCCAATATTTGCAATATATTTTTGGTTAGGACTGAATTTGACTCCTTTGATACATTCATAACCGGAAAAATCCCATAACATTTTTCCTGTTTCTATATCATATATCCTTGCGTCAGAATTTGTGTAAGAAAAACCTCCTCCTACCGCAACAAGCCGCCCATCTGGACTAATATCTACAGAGTATATACCTCCATCAAAACTTTCCGATAATATAACTTCCTTTGTTTGAACATTTATCAACCAAAAGTCTTTTTTCGTTGGTTCTATACCATATGCACCTACAGCAAGATATTTTCCTTCTGGACTGAGTGAAATGCAATTAATCTTATTAGGGAAATTATTTTTATATAAACAAATAGTAGAATCAGGTAGAGTTTTTAGAACATATACACTTTTATTATTACTACATGCAAAAATTTCGCCATCATAACTAAAATCTGAATAGCTAAAATCTGAATAAAAATAATAGGGCTTTAGTGTATCCACTTCATATTGACATATTGGATCTTCTTTATTATAAATATCAATATATGAAATTGCTATTGTATCATCATAGGATATATAACCACAAGCAAAATAATCAAATTTATCAAAGTTTTCATACAAAAAGCGTGCTTCATCTGAAGGAATTGATAACAAAGCTCTACAATTAAGATGAGGATATTTTTCATTAGTGATGTATAAAGAATATTTTTCAGTATTAGCATCATAATTATCTAATTGAATTTTAATATCCCCAACCCCTCCTATAGTTTTCCTAAGACAATTTAGATTTTCTAAATGTGGTTTAATGTATTGATCCCTTATAGCAATTATCTTTGGTGCTGATTTACAAATCCTCATAAGATATTTTGTATCTGATTCAAACATATCTTGTGGTAAAAAATCAGGGTCATTGTTGCGAAGTTCAGCAATTTTATTTTCACATACTACATTATCTCGGGCCATTGCTTCTTTTTCTATTGAGATTTCTATTAAGGTTTCATCAATGGAATAAGCACTTAGTAATGAGATAAATATGATACAAATTGAAATACAATAATATTTAAACATCTTTCCTCCATTTTACTTTATATAAGTTGAGTCTCAAATGTTGGTGTAAATTCCAACTCATTGTTTCTCAAGTTCTTTGAGGGCATTTGATACCCCTCAATACTCACAATATATGTAAGGCCACACGACCGAATGCTTTATTTTCATCTCTTTAATTCAAGTCAAGTCCTTTTTTTTCATCAAATGCTACCTTACTACGACGGCTCATATCAAATAAACTGCCGGGGCTTTTTTTTGAACAGTTATAAATTTCTTTCATAGCACATTACACTCTTTAACATATAGCCTCTTCAGCTACTAATTATACTATTTATAATAAGAATATCTTGTCAAGCACAAAAAATTGTTTTTTTTCATTTTTTTGTGGAAAGCTATAAACACCCTTGCAGTTTCATTTTTCAGTATACATAAGTTCCGTAGAAATCACTGCGAAATATAATGGGTTGCCGAACTCTGATTCGGCAAATGCCGTCAGGCATATTTTTTTTCAAAGGTCTCCGACCTTTTTGGAAAAGAAAAAGTTTGTCAACCCATGACCTTGGCTAATTCTTCGGCTTTGAGCCAGGAAAAACTCGCAAGAATATTCAACTTCTTAACTACTGTACTATTAGGCAAAGCTAGTATTGCTTACTCAATAGACTCCAAAGTACTAGTATCTATGCTGTGTTTGTGTCATCCCCTTTCTTACTCCTTTTTGGGTAAGATATGAGAAAAGATAATAAGTATTTATAGCTTGAAAATATAAATTAGTTGAATCTCAAATGTTGGTTTCAATTCCAACACATTGTTTCTCAGATTCTTAGAGGGCATCTAATATCCCTCGTTTCTCACAATCTATGCAATGCCAAACGACCAAATGCATTATTTTCATCTTCTTAATCTATGTCAATCTCTTTTTCATCAAAAGCTACCTTGCTACAAAGAGCTTATCTTTATAGTCCCTAACTGAAAACTTCAAATCGGAGAAATTGGGTCGTAATTATGCTATTCAGTGATGTAAGTTTTTATCACCATTTCTTCAAGTAACATCACCGTTTCTGAAAATTTAATCACTGAAAACTTCAAGCCTTTATCATACTTTTTTCAAATCGCCATCATCATTTTTTTAAACTTTTATCACCGAAACTTCAAATGGAATTCTAAAAAATAGTATTCTACCGTAACATTTGATAATTGCCTGTTTGCGTATAACAAAGCATTTTACGAGATTGAAGATAACAATACTTCACTGATTGAAAACTGCTTATTTAGTATAAGTAATAACATTTGGAGAACATATAATGGAAAACCACTGAATTGGGGCCAATTAGTTACAAAGTTGGTAACCAACCCTCAAAGAAAAGGGACATACAAAGTCACTTGGAATGGAACGGATAAAACCGGTAATTGAGTATCTCCCGGACTGTACTTTTACCGTATAGAAACAAATGGTAAGATATTGTCCAATAAAATGATACTGTTAAAATAGAAGAACACATAAAGTAACGCATTTAAAAGAAAAATCCTGGCTCAATTTCACTATTCAAAAGCCGTATTCGTTCTCCATCTCCAATGAAACTGTGGAAACGGAGTATGAGATCCTGAGACAAATACCGGGTTCATTTCTGCATCGTAATCTATCTGATCAGCTTTGGCCTAAAGAACAAGAGCTTTGATGTTTCCCCGGGCATTATTCAGAGCATTGGACTTGGTATTTGTATTATTTGGGTTTAGGTTAAGAGTAGAAAATAGTTCAAGAGGAAGACATGAAAAAGGCGAATTTCAGCTAATTGTAGCTAAATAAGGAAAAGCAGAAAGCAGAGAAAAAAAAGATTGGGCAAGAAGAAAAAAAAGATTATAATATATATGTGAAGCATCTGGAGTGCCTGCCCGCTGAGAAAGATGTGAACTGGTCAAATAGCAGGCAATGTTGATGATCAGCATAATAATGGGGCTGTCCCGAAACTAAAGATTAGTTTTTAGACAGTTAATAGAAGCGATCTTAATAAACAATCTCCCCTTGAGGAGACATTTATGTATACCCAAAAACACTAAAATATGCACTTTTTGGAGGTTGTGAGACAGCCCCATATTTTGGTAATATGCCTTGTCTATTATCATTAATATCATTGAATCGCAGAATTATATTCAAAACAAAAATGATACAGAGTGGCAAACTAAAATGTTATAGCAGGGCAGTGTAAAAGTGATTCACTTGAACCTTTTGTTATATCAAAAATCGGCAAAAATTGCAGTTGTGAAGTTAGAAAACAGCCCCAATTTTGTTCGGGTATCTGCAGTTTAGCAAAGAAATAAATTGCCGTTCCCTATTTCCCTGATTACAAATTTAGAAAAATCGGGGAAAGCTGTGCGCTAAGTTATTAGCAAGAAAAGCGGAGGCAACGAAACCTCCGCTTGCAATGCACAACTGGTTATGTTTACATAATATTAAAAGTTACTATCAAAGCGAAAACCTACCAGGAGTTTAAGGTTTTTATAAAAAACATCGTCTACATACTTATCATCAAACACAGGAGTAATACTTCTTTCATATCTGATTTCGCAAAAATACCGCTTATACTCCATACCCAGGTTTAGTTGATAGCCAAGAACGAAGGAGGAAAGTTCTATATAATCATCATCGTCATAATCGAAATCTTCATCTTGTCCACCAAGTTCTACCGAAAGACCGGAGCTGACAGGAATGCTTGCTGAAATGCCTGCTCCCAAATATGGTTTGATTGCTAATTCAGGAAGATTCAGAGTATAGATAGCAGAGACAGGAATCTGCAGCATATTTATACTATGTGTCCAAGTTGCATCATATACTTCATATTCATCGCAAAAATTCGCTTCCCATTTTGACCCATTCATACTAAAGGCAATTTCGCCTTGCAAAGAAAGATTTTGTAATACAGTTGCATTTCCGATAATTCCAATGTGCCCGAGGGTTCTTCCTTCAATATCAAAACCTTCGTCATCCAGATCCTCAATATCATCTCCACTGAAATTAGCAAAATTTAGCCCTCCAATTACACCTAACTTTACTTGGGTTAAGGTTTGGGATTGCAGTCCTGCTACTAATAGCAGTAAAAGCAATACTAACAGGTAGGCATTCGTTTTCATAATATTTCTCCTTTTTTCTTAGGCAGAATTTCCTTCTGCGACTATAATTCCTTATCTTAGCGTTTAGTTTTTTTGTCAAGATGTTTTCTGTTTTTTTAGGATTTAATATTAGTTTTTTGGCAGCGAGAAGGAAAAAACTTGACATAATTTTAGAGAACTACATAGTTGTGTTTGTCTTTATTTTTGCTGAAGAACAAATAAATTATTTGGAGGAACTTATGCAAGAAGAAATGAAAGAATCAATGCAGGAGCAGGTTTCGGAAGAAATTCCCAGCTCGGAAGAAGGAACCCCTGCAGTTTTAGAGGGTAAGCGAAAAAAGAAATCAGCTTTAATCCCGGTTCTGATAGTTTTATTTATAATTCTTGTGGTTATTGCTGTTTACTATTTTGCAACCTCTTCGCCTCAAATTCGTCATATTAGTAAAAACGCTCTCGTTGTATCCAAGGTTAATTTACCGCAGCTATTAAAGGAGAGCGGAACAATGAAAAAGGGTGAAATTGATGAAGATTTGATTTCTGCCCTGGAAGAGTATAATCTGGAGGCATTGGTTAAAGATCCGCGCAGCACAGGATTAATAACTACGAAGCCCTCTTACCTATTTGGGGAGTATGATCCGAAAAAAAACCTTCCCTATATTTTTATGGTTATGCCTATTGCCAATGCGGAAAAAGTGTATAACTTTACCAAAAATATAGCTCTACCTGGTGGTAATGACCTATCCGTTAGTAAAAAATCCAATATCTATGAAATTGATCTGCAAGGTCTTTCCTGTATGTGGACAGGAAAATCTATGTTGATAGGAATGACCGATCCAAACAATGATAACGACCTTAGCAAGAAAGTGAAAACTTACTTAACCCAGGATAAATCTGACTGTATTCTTGCTAATAAGAAATTTAGCCGCAGTAAGCTGAGAGGTCATGATATAACCCTTTGGGCTAATTTGGATGGAATGGCTCGTATTGCTCAAAAAGGATTAAAGGATGCCCAGGGAAATGTGGAAAGATTAATTTCCCAGCGCAAGCAGCGCAAGATGTATAGCGACTATTATTTTAATACAAATTTACCCTATTCTTACAGTTACTGGGAAATTATGGACCAATTTCAGGTGGACGACCCGAAAAATGTTTTTGAAAGCGTTCTTTTAGGAATTGCTTATGAAAGCAAAATTCCAATGAAAACAGTAATTGATTTACCTACTGAATTATATAATACTTACCTCTCTTTTTCCGCCGATTTTGATAAGGGAAAAATGGTCTCCTCAGTAAAATTTGAGACGACCCCGGAGAGGCAAAAGAAATTAGAAAGCATTATTGCCGATGCCGTCAATGTGAAAGACCTTTATCCTTATGTTCCAACCGAAGGATTGATTATGCTGAGCTCTGTAAAAACCAATTATCCAAAACTCTATACCCTTACGGAAAAGAGAATTGATAAATTGACGAAAAGTGTTGACAATCCTGAGATAAGCAAGCTAATGAAGCATCTGAATAAGCTGGCAGATGGTTCCGGCATAATTGCAGTGAATATTTTGGACGAAAAGGAAGCACCCTTTGTAACCCTTATTGCATCAGTTAAAGACAATAAGGGAATACAGGAATTGCTGAAAGATATGGCCCGGGAAGGTCATTTGCGTAAAGATGGTAAGTATTATTATTTGGATGAGTTAGTCATTTTCTTTGAAGATAATGTGATGATCTGCACTACCAATCATAATAACTATAAAAAAAGTAATCGCAATTTAGAAGGAACTCTTGCCCGACAAATGAATAAAAACCCCTTCAATATGACGATGGATTTCACGGCTTTAAAAGATTTAACGGATGACTTGTCCGATGAAGAAGAAGATGCTTTGGATATGCTGAATAAATTGAATGCGCTTGTTAAAACCGTTGGCAAAACCTCCAATGAACTGAAAGTAGAATTAACCTTCAGTGATAAAAAACATAACTGCTTGAAACAGGTTAAGGATTATCTAAGCGATATTGACAATTTCTGGGATGAAATAACGAAAGAAATAATGTATAGCGTAAGTTATCGGGCTGAGAGAGATGACACATATCCCGAACTTAATTACGAAATACCGCGAGAAGTTATTGAAGAAACTGGACCTGTACCTGATTTTGATACGCTTTATTAACAATAATATATAGTATTGTGATGATAAATATTGCTTTGCCTTAGAAATTAAAGGTTTCTTGAAGAAAGTTACGCTATATATTTAAAACCGCAAAGCATTTTTACAGATATAAAAATAGAGGTGGCAAGGAAAAATTTACCGCCTCTATTTTTTAATTTTCCCTTCTTCCCTAATAGCATTGCTTACTCATTGCTTACCCATTGCTAATGCCATCCGTAATGAGTCCGTAATGAGTAAGCAATGCTATTAAGAGAATGGAGATTAAAGAAGATGAGCTGTTCTAAAAATAGTGGACTATATTTCAAGAAAAAATCCTATTAACCTTGTGGATCCGCTTATCGGCGTTCTATTTTCTTCCCTGATTATATAGTTTTGCTCTTAAAAAAGCATAAATATTTTCTTCTATTCTGTGTATTTCTGTTTTCATCGGAATGATAAAGGGCTTTTCCTTCAAGAACTGATATCGGCTCTTGTTCTCTTTACAATATAAGGTCCTAAATCTTAACCTATCTCTTTTTCTCTTGTTCTCTTTGTAAAAAAACCCTAAAATATATGTGTTTCCGTTATTCTTGGTGCTTTCGGTATAAAAATACAAAAATTTTTTGGAAACGATAATAGCATATAATTAGGAAAGATAGTTCTATAAAAATAGTTATAGAAAAATCGGGATTAGAATTCTAACTTTTTTCTAAATGAGGGAATTATCAATTTTAATTCTTCTCTAAGCTATTTTAATTTTAGATTTTAGAAGCTTGACAAATCAGAGTGAAATATTTTTTTGGTGAGGATGGTTTTTTTAACAAAATTGAAAACAGCTTAAAGTAAAGAAAAGAAAGAAATTTATCAAGGTGTTGTGGATAAGTTGTGGATAAATCGGATTCAGGTAGTTGACTGGATGTCTATTTTATCGGCATAACTTATTAAATTTGAATAAGATAGTAATCATAAAACTGTTACTGGGCTTTCAGCATACAGTTTGTGGATAAATAAATTTTACAGGAAAGTGACTTATGGATCAGGATATTTGGCAGAACATATTGGATAAACTGGAGGAAAATATAAATCCTCAAAGTTTCAAAACATGGTTTTCAGATAC
>Ga0208196_1004037_pt1 | contig 11712 bp, 14 predicted proteins | sample AD_JPNNA7_MetaG_FD_184443 | JGI IMG/M metagenome (GOLD analysis project Ga0208196, IMG submission 184443) | Active sludge microbial communities of municipal wastewater-treating anaerobic digesters from Japan - AD_JPNNA7_MetaG (SPAdes) (version 2) | ecosystem: Engineered > Bioreactor > Anaerobic...
ATTCCTCTGGTAGGGTAAAATTATGTTTGTAGATCATGGTTCCTCCTTTGTGGTTTGGTCACCTTAAGGATAACCTGATCTACACTTTTTAAGGTGCTAGATTTTACAGAAACGATTGTACGTTATTCAATTTTTTCAAGTCGACGAGTTACAACAGCGATGAAACAATCACTTTTCACCAACATTTGTTCAAGATGTGAGACTATTAATTTCTCGGATTTTGGGTCAACAGTAAAGAAAAAATTTTCTTCACTAAATAATTTCCAAAAGAACAAATTGATTTTTCGATCTTCTGCACGATAACTGTGACTAAAGTATGCTTGAATTTCTTGGGTAGGAATTATTTCTCCTTTTCTTGCAGCAACATTTGTCATAGTAAACCTTTTTTGATATATTGTTTTCTAATTTTTGCCAGATCAATTTTTTCAAACAACAAATTTAGTCCTACACACAAATCTAAGTAACTTTTCGTTCCTCCAGTTCCATCTACCGGTTGAGTTTCATCAAAGAGTAATAGGTGGATTGTTTGAACATTAAGCGCCCGGCTAAATCCTAAAGTAAAAAACACTATTGCGTGCTGATTTTCTTCAAAGTCCGAATCAGTATTATATCCTCCTGGGTTTACGTAAAAAACACGAAGGACTTTTGAACAGATATTATTAAATCGATCAACCCAATCCGAGCCTGCATAAGCAATAGAATGCCCAATAAAATCATCCCGATCTTCAAAGGGTAAAATAATAAATGTCGGGATATTATTCTTGAGCGCTTCTTCAATAAAAATTATATCTCCCCCACAAGCAGCAGAAGATACAGCAAGCTCGGGCTGATAGGCATTTAATTTCTCCTGAATAGCAAGCCGAACCCCTGGCTCAATAATTGGCGGGAATCGCGGAGTTTGTCTAAGGGGGCGATCAATCATGTGCCCCGCAAACCCCATGATGCACCTTGCTATCCCCATGATAACCTCTCTATAAAGCCAAAAAACATATTGAATTTAATAATATAATTAAATTAATCAGTAGTCAATCAATTATGCAAACAAATTTCCCATTATCTTTCACTCCTCTTGATACGCACTGAAACACCATGAGACAAACCGCAACCCGTCTTAACGCGTTTCAAGTTGCTGAACGACAATAAAATATCAGAAACGCTCCCGGACATATTGAGACGAATTGAGACTGCTGCAAAATCATAGGCAGTTTGTGATTTTTGTCCCCCACAAAATCAAAACCATGTAACATCATTTATTGTAGAATAGCGTTATGGAATACATCTCCACCAAAGAAGCTGCCAGGAGAATGGGGGTTAGTTATCGTTGGGTGATGTCTTTGATTTACCAGGGGCGTCTTCATGCTGAGCGTGTCGGTCGCGAATGGCTCATCCGTCCAGAAGATCTGGAAAAAGTAGAGATATACCCCCATGGAAACTTCAAATTAACTCTTCAGCAAATTGCAGAGATCAAACAGCGCGCCAAACAGGGTGAACATCCAGAAGACTTGGCGCGTTACTATGGGGTCACGATTCGGACGATCTATCGCCACCTGAGTAAATAATTGCAGGGTTTCCGGGAAAATTCATGGTCAATTTACGCGATTGCCTCTTGACAAATTGCATCATTAAGATGTATCATTATGACATTGAACAAAAGTTCTGTTTTGCGAAGTTCATAGCATAGGAGGTTCGAAATGCCAGGAAATAGCATGAGAGCATTTGTCAGTATTCGAGGTTTGCGACCATTGTTATGGCATGCCTTCACAATCGATTCGCTGCCGCTTGAACGGCGCGAACGCAAAGGTGTAGCCGGCAACGATCCATCGGAATGGGAAAGAACTGTGCTTGCAGATCCCTACACGCGGCAGTTGTATCTCCCCGGTGCGTATTTCTATAGCTGCATGCGCGAGGCCAGTAAATTTACTAAAAAGGGGAAGGCAAGTTTACTGACACCGGTTTCTGCCACCTTACAGATAGCCGAAGAACTCGTTTTTCTGCCAGATCGTTTCTTGCCGGAAAAACCCCTCACTGATCCCGCTCAACCTGTTTATTTGGATGTCCGTGGGGTGCGGAACCCAACAACCAAGGGCTTGAACATCCGTTATCGGATTGCCTGCAGCCCAGGCTGGACATGTGGCTTTAATTTGCTTTATGACCGGACTGTAGTCTCAACAGAAATCATGCAGGCAATTCTCAACGATGCTGGCAATCTGGTTGGTGTTGGCAATGGGCGTAACATTGGAATGGGCCGGTTCGTCATTGAAAGTTTTACTGAAGAAGTTATAAATTAGGCCTCATCTTTTTCATGGCGGGGCAGCGCACGGCATCGTGCAGCAAGGTTCGGCGGTGAATGGCGCGGTTGGGCCCGGCTTGGCTTGGTATAGCATGGGTTTTATTTTAGGATAAAAGATGCCGAGACGTCGACAGGACCGAGAAATCTGGCAGCAAACCCGGCGCAAGGTCTGGGAACGCGATGGTGGGATGTGCCAATATCCGTATGGGAAACATCCCGTCCCATTGGAAGAAGCTCATATTGACCATATTCGTTCAGGCAAACTTGGCACAAATGATATGAATAACCTGCGCACCCTGTGCCGCTATCACCACGTTTTACGTGCAGATCCGCGCCACCGCGGCATGATTGCCAAAGCGCTGGCAGATGGCATCATCCCACCCAACTGGAGGGAATTGGTTTGGGGGGATGAGGAATGATAGTTGGATTCTAATCCGGCAAACTGTTCACGATAAAAATTTTCCATAGTTAAATCTCCAAACGCCCATTGATTTATAGCACATAACCATAGGGCGTCAGTGCTATAATTACGTCAAGTTCATTACGATCACTTTCTGGGGTTTGGTTTTCAACAATGGTGAATTGATTATGATCCTTGGCGGCCGTCCCTTGCAAGACCTAACGTTTTATGATTTTGAAACGCTTGTTCAAAATCATATTCCTGAAGGGCCTTCACTGGAATATAAGCAATTTTGTTACGCGGATAATGCGGAAAGCATCCGAGAAATGTTGCGTGATATAACTGCTATGGCCAACGCTGGTGGTGGGTACATCATAATTGGGATCAGAGATGATGGACATGACCGCGCTGCAGAAATTGTTCCTATGCCTTCACCGCGCGAGAAAGTCCAGGCTATTCGTCAAAGATGCCTAGAAGGCATTGCAGACCGTATACGAAATTTTGATGTCCAGGCTTATGAATGTGGCGACAACACTGGGATTATTGCGATCCACATTCCTCCTAGTGATAAACGTCCCCACATGGTTATACGGGATAGGCGGACTGATTTTGTCCTCAGACATGGCACAGATAAGTTTAACATGACGATGGATGAGATTCGTCATGCATTTCTTACGAATCCTTTGTTCCGGCAACAGACTGAATATGAACTCCTTGATTCAGGTAAGTATGTTCGTAATCGACCTATCCAGCGGAGTGCAGAAGCGGGCCCGCCCTATGCGCGGATTTTTACTGAAGGTGCGGTTAATCAATTCCTCCAGAAATATATGACCTACCAGACATTTCCCCAGGTTTTGGTGATTGTGAGCCCATTTATCAGTAACCTGGCTGGTGAATTGTATGAGTTACCAGATATTATCGCCCATATTAATAAAACCCAAACCCCAACCTATGTCATTACTCGTGAATTAAAAGATGATTATCAAAAGGAGAGCATTGCACTTCTAAGCCAAAGTCCTAACGTAGAAATCCGCTATAATGAACGTATCCATGCCAAGCTGTACATCTGCTGGTGCAAGGAGAAAGAAGAGGATAGTTTTGCCCTATTTGGATCTGGTAATTTAACCTCTGGAGGACTCCAGAACAACCTGGAGCTTGGAATGATGATTTATTCTCGTGATCATGGGCAAGTACTGGTGCGCGACTTATACGATTGGAGCACCGTCGCCTTACGATCTCAGAGCCGTCGTGTTTCACAAATCACACTAACCCCACCGATGAGGAGGAAATAGACAATGGAAGATTTTGCTACTTGGTTTTGCCTTCACAATCGATCAAATTTCACAATTGACCCTCAGGTAAACTCTCAAGACGCTCAGTATTATTTTGGGCGCGACGACATTAAGAAACAACTCCAGAAACAAATCCGGCGCTCTTTTATTGCGCCGGGTGTGCCTAAAATGATGGTCTACGGGCCCTATGGCTCGGGTAAAACTCAAACCCTTTTCTATCTCCAACACTACCTGTGCACCCAGACCCCTACTTCAGCAAAGGGCACTCCCCTGGTGAAGTATCTCACCATCGAAATTCGTAGCAACTCTACCGCAGTGAACTTCCATATGCAGCTCATGGAAGCACTGGGTAAAGATGTCGTGTCTCGGTGGATCCGTCGTTTGTTTGATACAAACAAAGATTTTGATACGGCTCTATTGGAGATTTGTGAGAATGATTCCAATATTTTTAAAGCCCTTAAAGAGCTTCGGGCTACGGGTGAATCAAGCTTCACGGCTTGGCGTTGGTTGAGTGGGCAACCAGTGACTGCAAAAGACCTGTCCGGTCTTCAAATTACCCGTAATCTTGGCGATTTGGGGTCCGGAGATTTGGTGAACGGGCTGGTTGCTATTGGCAATCTTGCCAATGCCATCGATGAAAAGCTCATTTTTATGATTGACGAAATGGAACAGTTGCTCAACATCAAAACAGGTGACGCTGCTGAATCTGTCCATCGCTATGTGCGCAAACTTGCCGATGCAGCCAACGCCAGCATTGGTTTCCTGATTGGTTTCAAGGCTGATGTAATAGATGATGCTCCTGAAATCTTGCGGCGCGGAGATGTGCATGGCCGCGTTGGGGCAAATAATTATGTAGATATCCCTCCGCTGCCGGCTGTTGCAGATGTTCAATCATTCATGCGGGAGCTATTGAAGAATTTGACCAGTCAAGAGGCCGTTGAAGCTCGTATCGCTGCAGATGGATTAGATTCTGAACATGGCATTTTCCCATTTGATCGCTCTGCTTTTGAATTGCTGGCAGACTACGCCACCCAGGACCCCAGCCGCACCTTACCCCGCTATATCATCACAGCCATTAATGAATGTGCCATTCAAAGCTGGGATGAAGAGAAACAGCTCATTGATGAGTCTATCATCAATGACGTTGCCCCGCACGTCTTCCAGTAGGAAGAAAGGCGAATAAGTATATGAAGAAATTTACCGTCAAGCCGCGCTACACATCCAAAAACCTTATTACAATTGGCGTTCCTGAGGGCAAAGAAAAAAGCTGGATCCATCTGGGTCGCCTCGCTGAATTGGGCGTTCCAACAATGGTTCACTTTGATGTTACCCATCCACATGTAGTGGCTATTTTTGGTAAGCGCGGCTCCGGTAAATCCTTCACCATGGGGTCCATGTTAGAAGGATTGTGCACAAAGCAGAATGAGACCTGTATCTCACAAATTCCACGCACCCAGGCGGTTCTATTGTTGGATACCCTGGGCATCTTCCAGTGGACAGATATCGGTCTCCAGGATGCGCATGCCAGTGATATCTTAAAACAACAGCAAGCCACCTGGCGCACCTGGGACCTAAAGCCTGAAGAACTAGATGTTCAAGTTTGGATACCGCGCGGTACGCGTACCGAGGCCACTCCCGCCAGCCATCGTGAATTTGCCATTCGTACCAGTGATTTTACTGCTGATGACTGGGGTTACCTGCTGGACTTGAATATCTATCAGGATAGAATGGGGCAGCTCCTTAATGATGCCTTTATTAAGGTAACTTTGGAAGGTTGGTCTGGCATGCATGGGAAACAGCCCCCCAATGCCACCTATGCCATTGACGACTTGATCCAATGTATTAAACAAGATGCCGAGTTGAATGAAAGCTACCAATCGGAAACCCGACGGGCAGTTATTCAACAATTGACAACTTATTATCGTAACCCGCTCTTCGATAATGAGGGCACGCCTCTATTTGAGATGCTGATCCCGGGCCGGATGAATGTACTGGTAATGAGCCGCATGTCCGGCGCCTTGCGCCTCGTTATCTTGAGCGCACTGATCCGCCGGCTGATGGATGAACGTATGGTAGCCTCTGAAATGGAAAAACACCTGCTCATCCGTGATGACCTGAACCTTGATGAACGCACTCGGATTCAGTCTCGACTTAACGCCTCGGTACCTCATACCTGGATCGCCTTGGATGAAGCTCAAAATATTCTCCCGCCCGATAAAAAGACCACTGCCGGAGAAATGTTAATCCGCTATGTGCGGGAAGGCCGCAATTATGGTCTATCTTTCATGGTAGCCACGCAGCAGCCTACCGCGTTGGATGGCCGTTTGCTGGCTCAGGTAGATACCCTGATTGCACATAAGCTGACTGTTATGGGTGATATTGATTATGTTCGCCGCAATCTCAAATCCAATCTTCCCCAGGAAATCTCTTATGCCAATCGGATTCTGGAATTTGAAGAAATGATTCGCAGCCTGGATGTGGGACAGGCTATCGTCTCGAACACTGAAGCAGACCGGGCATTGATTTTGGATATTCGCCCGCGCATCAGTGTGCATGGAGGTTTTTAATGCCCACATTACGAATCTTTGGGTCGATTTCTAAGCAGCATCAACGCCTAGGTTACCTCAAGTGGCTGATCAAAAAAGTTGCTTCAACGCCAACTTCAAATTTGGATAATCTTGGTAATGGGCTTATTGATGTAGTAACCCGTAAAGAAAGCGCAAAATTGACCGCAGAGCGAGTTCAATATATTCGCATAAGGCTTTTTGATGCTGTTTATAAAACGATCAAAGATCAGGCAGATAGTTGGCAGAAGAATGGTGGCGAGCCGCCAGTTGTTCAAATGGAAATTCAGGATTTGTATCTTGCTGATCCAACACTGCCTTCTCAAGTTGGAAAATTAGTTCGAGAAGACTGGCGTTTTTACCCAAACCTGGGAACTAACCTGGGGCTAATCAGAGCTGGTACATATTCTATTAACACACGTGCATTTACGCTCCTCTACCTCACCGGTGAACAGGAACTGCGTGCTTTTGTAGAATACTTGCCTGATGTGAATCCTCTAAAGATCAGCCCAAAACAACGAATGTTGTTTTTATATTGCCTGCTTGAGAATGACGGTGAAGTAATTCTGCCATTTTATCGCGCCATTATTTCTTATCAAATGGCTAACTTCAATGACCGAGAGGCCGGAAATCTGTTACCAGATATTTACCGTCATGTGATTAAGCACTATCGCACAGGAGATTTGCCATATGATATCAGAGAACGTTTGGTATCTTTAGAAAAAACGGCAGAAAATATAGCTGCTCAGAGTCTAAAAGAGAGGTATGCAGGTGGCACATCTCGCGAACATTCCTCCCGCCCCCGGTTGGAACCCTTTGTTGATATTGGCTTTCTAACCAAACCCAATCCAATGAAGTATGAATACAACCTCTCGCCTGTGGCAGAACGCTGGATCGCTGCTTATGAGGGACCCGAAACCAGCGCCGGAATTGAAGCTTTTTTGGATCGACAATTCTTCCGTGCGGCAGCCGCTGCCTGGCAGATTGAAGCCACGCCATTATCAACCCCCGAAGAAATTGTCCCCCGGTTACGGAAAGCTGCTAAGGCAATCAGCAGCTCCAGCGGCTACACACCCATTGAAGAAATGGCGCTTTTAGCCGGCATTGAAGCTTTACTGGATGACGGTCGCACTTTTGAAATTGCAACTGCCCGTGAAGCTCTAATCGCTTATCAAAAAGCCAATCCCTACCATGTTCGATTTACTGTTAACCGAATGGGGGTGCTGGCCCATGCAAAATTCATGGATGAAGCTCCACCGCGCTCATCCTGACACCACTGTTAACAGGACATGACTCCCACCGCAAACACCCTCGACACCGTACTGAACTTGTGTCAGCGCCACATTGAAAAAGATGGTCGGCTGATGGCAACAGAACCGCTGCTCAACAACCCAAGCGGTTCTGGTGGGGTGTCAAATCGCATATTGGCTCAATCTCTGAACGCTGCTCTTTTGGGTGCGCCGGCTAATACCACATCCCAAGATGCGGTTCAAGCGACACAATTTTCTCAATATATTTTCCCCCAAACCGATAGAGCCCGTACTGTGAACGGTTACAAGAAACACTTGCGCAACCTGCGGGCGCAACTGTGCGAAGCGTATTTCCGCCGCACAATGGACCAAACCCAGGCCGAGCGTCTAACCTCCGAAGCCTGGCGAAAACTCGCCCTCCCAGTGTGGGAAGAATAGGGGTCTATCCATGTATCCAGAACTTAATCTGAGCCAGTGGCCTTTCCATGTTACTCCAGACAAAGATTTCGCCTCGGTCTGGGCTGGGCGGCCCAACACGCGCAGGCAGTTGGAACGCCTCACCCGTGAAATGCATCTGTTCCCCAATTCGAGTTTACATATTCTATGGGCAAATTTTGGTATGGGCAAAACCCATGCGCTGTACCATTTGCGGTATTTGCTGGAGAAAAATAAGGATGCCCCTTATATCATCCCAATCTATGCCGTGATGCCGCGGCGGTCTACCGGCTTTTTAGAGTTATACCGAGAGATTGTCCAGGGATTGCCATACGAGTTTCTACGCAAACAGATCCAAAAGCTGGGCAATAGTTACAAGGGCAGCATCTCCTTGCATCCTATGTTTCAACAGTCCCCCGGCGTGGTTAAAGCCTTGCTGGCAATGAATGATGAAGACATAGAAGCAACCACAAATGCACGCCAATGGTTGGCGGCTCAGCAGGGATTGTCAAAAAGCCAAATGGATCAGATTGGGGTAACCTATCGCATCAAAACGCCTGAAGATGCTCTCAACGCGCTCAGTGCCCTGACCAACCTGGTTTGTTATGACCCTAACCCAGAAAAAACAAACCGTCTGGTCATTATGGTGGATGAATATCAGCGAGTGGGCGAAAGAAATCCCAAAATAGCTGCTGAGAACAATTCGGGATTACACAGCTACTTTAATGCTCACCCCAATGGATTGCATTTAATTCTCACATTTTCCTTCGGAAATAAGAAAAATGTTGATTTCTTGCTCAGCGATGAACTTAAAAGCCGGGCTAGACCCCAAAACATTAGCCTGGATATACTGACAGAAAATGAGGCCATAGAATTTATCGGTGACCTGTTCCGCCAGTTCCGCTGCGAACCAGATGACCGAACGTCCTATCCGTTTTCAATGGAGGCAGTCAAGAACATTATTAATGTTATTGCAAGCAACAAAACGCTCACACCCCGGCGTCTCATGCACTATTTTAATTTTGCCTTGCAGCAATGCGTTATTGATGAGTTGGAGCCTGGCGAGCAGGGGTACACTGTTGCCCAAATTGCTACTTACCTTGCCGTCTCTAAATTAGGTGATCTGGATAAAGACGAGGCGGATGATTAAAAGATTATCGCTGAGGCAATGATGCAGTTTAAATTTGATGACAGAATCTACGCAGTTTGGCATCCCGACCGCCTCAGTGATTGGAATCCACTGGATGCCTATGATGCCAGCGCCGATGGATTGTCGGGAAAGAAAGAAGGCTTCTACATTGCTGGTCTATTAGTACCGTTCGTTTTGCCCTTCACCTTAAATGGCGTACAGATCTCTCCAGAGCATCATCCAGAGTGTTTGAATGATGGCGGCGATTTACCCTGCGCTGATTGCCAATTCTTTCAATCCTCAAATTGTCAAATCTTACAGGACAAAGCTAATTTGTCGATCTCACGCGAGAGTTTTCAGTTATATCGTGAACTTATCTATTGCCCTCGCACATTCGATACAGATCTCTTTGACGCCATATACCAAGAATTAAATGCCCATGGCAAGCCACTTCACTATCAAATGTTAACAAAGATATTGATGCAGAGGCATACTAAAGCAGCTCCGTCTGATCGCAAAGTCCATAAAATATTGCGTCTTAATCCCATCTTTTTTACGGATTTTGGTGATGGGGTTTATAAAGCAATTTCAAGACGGAACCGAGGAAAGTTGGTCGCAGATTCGCTGCTTCTTTATGATTGGTACCGCTCGTTTGATATTGAGCTTTCGTAACGTCCTATGCTACCCAATGACTTAGATCGCGCGAATGAACTGATACAAGCCGGCCGGACTGACCAGGCTATGGCGCTTCTCGCGCGGATTCTAAAAAACGAACCACGGAACGAACTGGCTTGGGTCTTGCTTGCGAGTTGTGTTGATGACGAGCTGAAGCAGATGGATTGTCTGGAACGTGTATTGAGTATTAATCCCAAGAACAAGCAAGCCCTCGTTAAATATAATCGCCTGAAACGAAAACAGAAAAAAGCCAGTCTATCAGCGGCCGATAGCCGCAAAGCTTCTGTCTCAAAAAAATCATCCACAAACAATTCTCAAGAAGGTAGAGAGGCGTCCGTCCCTCAAGATGAGCCTTCAAAACCTCGTCGCAGAACTAAAAATACTACAGTGGAAGTAGAACAAAATGCAGAGCCGCTTGGACGAAAATCTGCCAAATCCTCCACCACAACTCCAAAAAGCACATCAAAACCAAAGAGCACTTCTTCGCGTTCGGCTGGTAAAAAATCCCAGAAAGCTGCTGCGGGGTTATCGGGAAAAACTAAATCCAAGGCCAAAACCAAAACGTCTCAGTCAGGTACCACCGAAACCAAACTTTCTAGTAAGTCGGATGACGCCCAAATTAATAGTGCTGTTGACGACCTTAAATCGGCTTGGGATGAGCAACTGTTTCTTTCTGCGCGGGGCACAATTAAAAAGATAGATGAACCAGAATTGCCATACCAACCTCCAGAACATGTTCGATTTAACCCTGAAGCTGATTTTTTTTATGGTATGAGAGAAGGTGTGGTGCTTTCATCTCGATTAGAATCCGGGGTTTTTGGAAAGGCTGTTTTTATTGATGGCTTACGAATCTATCCAGACGATTATCCTGCCTGCTTGGGTTTGGGGAAAGATTTTGATGAAAGCTATTGCGAATATTGCGAACACTTCTCACCTAAAAATTGTTTATTGAGATTTGATACTTATCTTATGGAGGATATACGCCGTATTAATGCGATTCGAGCTGAGAGAATAGCAAACTTGATACGCCGGCAAAAAAATATTACCTTAACCATTCACGAAGAATTGAAGTCTCATGGTCGACCTTTACATTACAGTGTTGTCGCGCGCATTATGATGAAACGGTATCCCCATTTTAAATTAACAGAAGCCAGCATTTACCACTATATTAATTGGCATACGGAATTGTTTGAGCGTGTTGATACTGGTGTATACCGGGCAAAATAGGAGGTAATTATGGCTCGAGGAAAAGAGTCGTCCCAGCACAAAGTCATAGTAGAAGCATTAGCAATCCATCTATCCACTCTGTTTAAAACAAAGCCATCTATAGGGGCGCAAATATCAAACGACCTTAAGCCAGATATTTACATTGAACATCCCGATGGGCGCAAATGGGCGTACGAAGCGGTTTATATGCATCAAGATCCTTCTCAAGTGTATGCAAAGCATGCCCGCTATTGCGACGCCGGTGTTTGCGATCATTGGATTTTATGGGAAGATATTCGTCCGCACCGCCGTAAGCGCAAGGCGGATGAGGGACAATTATTCTTCTAGCTACCTGACAGTTTGTCATAGGAGCGGGTAGAAATCAAGTACAAAGGATATTGAATTTGTCAGATGTCTTTCACGCATATACAAGCCAATGCGGAAAATACTCAAATCGCAGCGATCGGGGCG
>Ga0208196_1004049_pt1 | contig 11690 bp, 20 predicted proteins | sample AD_JPNNA7_MetaG_FD_184443 | JGI IMG/M metagenome (GOLD analysis project Ga0208196, IMG submission 184443) | Active sludge microbial communities of municipal wastewater-treating anaerobic digesters from Japan - AD_JPNNA7_MetaG (SPAdes) (version 2) | ecosystem: Engineered > Bioreactor > Anaerobic...
CCAGCGGAAGGGCGGTCTTTCATAAGTATTTACCGGAAAGGAAGGACATCATGACAAAGCTCAAATCAAGGCTGGGAAACGCCGATAGCATTTTCAAGGTAACAAAGGCCGAAAAGGAAACGGCCGCCAGGGTTATCGACGCCGTCATCCGCCCGGTCGCCGGGACGTCGCTTGAAAACAGGCTTTCGGTCATCCTTCCGCCCGAACAGGTCGACTTTCTGGATGGCGCCTGCCTGGCCATCAAGCGGAATACCAGGAAGAAGATCAAGCGGACAGAAATCATCCGGGCTTTAATCGGCGGGCTGATGGGGTCGGGGATGGACCTGACCAGCTTCGGAACCGCTGAAGAAATCGCCGCCGCCATCCAAGACCGACTGAAGGGCTAGTCGCCGGGCCGCTTTAACCGTTAAGGGGAAGGCATTATGGCCGAAGCGCTAAACGGTATCGGGACGATGTATTATGGTCATGGCGACCGCTTGCCGGACGGGACGGCGCTGCTCGAAGTCCTCGACGTCCTGCCGCCGAAACAGCACGCGGGCGCCGACTCGGAAATGCCGGGGCGCGTCGTTCGCCTTGCCCTCGCGGAGGAGCCGATCAATGGAGCGGGTGCTACGATAGCCCCAGCGATCCGCCAGCTCCCTACGGGTGAGGACGTCACGGGTTGCTACCTGGCCGGGCTGGATTGGATACATTGCGCGATTGTCCATTGATCTCTCAGTTGAGCGAGACCGGGAGCGGTCTAAAAAACTCGAGGTCGTCGAGATCCAAACCGTCGGCCCTGGTGTCCGGCGTCGGATACCGCCGGGTCTTGGGCTCCGGCGCTCCGTCAAAATTCGGCGCGGCGTGTGTCTGTTGCATGATGATTCCCCCTTCCTACGCGGCGGTTGTCGTCGGCGTCGGCGAGAATGCGCTCGATTCTCGCCCGCGTCACAAATCGCAAGCGGCCGATCCGTCCGTTCACGAGCAGCGATCCCCAGGACCGCGTTCGACGAACAAGGGCGGCCAGGCCGTCGGCGCTAAGACCCAGCGCCGCACAGTGAGCAATATATTTATCGATCAGCTCTCTGTCGGATATATTCTTCATGGCGATTAATATATACAACGGCACGGGTATCATGTCAAGTGATAAATTTAATTAATCGTGCAAGAGGTTGAATATAATACGCTTGCATTTCGCCATTATGTTAACTATGATCCCCGTCGGAGGGCGGGGATAGTGAAGGAGAGCAAAATGAGCCGAGCCGCTGCCCCGGACTATCGAGACACTTTTGACGTTATTGCCGCGAACGTAAAACGAATAAGGGGTAGAAAGATGATGGACCAACAAGCGCTGGCCCGGGCTGCAGGCGTTGCGCGTGAAACGGTCTCGCGGATTGAGACCTCGAAAAATTTCAGCGTGAGGTCGCTCGTTAAAATCGCTAGGGCGCTGGGGATAGATCCGGAGGATCTGTTTTTGACCGATGAGGACAGGGCCGAAATCACATACAAGCAAAAGCGCCTCTGGGAAAAATTGAACATATAAGCTAAAAGGAGGAGTCATGAAAAAGCTAGTCGTTTTCAGCGTTGCGGTCTGCCTGGCGTTTGCCGCGTGCATGACCGCGCCCGCTCCGCGAACCGTTGTCAATGCCTTTCCGATCGACCAACCCTTTGATCCGGTTTGGCAGGCCGTCATCGAAACGTTCGCCGACATGAATCTCCCGATCCTGAACATGGAAAAGGCCTCGGGCTTGATCACGACGGACTGGATTAGATTTCCGTATGAGGGCCGGGAGGACGGTTACTGTGATTGCGGGGGGCTTGGCGCGAACGCCGAAGTTGACCGATCCGGCCGCTTCAACGTGTTTGTTAAGCGGTCCTCTGATTCGTCCTGCGACATCAAAATCAATGTCCGCTTTCAGAGGATCGTCAAAAACATGTTGGTGGACGACGGCTCCCGCCCGATCAATGAGTGCGTGTCGACAGGGAAGCTTGAGGCGGAAATGTTCGGAAGAATCTCCGATCGCCTCAAATGACCCTCGCCGCCGCCATCCAAGACCGACTGAAGGGCTAGTCGCCGGGCCGCTTTAACCGTTAAGGGGAAGGCATTATGGCCGAAGCGCTAAACGGTATCGGGACGATGTATTATGGTCATGGCGACCGCTTGCCGGACGGGACATATACGGCGACTAAATGGGCCGTTCTTTTTTGGATTCCGCTTTTTCCGTTAGGCTCATATCGACTTCTGAAGATGGATTCGGGGCTTGTCGCCTTCCCGCCGGGCTTTAGGACGACTTATGCTTCGCAACGTATTCCGCTGAAGGTTGGCCAGGTCATTAAAGGCTATGCGGTAACGGCCGCATTAATAGCCCTGTTAATCGCTTTAATCATTTAATACCGCCTTTCCGATTGACGGGAATGCCACTGGCCGGCCGCTGGCGCTGTCCAGGCCGCCGCCGCCAGCCGGGACCGCCTTCCCCCGAAGGACTTCCATCAGGCCAGCAAAGCGGGCCTTTCTGGGGCCGTTTTGAATGTAACAAAAGGTCAGTATGTTAAATTCCCGATGGTCCGATATAATAGGCATAAGAAAAGATAAAAAAAGACTTGACAAGGGGGGTGCTTTTTGGGTATAATAGTAGTAGAAAGGTATAATTCCGACTATCCCGAAAGGATGAATTCATGAAAGGCTGTCGGCCGTTATCCGACCAGGAAGCGGATTCGATCATGGAATCCTTCGGCGGACAGTATGCCGCCAGGGACCGGGCCGTCTTCGCGCTGGGACGCTATACCGGGGAACGGATCAGCGCCATCCTTCAGCTTCGGGTCGGGGATGTCGTCCAGGCCGGGCGGATCATGGACGCCGTCAGCTACCGCCGGGCGAATCGAAAAGGGAAAACCGAATCCCGGACGGTCGCGCTTCATCCGAAGGCGAAGAAAGCGCTGGCCGCCTGGATCAATCAGCTGGCGAAGGGGACGATCCTGACCGCCGACGACTTTGTCTTCAGGTCCCGGAAGGGCCATGCCAGCCGGCCGATCAGCCGGGTCCAGTATCATCGAATCCTGAAGGACGCCATCCAGATCAATGAGCTGACCGGGAAGATCGGGACTCATTCCATGCGGAAGACCTTCGCCGATAACATCTATCAGGCGCTGGACCATGACATCTTCCGCCTTCAGAAAGCTATGGGACATAAAAACATCAATTCGACCGTTCAATATCTATCCTTCAAGGAAGCCGACATCGAAAAAGCCATCAAGGGGATGTCATGAAAGCAGATCAATTTTTAACGGTCCAGGCGCTGGCCGATCAGCTGGACATCGCGCCGCTGACCGTTTATCGCCTGGTAAAGCATGGAAAGATTCCAGCTGTCAGGATTGGCCGATCCATTCGCTTCAGGCCGGCGGACATCGACGCCTTCCTGGAAACGGTCCGGGTCGGGCCGTCAGGACTGACGGGCGAAAGCATGAAAGGGGGAAATCATGAAAAGCGGAAACGCTGACCAGGCCATCCAGGCCGCCGTCGACGCCGCCGAAGAAACGCCAGACAGGGCTGACCAGCAGGACCTGGAAGCGGCCGTCCTGAATACGCTGGCCGCCGTCATCAATTCGGATGTTTCCGACCTGAAATATAGTCTGCTGGAACTGGACGCCGGCGACTTCTATTTCCAGGGCCATCGGGACAGCTTCGCAGCGATGAAGGCACTGGACGCCGCCGGGGACCATGTCGACCAGCTGACGGTCGAAGAAAAGGGGGCCGGCTGGCCGGACCCGTCGAAGGCACTGTCGGCCGACGAAGCCGAAACATTCAAGCGGCGGATTATCGCCAGGGCGAATCATCGCCAGGCCGCCGGGCTGGGGCGGGACTTCCAGGACGCCGTCGAAGCCGCCGACCCGGATGACCTTCCGGGACTGGTCGCCGGGCTTCAGGCTGCTGTCCTGGACATCGGAAAGACGAAACGATTCATGCCGCCGGACCGGGCCGAAGCCGACCTGGTCGACGCCTTCGTCCAGGACCTGACCCATCCGTCGCCGGGATACTGGTCAGGCTTCAGCCATCTGGACGCCGTCATCGGCGGACTTCGCCCTGGCGTCTTCGTCATCGCAGCCGCCCCGTCCGCCGGAAAGACGACCTTCATCAAACAGATGGCCGACCAGGTCGCCGAATGTAATGACGGGGTCCCGGTCCTTTTCTTCAGCTATGAACAGAGTGCTTCGGAACTTCGGCGGAAGACGCTGGCCAGGCTGTCGAAAATAGACAATCAGCGAATCCGGGAAGGGAAGGTCCAGGAAGGCGACCTGGCCGTCGCCGTCGAATACATTCGCCGCTTCGGCCGCCGGCTGAAGGTCATCGAAGCGGATGTCCGCCATAACGTCGGGATGATTCGCCTTATCGCCCAGCGGGAAAAACATCAGGCCGGGAAGTCGCCGGTTATCTTCATCGACTATCTTCAGATTATGCCGGCCGCCGACCTGAAGATGAAAGACAAGCGGGCGGAAGTCGATTCCCTCGTTTCCGAACTTCGCCGGCTGGCCAGGGACATTGACGTCCCGGTCATCGTCATTTCATCGATGTCCAGGGCTTACTATGACCAGGCCAAAGTGGAAGGCTTCAAGGAAAGCGGCGGGATTGAATATGGGGCCGACCTGGCCGCCATCATGAGCGTCCAGGCCGAAACGCCCGACAGGGCCGAAAGGTCCATCGACCTGGTCATCCTGAAGAACAGAAACGGCGGCCGGCGGATCGTCGAATTAAACTACAAAATGAAATTTGATACCTTTGCGGACGGGCCAAGCGGAAGGTCCTACAGCTACCTAGACGCAATGGGAAAGGATCCGGGAAGATGAAGTCGTCGACCACCAGAAAGAAAGCGACGACGGCCAGGACGAAGCCGGCCGCCGCCAGGGCGAAGGCCAAGCGGACGTCGACCAGGAAGCCGACCGGACTATCCGCCGCCGAACTGATACAGACCGCCGACCAGCTGGGGCTGAGGCTGTATGCCATCGAAGGGCTGACGAATTTTAAGCGGCGGGCGATGGAAACAATCGAAAGGGTCAGGGCCGCCGGCATGAGTTATGACAAGATGACAGACAGCGACTGGATTTTAATGCTTCAATTCATTCGCGATAAAACCGGCGGCGACCAGGCTTTTGGACGTATTTGTCAAAGACTTAACATCGGGCCAAATGAAGCCTTTGCCGGCATTAATTCATTCGTCCATGAGATCGCGTGGCAAGACGGAACGCTTCTTCAATTATCCGCCGCCATCGACGCGAAACATCGGGAATATGGCGCCAAGGAAGACGAAACATGGGCCGAGGGGGAAGCGCCGGATGACGTCGAAGAACTCCGCGCCGCCTTTGATAGGCGCTATCTTCAGCTGAAGGTCGCCATCCTTCGTCATCACGGCGAAAACGAAATGGCCGCCCTTCTGGAAGCTGACCCGGACGCTTATGAAGCCAGGGTCGAAGCCGGAAAAGGATTATTCAATGAAAAACGCGCCGACAAAAAAGACTAGGGCATCCTTGAACATGAAACGGGCCAGACGCTTCGATAAATCTTCATCCGCCGGCGACCTTCTGACCATCGCCGCACGGCTGGGGAAGGCGGCTGAAAAGGCCGCGCTGGCCGCGGGCGGGCGGGATATGGCCAAGGCCATCCTGGCCAGGCAAGAAGACCGACCCGACAACATCGTCCGCGCCGCCCAATTCATGAAGGCCGCCGACGTCGATGTCCAGGGAAATAATTTCGCCATCGCCTGGGGCTGTTATCTGATCGCACATGATAGGATGGAAACGGACCCTGACCTGGCCAGGATCAGCGCCGCGGCCAAGAAGAAGGAAAAGGAATACGGGCTGAAGGAAGGCGAATACTGGCCGCGGGGGGAAGCGCCGGATGACGTCGAAGAACTCAATAACAAATGGGAACGCCGGACCCGGGAAATCGAAGCCGAAGTCCTTCGGGAATTCGGCGAAGACGAAATGGCCGACGCGCTTCTGGCCGATCATGACGCCTTTCTAAAGGCGTACTGGGAGCCCGGCCGCGCCGATCTTTGCGGACCACTAGACCGGGGGGGGGCGCCGGGTCAAGTAAAGTAATCACGAAAGGCCGAATGATGGAAAAGCTGAAAGCCATAAAGCGGCCATGTCAGGCCAAGACGGCCGACGGGACCATCTGTCAAGCCGCCGCGTTGGCCGGGTCGGATTTTTGTTTTTTCCATGACCCGGATCGGGCCGCTGAACGCCGGGAAGCCAATGCCGCCGGCGGACGCCAGGGGAAGATGAAGACGCTGGACGCTGACGCGCCGGATGTCCGGGTCGAATCCAGTCAGGACGTCGTCCGGCTGCTGTCTGATACAATCAATCAGGTCAGGACGGGGCAGCTGGACCCGCGGGTCGCCAACGCCATTGGATACCTGGCCAACATCCTGATCCGGGCCGCCGAACAGGGCAACATTGAAAAGCGGATTGAAGACCTGGAAGCCGCGGTCCGGCGGACCAGCCAGCCGACCGACTTTGCGATGATAAGGATGGACCCATGACGCTATCGGCGAACATCAAGCGCCTGGATGAAATTGAGCTCCGGCTTTCGCCTAAGGAATGGGCTATCCGCTTCCTGGATGAATCCCGCGGATTTCAAACGCCAGCCAGCCGGCGGGAATTCGACAAGCTTCAGAAGCTGATGGCCGACGCCTTTCAATCGCTGTCCCAACAGGCAAAGGAACAGTATCCGGGAAACAAGCCGGAAAACATCAGGGCCAGGAAAAGGGTCGACCGGGCGCTGACAATTGAATATCATGCGCTGAAAAAACTGATTGGGATTGTCAACGAAGAAATACAACAGCGGGCCGCGCTGGCGGGACTGGACGCGGCGCTGAAAATTTCAACGCTTCAGACGATTATCCTTCAAGACGCCTTCAGCCGGACCGCCAGGAAGGCGACGGAATGGATCGAAGACATCAAGACGAGTGATGAAGACGATGAAAATAATCGCCAGGTCATGTTGGTCGAGCTGGCCGCCTATACCGACATCAGCCTGGCGGAAAGGGTAACGGACAGCCTTCCCCTTGGACATCTTCGCCTTCGCTTTCCGACAGTCGTTGACAACTGGGTCAGGACCGCCGTCTTCCTGATCGAAGACCTATATTCCCATCAGGCCGCGGTCAAGGTCATCCAGGAAAAATTTTTCGACGGACATCCGGTCCTGTATCGGCCGGCCGAAGATGGACTAAAGCGGGCCATCAAGGAAGTCGAAGACGCGGTTCATACCTTCAACGACTACCTGGCCATCCGCGGCCGACTATTCAAGGCCGAATGGGACGACGAAGATGAACGCCAGGAAGGGCTGACTTCGGCCATTCCAGGGGAACGGGAAGGATTGCTAAAGATCAATTTGGAAATGGTCGCCGGCGCCGCCATCCGAACCGGGAAGGACCTGGCGAAGGAATGGGGCAAGAGAGCAAAGGCGGAAGCGACCTTCGACATCCGCCAAAAGGACGAGGGGCCAGACGCCGCAGCCGAAGAAATCTCGTTAACAATGGGATGGATCAAGGAATGAAATCAAAACAAGCAAGGGAATCATTCCAATTTCCGCCAGCCATCGGGGCCGGGGAAGCCATCATGCTGGCTCATGGGACGACGGAAAGGCTGGACCTTTTCCGGGAAGCATTGACGCCTTACGGGAAGATGGAAGTCCTGGTCTTAATGGCGATGTCTGACCCGAATCACCTGGACCGGCCGCAAAGCGCCAGGGTCGCCGACATCGCCAGGGAAATGGGCTATGAACTGACAAAAAACGAACAGGCCGCCGGGTCAGTATATGAAAACATCATCGAAGCGGGCTGGAAACTGAAGACCAAAAACTTCGACGTCCTGGACTGGATTCCGGCCGGGAAGCGGGCCGACGGTTATAGGAAAAGCCATCGGGCCGTAATTACGATGTCAATCCTCCAGGAATTCGGACGCTATTATGAAGACGACGAAGGGCAACCGGTCGACCGGGATGAAAGGCCGAGGACAGACGTCCAGGTCATCGACCGGCCCTTCCGAGAATATGACAAAAAAAAGGCTGACAAGGACCTTCCGCCGATGCCGGTCTACATGATTCCGATGATGGACGACAAGGGGAACGCCCTGAAGGACAGGAAGGGAAACATCCGCTTCCACCGGGCGAATGGCATTTCATGGGTCTGGTCGAACCGCTTTCAGAAGATGGCGATGGACCCTGACCAGTCCTGGATTATTTATTCCAACATCATCCCGATACTTCGACGCCAGCTTCAGCGACCGGCTGCTTTCAATCTAATCTGGATGACGTTATTCTATCGGTCCCGTTTCATTGAAATGTCCCATGAAAGACTGGTCGCACATCTAAACATCCGAAGCAAGGACCCCGTCCAGGTCCAGCGGGCCGTCGACGCAGCCTTCCAGGCCGCCTTTGACGAAGGAATCATCGACAGCCTTCCGACCATCAAGGAAAGGGGATACTACAAGCCGACGAAAAAAACGGGCCGACCCCGGCGGGTCGGAAAGGTCTACCAATGGCGAAAAGGCGGTCGGCTGCTGGGCCGGAGACTTCAACAGCTAGGCCAGGCGGACATCGCCGAAAAGGACGGAAAACCGGAATGACCACATGGCGGAATTCATGAAAAGCCTATTTCCACCGTCTGAAAACTATTCCCCCCATAGGGAAAACTATTCCCCCCATAGGGAAAACTATTCCCCCCATAGGGAAAAAATCAGGGGAAAACGGCGGACATCTTATCTTATAGTATTACATGAGTATTAATACCATAAGATAAGATGAAGACCTCCGGCGACGGCTGGAAGCCGGCCGCCGTCGAAGAAAAGGGACGCTGACGGGATGAAAGACGACGCCTTCCGGGACCATATCCGCCGCCTGAAGGACGCGGTCCGCGGCCAAGATGTCGCCGCCCGGATCGGGATGACCGGACGCGGGAAGCGCTTCTTCTGTCCATCCTGTCAGCCGGCCGGCGGGAAGACGCCAGACCTGGACGTCTTCGATGAAGGCTTCAAGTGCTACAAATGCGGGAAGTCAGGCGACGCCATCGACCTGGCGGTCCTGGCCGGCGGGATGTCGAAGGCCGAAGCCATCGTCTTCATCGAAGGGATGGCCGGGATAAGTCGACCAGCTGGAAGCGGAAAAGGCCGGGCCATTCCATCGGGCCAGCTGAAGGTCGCCCGTCCTGGACGAAATGCGGACGTCCTTTTTCCGGGTCGGGCCGAAATACCGCCGAAACAGGCCGCCGCCGACCATTCTGACTTGTATGAAAAATTCCTGACGGCCGTCTGTCAGCCGCTGGTCGCTTCAGCTGGGGCCGAATACCTGGCCGGCCGGGGGATTGACGCCGACGTCGCTGACCGGGTCGGGGTCCGCTTCTGTCCTGATCCGTCAAGGCCTTGGACGTTGGCCGACAGGGACATCATCCAGGCCGCCGGGCTGTCCTCGCTGTATGTCTTTCAGGTCAACAGGCTTCCCTTCCTGGTCTTCCCGTACATCCGCCAGGGCCGGCCGGTCTACCTCAAAAGCCGCTGCCTACTGACGAAGGACGAGGCTGACCAGCGGAAGGTCCCGCGCTTCCTGAATACCGGCGGCCGGGTCCCATGTCTATGGAATCATGACGCCATCGCCGCCGCCGACCAGGTCCTGATATGCGAAGGGGAAATCGACGCCCTGACGGCCATCCAAGCGGGTCAGACGGCGGTCGGGGTCCCGGGATGGGCCGCTTTCAAGGATGAATGGGTCCGGGACTTTCGGGACAAGGATGTCATCCTGGTCATGGATGCTGACGAAGCCGGCCGGAAGGGGTTGCGGGACATTGCCAGGCGCTTCCAGCGGGCCGGGCTTCCAGCGCCGCGTCAGATGATCCTGGACGAGGGGACAGACCTGAATGACTTCTACCTGTCCAAGGGGGGGAAGGGATGAAGCCGCGGCCCGTACAGTCCTACTATTTCCTACCACCGGAAATGAGGCTGGAAGGCGCCGCCGGGGGCGGGATAGATATTATCCGGCCGCCTGGTCGATATTTCAGCGCCTTCAATGGGAAGACGGCGGCCGGCAATGTTTTTCTCAATCAGGCGGGCGACCGGCCGGCTTGACACGACCCCGAAACGGATGTCGCATAATAAGCATTATGTAAACTATTCATGAAAAGCATAATTCGGCATTTCACGAAAAGCCTAGTTGTGATAGAATAAAGCCATGATCCTGGCCATCATCGGAAACAAGGGCGGGACAGCGAAGACGGCGACGGCCATCAGCCTGGCTGCCGGGCTGGGGCTTCGCCGGCGCCGGTCGCTTCTGATTGACCTGGACAGCCAGGGGTCCGCGTCGCTGTCGCTGGGGATCAAGCGGGTCGACTTCGACCCTTCCATCGCCGACGTCATCCTGGCCGGCCGGATCGGGCTTTCCGCTGTCATCCGAAATACAGGCGCCGAAGGGCTGGGCCTTGTAACAGGATCGGCAAGGCTGGCCGACGCCGACGTCCAGCTGGCCAGAATTCCAGGCCGGGAACATCGCTTGAAGGAAGCGCTGGCGCCGATCCGGGCCGCCTATGACTTCATCGTCCTGGACTGTCCGCCTTCGCTGGGGATGCTGGCCGTCAATGCGCTGGTCGCCGCCGACGCTTATCTGATCCCGACGCCGCCCGAATATCTGGCGCTGGAAGGGCTGGTCGGGATAACAGACGCCGTCCAGCTGATCCAGACCGGGATCGGGACCGCTTGCCAGTTAGCGGGGATACTGCTGACCAGGGTCGACCGCCGGCGGAAGGTAACAGAAGAAATCGTCCAGATCATCCGCCGCCATTATCGGGACCAGGTCTTCCGGGCTGAAATCCCGGTCGACGTCCATCTGGTCGAAGCGCCGTCTTTCGGACAGACCATTTTTCAATATGCCGGCCGGTCGGCCGCCGCGGAAGCCTATCGCCAGCTGACGGATGAAATCATCCACCGGACAAGGGGGACGTTGCGATGAAAGCCCTGTTATTTCTGGCAATCATATCTGGGGCTATTCACGTGCTAACACTGATATTTTATTCCCAAAGAGAAGACTTCAGGCTGTTCTGCGGGCTGTGCTTCCTTGTTGCCTGGGGCTGTGCTGTTATCTACATATTTCTATCAACTAAAAACATCCTATATACAATTATTGCTATTCCGGCGATACGCCTGGCCCAAATCGTTTTACAGCTTATTACAGGAGCGATTGCGGAAGCGTTAGGATTAACCGAATATAGCAAGGAAAAAAAGAAGCGGAGGGGCGGTCTTTCATAAGTATTTACCGGAAAGGAAGGACATCATGACAAAGCTCAAATCAAGGCTGGGAAACGCCGATAGCATTTTCAAGGTAACAAAGGCCGAAAAGGAAACGGCCGCCAGGGTTATCGACGCCGTCATCCGCCCGGTCGCCGGGACGTCGCTTGAAAACAGGCTTTCGGTCATCCTTCCGCCCGAACAGGTCGACTTTCTGGATGGCGCCTGCCTGGCCATCAAGCGGAATACCAGGAAGAAGATCAAGCGGACAGAAATCATCCGGGCTTTAATCGGCGGGCTGATGGGGTCGGGGATGGACCTGACCAGCTTCGGAACCGCTGAAGAAATCGCCGCCGCCATCCAAGACCGACTGAAGGGCTAGTCGCCGGGCCGCTTTAACCGTTAAGGGGAAGGCATTATGGCCGAAGCGCTAAACGGTATCGGGA
>Ga0208196_1004059_pt1 | contig 11657 bp, 14 predicted proteins | sample AD_JPNNA7_MetaG_FD_184443 | JGI IMG/M metagenome (GOLD analysis project Ga0208196, IMG submission 184443) | Active sludge microbial communities of municipal wastewater-treating anaerobic digesters from Japan - AD_JPNNA7_MetaG (SPAdes) (version 2) | ecosystem: Engineered > Bioreactor > Anaerobic...
TCGAGCTCGAGAGCGATATCGGGCATGTCTTCGGGGAGAGACCTCTCCTTGAAAACCTTCACGAAGGATTCCCTGGCAAGGTCCGCCTCGGTCCTTCCATGGTATCTCTCGACGATCTCGTGCGCCAGGCCCATTTTCGCTTCCATGGGGTGCTGCGAGCCCGTGCTCACCCTGTCCTTGAGCTCCTGTATCTCGCCCAAGGTCCGGGAGCTCAGCAGCTCGTAGTACTTCCACATGAGAGTGTCGGATATGGACATGATCTTCCCGAACATGTCCGAAGGGCTGTCATCGACCCCTATATAATTGTTGTATGACTTGCTCATCTTCTGGACGCCGTCCGTGCCCTCGAGCAGCGGCAGGGTCATCACCACCTGCTGCTCCTGTCCGAAGGCCTTCTGGACATCCCTGCCCATGAGGAGATTGAAGATCTGGTCGGTCCCTCCCAGCTCCACATCCGCCTTGAGCGCCACGGAATCATATCCCTGGACAAAGGGATAGAGAAATTCATGGATGCTGATGGGATGCTGCTGCTGGAAGCGCTTCTTGAAGTCGTCGCGCTCCAGCATCCGGGCCACGGTCTGAATGGAGGTGAGCTTGATGAAATCCGAGACCACCATATTGTCCATCCATTCCGAATTGCAGGCCATAATGGTCTTTGAAGGGTCGAGGATCTTCTTCACCTGCTCCTGGTATGTCTTGGCGTTCTCGAGGACCTCGGCCCTCGTGAGCGGAGGCCTCGTCGAGCTCCTTCCGCTCGGGTCGCCGATCATGCCGGTGAAGTCCCCGATGAGGCAGATCACCTCGTGGCCTGCCTCCTGGAACTGGCGCATCTTCTGGAGTACCACTGTGTGTCCGAGATGGATATCAGGGGCCGTCGGGTCGAACCCGACCTTGACCCGAAGGGGTCTGCCCTGCTTGAGCTTGGCGATGAGCTCCTCTTCGGAGACGATGTCGACTATTCCCCGCTTGAGTTCTCTGAGCTGATCCTCGATCATCATGTACTCCTTATATTATTTCGCATAGCGTACGGCGCGGGTCTCACGTATCACGACGACACGTATCTGGCCGGGGTAGGTCAGCTTCAGCTCGATATCCTTGGTGAGCTGTTTTGCCAGCAGGTCGGCCTCTTCGTCGTTTATCTTGTCCACATCGACCATGACCCGTATCTCCCTGCCTGCCTGCACGGCATAGGCCTTGGATACGCCGTCAAGGGCGTTTGCAATGGCCTCGAGGTCTTCGAGCCTCTTGATGTAGTTCTCAAGCATCTCCCGCCTGGCGCCCGGCCTGGCAGCAGAGAGCGAGTCCGCTGCCTGCACCAGGAATCCGTAGACCGAGTTGACAGGGGCCTCGTTGTGGTGCGAAGAAATCGCATCGATGACCTTCGGCGCCTCTCCATGCCTCTTTGCGACCTCTGCGCCGATGATGGCGTGGGAGCCCTCGACCTCATGGTCCATGGCCTTGCCGATATCATGGAGGAGCCCTATCCTCTTGGCGATCTTCTGATTCACCCCCAGCTCAGCAGCGATGATCCCGCAGAGGTGGGCCACTTCGAGGGAGTGCTGGTAGACGTTCTGGGAAAAGCTCGTCCTGTATTTGAGCTTGCCGACGAGCTTTATGAGCTCGGGGCTGATGCCGTGGACACCCACGTCGAAGGTTGCCTGCTGGCCGGCCTCCCAGATGCCGTCGTTGACCTCCTTGGTGACCTTCTCCACCACCTCTTCAATCCGGGACGGATGGATCCTGCCGTCGATCACGAGCGTCTCGAGCGAGAGCCTCGCGATCTCGCGCTTGATGGGATCGAAGCTCGAAAGGATCACCGCGTCGGGCGTATCGTCGATGATGAGATCGACCCCTGTCACTGCCTCGATCGCCCGGATGTTCCTCCCCTCTCTGCCGATGATCCTTCCTTTCATCTCTTCGCTGGGGAGATTGACGACCGACACGGTGCGAGAGCTCACGACATCGGCTGCGTACCGCTGGATGGCGGTAGAAAGGATGCTCTTCGCCTTCTTGTCGGCCTCGGCCTCGGCCTCGTCCGTGATCTGTTTGAGCAGTTTCGCGGCCTCATGCCGTGCCTCGCTCTCGAGCGACTGCATGAGCTCCTTCTTCGCCTGCTTCGAATCCATGCCGCTGATCTCTTCGAGCTTGGCTATCTCCTGCTTCTTCAAGCTTTCGACCTCTGCCTTGACGTTGTCCACGTGCCTTGCCCTGTCTGCCAGCGACTGCTCGCTCTTCTTGATCTCCTGCTCCCGTTTGTCGAGCAGGGCAAGCTTGTTGTCGAACATCTCTTCCCGCTGGTGAATCCTCTTCTCGATGGCAGACACCTCCCGGAGTCGCTCCTTGGCCTCGGAATCGCTCTGGCTCTTTGCCGTGAAAATGATCTCCTTTGCCTCGAGCTGAGCATCGGCAATGATGTTCGAAGCCTCTTTCTTGGAGTCCTCGATCATCCTCCTGGATGTCTCTTCTGCATCCTTTCCCTTTTTCTTATTGACGTAGTTATTGAAGACGTATCCACCGACAACTCCGATGAACACGGCAAGCAGTATTGAAACAATTTCCATCATTGCACCTCACATTTTGATCTGAAAACACCTGTTTGCGTCACGATACAATCCACGCTTGCGTCCCAGGGTTCCACAGGCAGGTGCCTGACGAAACACTCATCGAAGCAAACGCCGATCGCGCATACACCGGGATTGGCTTTAAGCAGCCTGTCATAATATCCCTTTCCGTACCCAAGGCGATGACAACAGTCGTCAAAGCAGATACCGGGAACGAAAATGAGATCGATATCATGGACTGCCACAGGCCCGTCTCCCGACGGTTCCGGGATACCGAAGCTTCCGGCTACGAAATCATCCGGGGTCCGAGCAGGATAGAAAGCCAGCTCTTCTCTTTCAACCTTCGGAAAGAGAGCGATCTTGCCTTCTTCATGCATCAGGGCAAGGAGATCCACCTCTCCACGTACAGGAAAGTACAGAGCAATGGTTTTAGCCTTCTGATATTCGGGAAGAGAGCGGATATTTTCGATTATCCTCTTCTCAGACCGCTTCTTTTCCCCATGGGCGATTCTGGTCCGCCTTTCTAAAATGGCCTTCCGTATATCCGACTTACTCTGCATCCAAGGCTCGTGTAGGCGGGTATGGAGAGAAAAGGGAAAGGAACGTCGGAACGATTCCCTGGCCTGGCGGCGCCGTCTTCCGGCCTTCATACGAGCCCGAGCGACAGCCAGACCAGCCCCTGCACGGCTGTGTCTTTAAGGCTCTGCTTTCAAAAGGGGAACACTCAACAATTATTTACACGTTCTTTTACGAGCTTTTTCCCTTTGTCTATCGATAAAGGGGCAGTCAGCATACACGCAAGGCCCATCACTTAGACCTCGAGTCTATCGTGTGTATGAGCTGATCGATCTTTCCTGAAACCGATTCTCTATATTCCTTCAACTCTGATTTCGCCTTTGACACCTCATCAGCCAGATCGAGCATAACGATTGCCACCAGTTCCATGGTTGAAATGGCTCTCCCTTGCTGCTGCACGTCAAAGACCTTCTGGTTGACGTACCGCGATAACGACTGAATGTGCTCCTCGTTCCCCCCAGCCTTAACCTTATATTCCTGCCCTAATATTCGTATCGTTACAGTGCCATGCAAGATTTAGAATTCTTCCACGCGTTCAATTAGGTTTTTAACCTTCTGTTTTACCTGTTCCTTTTCTCCCAAGAGATACTCCATCTCCTGCTTCAACCCGTGTACCTCTTCCTCCTTTTCTTTAAACTTGATGGCCAGCTCCTCATTGTTTTTCCTGAGTGTGCTTACCAGTTCCAATAAGCCCAAAATCTTTCTTTCCAGTATATCGAGATTTTCCAACAATATCACCTCGCTTATTAGCCGTTTGATTATACATCCATCCTACCCTCTCAAGTCAAGCCTCTAATCTTCATGCATAACAAAGCCTGATTATCCCTGTCATGCATGGGGGATACCCGGCATTCCTATTCAGAATTCCTGTAAGAAAGACCGATAGAGAGGTGAAAGACCAGATACGGAGGGTAGCATGAACGATTCCTATCTCGATACGCTTTATACGCTGGCACAGGAGCTTAACACAGCCTATGACATCCCTACCATGCTCAATGCCGTCGTCAATCACCTGCCCAAGGTGCTTGGAGCCAGGTACTGTTCGCTCTTTGTCAGGAATCCGGCCTCCGGCGAGCTTGAGATCAAGGCACATAACCATACCGATATCGGAGAAGACCCTTTCATACACATTCCCGCTGAGCGGGAGAGCGTCATGAATCTGGTCATCACCCGCAAATCCTCCCTTATCATCAAGGACATAGAAGAAGAGATCGGCCTGCGGAATAAGGAAAAGTATAAGACGAAGTCGTTCATGTGCATCATGATCAAACACGACGATGACGTCATAGGGGTCCTTAACCTTGCAGACAAGTCCGACGGCAATTTCACGAAAGATGACATGCTCATCGCGTCGATAATCAGCGAACTCCTCGGAGCTCTGCTTGCAAGAACCGATTTGAATACGTTATAATACCTTTCATGGGATTTACCTGCGGGATCGTGGGGCTCCCCAATGCGGGGAAATCCACACTATTCAACCTGATTGCCAAGGCCGGGGTCCCGGCGGAGAGCTACCCCTTCTGCACGATCGACCCCAACATCGGGATCGTGAACGTCCCCGATAAGAACCTCGAGGAGATAGCCCGCATCACGCATCCGGACAAGATCACCCCCACCACCCTGAAGATCTTCGACATCGCGGGGCTCGTCAAAGGGGCCTACAAGGGAGAGGGCCTCGGAAACCAGTTCCTCGGCCAGATCAGGGGGGTCGACGCCATTGTCCACGTTGTGAGGTGCTTCGAGGACATGCACGTCTCTCATGTCTACAATGAGATAAACCCGATCGCAGACCTCGAGATCATCCTCACCGAGCTCGTGATGGCTGATCTCGATATCGTCCAGAAGCGAAAGGATTCCGTGAGCAGAGGCCTCCGCGTCGGCAAAAAGGACATCTCGAAGGAGGAGATCGAACTCTTGGACATTGCCGAGAAAATTCTGCTCGAGGGCCGCTGCCTTATCGATGCCGGGCTCGACCTCGATCAGTCTCTCATGAAGTCATGGGGAATCCTCACGGCAAAACCTTACCTCATCGTCGCAAACATCGGAGAAGACGAGGTTACGAGAGAATCTCCCAAGCTCTCTGACCTCGTGCAGTGGGGAAAAGAGCACGGGAAAAAGGTCATACCCATCTCGACGAAGTTCGAACTCGAGGCCTCCGAGCTCGATGAAGAAGAGCGCAGGGAGTTCCTCTCTTCCATCGGGATAGAAAAGTCCGGTATCGAGTTCCTCATCCGGGCATGCTATGAGATCCTCGACCTCATAACGTTTTACACCCCTGTCGGGAAAGAGCTCAGGGCGTGGACCCTGAAAAAAGGAGGCAACCTCTACGAGGCGGCAGGGCTCATCCACACCGATATCCAGGAAGGCTTCATCAAGGCAGACGTCGTCTCTCTGCCCGATTTCCTCAAGTACAAGGGTGTTCACGGGGCAAAAGAATCGGGTGCCCTGCTCATCGAAGGAAAGGAATTCATCCTCCGGGATGAGGATGTGGTCGTCATCCACTTCCGGTGAGCGCGATCCTGAGATTTCCAATGAGAAGACATCGGGATATCCGAACGGATCTCCAGCCCGGATATCCCTGCCTGTCTTATCAGTTCAAGAAGGTGTTCCGTTCGTTCAGGACCTCCTGCGGAGAGAAGTGTCTGACAGGAGTGTTATCCGCATCGTAGACCGTCACACCGCCGGCTGAATCCTTTACCGAGGTGAAGAGGACATTCCCGTTCTTGTCCTTTGCTACTACCCCGGTGTCAGTCTTGGCAAGGACGAACGATTTGCCGGTGTCGAGAGACTTCACCTCGATATTCTGGGTATCTGCGTCATACATCATGGACATCCTGCTGTTTCCGCTCTGGGCGATCGTGTTGTTCGAGCCCTGGGTGCCGGTTGTCAGAGGATTCTGACCGGTCCAGAATTCGATTGAATTGAAGATGACCGCATCGGCAAGGGTTGCCACACCGTATACCGGAACAATAACGAATGCGAGGAAGAGGACCTCGTCCACCCACTTGTCGGCCGGTTTCGTCTGGAAGTCATAGACCTGCCTGGTGAGTTTGAACGTCCCTGTACACCCTGCCCCGACTATTGCGACGAGCATGAAAACCAATGCTATTTTCTTCATATTGCTTCTCCTTCCTACAAAGAATGTTCCATACTTAATGATATGAATAAGGCGTGAAGGCTGAAAGGCAAATGAATCTCACCTTGATCCAGTAAAAATTACAATAATATATCAATAATTTATTGTGATGGTTTTTGTCATTGCCTTCCTGAAGAAAGACCGGGGATGCCGATTACTCTGGTGGTTGACACCGGAACACGAAAAAAGCAGCCCTTCATCCGGGCTGCCCTGGTTCATCAGGATATGAATAAGGTATTAATATTCTTTGGTTAGCTGGTCGAGCTCGGCGAGCGAGAAGACCGGGCCGTCCTTGCATACGTACTTGTGGCCCACGTTGCACCGGCCGCACTTGCCGATGCCGCACTTCATCCTCATCTCCAGCGAGGTGAGGATGTTCTCCTTCGAGAATTTCAGATCGAAGAAGACCGGCAGGGTAAACCGGATCATGATGGGCGGTCCGCAGATGACGGCGACCGCGTTGTCAGAGCTCGGAGCGACTTCCTTGCATACGGCAGGAACGAAGCCCTCCCTGCCCTTCCAGGTTGCATCGCCCTTGTCGACCGTGACGTTCATGTTCAGGTCGCTTCTCTTTTCCCATTCCTTGAGCTCGTCTTTATAGATGAGGAGCCCGGGGTTCCGCGCACCGTAGATGACGGTGATGTTCCCGAAACGCTTGCGGTTGTCTTCGTGGATCATGTAGTTGATGAGCGAGCGGAGCGTCGTGAACGCAAAACCTCCGCCGACCACGACGATGTTCTTGCCCTCGAGGAACTCGATGGGCCAGGAATTGCCGAGCGGCCCGCGCACACCCATGTGCGTGCCCTCTTCCATCTCGTGGAGGAACGATGTCACCTGGCCTGCCTTCTGGACGGTGAATTCGATGTAGCCCTTCTGGGTGGGCGATGATGCGATTCCGATGGGCGACTCGCCTTTTCCGAATACCGAGAGCTCGGCAAACTGACCGGGGATGTACTGAAACTTCTCCTCGTCCTCCTTGTTGAGGAAGCTGAGCCTGAAGGTCTTGATGTCCTTCGTATCAACTTCGGTGATGATCTTCGAGACCACGACCGGGATCGGTACATATGGGTTCTGCATTCTACTTACTCCCTCACAGTTTGGAAATGTCTTGGGCTATCTTTCTGATATCGATGTTCACGGGGCAGGACATGACGCATCGTCCGCAGCCCACGCATGCGATCGGGCCGAACATGTCGACGTAGTAGCGGAACTTGTGCATGAAACGCTGCCGCCACCGCTCCTTCTGCGTCGGCCTCGGATTGTGTCCGCTCGTCTCCTTGGTGAACAGGGGAAACATGCAGGAATCCCAGTTCCTGATGCGCTTGCCGTCCGCGCCCTTCACCTCGTCCTGGATATCGAAGCAGTGGCAGGTCGGGCACATGAAGGTGCACGTACCGCAAGCAAGGCACTTCCGATGGATCGTGTCCCAGAAGGGGTGCTCGAAGTTCGCATCGAGGAACGCCTTGATCTCACGCGCCGGGATCGTGGTCTTGATTTCGCCTGCAGACGCTGCCGCGATCTCTTCCTTCTTTTTGTCGGCGGCTGCATCTGCCTTGACATCGCCGAAATACTTGAGGAGGGCTGCCCCCTTATCGGTCAGGAACTCTGCGAGATATGCATCCCCGAGATCTGTGAGGAGGATGTCAGCCCCGTCGGCGGATGTCGGGCTCCCGCCTACCGAGGTGCAGAAACAGGTTGAGTAGGGTGGCTTTGTGCAGCTCATGGCGACGACCGTGGTCTTGCCTCGCTTATCGATGTAGTAGGGATCCTTGTATTTCTCCTGGTCGAAGAGCAGGTCGAGCAGGGCGAAGCTCCTTGCATCGCACGGCCTGACACCGAAGAGCACAGCCTGGCCGGCCTCTTCTCCAAGGCCTGCGAACTCCATGCCCTTCTCCTTCCGGGCGTAGCGCATGAGCGTCTCCGAGCGCGGGAAGAAAAAGGCCTTGGGGGCATTCTTGGTGTTCTTGTAGTTCGCCAGGGCGGTATTGCCGTCTTTCACAGGCTCGAAGAGAACATTGTCCTCATCTAAAACCGGTGCAAAGAGATTCATGTCGCCCGCGATCCTGCCTATGATCCCAGCAAGCACGTCTTTCTTTATCAACCTTTTTTCCATGGCTTTCTCTTTCGTTCCTTTATTTATACGAGGCTTAAAGACGACATCAGGGAGACCGATTCGATGTTGTGCAGTTTCAGCCAGTCCTTTGTCCCCGGAAGACCCAATGCGATTCCGATGAGCTCGGTGAAGTAGTACACCGGGATTCTCACGCCAGCGCTCGCCCTGAAATCGAGGTTCGCCATGCACAGCGGACAGGCAACCGCAATGCAGTTGGCACCTGCCTCCCGCGCCATGGTCATGAGCTTGTCCGCCATCTTGATCACGATCTCTGCCCTGGAGATGGAGAGGCTCCCGCCGCAGCAGTCGGTCTTATAGGACCATGGCTTCACATCGGCACCGAGGGCCGCCATGATCTTGTCCAGAAGCACCGGATTCTCGTAGTTGTCGAACGTGCACACCTCCGGAGGTCTCAGGAGCAGACAGCCGTAGTAAGCGACGGGCTTCAGGCCTGCAAGTGGCTTTCTCACCTTGCTCTTCAGAATATCGAGGCCGATATCGTTTGCAATGATATCGATGGGATTGCGGATGACCGCGGTCCCTTTATATGGCTTCCCAACGACCTTCTCCACCTCTTTCCTCAGTTCGGCATCCCCTTTGAGGTGATGCTGGGCGCTCTTGAAGCGGTTGAAGCACGCGGCGCAGGGCACCATGACGTCGAGGCCGTCCTTTTCTGCAGAGATCAGATCACGTGCCGGCAAGGCTACCGAGAGTTTGAAGTTGGTGCTGTGGGCCGCTGTCGCACCGCAGCATGCCCAGTCATCCAGTTCCTTAAGCTCGATCCCCAAAGCGCTGCTCACCGCCTTGACCGACTGGTCGTATTCCTTGGCCGTGGCGTGGAGTGAACATCCGGGGTAGTATGCAACTTTCAACTCGTGCCTCCTTTATCCATCAGGAATGCTTTGTTTCTTTGAAAATCTTTCTCACCGCGGCCATATCCTTGGTCTTGGGTCCGAAGGGCGTGATCTTGCCCTTGAGGAACATGCCCAAACCCATGGCCAGATCGGAGAAGTAGTCTTTCGCAAGGAGCTTGTAGTGTGCCAGCATGATGGGCTCGTTGATCCTTCCGAACATCTTGATGCTCGTGAGGAACGCCCTGTGCAGGGCCAGGATCTTCTTCTGCGGGATGGACATCCCCTTCTCGATGGACATCTGCCGGAGCACGTCCATCATCCGGGCGATGTCGACCTGGTTGGGGCACCGTGTGACACAGGTCTCGCACGAAGCGCAGAGCCAGATGGTTGAGGAGCCTAGGACCTCGTCTTTCATTCCCATCTGAACCATCTTGATGACCTTGTTCGGATTGTATTCCATCTCGGTCGCAAGAGGACAGCCCGCCGTGCACTTCCGGCAATGGTAGCACCTCTGGATGGGTACGCCGTTTATCTTATCGTTCACTTCCTGGAGAAACTGTGTCATACCTGCTCCGTATCAGTATTATGGGTTGTAAATGAAATCTTCCTTGTCGTTCTCACGATACGTGCTCAAAGGCGGCACGTCTTCCATCTTCGCCCCTGCCCGGTTTTCGAAGAGCTCGAGGGCGTCCTTGTCGAGCTTCTTGAGGAAGTTCCGCAGGTCCACGCCCATGGGGCAAACCGAGATGCACGATCCGCAGTCCACGCAGCGGCCGACCATGTGGAAGGTCCGCAAGAGCTGGAAGACCTGGGTATCTGTCTGGTCCGCGCTCAATCCCACGAACTGCGGCATGCTCTGCTCGACGAAGCATATCTTGCAGTAGCACGACGGGCATGCATTCCGGCATGCATAGCAGCGGATGCACTTGCCCATCTCCTTGACGAAGTAGTTCCAGCGCTCTTCGGTGGAGAGCTTCTCGAACGCCTCGACCTTCTCGTATTCCTTGTCCGCGTCCTTTGCCGGGGCCGGGTCTCCGGTCATGATATCGGATATGACCGGGTTGTTGAACCGGCAGGTGAGGCAGTTGTCGGCGAGCACGTCGTTCAAGGCCAGCTTCTTCTCGCCGCCGGCGGTCTTCACTGCGACCTGGCCGCCGGCAATCGTTCCGTCGAGGATCTCTTCGCCGGCTGTTACGGCTGCAATCTTCTTGCTATCGATGTATCCTTCGCAGGGCACGCCTATAATGACGATGTCGTCCCTCCCGTACTGCCTCTCCTGGAGCTGGATCACCAGAGAACGGCTCGTGCATCCGCGGGCCACGATGCCTACGACCTTCTTCTTTTTGTCTTCGGGCTTCACCTTCTTTTGAGCTTCTCGGTGCGCAGAGATGATGTCGTGGACGTATTTCGCCAGATTCTGTACGCAGGTTGCATCGTATACGAGCTTGTCCGCATCGTTCTCATCCGTGATGAAGCAGGGTGTCGCGGTGAGCGGCAGTGTCCCCCGCTCATATCCTATGACGACATCCACTTTCTTGTCAGCGAGCAGCTTCTTTGCCTCTTCCCGAATTTTCTTTTCAACGTTTTCCACGGCTCATCCTCTATAGTGTTTTAACGAGCTTCTTGGCAGGGCCGAGCGCTTTAACCTTTTCCGTCACGCCCTTTATGACTTTCGCGAAACGCTCACCCTCGGATGCGGAGCACCACGTGAAGATGGTCCGGTCGGGTTCTAAGCCGATGTAGGAAAGATACCTCTTCAGCATGGCGAACTTTCTCCGGGCCGAATAGTTCCCGGTCAGGTAGTGGCATTCACCAGGGTGGCAACCCGAGACGAGCACGCCGTCCGCGCCCTCATGGAGAGCCTTCATGACGTAGAAGGGATTGATGCGCCCTGTGCAGGGGAGCCGTACGATCCGCACATTCGGGGGATACTGGATCCTGCTGATCCCCGCGAGGTCGGCCCCGGCATAGGTACACCAGTTGCACACGATTGCGACGATCTTCGGTTCCCATCCATCGGTTGCTGTTACTTCAGCCATACTATCTCCATTCGATTACTATTCGTTCCCTCTCTGTCGTTGGGGAGAGGGGTTGTTATCCTGCGAGCGCTGCGATCTGGACGAGCACCTCTTCGTTCGTGAAGCCGTTCAAGTCCGCTGCATTCATCCGGCAGGAGGCCGTACATACGCCGCATCCTTTGCACAGAACCGTATTGACGACGGCCGCACCCTCGTTCGCATCTACGGCGATGGCGCCGAACGGGCAGTTCTCTTCGCACAGGCCACAGGCCGCACACCGCTCCTTGTTCACAAAGGCCGTCTTGCCCTCCGCCTCGATGAAATCCTTGGTCAGGATGGTGCAGGCCCGGGATACCGCGGCGTTGGCCTGGACAATGGCGTCCTCGCTGAGCTAGGATT
>Ga0208196_1004061_pt1 | contig 11648 bp, 9 predicted proteins | sample AD_JPNNA7_MetaG_FD_184443 | JGI IMG/M metagenome (GOLD analysis project Ga0208196, IMG submission 184443) | Active sludge microbial communities of municipal wastewater-treating anaerobic digesters from Japan - AD_JPNNA7_MetaG (SPAdes) (version 2) | ecosystem: Engineered > Bioreactor > Anaerobic >...
TCCATCATATTTTTCCGCAGATCGGAGTCTCTGTCGATCATAACTCCATTCAATCCTAGGCCCGTCTTTTTTTCTGCGCACGCTGGCATCAATAAAGCCAGACCACTGTCCGACTATGTTTTTTATTTTTAAACGTAATACCCCGCAGCTCGCTGCGGCTGGGATAAAGGGCATGCGTATTCAATTTAGGCTCAGATCTGCTTGGCCTGGCTCCAACTTCATGCGGCAGCGCCTCGGATGCCCCGCCGCTTGCGGCGTGGGTGCGCTGCCGCCGTTTCACTCAGATACGAATAGCCCCAAACCGAAATGTGCATTCATGCCAAGAGTTACAGGAGCGATGACAGGTTCTTTGAATGTCAGCTCAAAGCCATAGCCAATCTGGGCATTTTCGTTCTTGCGGTTCCTGCGGAACTCAAGCCATCGGATTTCCCTTCGAGTGGAGATCAGCCTGGGCATGATTGAGATATGAACAGGCTTTGGCAATCCATGGTCCTCGGCTGCTTTAGCTACCTCTTGTTTAAGCCACTCTCCGAACTCTCCTCGCGCCTTACGATAATGCCTTGGAGGCAGGAAAGGAGTTGCACTCACAAGTCGAGTATTGGGCTCGGTTCCGATGATCTCGCCCATCTTACCCCATTCCAGAGCAACTAGCTGAATATCTGGTCTGCCACCTGCCTGCCATATTGATCTCAGGCGGTCGAGGGCTAGTAGTTCTTCCAGATCAAATGAATCCTTACAGCCTATCAGCAGATGATCCAATAAGCCGTCCTTATTCATATCCAGGGGCATTATGTAGGCATGTCTATGACCTTTCAACGGCTTGCCATCATTATCTTTGCCGCTGAACTTAGGAGAGACTCTCCTTGGATCGCCGACGACTCTCTTATGTATCCCCATCAATTTGCGCCTTATCCTCTCTGACACCTCGATAGTGGAAGTTACCGGAGGAAGAACTTTGGATTCTATGCCATAGAGTACACCATTGACTTTCGGCTCGTATTTAGCGGCTTCGGGGGACTGCCTAGCATCGAAGCAACTGGCAGGACGAAGATACATCACAGACTGAAATGCAGGAGGTTCACTCAGTTTGAGGTCAAGTACATCAGAGGCCGACATCGCCAGGGCATCAAGCCATCCTAAGGTCGTTGGCTTGCCTTTCTTCGATACCTGAACCATAAACGGTTTTGAGGCATAAGCTGATTTTGGCAACGAGCAGGCCACCTGCACAATTTCAGTATCATTCAGTTCATTCGAATCGTTGACTGGAACGCAATTCCATGCCACATCTGCAGCATGAGACAATTTTGCCGCTACCCAAGACTCGGATCGACCCAGGTAATTCATTACCGAGAGCAGCTCATCAAGATCCCTTTCCTGGGTATCGCTTAATTCTGTTTTAGGCCAATGAATAATGATACTCGATTCCTTGTTTAAAACTACGAACGCATCGAACACTAGCTGTCGCCGCGTGACGTCTCGATCATTCTCGCTCAAAAAGGATCTGGTATGTGATGCTCTCGCAGGCGGAAGACTGAACCGAGGTGGCTCCGACGCCAGAGCTTCCAGAAGAGGCTCCACCCGCGCATCCTGCCACTCCGGACGCTTGCGCTTCCAGGTATCATAGAGGGCTCGTACAAGCCGGTAAGGCGAAGGAGGCCATTCAGGTACCCCCTCGTTTACGTTGCGCCCCCAGGGTGTGGCATGGAACATTCCGCTGGGAAACTTCAGCTCGACAGTAATCATTTGAGCGTCTCCTAAGCAGTTTCGGTCCTTGCTTCCTCGCCTTCAGGCTTCTTCTGAACTACCCTCGTGATTATTTCTGTTACTGGCGGAACTGAAAATAGTCCTTTGCCGGTGCATGCCTTAATTCCTTCTTGCACTGCTGAAAGGAGCGTCTCTTCTTTGGGCATGATGAATTTATCCGGTGAGACCATTTTAATAGTTCCCTTGGGCTTCAGATCGCATGCCGTACGCAGGCGCAGACCGTTTGAAAGGAATCTGTTGATCTTATACAGCCCAAGGGCGACCAGCAAATCGCGTGCCTCGGGCTCTAAGTCGTATCCCTCAAGCAGCGCCAGATCAAAGTTGAAGTAGGCCACAATACGATCCGCTGTATACTCCATACGGTGATAGGGAACATTCCCATAGACGTTTTCGTCGTGGTTCTCAGCCCGAATCTTGCCGGTAGGGTCAATCAAATTGTTCTTAACCCCGCCTGAAGCCGCCTCACGCACTCCTTCTGCCTCGATGAATCCTGTGAGAGCACGGGGTACCTTGACTCTGCCATCTTCCAGATTAGCCATAAAGGCTCCATGAAGCAGGGCGTTAGGGTCATAATAGAAGAGAGCTGCAGCTATCTTCTTCCAGTCCAAAGGCTGTCCTCGGGAGTAGCTGGCCTTCTTCTTGAAACTCTCTTTGAAATCGCTATTGCTTATGATGTAAGGAGAGTTTATACGGTGCGCCTCTACCAGAGAGCTTGTCTCTGCTTCGGTAACCCCCGTGAGCTTGGCTACGATATATGGAAGCCCTTCAAGATCTTTTGCTATCCTCGGGCCACTTCCGTTAAGACAGGTCTGTTCAAGCCTGTTTGCCACGGACTGGGCTGATTCGACAAGAAGCATTCGTTTGTTATTTGGTCCCTGATAAACGGCAGCCCCGAGGTCTGCAAATCCTGTGGGCTGGAATCGGTCTCCTTGCATCGGTTCAAGCTCGATCTCCATCAGGAGACGCGGCTTTTTCTGCAAATCTTTGAAATCCATTTCAAATCACTCCAAAATATCAATTCTATTGAAATTTTCAGATCATGCTTCTTCTTGATGGAGAACCAGCTCTGCAATCGCCTGACTTCTCTGTATGGGCAAAAGCAGTGCTGCAGCAATTCCGGTTCCATTGCCATTATCCGGAAAACGAGATGTGACCGGAGACAATCCAGATACAAAGAGACGCCGTCTACCGATCTCACAAGCATCACCTATCCTTCCCGAGTTAAGCAGAGGCACAATGGAAGCCTCTGGTCTCACTGTAATCTGATTGAAAGGCTCGGGCAGGAACAGGAGCTTGAGCAGGGCGAAGGGCCTTGGGATTACTCGGTCTGCGATGGGCGTGGACCACTTCGAAACCAGATACCTGCAGGTATCTGAAAGATGCTGATCATTCCAATCTATCCACATGAGCCCAAAGAGCAGGTTCTCAACAACCTCCTCATCGACTGTTCCTTCAATAAGAGCGACCGCATCCTCTGCTCTTATTGGAATAGCTCCCCATAACGGATTATATTTGCAGTTCGATCTCTCGGCATCCATCATCCGGCGGGTCAGGATTGAAGCCATGCGTGCTATCAGGGAGTTTCCCATCCATGCCGTCTGTCCCTGTCCCTGCGACCAGGACCAGATCTTGACCGGATCAATAGGCGCGAGATTTGCTCTGATATAGCCCACTTTGCAGGTTGATTCTCTACCTCTTGGTCCAATAGATGCCAGCGACGCAGCTATGCGAATCTCTATGCTGTTGTCATCCGCCTCTTCGATCCATCTTGGGGTCAGGCCGGATAGGGGAGAGTTCAGTTTCGGGTTCCTGGATCGGTCTCTCTGGGCGATGAGACGTTCCAGTCTTCCGATGGCGATCAGAAGAGACTTGACCTTATCTGCGCCTCCGCATTCTAGCAAGTTGAATATGGCATCATCGATCCGCTGCCTGGCAGAAGTGAAGCTAGCGGGAGGCTCTTTGAAACCCCTCAGAAATTGGTCCACCCTTGCCAGGATCGGGTCTAGCTCTCTGACAAGGTCGCTCTCGCTCCGGGCGTGAACTGAGAAGTGCCCAGTGGGCAGGGCTACATAGCTGTCTCCTCGACGTTTGAGCAGGCTGTAACGCACGAACTCAGAGATTCCCCGGTCTACGCCAAGCGAAGCCACGGCTTCTGCGAACTTGATGCCGTTTGTGGCACGCTTCTTGCCCACATCAGCGCGCCCCTCGCTCAAGAATGAATGAAGCTCGGGATAGCTTACAGGCAGCTTCCACAGAGGGGCCCATATCTCAGCTCTGGCCTTTAGCCCGTCCTTCTCGGATGATGAGGAATAGCCCACCTGGCAGGCTCGAACTGTAAACGGGCACCTCAGAAATCCACGTTCTTGGGAATGGCGTCTCGCCACTCCGCTAGCCCAGACCAGGCTTCCTTCCATTGCTAAGACGAACTTCCAGGGGTTCGCAGGAAAATCCTTTTTCTCTATTCCAGGACTCTGATTATAACCACCTGCACGCCCAGGATCGTACTGGCCGACCTTCGTAGCTGAAAGGCCGTTAGTGGCCTCAGCGAAGAGAGCATTACGAAGAAGCTTTCTGGATGTATCTTCAGTATCTGGCAAGATCAAGAGTTCTGCCAGATTGCTCATGAACGTGTTAGTATAATCCAGACGACCTTCATTGCCGCCACTACCCAAGATTGGCGGGTATTCTGCATCACCCTCAGGACCTATAACTACGGCAGCATCTATCCATTCGATAACTCGTTCGTCTAATCGATCTCTGCAAGCCTGAATTATCTTCTCCTTATCAGATCCACGCTTCAGCCTCTTCACCAGTGTCGAAGCTTTTTTTGCAGGCTTTAGGATTCCTTTGACTGCAATTGCTCTCTCCTTCTCGGCAGGCGCAGAATTCTTTGAAATTTTTGATTGATCCTCAAGCTGTTTGATGGTTAGATCAGATGGATTAACGGGCGCAAGAATGGTTTTAAGGGGTTCAAGCTTAGAATTGATCTCGTTTGCTGCCTTAATCAGATCCTCGTTCGACCGCCCTTTTTTCTTGTCTGCCTCCTGCTTGAGAATGGCGAGAATATTTCCTATGCTCAAGCCCACGGGAGGCATTTCTGGGAAAGAGAATATCCTGTCCAGAGTCTGCCGGTACAATGCAAATCGCCCTGAGGTACTATTTCGAATCGCGTCGATGCCCTCCGTTTTGTCGCCCTCATAAAAACCGCTCCCACCGTTCCAGGGGGCAACTATGGGTGTAGGGGCATACTCCTCCATGAAGAACTGGACCAGCTCATCCTCGTCAAGCTTCGTGTCCAGCTGGAATATTCCATTCTCCCACCATCCTTTGGCATCGGGATCTTTTTGCTGTGATAAAAGCTTCAGAACTCCCAAGGAAGATAGATACGACAATAGAGGCTCGGAAGTGCAGCCTCGAAGGATTATTCTGTTCATGCTTTCCCTCCGCTAGCACGCTCATCAGCGGCTTTCATCAATGCCTCCATGTAGGAGAGCCTGAATGGACCGAGGTCTGATGAATCCCTCAGAGCCAGCATCCTGGAAAGCCAGCTTGATCCATTTGGGCCGTATCCCAGATCCATGTAAGATAAGTCAAGAGTCGTTGCAGACAGCCTGATCCCACCACCCAGATCGACCTCTGCCAGCTTGTCTCCCTCCCATACCCCGCGAGCAAACCGGCTTCCGTTCGGAGGCAGATATTCATCGGGCATCGAGCGGATGGAAAGTCTCACTTTGCCATGATGAGCGGCGGCCAAGTAAGCCACCAGATCAGGCTCAGCATTCTGGAGTGCGAGTATGCCCGAAACCAGCTCATGGCGGAAATATTTGCGTCTCCCATCGCTCTCCCTAAAGTGGTTAGGAAGCCTGCCTCGTCTCCATGCTTTCCTCGGCGCTTTGGCTGCAGGTGGATTGGGGAATTTCCTAAGCTCATTTGGCTCAATCATTGACTGGAAGGCGCTATGTGCTTTTCCTGAGTCGTGCCAGCGGCAGGCTTCCAGGAGAATGCTCCTAGTTCCATCTTTCAGGCCAAGATCATCCATTATTCTGGTCATAGTCCTGAAGACGCCGTCGGTGTGCTCTGCGATGGTCTCCCAATCACTGGCTGATGTCTCATCATCAGCGTATCTGTCTGCTGGCAACTTTGCTGTCAACGGAACGATAGTGACGGGACTCTTGGATTTAGGGTCCCAGCCTGTCTCCTCTGTATAGTGACCATCAGATGCCCGAAGCATGACCATGGAACCTGGCAATAAGGGTATAGATCTGCCTAAACGAGACCATACGCCCTCTAATGCATTCCATATCCAGGCATCGCTGCCCTTTTTAATCAAGTCTCGAAGATCTCCAAGGGGAACTGAGCATAGTTCTTTTCGTTCTGGCCTAGGTTCTTCATCGCTCGGTCCTTCTTTAGGAAGGTCACGCCAGAAAACCTGTATATCATTCTCCGAAGTTTCACGGATAAATCTTGAGATGTCGATATCATGACCCGCCAGATCAGGGGTGGTGTCAAATAGATCTATCAGATCCTTGCGACGAATCATTTGGACATGGTTGAAAGGCAGCGGGATCTTTGGCAACGAACTTGAGCTGACGTTCTTTTCATTTAATTTCAATAGCAATTCACGAGATTTAATCAGCTCGTTGTCCTGATAGGGGAGAGCCTTGCTATCTGTCCCTGTGGGGACATCTATCCAGTAAACTTCTGCCCGATCATATTCCCCGGAGCGGTTGCAGCGCCCGAAACGTTGGACCAGGGAGGACCAGGGAGCAAGTTCTGTGTATAAAAGCCTTGATGAGATGTCTACGCCAGCTTCTACGACCTGAGTGGAGATGATGATCATGCCCTCATTCCCAGGTTTGGAGAGCATTGCCTCGATCACTTTCTTTCGATCTTCCGGTCTGAAACGAGAGTGTATGAGAATGAGCTTCGTCTGCGGGTCTTTTTTCTTAATTGCCGAATGAAGGTCTACTGCCCTTCGGACGGTATTCAGAACTACCAATGTGCGTGCACCTGACTGATCCGAATGATGCTTTTTCAGGATCTCGTCGGCCAATCCGTTGAGATCATCCATTTTGGAGTCGGACTGCATGAGCACCTTTGAAGCCTGGATGCGGTACTCAATCTTCTTTTCGATCAAATCTTTCTCACAAAGCTTGAATGTATTGGCTGAATCCATATCAGGCTCGTAATCTGCCGTTCTCAGCCATTCTGGTTCCAATGTGGCACTCATCCAGATAGTCTTGCTATTCCCTGATGTGCCCAGTTGCCTTCGAAAAGCCTCAAGTTGTGCGGTTGTGGTAAGACCCTTCCCCATGAGCTGGACCTCATCCAGTACCCAGAGACAATCATTATTGAGCAGGCCGAAATGTGTTGGCCAGCGATAGCGGCTCATGCCGTATCCTCTGTTCAGAGCCCTGGAGAGCAGCATGTCTTGTGTGCCGACGATGATAGTGTCTCGCTCTGGATAGCGGTCCCATCCGCCCTTCTCCTCGCCACCCATGAGCACTGTTACGGCAATCCTGTTTCCTTTGTCCCCATGCTCCACGGCCCATCCATCAACTGGTCTATTGTCATCAGGAGATTCTGATCCCATGCCGAGGTTCTGAAGCCACCCTTTAATGCTGCTATTGCCTCTAATCTTATCTCTGGTCTGTTCCACGAGTACCCTCATCGGCAAACAATATACTAGCCGCCGAGGAGTAGCCTCACGCACATCCTTCTCTGCAAATCTTCTGCGCCAGAGCCATGCTAAAACCACTGCATCGGTCTTGCCCAAACCGGTGGGGATGTCGATGAGTTCCGGAAGTTGCGCGCATGTGGCGAGACTCTTTTGAAAAGGATATGGATCGTGATTGGTGGCCTTTTTGAAAAAAGCATCAAAACTTTCATCTGCTATCGACATCCCTGAACTCAATATCTTTCCTCCACAAGCCAATCTAATTTTGCATAGGTTATACTTTTTCCTCTTGATGAGATAGTAGCCTCGAAAATTGAGTATTTTTTGACCTAAATAAATAATTATAGATGAAACAATCAAAACTAAATCCACCATGGATGCAGCTAATAATATCAAACATGCAACTCTAGATTCCCGCGTGTTGACGCGAATTTTCCCAAACTGACTTCTTAAATCCTGATTTCAGATATTGGGGATAATCTCCTTTAAAGCGTGGTTCTCTATCGCTACAGAGATACATATTGCTCCTGGGGGGCAGACGCTTTTTCAATTTAAGGGAAAGATAGTAATAGCGAGAAATCTTTTCGAGAGGTTAGGTGGTTCCGGGAGGACCGGGGTGCGCTCGAAACGTCTCTAAATAGCGAAAACTCCCGTGATGACAGACGCACTTTGAGAAAGACACTACATTAGTTGGTGAACCTCTCGAAAACGGCCATTTTTTCGATATCTATAGAGGTCGAAAAATTGCCGCCATTTCCATGACTGAAAAGTCATGGCCCAATTGAAGGAAGTGTGCTTGTGGGGCCATCGTCCGCATCGACAAGAAATTTCCATGACTGAAAAGTCATGGCCCAATTGAAGCATGTTTGACAGAATTGGGTGCCGATTCTGCCACCCAGTATTTCCATGACTGAAAAGTCATGGCCCAATTGAAGCTACCTCTTTGGCGGGAAAGACGAATCTAGCCAGGACTATTTCCATGACTGAAAAGTCATGGCCCAATTGAAGCCCTGCCGTGAGCGGGCATGCTGGCGTTCCTGTCCCATCCCATTTCCATGACTGAAAAGTCATGGCCCAATTGAAGGCAGTCTAGGTACTCCTGACCACCTGCGCCAATGTACGATTTCCATGACTGAAAAGCCATGGCCCAATTGAAGCCCCGTGGAGCCACGAGGGTACGGAGTGCTATGCTCCATTATTTCCATGACTGAAAAGCCATGGCTCTATTGAAGCACCGATTCCTCCGGGGCGGTCATGTATGCTCTGGCCATTTCCATGGCTGAAAAGCCATGACCCTATTGAGCTCCCAATGGTATCCATAAGCCGGATATTGGTTCGGCATCTCCATGGCTGAAAAGTCATGGCCCAATTGAAGCAATGCCACCGAAAAGGACGTCCTCGAATTCTCTACCAGATTTCCATGACTGAAATGTCATGGCCCCATTGAAGCTCGAACTCAGTAGCCGCATGGAGGGTGAACTCTCCTATTTCCATGGCTGAAAAGCCATGGCCGCTCCTGGGGGGGCAGAAGCTCGTTCATATTAAGCGAAAGATAGTAATAGCGAGAAATCTTTTCGAGAGGTTAGGTGGTTCCGGGAGGACCGGGGTGCGCTCGAAACGCCTCTAAATAGCGAAAACTCCCGTGATGACATACGCACTTTGAGAAAGACACTACATTAGTTGGCGAACCTCTCGAAAACGGCCATTTTTTCGATATCTGCAGAGGTCGAAAAATTGCCGCCATTTCCATGGCTGAAAAGTCATGGCCCAATTGAAGCTTAAAGGCGGGGACGGGATTCGCTTCGATCTCTCCCTCATTTCCATGACTGGAAAGTCATGGCCTCATTGAAGCTCGTCCTTGGTGAGGACCTTGATATAATCGAGCTGTAATTTCCATGGCCGAAAAGCCATGGCCCCGTTGAAGCGTCCAGTTCGCCCAGTCTGCGCCCGGATACTTGAGATATTTCCATGGCAGAAAAGCCATGGCTCTATTGAAGCTCGATGCCTCTATAGACTATGGGGGCCAAGGCCGAATTTCCATGACTGAAAAGTCATGGCCCAATTGAAGCTTGGTTTCCCAGTTCGCATCAATTGATACATTCTGCGCTCCCAGATTTCCATGACTGAAAAGTCATGGCCCAATTGAAGCTGGAACGGAACCTGTACATACTGACCATCTCTAACCATTTCCATGACTGAAAAGTCATGGCCCTGTTGAAGCTTCACCACACATGGTGTTCCTGGGCAGCTTGATGTAGCGTTTCCATGGCTGAAAAGGCATGGCTCCGTTGAAGCATCTCATCACGGTGGCCCTCCATTTTCTGGCGGATATTTCCATGGCTGGAAAGCTATGGCCCCATTGAAGCATAATCGTCTGCTTGGACGACCGTGAGAGGGATAAAGGTTGATGATTTTCTGGCGAATATACTTAACCTTGCACGTAGTATATGCTCATCATGGGAGGAGTCCTTGAACAGCTAATCAGGCCACTCATCAAGTTCCCATCAAGTAAACTCACCGGCCCCAAACCATCGCTTTTTTGACTTCCATCCCACAGCGCCTTAGCTACATTAGCGTCCCTGGATGAATCTCTCTCCACAGGTCTAAGATAACTCATCGAGGAAGAATAAAGATGATTCTAGGGCATTACAGAGAGCCCCAGTGTCTCAGCCTTCAGCTTTCGGGCATTTGCCGTCCACCACGGGCGGAAGGATCGAGAAGCTATGGATTTATTGGCTCAAATCTTCGGACCATGGATCTAGCGATTCGTCGGGCTCTAGTTGTTGTGCCACGTCCATCATGTTCAGATACATCCGGCGCTTACTCTTAGTCCAATAGCTAAAACCAATCTTTTTATAAAATTCTAAAGCTGTCTCCTTTGGGTCAACGGATATGTATCTACATCCTAATGGCCCTTCTAAGGCAAAACCTATAGCGAGAGAAAGTAAATAGTGTCCAATACCATGCTTCTGAAGTCGTTTATCAACCGCAAGCCTGGCAATCAAAATACATGGATATGCAGGGTAATCACAGCCATCAATATGTTGACTAGCATCCAGCTTATCTTTATCCAACCGGATAGAGTCTGCAGCCAATGTGATGAATCCAGCAAGACGGTCTTTATAAAAGCATAGGTGTGTTCTGCTAAGAAGAAGCTTCTGCTCTTTTAGTGCATCATTTTTTAAGAAATCATCTAACTCTTCATCACCAGAATCAAAAGAAGTAAGGGTATATTTAGCATTCCTGGCGTTGAGTAATTCAATGTTAAGTGCCCTTTCTGGTATGGGTTCCATCAAAACTTGCTGCAATTGGCTTTGTAGATCTTTTTCGCCTGGCGGAAAAATGCCAATTGATCAGAAGTAAAGGCAGGGCTCTTTTCGTTCTTTAGGAACTCCTTGGCTTCTTCACCACTAAGGGTTAGCCCTAATTCAACTTGCCTTGCCATCTCAATCCACTTCCTTTTAAGTTCGCTGCAAATAATGTATACATGCGTGTATATACGTTTTATGCATCATATATCATATATACATCATATCCCGAGCACTGCCACCTTCATCGCCTTTGCTTTCTGGAGTGCTGTCTCGTGATCCACCTTCCTGCAGCTCCCCAGGTGGACATGCCTCACCTTCCCGCCTTCTCTCCATGAAGCTATCCAGTAGTAATATGTCTGGATTCCTGCCTTAGATTTCTTGGATTTCTTCATCTGCCAAAGGCGGAAGATCCTCAGCCTCAGCCCTCAGTTCATCTGTATGGCCTGCTAGCTCTTGGGCCTTCGTTCCCGGCATCTCGCAGGATCTTAGCGGCCTTCATAGCGGTCTTAGCGCCCCTGTCCAGCTCCGAGGCCTTCCTCTTCAGGGCCTTCCTCTTCTCACTGTAGATACGTCTTTTTCCGGTGTTATAGGTAAACATGAAGAAGCCTGGATTCAAGATATACGTTGCATTATCCTCTACACAAGGTATTTCATTAAGCTAGACCAAACACACATATGGAGGGAAGCTCATTAGAGGACAGTTCGTTCTTTGTTTGATGATGTTGGCTGTGTTATGTGCACCTACATTGGGGCAGACAACTGCAATTGATTGGTACAACAAAGGCATTGATCTCGACTCACAAGGCAAGTACGATGAAGCTATCCAAGCTTACGATAAGGCCATCGAGATCGATCCGCAATATACAGAAGCCTGGAGCAACAAAGGCTTTACTCTC
>Ga0208196_1004062_pt1 | contig 11648 bp, 8 predicted proteins | sample AD_JPNNA7_MetaG_FD_184443 | JGI IMG/M metagenome (GOLD analysis project Ga0208196, IMG submission 184443) | Active sludge microbial communities of municipal wastewater-treating anaerobic digesters from Japan - AD_JPNNA7_MetaG (SPAdes) (version 2) | ecosystem: Engineered > Bioreactor > Anaerobic >...
CCAGTTGTACTGTGCCAAAGAATGGCATGATAAACATGCTTTTCTGGTTGTCGAGATTCTGCCGGATGCCTTCAGAGACCGATACCGTACTCCGTTTCAATTCCAGTACTCCCAAAGCAATGCCATTAACGTAGATTACAATATCAGGACGTTTCCTGTTTTCTCCTTTGATGGATACCTCTTCAGCAATGGCAAAATGATTGTTTTGAGTTTGCTCCCAATCGATTAACCTGACCGTCTGGGTGTTTTCACCAACATCTTCCCTGACCTTTGCACCATACCTTAGAATCGTATATACATCCTTGTTGATGCCATACAGGTTTTTGTTCTGAACCCCGGCAACCTTCTTCAGTTCATAGATGGCTTTTTTTATCAGAGTCTGGGTATAACCATTTTCCTGAAGGTAATTCGAGAGCAAATCTTCTTCAATATTGCTGTTATCCGGACGGTCGTGCCAGTTGCCCAGATAGGTGTAACCCAAACCATCAGGCTTGGTGAACAGAGTAATGACCCTGTCCTGCGTAATGCGTTCTATATCACCAACGGGACTCATACCAATCGTATTTTACCGGTTAATAATGTCTGCATCATGCCTTGTTTAATCTGCTTAATCTTGTTTAATTTCTTTTCTAACGCATATATATCTGCATCCATGTCAGTTAGGATTGTGGCTATATGGTTCTGTTTTTCAAAATTGGGCAAAGGCATTTCAATCTTATTAATATCAAAATGAGACAGATGCTTTACAGTTGTACTACTCGTTCTTACTTCAATTTCTTTTAATTCTTTAAGTAAAGTGAAAGATAAAAAAGGAATAGATATTTCTTTTATTTTTAGGACTCTGCCAACTCGTTGATTAAGTAATGCATTTCCTTTTTTCCAAAGAACTGGTTCAAAATCACCATCCATTCCAATAAGCAAATCATCATTCTGAACAATGAATTCCTTTGCATAATCCCCTGAATAATATACAATTGAATCATCACTTCTCAAATCTCTATTTTTAATTAGTCGTTGTCCCTTGGGATTATCTGAAAAGTATTCTGATGAAAACGGAAATCCAGTCTGAAGCCTTATGAAATCCCCCAATTTCTTGATTCCCCAACCATTTCTGGGTTTCAACAACTCCTGCATCACGCCCTGCTTGATGTTTCGTTTCTTGGCGATGAGTTTTTCAAGATTTTCAATGAGGGCATCGGTATCGGAAAGGGCAGTGGCAATGGCTGTTTGTTCGGATTTGGTTGGAAGTGGGAATGAAATGGACTTAATATCATCTTTGTATAACGCACCTAATGTTGAACTGGCATTTTTCTCAACTAACAATCTGACCCCAATTGGCGAAATAAAAAAGCAGTACAAATAAAATGGTAATACTCTTTTGTTTAATTTCAATAAATACAAATTGGGCGCTAAAGTTGCGAATTCAGTGCGCATTTTAAAATAATACACCTTCCCAATCTCACCCCTTTTTGTAATAAGTACCTCATCACCAAAGAGTTTTGTTTTCCTTAAAAACTGATATGTTTCTTTATCAACGTATTTAATATCTTTCCCCTTGGTTCTGTTTTCAAGGTCGGTCGCTCTTACAAACCATGCGAAATTCTCAGTATCATATATATTTACATTATTGGCAATAGACTCAAAACTCCCGTTGGCTTCATAATCTGTTAATAAGTCTAAGCAATCATTCAATTGGACAAACTCCCAATCTTCTGGAACTATCCCGAAATCTGCGCCATTATAATCTTGATTAGTTAATTCCATTGTAATTGATTTATGCGTCTTTGAAGGATTTTAAGTCTGTTAATTAGTTCATCAAATGGCAATGCTTCACCGTATATCATATTCTCCTTCATTTCATTGTAATCTGCTTCCCAATCCGGTAATACTGTATCAAGTGGGATGAATTTAATCTTTTCGGGACTATGATTGGCAAAATCAACACCTGATATACGGCTGAATTTGCTGCGGTGTGCCACAATGGTGTTGTATAAATCCGGATTATTGAGTGCAATACCTGCGTAATCCGTTCGGCTCAGTATTTCAATATCGTATAAGTGTCTGCTCAAACCATCCACACGTCTCTTTTCCTGTGACTTCTGAAACTCTTCATGTAACAGGAATATCTTCTCTAAAAAAGTACGTTCCGGGTTAACGGTTGGAATTGTTATGGGTAGGTCAGAAAATGGTTGTCCGGTATAATTTTCAGCGACCATGGTGGCAAAGGTGCAGTCAGTAAACGGTTCTTTCAGTGAACGGCTGCCTACCTCAACCAGCACTCCCGGTTTTAAATAGATGTCTTCTTCAGTTAGTTTTGGGTAGTACACTTCAATTACCATGGGGTCTTGGTCATGGTTAGGTACTTCCCGGTATTTTATCGTCACATTTGTAAAACCTGCTTCAGTGAACTTTTTCTGCAGTTCGGGAGTAAATTTCTCAGTAAGATACTCATACGATTTTCTTCTCAACCTGCGAACATCAGCATTTTCCAGTTCACCGGAGAATCCCAAATACTCCCTGTCCAATGCCAAATCAATGTCTTCTGAAAATCGTTGAATTAAGTTCCAACCTTTGCTGAGAGAAGTCCCGCCTTTAAAAACGAGTGACCCAGCACAATCCATATTATTGATGACAGCAAGCGTATGCACCACCCACCAATCCTTTTCCACAGCAAACGGAAGCAAACCACGACTCCTGCCTGTTTCAGTGAATATTCTGAGTTTGGTTTCATCCGGCAGTTTTAACCATTCGTTCAAATGTGAAAAGTCGTGCATGGGTTTCTGCATCTTTCAGGGTTTTAATAGTTTTCTAATCCATTCGGGTGCTATTTTCAAATCGTGCTGCATGTGAAACGGTTTCTCCTGTTTCAATAGTTCCCTTATTTTGCCCAGTTCCTCTTCGGTTACCTTATCCTTGCCAATGGTTTTCAGTGCCTGAATAGCCAACCTGCTGATTTCACCAATGGCAGAGAGGTTTCTGGCACTTGCCCGCTTGAAGGTGATGGTTTGTTTCCCTACTTTGATTTTGCGTGCAGTGCTGTCGGTGTAATAAACCACATTCATCGGAACTTGGGTGCTGAGTCCCAGTTTATACATGGCATAACTGCCGGTTGGGACAATTCTGGCTTTATCCCGTTTGCGGATGGCTTCGGCAATCTCTTCAACTCCCGGTAATACGATACCCAGCACCTTATCTTTCTCCGGACGTACATAAATTCCGGTAGCCACCCGATGGAGTTCTCCCGATTTCATCAATCGAACCAGTGCCTTTCCTACCGTTTGTGCACTTCCGAAGTCAGAAAAATGCTCAGGGAAAAAGAGCGCACCCCTCTTGGCTTTTTTTACTTTTTTAAGTATTTGTTCTTCAATGCTTAAAATCATAATATATGCGATATATTGCCGTAAATTAAGCAAATATTTTCGTCAAAAACTAAAATCGAATCCCATTTTTACAAGATGCTCACGAACTTTGGTTTCATAACCGGTTACTTTCCCGGAAATATCCGATAGGGTGCTTTCGTATCGTTCGGAAAGTTCTTTGATACGCTGAGAGAGTTTCTGTGTGATGCGTTCCACTTCTGTTCGAATCTCTTTTTCAATGGTGGTCATCCATTTATCATCCACCACGAGTACTTTTATTTCTTCCTGTGTGAGGTTTTTGTATTTCTCCAGCAGTTCTTTATCCATTAAAACTTCCGATTCTTTTATTCTTTTCCCAAGTGTTGCCTCAGCCTCTGACAACTCAAGATATTTCTGAAGAACTTCCAGTTCATCGGCATAGTCCGCATCACCCGTTATCTCTTTCATCCGCTTCTGAACACCGGCTTTGGTTACTTTATCCTTGTCGTTTTTGGCATCAGCGAGAAGACCTTCCTCTCCGCCATGCTCTTCTTCCAGTTCAATAAGTTGTTGCTTTAAGGCATCCCGGTCGGTTTCAAGTTTTTCGAGATGCTCCTGTTCGGATTGGAAAAATTTATTGATAACAAGATTCTTTGGCAGCAAATCACAAGTCCATGTCTTTCTCTTTTCATCCATTGAAATAATTGCTTTCCAACCCTCATCGGCAATCTGGTACACGTCATCCTGCATGATGGTTTTCCAGTAATTCAACAGGGTCTGGTAAATGTCAAATTTATCAAGAAGCGGAATCTCAGAGAACTTAATTAAAAGGTCTTCTGATAAGTACCAGATGGTTTCTTTCGGTTTTACGCCCGAATCAATCTGTTTAAGGTAGGGGACATGCTTTTCCCGCCATGAAGCAACCACCTCATCCACCTTTATCGAGTATGCCCCAAAATCCGGATGCTCAACAATGGTTTTCTTCAACATGGCAGGTTCAACCAGCAGGTCATAGAATCCGCTGCGTGCAGCATGCCTGAAAAGAGTTTGTTTCAACGTTGGAAATGCATTCCAGTATTTGTTCAGATTATTCACATCCTTTTCGGGGATACCCCCCAGAAGATGTGCTTCTATGTTGTGGATATCTTCCTCTTCTTCATTCTGAGTGTTAATATACCTTGGAATGTTGAGATTAAAATCGTTTTTCGGGTCGCTTATTTCACTTAAAAGAAGCATACGGCTGTATTTAGGTACTTCTAACTGGTTATTGAACACGTCAACGATTTTATGAATATCCTGTTCCCTCAGCCGGTTCTTGTTGCCATCTTTAATGAATTCGTTACTGGCATCAATCATGAAAATACCCGTACGGTTACCTGCATTCTCTTTATCGAGCACGATAATGCATGCCGGAATACCTGTACCATAAAACAGGTTGGTGGGCAATCCGATAATTCCCTTTATATAACCACGCTTAATGATGTTTTTCCGAATCTGACCCTCTGCACCACCCCGGAACAAAACTCCGTGAGGAAGGATGATTGCCCCCTTCCCGGTGCTTTTAAGCGACTTTAACATGTGGAGCAGGAAAGCATAGTCACCATTCTTCTTGGGCGGGATTCCGTCTTCAAACCTGCCGAATTCATCATTGGCAGGGTCAAAACCGTTGCTCCATGCTTTGGTGCTGAATGGCGGATTGGCAACACAAAAATCGAAGGTTTTAAGTTTGCCGTCCGGGTTTTTGAAATGCGGTTTTGACAGGGTGTTATCCTGCCAGATTACTGCTGAAGGGTTATCGTGCAGAATCATATTCATCTTTGCCAAAGCAGCCGTAGCATTATCCATCTCCTGACCATAGATGGTTACGCCACGCTCGCTTTCATCTGCTGCCTTCAGAAGCAAAGACCCACTACCGCAGGTCATATCGTAAATTGTCTGGTCCTGGCTTTTTGCTTTGCTAATGCCGATGACCTTTGCCATTACTCTTGAAACCTCTGCCGGAGTATAGAACTGTCCCTTGCTTTTACCGGATTCAGTGGCAAAATTACGCATCAGGTATTCATAGGCATCGCCCAGAAGGTCATCACCCTCTGCCCTGTTTTTGCTGAAATTCAGGCTGGGGTGTTCAAATATGCCAATAAGGTTTGACAACCGGTCTTGTTTTTCTTTTCCTTTTCCAAGTTTATCGTCATCATCAAAGTCAGCAACATCAATTACACCTTTCAACTCATTTACTTCGGCAAGATTTGCAATGATTGTGTTGATGCCTTCACCGATATCCTTGCTGCCCTTCAGTGCGACCATATCCCGGAAACTACCCCCTTTGGGAATTTCTATGAGCGCATCTTCCTTGCCTTCATACCTGTCGGAAACATATTTCATGAACAGCAAAACCAGCACATAATCTTTGTATTGGGAAGCATCCATGCCGCCACGCAGTTCATCGCAACTCTTCCACAGGGATGAATAGAGTTCACTTTTTTTAATTGCCATAGGTCTAATAATCAGTAAGTACTATAGATTCACAAAAAACATTAAAACTACGAATTATTTTCGTTATAAATATGTGTTTGCAAACACCCCCCAAACCCCTCAGCGACCATTCTATGGGTGCTATTGATAGCAAAAGATTCAGATTTTAATTTTATCTGTAGCATCCGGATTTAATTTCTTATCGGCATACGTATTCAGTGTACTGACCAGTTTATGCCCCGTCATTGGCATTATCTCACTCAATGGAGTATTCTGATTAATAAGAAGTGTTATAAATGTACTTCTGGATTTATGGACGGTTATAAAATCCCTTTTTTTACCTGTTTTGGTTAATTCCTTTTTGTTCTTCACATACGTTTTCTTGTAATCACTTTTTAATAAATCGTATTTCCTGAATATTGCTTTAAGTTCCCGGTTCAGGTATGCATTTGTATATTGAGGTATTTCATTATTATACCTTTCCAATATTTCAAGTGCAGTTTTGTTTAGCGGGACATTTATTTCCGTCTTTGTCTTCTTGTTTACCTTAATGAGGATATTATCTTCAATCCGGGCATTTTCAATCTCTTCATAATCGCAATACCTCATGGCAGTCATGATTAAGAAAATGAATACATCAATTATGGTTCTTTCGAACTTATCGTACTTGTCGCAATAATAAATTTCCCTGATTTCGTTCTCTGTGAGGGTAACAACCTGAGACCTGTGCTTGGGTATGCTGAATTTGAACATTTTACTTTTAAATATGGCAACTTCATTGTCTTGCAGGTAACGTAAAAATGCTTTCAGTATGCTGATGTTTTTACTTACAGTATTATCAATATGTCCAATCTTGTAAGAGTAATCCCGAAAGTCATAGAAGAAATTTAAATCATTCAGTTTTTCAAGAGTAAGGTTGTATGTCTCATTAAACTCTTTCATGTTTTTATGAAGGCTGTTATATACCCGCTGGCTGTTATAATGCCCCCCCAGTTCCTTTCCTTTCTCATTAATAAAGTCTTGGAAGTAATCCATTACCGTTTTCTCCGGTTTAGCATTCGGGCTTGACTTAATTTCAAGTTTTGTCTCCTTCCGAAGGTACTCCAAACATCCTTGTTGATTTGGTTCACGTCCCCATACCCTACACATATGAATATAAGACCCTACGCTGTTTAACCACTTGCGAAATTCGATATTACCGTATTGTTCCTCGAAACTCAATTCTTTTCCCATCGTTTTCGGGTCATACTGAATATTCGTATTAACCAGAATCCTATTGTTCCTAAATTTATAATACACACAAACATATGTGTATTTACCTGATTTGTTGAACTTTATAACAGGAACTTTCATTTGTGACTGTTTTTCACAAATTTAAAATAGTATTTTGAACTTTTTTGCACACATTTTGAACTTTTTGAACAAATAATTTTTCATATAAAATTGATTTTCAATGTTTTTACTATAAACATTTTAATTAAAAAAACATTTGTTTTAATTTAAATGTTTATGTATTGATTTTCAATTGATTAAGCAATTATGTAGTAGTTCTGGTGGGGCTACCAGTAAGTGCGGGAGTTGATGCAAATGCGAAAGCAGGAGCGTAGTTCCCGCTCTTTTTTTGTACTGGAGATCCTGACCTTACTGGGATTTCTCCTGAACATAGCCCCCGGGGTCTCTCTGGTTATTGGCTTCTTTCCCTGGTATCAGGTCAGTAAAAACTCTTCAGGCACTTTTGTCAGGCGCGCTATGTCCTGTATCTTCCCTCTGACGTCAAATCCCGAACTGCACTTTACGCTGCATGATTCACAGTCAGCGCAGGGCACTGACGGCAGCCCTGATGCCTCCAGGGTGTTCCTTGCCTGCAGCAGGTTCCTGTATCCGTATGCATACATATAACCCCGCATTATCGTTGGTATGTCAAGCCTGGCGGGGCACTGGGGCAGACACTCTCCGCACTGCTGGCAGTAGAGTCCTGTTTCTGAAAATGCAAGAGCGTTTTCAAGATCTGCAATCTCCTCTTCAGTCATCTTCAGGTTTTTGATCATTGCCAGGTTCTTCTGCATCTGTTCAACTGTTGTCATGCCGGAAACGATTGTCGATATGTTGGCATTTTGCAAGACCCATTTCAACGCTGCGTCAGAATTGATTCCGGGTCCGCTCTTGTTCCGGAATGCACCGGCGGTAGTCTTCATTGCGACAATGCCCATCCCTGAAGCTACAGCCTTTGCGATGGCGTCGTCAAGAGCCTCCTTGTTCTGTGACTTGAAGTTGTATGAGATCATCGCGACATCATAGATGCCGGTTGAGGCAGCTGCGATGAGTGTTTCCTCAATGCCGCCGTGTGAGGCTATGCCGGTAAATCTGACTTTACCCGACTCTTTGAGCTGTTCCATTGTCCTGAGAATCTCCTCGTTGCACACAGTCTCCTTTTTGGAAGCAAAGGGAAAGAGTATGATATCAATCTGTTCAAGCCCGAAACGCCTGAGGCTGCCTTCCGCCTTCTCCAGGTATGCCCTGGCATTGAACTTGTCACTTAGCAGGCCTGTGCGGTTATCGTGCTCGTTGCATGGAGCTGCAGTGGCCACAACGAAGGAGTCTCTGGGGAGATCCTTAAGTGCTTCGCCGACGATGATTTCGTTATTCCCCTCACCATAATAGGTGGCTGAGAAGAATAGTTTAATACCTGCATTGTATGCCCCTTTGACAAAGCCGGGAGTAATTGTGCCACCTGCACCAAGACTGATAAGCGGTGCCTTTATTCCCGTACGGCCCAGCACTCTTGCCGGCAGGTCAGCCTGGGAGGCTGTTGCTGCAGCTGTAACGGGGGAGCCTTTTGTCACACCGGGGATCAATGCCGCTGCGGAAACACCCAGTAAGCCTTTCTTCAGAAATTCACGACGGTTGTTGTTCATGATGCAGTTTTTTTGTTACAGAAGGTAATTCAGTCTCTTGTATTTAAAAATATCCATCTCCTGTTTGCTAATTTATCAAAAACTGAATATCAGATGCATTTACTGTCTGGCAATTTCCCCCGCTCCTCGGAAAATTGTAAATTCACGGAACAAAAAACAGGTATTATGCTTAAAGGTATTTCTCCCCTCATTTCTCCCGATCTGCTTAATGTGATGGCCCGGATGGGTCACGGTGACGAGCTGGTTCTGGCTGATGCCCACTTCCCTGGTGAAAGTATCGCTAAAAGGGTTGTCAGGGCCGACGGCCTCCGCATTGCCGATCTTCTTGAGGCCATCATGCCGCTTTTCGAGCTTGACAGTTATGTGCCACACCCGCTTATCATGATGGAACCTGTTCCGGGCGATTCACTTGATCCCGGTGTTGAGATTTCATACCTGGAACGGATCATGAAAGAAGTACCGGTTGTTCCGCCCGTGAAAAGGATTGACCGGTTCGCCTTCTATGAACGTGCAGCCAAAGCTTTTGCCGTGGTAATGACCGGAGAGATTGCCAAATACGGGAATATTATTCTCATCAAGGGTGTAACACCCATGTAGAAAAAAAGCCCCGGAACAAAAACCCGGGGCTTTTACCTGATAACCGGAACTCAACACCGGCAAGGTATCCCTCAAATCACTAACCAACCTATTTAAGTAACCACATAAGCTTGTTGATCTCATCATAACCCTCATACTGCCTGTTAAGGGCTTCAATGAGGTTTTCCCTGTTGTAATTGGTTTCCGATGAAGGATACAGCCACCTCATCGGGAGACCGTCCGGGTTGTTCTCGTTAAGGCTTGTTGCCGGATTAATCGGGAATTCGGGATAAGCGGTTCTCCTGTACTCAAAGTAGCTGTACTGTGCATCCTGCATAAAATTGAGGAGGTAACGCTGCATCCAGATCTGCTTCAGCTGATCTGCAGGATCAGCCTTGAAAGCAGCTTCGCCGGCGAAGTAACCGTCAATATATGCCTGGTTGATCGGCATAGTGTGTGCATAGTTACTGTTAACCGCAAGGAAATGCCCCAGAGCAGCTTTGACTCCCTGTTCATAGTACTCCTGTGCCGTACCTGAGGTGATCCATCCGAGGATTCTGGCCTCAGCGAGGATCAGCTGTTGTTCTGCGTAGGTCATAAGCCTGCGCGGCTCAGTGGCTTCCTCCTGAAGATAGCGTTTGTTCAGCAGGGAATAGATTCCGGCGCTGTGGCCGGCATTCATTGTGGCATAGTCAATTGAAACATCAACACCGGTGTAGGCTTCCGGGTCATCCTGAGTAAAGCCGGCAATTATCTGGGCTGCCGCAGGCTCTGCATAATAAAACATGCGCCTGTCATTCAGGAGTTTGAGATTGTCAACCAGCAGTGAGCTCATGACAGTTCTGCTGGTAAAGAGGTCATTGGTGCCGGATAACGGGTGCTTGTTCTGGGTTGAATAATTCACGCCCAGAAAACCTGTGGAAGGTTGCATCAGATAACCTGCATTAACGATCTCGGCGAAGCGTGATTTTACATTGAGCATGCTGGTATTCTCCTTCTTGCTCAGGGTCATCAGTATCTTGAGTGCGGTTGCATTCACAGCCCTGCGCCACTTATCCGGGTCACCATTGAAAGGTGTAGGATCGCCGTTGAAGGCTACCCCCTGGGCAAAGTACTGGTCGGCAGCTTTCAGGTCGTCGAGGATTCCAAGGAATATCTGCTCCTGGGTATCATATTCCGGCCTGTACAGCCCTTCAGCTCCTTTATTGGCCTGAGAGTAGGGCATGTCACCGGTTTCCATTGTCAGCCTGAAGAACCTGTAGGCTTTTACAAAGCTTGCAACACCCTTGTATGAGTTTTCCATAATTGTGCCTTTAGCCTCTTCAAGCATCTGTTCAATATTGGGAAGAATCAGCAGTCCGCCGAAGTCAGTTGCACCAATTGTGTTATACTGTGTTCCCAGCTGTCCTTCATTGGCATAGCCGACATATTTGGGCAGGGCATTGTCTGATATCATGACCTTGCCGTCGCGGCCGCTGAAGGAGGTTACATTCAGGATTGCCCGGGTGCATAGCATGGATGCACTCGCTTTTGTAGTTTTGTTAGGATCAGTATTGTATTCCTCGAATTTGTTGCAACCGGCGAAAATGAGGGCCATTGCCATCACGAGGAGCATTATCTTTTTCATCTTTTTCATCATTCTGCTTTTTAAATGATTAGAAACCAATCTTCAGGTTCAACCCCAGGTATCTCACTGCCGGGTCAATAAAGTTTTCTGAGCCTCCGTCAGGGTCTGAATACTTGAACTGTTTTGCCCAAAGGAACACGTTCTGGCCGATGGCAGAGACGGAAACTCCGTTAATGCCCAGCCTGCTACAGAGTTCCTGTGGCAGACGGTAAGTGAGGGCCACTTCCCTTATCTTGAAGAAGGTGGTGTTATATGCATCTATGGTTGAAGGTGCTCCTCCCCAGGCTGTACCCTTATGCAGGGCTTCGGTGTAGGTTTTATAAGTAACTGCAACATCATTGGGGGCATACACCCTGGTGTCACTTGTAATATTACCGTATGTGTCATATGTGACAGATCCTTCTACAACTTTGACACCTGCACCGATATAATTTTTTGTGCCGGGCTGTGTGGCATCAAGGTAGCGTTCAGGGGCCAATGAACCGGGATGTGAGCCGGCTCTCCACATGTACATCTCGGTAGTGGTTTGTGCTATACCACCAACCCTTCCGTCGGCAGAGACCGTAAGTGTCCAGTTCCGGTACCTTACGGTGTTGCTCAGGCCCCATATCCAGTCAGGATCATAGTTGCCAAATTTGGAATCGTACCCTGAGTAGAGGGGAAGGCCGTTATTATGAATAATGTTTCCTTCAGGATCTTTCTGATAGTCTCTCAGCACAT
>Ga0208196_1004067_pt1 | contig 11646 bp, 11 predicted proteins | sample AD_JPNNA7_MetaG_FD_184443 | JGI IMG/M metagenome (GOLD analysis project Ga0208196, IMG submission 184443) | Active sludge microbial communities of municipal wastewater-treating anaerobic digesters from Japan - AD_JPNNA7_MetaG (SPAdes) (version 2) | ecosystem: Engineered > Bioreactor > Anaerobic...
CGACCATGATCGGGTCCACCACCGGCCAGGGCATCTGTGTGATCAGCAGATCTCTTCCCAGGAGCATTTTGCTTATTCCCAAAGGCACTGCTTCCGCTTTATGGACAAACAGATACCAGAAGATGGTTACAAATGTTCCCGTCAACAGGCCAGCAATGGCTCCTGCTTTGGTAGCTCCTTTCCAGTACAGGGCCGCGGTATACATAGGAAGGAATGCGGATGCGCAAAGGCCGAAGAAGATAGCTGTGCCCCGGGCGATGATGTTATCGGGAAGGATATAGCCGAGGGTGACGGCAATTACCATGGCAACTATTATACCTGCCCTGGTGACCATTATTGAGCTTCCGCCCTTCTTATGGCTGATCGTCTCGTAAATATCCCTTCCAATGGCGCTTCCCTGAGTATGGAACTGTGAACTTGATGTGGACATTGCTGCTGCCAGGAGGGTGAGCATGAAGAGGTAGACGAACCACTCCGGCATTGCCGAATTGATGTAAATGGGAATTATGCTGTCGGCATTGCCCTTGGCTGCAGTGATGGCGATGTCGCCCTGGGTGTTAAAGAAGAAGACATTAGAGAGGGCTCCTACTGTGAAGGCGACACCGGTCATGAAAAGAATGAATACTCCACCGATCAGGGTTCCCCGGTGCAGCTCCCTGCTGGACTTGACTGTCATGAACCGGACTGCGAGCTGCGGCATGGCTAAAACCCCTATTCCTACCCCTAGAACTATGGTAGAGACCAGCGTCCACCACCAGGTGCTGCCGAGAGTTGGCATTTCCGTCCATCCAGTATGGCCCATCAAAGCGAGATTTTCTGGGACGAGATGGCCCATATTTGTAAGTGCCTGATGAGCGACGGTTATTCCTCCCAGATGAGCATAGGTCATGAAAAGGAGGAAAGCCATGCCAAAGAACATAATGGTACCCTGAAAGGCATCGGTATACATGACCCCACGAAGCCCCCCCCAGATAACATAGGCGGCGATGATGACAGAATAGATCAACAGAGCTACATAGAAGTCTATGGCTAAGGTGGTCTCCATGAAACGCGCTGCTCCTATCAAGACCACCGCCGCATAGAGAGGCATTCCAAGGAAGATCACCACGCCGCTGAAGTACTGAACGAATCTGCTGTCGAATCTCTTTCCTAATAGCTCTGGGAAGGTCATGGCATTTAGGTTGTGGCCCATCTTTCTGGTCCTCTTGCCATAAAAGATGAAGGCTATGAAAATGCCAACAAATATATTGAAAAACGTGAGCCAGAGCAGACCCATGCCGAAAAGCCCTGCATTTCCGCCGAATCCGACTATAGCCGAGGTGCTGATGAATGTGGCGCCATAGCTCATAGCCATGATATAAGGATGGGCCTTCCTTCCTGCGACAAGATAACCCTCTGTATCCTTTGTGCCCTTCCATCCACGATAGCCGAGATAGAGAGTGACCAGAAGGTATATTAATATGATGACGTTGAATAAAAGTAGATTCATACGATCACAGCCCCAGCTCTTTCTCTTGCATCTCTTCCTCCTCCAATTCCCAGGCGGCTTCCTCGGAGATCTCCCCTGCCTCCTCCTCACCACCCTTATTCCATTTAATGGTGCCGTAGATCACGCATAAAAGCGCGCTAAGAATACAGAGAATATAAACGCCCCAGATCCAAGGATCCTCAATGCCTAGCATGCATAACACCAACCTCATTGCTATAGCCTATTTGCTCGCTGCAGAGCTAATGCAGCGAACCTTTCAGCTTTTTGCATTTCCTGATTGCGCAGACAGCCCCTTAGATCGTTAAGGGACCTTCATGGCATATGGTAGCACGTATCAATGACGAAGCTATAAGGATGTCGGTCAGAATTATACATTATGTTCATTTCCATGTCTTAAAAGATCCTCTTGTTGCTGCCGGCATATTCCAGAATTGCCGTCCAGAGTCCGTCATTCCGTCTCTGAAGCTATGAGCTAAACCAGGGTCTTGTGCATCCTGTCCGGCCCATTCTGCGGCCAGACCACAGAAAGCTTTATCTCATTTTATGGTCCACTCTTTTAGTTCAGTTCCGGGGAGTTAAATAGATGGGCTCAGAGAATGATATAGATAAGTGCGGAGCAATTGAGGTTGCAGAGCTGCTTTTAACCGCAGACATATACAACCGCAAGGAGAACCTGACTGAGGACGACCTGCCACCCAATATTCGCAAGCATTATTTCGATGCGAATACCAAGAGCGTAAAGCGGCCGATTTACGTAACCAGCAGCGATGTTCAGAAGATCTACGGCATAGATAACGTCAAAGCGGCCATCAAGGATCTTACTTTTGTATCCTTCGAGGAGTTCGGTTCGCAGCTAAGGCTCACGGTATTCGATGTGGCCGCGAAGTGGTTTGCCAATCAGAAGGATCTTGCCAGGATCAGATCCAATCCCGCTCTTGCCTACTTTTATGAGAACTATGACTCCATGGGGGTAAGCTACTCCGAGGCCAAGAACGGCAACAAGCCACTTTCTGCAGACCGCGAGTGGATCGACGCCCGCATAAAAGAGCTGTGCAAGGACCAAAAGGAGGCAGATGAGCTTCTCAAGCTGGCTTACATCAAAGCGCCAGAGGATGTAAGAGACAGCATCTCCGGTTTGATCCTGACCGATGATCAGAAGACGGAGATCGAAAAGACGGGAAAGGCGCTGGAGAACAGAGAATACCTGCGCCAGATAGGCCTGTTCGAGATCGGCAAGCTACTATTCGTCGGCCCGCCGGGAACGGGAAAAACCTCCACTGCCCGGGCGCTCTCCAGCTGGTTTTCTCTCCCAATTGTAGAGGTCCGCCTCTCCATGATCACCAGCCAGTACCTGGGGGAGACATCCAAGAACATAGACAAGGTATTCGAGCTTGCCAAGAGGCTCAGCCCCTGCATCCTTCTCATCGATGAGTTCGATTTCGTGGCCAAGACCAGAACCTCAGACGAGCATGGTGCCATGAAAAGGGCGGTCAATACCCTGCTAAAGGCCATAGACGAGATCAACCTGGTCGAGCACGGCGTCCTCCTTCTTGCGGCCACAAATCACCCCCAGCTGCTGGATTATGCCGCCTGGAGAAGGTTTGACAAGGTGCTGAACTTCCCCTTGCCTGACCAGGAGACGAGAAAGAGGATCTTAGACAAGATACTGGAGCCCATCAATGCCAATGTGGATACCGCTACGCTGGCAAAGATGACCGATGGCTACTCGGGCTCAGATCTGCGGCTTGTGATCAGAGAGGCGGTGCTCAATGCACTACTGGAGAACAGAAAGGGGCTATGCCAGCAGGACCTCCTGAACTCCATAGATGACTTCCGCCAGAGGATTTCGGACTACAAGCGGAGCATTGAGGCATGAAGGTCACCCTCCTGGGCACAGGCGACGCCATTGGCACCCCCAAGATCGGCTGCAAGTGTCCCGCCTGCATGGATGCCCTCCGGGGAGGGCGCAGCCGGAGGATGAGGTTTTCAATCCTGCTGGAGTCGGACGAGGAGGACGGCCGGGTGCTGGTGGACTCGAGCCCTGACCTGCGATGGCAGCTATTGAAAAAGGATATAGCGAGTGTGGACGGGGTGATCTGGACCCATGCCCATTATGATCATTATGCGGGCTTCGGAGACTTCCATCGGGTGCAGAGCCACGTGGACGTCTATGCTCTGAAGAATACCATGGACTACATCCTCAATTACCTCTACTTCCTGGCCCCAGTGCGCCATGATGTCATAGCCGGCCAGCCCTTCGAGATAGCAGGAATGCAGTTCACCCTCTTCAATGTCAACCACCCCCCCATTGAGACCGTGGGGGTGCGGATAGACAATGGAAGCAAGGTGGTGGTCATTACCAGTGACACAAAGATGGAGCTCCCTGAAGAGAGCCTGGAGCTGATGAGGGACGCTGACCTGATGCTTGCTGATGCCATAACCCCGCCGGGCTATACTATTAGCAAGCACATGACCGCAGACGAATCCATGGAGCTGGCGGAGAGGCTGGGAACGAAGAGGCTGATCCTCACCCATCTGAGCCATCTGTATCCGCCCCATGAGGAGGCTTTAAAGAAATGGCCGCTAGGGCATGATATGATGGAGATCGTATTGTAGGCTCTGTATGTGAATGCTCCTCGCCATAAACGCCCGTGTGCCTCAGGAAAATGGCCCATAAGAGGCACATGAGCGGCAAATAAAAAACAAGATCTATCGACATCTTAGAGGAATGGCCGCAAAAGCTCTGCCCGATCGTCGGGCAATAGGCCGTCATCTCCAGGTTAAAAGCTGCCGCGGAAGAACTATCAAAAAAAAGGAACTGCAATGCTGCTCATCTCTGATAGCCAGATAAATCAGCTCTCAATGTTTATGGCAGCACTGATGGGTGTGGTTATGATGCTCTTTGTCGTGAACATGTTCGTGCTCATGCATCTTTCCATCATGCTCATGAGCATGGATGTGTTTTTCTGCGGTATGGCAGCACATTTGTTTTCACCTCCGATTTTTCTTCCACAATATAATTTCAATTAAAATGCTATATAAGCTTTACTGTTATCGATTATCTCCAAACATGTTTAAATTTTTCAAAGGAAGATTCTATAGTTTGTTATAATTATGCGCTTTATAATATGAATAAATCGTATATCGAATTTCCTGGTTCCAATTAGTATCACCTCATTGATCCCCCACCCTACCTAATAGCCGATGGCGGATCGATCATCGAGGCCGCAAGTCTCCTCTAAATTGTGGATTAGTTGAACACTCAGAAGGGAACTTTCGCTGCTATTCGACTCATTTTTTCCCGAACAATTCTCGCGCAAAGATCATAGCTAAGTAGTTCATCCTCAGAAATCCGACCACTTGCTGCATATTGGAGGCCATTCTAAGGGATTGAAAGGATGGGCCAATTCAGAAAATAGAAAAAATCGCAAGTATATATTATAGGGTAGCAATCATTCTTTTAGCTTAGAGATTATGTCATCAGCCCCCGAGTTGAATATAGCAGATAATTGCCTTGTATCCAACTACAAACCACGGTTAGTTGCGCTATGAATACTATGGCCAGGCAGACCTTCGGCGATTTCTTGATTCTTGATGCTTGCCCGCACAGGACGACTTTGGCTTAAATTCGCGTGGAGCAGAGGCTATAGTCTTCGCCGGGCCTCATCCCCATAATTCTGCGAATAGCCAAAATTTCACATAATAATCTTCTCTATTCTATCCAGAGCCTGACGGATCCGGTTCTGGCTGGTAGCATAGGAGAGCCGGACATAATCCCTTCCCCCTGGTCCAAAGGCAGATCCGGGTGTGGCGGCAATGAGGGCCTCTTTGAGCAGCCTCTCGGTGAACAGATCTCCACCCCCAAAGCCTGATACATCCGGGAACACATAAAAAGCGCCACCTGGAACGCTGCAGGGAATTCCCAGGCTCTTCAGGCCTGCGACCAGGAGATCCCGGCGGGCGCGGAATTCCGCCACCATCATATCGACATCATCCTGCGGCCCCTGCAGGGCGACAACCCCCGCCCGCTGTACAAAAGTGGTGGCCTGGGAAACGGAATGTGACAGAAGCCTGATCACCCACTTCATCGTCTCCTTGGGGCCGGTCAGATAGCCCAGACGCCAGCCGGTCATGGCATAAGCCTTGGAGAATCCATTTATGGTAACCGTTCTCTCCGCCATTCCCGGCAAAGAGCCCATGCTGATGTGCTCATGATCATAGATTATCTTCTCATATATCTCATCGGAGATCACAAAGAGATCGTGATCTACTGCCAGGTCGCGGATCTCCTCCAGCACAGGTCGCTCGAAGACCGCTCCGGTGGGATTAGAGGGGGAGTTGATTATGATCAACCGGGTCTTGGGGCTTATCTTCTCCGCGATGTTCCGGGGCATGAAATCAGCATCAACCTCGCCCCAGACCACCGATCCGCCGGCAAAGGCCACGCTGGGCTCGTAGCTCACCCAGGAGGGACCTATCAATATGCACTCCTCGCCCTCCTGCAAGAGCGCCTGGATGGCGGCAAAGACGGCCATCTTAGCCCCTGGAGTCACTATCACATCCTCCGCTGTAGAATGAATCAGATTCTCCCGGGATAGCTTTTCTGCTATCGCCTGCCGCAGCTCGGGAATGCCGCCGGTTGGTGCATAATGAGTCTCGCCCATCCTGATGGAGTTGCAGCCCGCATCGACGATATGCTTGGGGGTGTCGAAGTCCGGCTCGCCAACTCCCATATCGATGATATCAAGGCCGCTGGCAGTGAGCTTCTTCGCCGTGGCCGAGATCTTCAGGGTGGTTGACTCATGAATGGAGGCTATACGCGCGGATACCATTCCTTAATCCCCACCGAGCCTCTGCAGGAGCTTGACCGCCGCCTCCACCGCCCTCTTGGAATAGTCCACCCTCTTTTGCGCATCAGCCCGGGACATCTTGGGGCCGGTGATCCCCAGGGTTACCGGCTTATTGCATTCAAGAGACAGATCCATCAGCTTTCTGGCTGCATGATTGACCACAACTTCATCATGGGCGGTCTCTCCCTGTATCACACAGCCGATTGTCACGACGGCATCGATGTCCTCGCGACAGAGCATCTTCTTCACTGCTATCGGCATATCAAAAACTCCAGGAACATAAACCACCGCTGCGACATCTGCTCCCAGGAACTGGGCATGCTCCCTGCCCAAAAGCTCCATCTGATAGGTGATGTCCCTATTGAACTCCGAGACGACGAAACCAAGTTTAGCCATTGACACCAAACCCCATGAAGAGTAGGCACCTAGCTGCCTTCCTTCCATAATAAACCCATCGATTCAATCAAAATGCATTTATCCTTGGTAATGATGGAGATACAGGATTCCCTATGAGCCTTATTTATATTGATGGTGAATATGTTCCAGCTGAAAACGCTGCGGTTTCTGTTTTCGATCATGGTTTTCTCTATGGCGATGGTGTCTTCGAGGGCATAAGAGCATATGGAGGACGGGTCTTCCGGCTGGAGGATCATGTCCGGAGGCTCTTTGATTCTGCTCAAGCCATCATGCTCTGTATCCCCCTGAGCCAGGAGGAGATGGCTCTGGCGATCAGAGATACGCTGCGCAAGAACAACCTGCGCGATGCCTATGTCCGGCCTATAGTTACCAGAGGATATGGAGATCTGGGCCTGGATCCACTGAAATGCAGGAAGCCCACGGTAATCATCGTTGCAGTTGAGTGGGGGGCGATGTATGGAAGCCTCTATGAGGTCGGCCTGACCGCCATCAGTGTCTCTGTTCGCAGAAACGCCCCCGATGCCCTGCCCCCGAATATCAAGAGCCTCAATTATCTGAACAACATCCTGGCCAAGATTGAGGCCAATGTCAAAGGGGGAAATGAGGCTATTATCCTTGATTCCCAAGGAAGGATCTCTGAGGGAAGTGGGGATAATATATTTGTCATAAAGAATAAAAAGGTATACACCCCTCATACCCTCAATAACCTGAAAGGGATAACCAGAGAGGCGGTCTTCGAGTTGGCGGAGAAGAATGGGATTGAGGTCATAGAGACTGATCTGGGCCTTTTCGACCTTTACACTGGGGACGAAGTCTTCGTCACTGGCACTGCAGCAGAGGTTGCTCCCGTCACCAAAATCGACGGCAGAATAATAGGCAGTGGCAAGCCTGGACCGATAACAAAAGAGCTCATGGTGGCATTCAGAGAATTGGCAATGAGCTCGGGAACTCCTATCTGATGCCTCAGGATAGCGAGACAGGTGCCAATTGCTCTGGCAAAAAAGCGAGCGAATAAAGACAAGAAAAGTACATTGGATGAGGGGACTGGCATAAGAAAAGGGATATCTTTCCTCTCTTACCTTTTTCGTCCTTTTGATCTCTTTCTCCAAGCACTAGATTAATTTATGCTATTTTTATAATTTGTACGGGATGGTCTTGATGTAAATTCTCCTCCTTCTCGGACCGTCAAACTCGAAGAAGAGAATTCTCTGCCATGTTCCTAATTTCGGCTTGCCCTCTGCGACAGGGATTGTGATGCTATTGCCAATGAGCGTTGCACGCAGGTGGGCATGGGCATTTCCATCATGATGATCATGAAGATAGCCGCCGTTCTCGGGTGCCAGTCTCTGCAGAAGGTTTTGTATATCCTTCATTAGGGGGGGATCTGCTTCATTTACCGTCAGGGCGGTGGTGGTATGGAGGGTGAAGACAAAAGCAATGCCTTCTTCAATTCCTTCCTCATGCAGGGCCAATATTACATTTGATGTGATATCTATCGCTTCTGTAGGCCTGGTTGTATCGATCTCGATCATTGCCAGTCACAGTTCATTAAGGTGCTATATGATAGATCAAAATTCCGGTTGATCGCAATAGAAGACCGCCCATAATCTCAATGCGGATCATTTTCAGATAATTCGAGAGGAGGATCCGGGTATATTCATCTTGAGGGGATGGATGACTTAAAAAGTCTTTAAGCGAATCCCGGATCCTTGGTCTAACTTATCGGCCATCATATATAAATTTTACTGTATATGGTGGACAGAATTGCATTCCAAAGTATTTTAGTCCACCATTCTGTGATGAATTGATAAAGAAACGAGATAAAACTATACTATGAAATAAAAATAAAAAAAAGCATCCACCATCATATCTAACAGTCCATTGTATGCGGTCTCCCCAGAGTACTGGAATGGGTAGGGACCATGGAAATTGGACGTTCTCTGGATAAAGAGATACGATATGGGGCTTAAAAAAAACCCCATGACATATAAAAATTTTTTAAATTAGATTGACATTCTCGCTCTCTTTGGATTGGCATATATAAGATATTATCATAAGCAGGGTGTGAGATTCATTTTTGCAGTTGCAGTTAAATCGGTGTCAATTAAAAATTTTAATATATAAATTAAATGCCCTTGGCTGACATTTCCTGAGCACAATGGGTTTGTTTGCGGCTTCGGGCTGCGATTCCATTTGTCTTTGTGGGATATGCAGAGCCAGTAGAATCTGCTTTTCATTTGCTGCTATCCACGCGAATTTAACCTTTGATATGCCGATCCTCCCACCCATATCTTATAAAAAAAAAGCTGATATAATGATTTAATGGCCCTGATGGCGAGGGTGATTTGCAGGAGCACATCGTCCTCCAGTAAGTGTATTATTTATCATTAACTTATCAAAAAGATATCTAAGTAGGGTTGATATCGATCATTTAGCATTATTATCAATTAATATTTTTAAGGATAAAGGATTAATATTTAGTAATATAATGATGGCTGCATCAGTAATCTAGGAGGGAAAGAATACGGAAGATTTTAAGAAAGGAGCGATGAGTTCGCTGCGACTAATCGATAACACCGCAAATCCAGCTCCATTAGGCCTGCTGGGCTTTGGTATGACCACTGTTCTGCTGAATATTCACAATGCAGGATACTATGAGCTGAATACAATGATCCTGGCCATGGGAATATTCTATGGCGGCATGGCCCAGATCATCGCCGGAATAATGGAGTGGAAGAAGAACAACACCTTCGGGACCACTGCCTTCACATCCTACGGCCTCTTCTGGCTCACTCTTGTGGGATTGCTCCTCATGCCAAGTCTTGGCCTTGGCACTGCAACCAGCAAGGTTGCCTTTGCGGCCTATTTCTTTATGTGGGGGCTGTTCACCTTTGTGATGTTCATCGGAACCCTGAGGATCAATAGAGCTCTGCAGGTAGTATTCTTAACTCTAACCATTCTATTCTTCCTGCTGGCGGCCAGAGACTACTTCGGAAGCGCCGCCATCGGGACGCTGGCCGGATATGAAGGCATCATCTGCGGACTGTCTGCAATCTATGCAGCACTGGCTCAGGTCTTGAATGAGGTATACAAGAAGGTGGTCTTGCCACTGGGACCAGTATAAAACGGTAGCAGCTTTCGCATAATAAGGATCGTGACCTTCCGATCCTGCAATTCTTTTTTTAGCAATGCCTTATAAAAATAGCAAAAAAGGTGATTGCCAGGAGCTACCTAGCAATCTATGCCATCGCAGGGTGGCTGGTGGTCCTTTTCGGGTACGGGATTCTCATGGAACTTTATGAGCTTCTCAGCCTCGAATGTTCCGGAGAACAGCTCGTGGGCTTTGATGTCCTTGTAGAATATCCTATGCCATGTGGCATCCGTGCCCCAGGTACCATTGAAGGAGTTCTTGGTCTCCAGGCCGATCAGGTGGGCCGGGTTGTAGGTACCATCCTTGGAGGTCATCAGCTTCTCGACTGCATCGGTGTCCCTTCCGGCATTCTTCAGCCTTTTTATGAGCTCCTCAGGAGTTATGCTATGCTTGGATTCGGCCATGTACTTGGAGTACTCCAGAGGATAATAGGTCTGAAGCAGCTTCAGGTAGTCATCGCACTGAGGATCAGCGGGCTCCTGGGGATCATATGGCGTGGTTGAGACAAAGAATGTCGTCTGGTCCTTCTCCATCTCTGTCACCGCGAAGGTCTCCTGGACGTTAGCTCCTATGCCGCCATAGAACGCCTTTGAATTGAGGAACTTGGCTCCCATCAGTGGCGTGTCTCCAGCATAGGTCAATTTCGTATTCTCATACATGTTCAGGCCGGATTCGTTTCCACCATTGACCGAGGAGATATTTCTCTTCAGCTTATCGGAATTTTGCGAATAAGCATGCTCGGAGTCGAGCTCGAAATCGCCATCTCCAGCCATTGTATTGTAGTATTCGAGAGCGATCTTCTTATCGACTATGGATGTGCTAACATCTATGATTCCGGTTCCGGATACCTTTTGGCTCTCACAAAACTGTTCATACTGTACAGGAGGCACAAGCGGTGGATTAGCCATCGCTATGCAGCAAAGCAATTGGGCTACGACTATAGCTATCGCAACTAATACTCCCTTCATATTTCAAATTCACCCCTATACTCCAAAGAGTATACTCTCAATTTATCTCAAAAGGATATAAACATATCGAATACTGTCGGGATGGAGTATCATCTGAATATTCGGAGAAATGATAGCAATCATATTAAAAATAATGATGATGATATTCTCAGAAGAGTTCGAACTAAAGAGTATCATAAGACCTTATAAGATGGTTTTGGTGGCATTGACAAGAAGAAATATTTTGGCTCGAATCTTTGACAGATTTACAATACAAATAATATTAGTATTATATGCGAAGAGCAGGATCTCAGACCGCTGAATCGCAAATTCGTTGCATGAGGAACCGAAGGCTAATCTCTGCCGGGCCTGACCCATATCAAGAACCGGATTTCCCTTTGCGAGGCCTCTGTGATCTTTGTGCTCTTTGTGGTTAGAGACAATCTAACTTTTGGCCATGCGTTTGGCTATATTTGATCCGACTCATCAAGATTCCTGTCTGATATACCGATCTGATATATACAAGAGAGCATCAATAGCTATCCAAGGTTGCCATGACAGAAGATCCCCGTCCCGGCATAGATCCATCGAGATCCAGCTGCCAGCCAAACCGCCTCTGCAAAGAGAAGAGCCCTTATCTATTGCAGCATGCCTGCAATCCAGTAGACTGGTACCCCTGGGGAGAGGAGGCATTCGAGGCAGCCAGAAGGGAGGATAAACCGATCTTTCTCTCTGTGGGCTACTCCACCTGCCACTGGTGTCATGTCATGGCCCACGAGTCCTTTGAGGATC
>Ga0208196_1004070_pt1 | contig 11644 bp, 13 predicted proteins | sample AD_JPNNA7_MetaG_FD_184443 | JGI IMG/M metagenome (GOLD analysis project Ga0208196, IMG submission 184443) | Active sludge microbial communities of municipal wastewater-treating anaerobic digesters from Japan - AD_JPNNA7_MetaG (SPAdes) (version 2) | ecosystem: Engineered > Bioreactor > Anaerobic...
ACTTCATGCCCCTTGCGGGGCAGAAGTAAAAATTTTAACCCGCAGGGTTTGCGGGTTTGCCATGATTAATCTTTCTCTAAATCATGGCAAAAACATTCACCCTCTGTGTACTCTGCGTACTCGAAGGACCCCGTTGTAAACGGGGGACTGGGCGTGAGGAAAAGATTTAAAGGCCTTGTCTCTCGCAGAGGCCGCAGAGGTCGCAGAGAAAGATGAGATAGACTTGTGGTCAGAATTCTGAGACTGATGAATTCTGTCCACACTTCATGCCCCTTGCGGGGCAGAAGTAAAAATTTTAACCCGCAGGGTTTGCGGGTTTGCCATGATTAATCTTTCTCTAAATCATGGCAAAAACATTCACCCTCTGTGTACTCTGCGTACTCGAAGGACCCCGTTGTAAACGGGGGACTGGGCGTGAGGAAAAGATTTAAAGGCCTTGTCTCTCGCAGAGCCCGCAGAGAAAGACAGAAGACAGCATACAGAAGACAGAAGTCAGAAGGCAAAAGACAGAGGACAGAGGTCAGAAGACAGAAGTCAGAAGTCAGGAGGCAGGAGAAGGTTGGAGGTTTGGAAGGTTGGCTAAACATCTACCCATCTACACCTCCAAACATCTAAAGCAGTATATGCCGCTTCAATGCAGGAATATTGAAATATAATGCATTAAAGATGTATACTTAATTGTTCGGTGAAGGAGAATCAAACCTATGTCACTATGGAAGATAACAGATAAAGGACCATTGAAGGTCAAAAAGACACAATTCAAGGAGGAGAAACTTCTTGAAGAGCACCTGGAAGACTGGATAGCAAAGCAGGTAGATAAACAACATCCGAACTAAAATATAAGGAGGCTATTATGGCGGAGTTACTTGTTTTTCACAGTGGAAATCCTTCTTGACTGTCGTGCAGAAAGGCTATAGGTGTAGCCGAAGAAATGAAGAGAAAATATGGTGAAAGACTCGAATTGAAAATCTATACCACAGATTCAAAAGAGGCGGAACCTTATTATTTTAGAAGCTCAACTAATGTTCTGTTTGAAAAAGAGCTTGTTTCGGTTGACATCGCAACCGATAGGGACAAAATGGATGCATTTCTTTCTTCAAAACTGTGAATTCGGTATCAAGAAAGAATAGACAAAAGAAAACACAATTAAAGGAACTGCCCAACAAATCAATCCAACGGAAGTCTTCCGGCCTCCGCTGATTTTTGCGTTGGAACCAAAAAAAGTCTAAACAAAGATTATTGCGATAAAAGTATACAAAAGGTATAATTTATATACTATGCAATTTGAATTCGATACTGAGAAAAGCAAAAGAAACGGGGAAAAGCATGGGATTGATTTTCATGAAGCACAAGAATTGTGGGATGACCCAGACCTTATTGAGATTCCAGCGAAGACAACCGACGAGCAACGGTTTATGGTCATTGGTAAGATTGTTGACGTATATTGGTCAGGAGTCATAACATATCGCAGCAACAGAATTAGAATAATCTCTGTACGGCGATCCCGCAAAGAGGAGATTGAGGCATATGAAAGCTGAGGAGTTCGATAAAAGATTTGATGAAGGCGAAGATGTTTCTCAATACCTGGATATTTCAAAAGCAAGAAGACCTGTTCAAGAGCAAAAAAGGGTCAACGTTGATTTTCCGCTGTGGATGATTCAGCTTTTGGATAAAGAGGCAAAACGTTTGGGTGTGCCACGACAGTCCATTATTAAATTGTGGGTGGCAGAGCGGTTGAGAAAAGCATCTTAAGAAAGGCATCTTAAAGCCGTTCCAACAACTGCATAGAGCGGATCAGCCATAAATCAGGCCTCCGCTCATGCATATGTTCGCCGGATGGAAGAAGGATAGATGACGGAAAAGCAGGTCATATCAAAAAAGCGGGTTGCTGAACACGGAGAGGTGTTGACCGGGAAGCGCGAGGTCAACGCCATGCTCGACCTTGTGAAGCAGGAAACTGAACGAATCGACTCCCGCTTCCTTGAGCCTGCTTGCGGCACGGGGAATTTTCTTGTTGCTATTCTGGAGAGAAAGCTGGCGGTTGTCGAGAAACGCTACGGCAGGAGCCAACTGGAATTTGAGCGCTACGCTGTTTTGGCTGTTTCCAGCCTCTATGGCATTGATATTTTATCCGACAATGTTTCGCAGTGCAGGGAACGGCTTTTTGCTGTTTTCGACAAAGTCTATGAGGCTCTCTATCCCAAAACATCCAAAGCCGGATGCCGTGACGCCGTCCGGTTCATTCTCGCTCGCAACATCATCTGGGGAAATGCGCTTGACCTGAAAACGTGCAATGAACCCCGTGTGCCTATTGTTTTTTCTGAATGGTCACCGGTCAACGGCAGCATGCTCAAACGGCGCGATTTCACGTTTCACGGCCTGCTGGAACATGAAGGCATGAAGGAATTGCCGCTCTTCTCCGATCTTGGTGACGACGTTTTCATCCCCACGCCGGTGAAAGAATATCCCCCAGTCCACTTTATGGAGGTTGCCCATGTCCAGCAGTAACTACAATCCCGATGTGCTTTCCTGCATTGCTAATTTAAGCAGTGACGAGGTATTCACGCCGCCGCAACTGGTAAATCAGATTCTGGACTTGCTGCCAGAAGACCTGTGGAGCAATCCAAAATCCACCTTCCTCGATCCGGCCTGCAAATCCGGTATCTTTCTGCGGGAGATAGCAAAGCGACTGGACAGTGGGCTTGAAGAACAAATCCCCGACCGCCAGAAGCGGATAAACCACATTTTCAAAAACCAGCTTTTCGGACTGGCCATCACAGAATTAACGGGCCTGCTTGCGCGCCGGTCTGTGTATTGCTCCAAGACAGCCAACGGCAAGTATTCCGTATGCGATGCCTTCGACAACCCCGCCGGCAACATTCTTTTCAGGCGAATGGAACACACATGGAGAGATGGCCGATGTCTGGACTGCGGCGCTAATGAGGAAAATTATAAACGCGGTGAGGAACTGGAGACACACGCCTATCAGTTTATCCACGCACATAAACCGGAGGAAATTTTCAACATGAAATTTGATGTCATTATCAGTAATCCGCCTTATCAGTTGAGTGATGGGGGCTTTGGCCGAAGTGCGTCACCAATCTATCATAAATTTGTCCAACAAGCCAAGAAGCTGAATCCGCGTTTTTTAACCATGATTATCCCTTCACGCTGGTTCGGGGGCGGTAAGGGCTTGGACGAATTCCGAGGCGAAATGCTAAACGATGACCGCATCCGCAAGATCGTAGACTTTGAGGATTCATCGGATATTTTTCCCGGCGTCAGCGTAGCGGGAGGTATCTGCTATTTTCTGTGGGAACGTGATTACAAGGGACCATGCGAAATCGTAAACATGCATGGTGACGTTGAAGCTGTTTCCGAAAGGCGCCTAAATGAGTTCAATATATTCATCAGACACGGGCAAGCAGTACCCATTATCAGAAAGGTGCTTTCGCGGAATGAAAGGCGAATGAACGAGCAAGTATCTGCTTACAAACCATTCGGTTTACGGACATACGTCAAACCTCAGCGGACAGGTGACATCATCCTACATTGGCAAAAGGGAGAAGGGCCTTACAAGCGAAAGGACATCACCGTCGGTCTCGAAATGATAGACAAATGGAAGGTCATCTGTTCCCGTTCTGGGCATGAACATGCGGGCAATCCAGGAACTGACGGCTCTCGGCGTGTTCTTGCGAAAACTGTGATGCTGCCGCCAGGTACGATTTGTACCGAAACCTATCTGGTTATTGGTCATTATGCGACAGAGGAAGAAGCCAAGAATCTCTTGGCCTACATGAAGACCCGATTATTCCGTTTCCTGATGTCACTATTCATGTATTCGCACGGCATCACGAAGGACACCTTCGCATTCATTCCGATTCTTGACATGACCAAATATTGGACAGATGAAAAACTCTACAAACGATACGGACTGACAAAGGATGAAATCGCTTTCATTGAATCCAAAATCCGTCCGATGGAGACAAGCGATGAGTAAACCTAAGAGCAAAGCACCAGCGGTAAAACCGCCTGCCTGCCGTGGCGCGCGCGGCGCAGGCAAGGATGCGCTCTTTGACCGTATAGTTTCAATACTGGAGCAGGCGCGAGGCAATGTTGTCCGGGCGGTCAACACAAATATGGTGCTGGCGTACTGGCTGATCGGACGGGAGATTGTAGAGGAAATCCAGCGCGGCAAAGAACGGGCGAAGTACGGCGAAAAGGTCATACAAGATCTTTCAGCGAGGCTGACCGGGCGGTATGGGAAGGGATTCTCCAAGCCGGCGTTATGGAATTTCCGACAGTTCTATCTGGCGTATCCCGACAGGGCGGAGATTCTCTCCCCCGTGGGAAGAGAATTGGCCGATGTCGAAAAACTCTCCCCAGCGGGAAGAGAATTGACAACAATCAAAATTCAGTACCCAACGGGTGCTAAATCACAGGCTGTCCCAATTTCCTCCCCAGTGGGCGCGGAATTGGTTCCAACGAAAAGTCACCCAACGGGTGACGCATTACAACACGGCTTCTCTCCACAGCTTTCCTGGTCGCACTACCGGGCGTTGATGCGGGTGGAAAACCGCGAAGCGCGCGATTTCTACGAGCGCGAAGCCATTGCGGGCGGGTGGGATAAACGCATACTGGAGCGGCAAATTGTTACGCAATACTACGAGCGTTGTCTGCACAGCCAGCAACCGGTAAAAATGATCGCCGAAGGACGAAGGCTACAGAAAACGGATCCATCCGCAGCCGATACGCTCAAGAATCCTTATGTTCTGGAATTTCTGGGCTATCCGAACTTTGCTGAACTGCATGAATCGGATCTGGAAATGGCAATCATCACCCATCTGCAACGCTTTCTTTTGGAGCTGGGAAACGGATTCGCTTTTGTTGCGCGCCAGAAGCATATCCGCATTGAGGAGGATGACCGCTTCATCGATCTCGTTTTCTATCACTGCCGATTAAAGTTTTATCTGCTGATCGATCTGAAACTGGGAAAGCTGACGCATGAGGATGTCGGGCAAATGGACGGCTATGTGCGTATGTTTGATGGCCTTTTTACCGCACCGGATGATAATCCGACTATCGGCTTGATTCTCTGCACGGAAAAGAGCGACACCGTTGCCCGCTACTCGGTGCTGAACGACCGAAAACAAATTTTCGCCTCCAAGTATTTGCCAAATCTGCCCAGCGAAGAACAACTGCGGTTGGAAATCAACAGGGAACGACGGCTGATCGAGGCAGCTATGGAGGAGCGGCGGAAATTTCCAGAAGGGGGGCAATCATGAGTAACGAGTTCTTCCCACAACGCCCGGCATCACGGCCCACGATCTACGCCTACGAGGATACAAATTCCCAGTACGCGGGATTACTCAAGGTCGGTTACACGACTGTAGATGTGAAAAGCCGTGTTGCCCAGCAGTATCCGGTGAAAAAACCCGGCAAGCCGCCGTACCGGATCATTCTGGAAGAGTCCGCCATGCGTAATGACGGAACGTCTTTCACCGATCACGATGTCCACCAGATGCTGCGGATCAATGGTATCAGGAACCGCGGCGGAGAATGGTTCGAGTGCACAGTTGCGCAGGTCAAGGCGGCAATCATCGCCTTGCGTACCGGTCAACTGAATGAAGAGAGCCGGTCCCTGGACTTCAGGATGCGGCCCGAACAGGAAGCCGCGGTCGAAACGACGGCAGCGTATTTCACCAATTGGTACAAAGATAAAAACAACATGAACAAACCGCCGCATTTCCTCTGGAACTGCAAGATGCGGTTCGGGAAAACCTTCGCTGCCTATCAACTGGCCAAAAAGATGGGCTGGCGGAAAGTGCTGGTGCTGACATTCAAGCCAGCGGTGCAAAACGCATGGGAAGAAGACTTGAGATGTCACGTGGATTTTGCAGGGTGGCAGTTTATCAAGCCCGGCGGCCTGACTTATGAACAGGCCGACAAGAAAAAACCAATCGTCTGTTTCGGGTCTTTTCAGGATTACCTGGGCCGCAACCCCGGCACGGGCGGCATCAAAACCAAGAACGAATGGGTTCACACCACCAACTGGGATTGCGTGATTCTGGATGAGTATCATTACGGCGCGTGGCGGGAGAACGCAAAAGAGCTGTTTGAGGCGGAGGACGCAAAAGAGGTCGCGTTTGGTGTGGGACAGGGCGCCGAATTTCTGAAAGACCGCAATGAAGAAATCGGAGACATCATGCCGATCACCACATATGGCTATCTTTATCTGTCCGGCACACCGTTCCGGGCTATTGCCTCCGGCGAATTCATCGAGGAGCAAATCTACAACTGGACCTATTCCGACGAACAACGGGCAAAGCAAGAATGGAAGAAACCGGATAACCCTTATGCCGCATTGCCCCGGATGGTGCTGCTGACTTACCAACTGCCGGACGCAATCCGGGAAATCGCCATACAGGGTGAGTTCAACGAATTCGATTTAAACGTGTTCTTCTCCGCCGAGGGTGTCGGCGACAAGGCGAAGTTCAAGTATGCGGACGAGGTTCAGAAGTGGCTCGATCTGATTCGCGGCGCTTTCATGCCGACCAGCGTGGACAATCTGAAACTGGGCGCGCAGAAACCGCCCATGCCCTTTTCCGATGTCCGGCTCTTGAACGTCCTTTCGCACACATTCTGGTTTCTGCCGAGCGTGGCAGCGTGCCACGCCATGCGCAATCTGTTGGCAAAAAGACAGAACCGATTCTATCACGACTACGAGGTCATCGTGGCGGCAGGAAACGCCGCTGGCATCGGCGTCGCTGCCTTGCCCCCCGTGCTGGGTGCAATGGGCGACCCCCTGACAACCAGAACGATAACGCTTTCCTGCGGAAAATTGACGACGGGCTTGACTGTACGGCCGTGGACGGGGATTCTTATGCTGCGCAACTCATCCAGCCCGGAAACATATTTTCAGGCGGCCTTTCGGGTGCAATCACCCTGGACAGTGCGCAACCCCGACGGCGCTTCCCCGAACACAGAGCAGATTATCAAGGAGGAGTGCTACGTCTTTGACTTCGCCCCGGACCGTGCCCTGCGCCAGATTGCGGATTACAGTTGCCGGCTGAATGTAAGTGAGGCAAATCCCGAAAAGAAGGTGGAGGAATTCATCAGTTTTCTGCCGGTATTGGCCTACGACGGCAGTTCCATGAAACAGATTGATGCTGCCGGCATTCTCGATATGGCAATGAGCGGCACAACGGCAACCCTGCTGGCGCGACGCTGGGAAAGCGCCCTGCTGGTCAACGTGGATAACGACACATTGCGCCGTCTGATGGCGGACGAAAAGGCAATGCAAGCATTGGAAAGCATTGAGGGCTTCCGTAATCTGAATCAGGACATTGAGACAATTATCAACAAGTCGGAGGCCGTGAAGAAGACCCGAAAGGAGGCAAACGACAAAGAATTATCCGAGAAAGAGAAGAAAGAACTTTCCGAGGCGGAGAAGGAATATAAGAGCAAAAGAAAGATGATTCAGGAGAAGCTCATCAAGTTTGCCACGCGGATTCCCATCTTCATGTACCTGACTGATTATCGCGAGCGCACCCTGCGGGACGTTATCACCCAACTCGAACCTGGTCTGTTCAGGAAAGTTACCGGTCTGAACGTACAAGACTTTGAGTTACTGGTCAGTCTAGGGGTCTTCAATAGTGCCCTAATGAACGACGCGGTCTACAAGTTCAAGCGATATGAAGATGCAAGCCTGGTTTACACAGGTATCGATAAACATCAAGGCGAAGATATCGGCCTGTACGACACCGTCATCACCAGTGCAGAAGCGCGGAATATCTTCGAAAACATCCCTGTTGGGTATAGCTACAGAAGATGAAGCAATGCGCTGATCATCGACTGCATCGGGTGTGGACGAGTTGTGCGTGGAATAAATGGGGATGGCTCTATCGTGACTGATCGTCCAACAAGGGCAATACAGCCGATCGCTAACGCTCCGGATGATTTCGTCGTTATAAGAAAAAAACAGCCATGAAGAAAGCTATCATCATTGGTGCCAGTTCCGGGATAGGGCGTGAGTTGGCCAAAATCCTATCGCAAAATCAATATATTGTTGGCGTCATGGCGAGGCGCATCCAACTATTGGATGAACTACGCAATGAGGTAGAGGGAACATTATTTGTTCAAAAAATCGATGTTGCAGACGTCGAATCGGCAATGGATACTTTAGAAAAGTTCATAAAAGAAATGGGCGGGGCAGATCTTATCGTGATCAGTGCCGGCACAGGTGAGATCAACAACAACCTCAGTTGGCACAGAGAATGCGAGACCATCAAGACGAACGTGAGTGGTTTTGCCGCTCTTGTTAATGTTGCCATGCGCCATTTCATGGAGAAGGGTTCCGGGCATCTTGTGGGCATCTCGTCAATTGCAGCATTGCGTGGCGGCAGGGAATCTCCTGCCTATAATGCATCGAAGGCTTTTGATTCCAATTATCTGGAGGGGCTTCAGCAGAAGGTTAGAAAATCTGGACTGCCAATCACAATCACCGACATAAAGCCGGGGTTTGTTAATACTGCAATGGCCAAAGGGGATGGTATCTTCTGGGCTGCCGAACCGGAAAAAGCTGCAAGGCAGATATTTCGCACCATTAAACGAAGGAAACGCCATGCCTATATTACACGGCGTTGGGTACTGATAGCGTGGTTAATAAAGTTGTTGCCTGGATTCATTTATGAAAGACTGTAATTCTTAGGTTCTTTCTCATATAGAATGAGTAATGTGATATATACTTCGGGGGGATGTGAACGTGAAAAATATAAATGACCGCTCTTCAATAACTGAATCTATAGAAAATAACCTGTTCGATCATATTGCTTCAATCTGTATGCTAAACCGCAAAGCAAAATATACGCGAAAATCCCACTGGATGGAGTTGCTTACAGGCATTCAACATCCATTATGCAACGGTATTATAGATCCTAAACTGGATAAGGATCGTATTGACGAAAATATCAAAGAAGCCATGTATCCATTCCAAAAACTGATCCCTATGCTGTGGTGGATAGGCCCGTCGGCGCGGCCAGCAGATCTTTCATCAATATTGACCGATCACGGATTTGTGGAATCAGAAAGCGTCCTTGGTATGGCCACAGAACTCACAGCCATAAATGAAACAGCCACCCCAAAAGGACTTCTGATTAACAATGCAGTTACACCGGAAGAAGTCAACGACTGGAAAATGGTATTTGCGACAGTCTTTGAACTGCCGCCCGATGCGTGTGCATTCTTCAGCGAACCTTTTGCCTTGATGTCAAAACAAATGAAAGATCGTTTTCTGCTGTTAACGGGTTATCTTGACGGTAAACCAGTTGCCTGCGCTACTTTTTTTATCAGTGCAGGTGTTGGAGGAATCTATAATGTCGGAACGCTGCGGGAAGCACGCGGAAAAGGCATCGGATACGCTATTACATCAGCCGGAATGTCATGGATTAAAAACACCGGACACAATGTGGCTATTCTGCATTCATCTTCTATGGGGTTCAACGTATACAAAAGATTGGGGTTCAGTCACCTATGTGATTTTTATCTGTTTACAAATGTTGATTAGGCATGTGATGTTTATCTTAATAAATCATCTCGCAAATGGGCATACTTGCTATTTTCTTTGTATGTCTGGTTTGCGTTTGCTATCTGTACTATAAAAATTCGACAAAACACCTATGGGTTGGAATGTCTTGCGCTATGTGGATTCTGTCCAATGCTTTTTTACATATTTCAGCCACTATCCTCTCTGCTGAATACTCTCCCGGCGTGGTGACAGCCACAGTAATCTACATGCCCGGCGGATTATACTTCCTTCAGCTTGCAAAACTCTTTCACCTGGTCAGTTGAGTTATTGGAAGGCTGGAGGGTTAGAGGGTTGGAAGATTGGAAGGTTAGCTAAACATCTACACCTCCAAACATCTAACCTTCTAAAAATACACATCTAACCTTCCAACCTTCCAACCATCCAGCCTTCTACCCATCTACGCATCTAAACATCTAAACTTCTAAAAAGGCTGTTATTCGGGGATGACAAAAATGGCGGTCGAAGGACAAAAATGGCGGTTATTCAAAGCTCACCTTTTAGTAGAAATCTCCATAACGGTATTGCTTCGAGGGGTACGCCATGAAAATTATCGATGGTGCGAGAAATGGTTTTTGTTACCAGAAGCGCATGGTCTGATTCAGGAAAGCGGCGAAGGAAGAGGCGGAGCCCTGCAAGGCGTTTGTCCCCTAGGTCCAAGGTGTCGAGCATTTTCACTTCCAGGGGGATCGTTTTTCTTTCGTTTCCCAGAACAAAATCGACCTCAAGATCGCCTTCAGCAAAATACCCTGTCTCCATCCCGCGGCGTTTCAACTCCATGAATACGGCATTTTCCGCCCGTGCGCCTTCATCTCCCTGTCCCGTAAACAGGCTCTTGATACCTGTATCCCAGAGATAAAGCTTCTTCTGTGCATAGACCTTTTCCGAATAGGAAGTTGTCCATTTCTCCAGGGAACAGGTCAAAAAGGCCTGCTCCAGATGCCCGATGTATTCCTTTGCTGTATCCAGTGAAAGGCCCAGCAGCTTGGACAGCCTGTTGAAGCTGGTACGGCTTCCTACTGAGGCAGACACCAGGCGTATCAGATCCTTGAGGACACCGGGCTTTTTGATAGGGAAAAGGCGTATCAAATCCCGGGCGAGAATATCTTCCAGCAGGTTTGGCAGATATTCATGGGATGGGGCCAATACCTGTTCTGGATAGCCGCCGACCTGAAGGTAATCCTCAACAAGACGCTCAAAAAGGTAATCTTCGCTAAGAGACGGCTGCTGACCGCGAAATTCTATGAACTCGGAAAAGGATAGGGGATAAATAACAGTAACAATTTGACGACCTGTGAGCTTTCCTCCCTGGCGTGAGATTAGGGCTGAAGTTGAGCCGCTGCAATAAACCTTAATTTCTTCAGTATCATAGAGCGCTTTTAACTCTGCTTCCCAGTCTGGACAGTCCTGTATCTCATCAAAAAAAAGGTAGAGTTTGCGGCTGCGCTCATGAGCAAAGAGCTTGCGAAATGCCTTCAAGTGCTCAGATATTGTTGTGCCAACGAGCGTCGGATGGTCAAGGGCGAGATAAAAGACGTCTTTTGAGGAAATGCCGGAAGCGATAAGGCGGCTGATAATCTGTCTGAGAATGGTCGTTTTTCCCGTGCGACGTCCTCCCACAAGCACTTCCACCTGACGGCGGGATTGTACCTCAGCAAGAGGTGCAACGTAGCGGTCACGGATAATGCCGGTTGTGAACGCCCGTTCTTCCCACCATGGATTCAGTAGATAATAGATCGTCTCCATAAATGATGTATATATCAAATAGAATATAATGTCAAAAAGTTTAGATTGTAATCGAAACTATGTAGAAACAAACTTTTAACCTTCTAACCCTCCAGTCTTCTACCCATCTACATCTCCAAACATCTACAAAAAGGGGATATAAATTTTCAATCCTAAATCCTAAATGCTTTTTTGTCTCTCGCAGAGGTCGCAGAGCCCGCTGAGAAAGACGAGATAGAATATCTTCATCAGAACAGGAGAAAGATTTGTTCTGATGAAACAACTCACCCTACGGGTAAAGTTGTTAAAAATATTTACGCCGAAGGCGTTGAGAAT
>Ga0208196_1004084_pt1 | contig 11616 bp, 10 predicted proteins | sample AD_JPNNA7_MetaG_FD_184443 | JGI IMG/M metagenome (GOLD analysis project Ga0208196, IMG submission 184443) | Active sludge microbial communities of municipal wastewater-treating anaerobic digesters from Japan - AD_JPNNA7_MetaG (SPAdes) (version 2) | ecosystem: Engineered > Bioreactor > Anaerobic...
GTTGAATACGCTCAGATTGTAATTTCGTATCGAAAAAATTCGAAAAACAGGCTGTACCCGAATTAAGATCCGGAACAACCTGTTTTTCGATTAATTATTATTCCGCTTCGACCACATCGATTTTTACATCTACATTTCCCTGAATCGCTTTGGAATATGGGCATCTGGTATGAGCGATAGCCACATATTTCTTAGCTTCATCCAGGCTGATTCCTTTGACGGATGCCTCAATGCGGGCTCCGATCCGGTGTCCCTTTTCATCGGGATCATATAACAGCGCGACAAATACCGTGACGGTACTGGACTCAAATTCCACTTTATCCCGGCGTAAAGATGATTGCAGCGCATTATTAAAGCAGGCGCTGTAACCGGCTGCGAACAACTGTTCCGGGTTGCTTGCTCCGGTGTGTTTTTCGCCGGATTTATCCGGCGGTTCGATACCCATTGAAAAAGAATGGTCCGGGGAGAAAACGATCCCGTCCCGACCTCCGGTATTCGTAACTGCTGCTTCATATTTTGTAATTGTGCCCATCGTTTTTTCCTTTCGGTTCGCGGTTTAGCTCTTTTCTTAAATTTATCATTATTTTCGGAAACTACCCCCGCGGATATTTGGCCGTTTGACATGATACGTATGGGCGCATTTTCTTTTGCCCTGTGGGAGAGGATGGTAGGGGACGGCGAAAACAAAACCCTCGCCCTTAGGGAGAGGGTCAGGGTGAGGGAATACGAGATTTGTATACGATATTACATCTATTTAGCAAAATCAAATGGTTGACTCCTCACCTTGTTCGGATGCCTTTTCGGGCATGGTTACAAAGAAGGGTCGGTTTGGAACCGACCCCTACATTAATTTTCTCAAAAAGGGGACGGCGAAAACGAAACCCTCGCCTATCGGGAGAGGGTCAGGGTGAGGGAATACGAGATTTGTACACGATATTACATCTATTTAGCAAAATCAAATGGTTGAATCCTCGCTTTGTTCGGATGCCTTTTCGGGCATGGTTACAAAGAAGGGTCGGTTTGGAACCGACCCCTACATTAATTTTCTCAAAAAAGGGACGGCGAAAACAAAACCCTCGCCCTTAGGGAGAGGGTCAGGGTGAGGGACTTTTTTCTCATTCAGTGCGTAACCTTCCTTCCGTATGGCATCCTCCCTAAAAAGACAGTTGCACGTGGATCGGTTCCGTTTATGCTTATATAGAACATATGTACTATATAAGAAAGGAAAACCAAATATGAATTCCAAGAACAAAGTACTCTCGAACCATGATCCGGATGAACAGCGTCAATCCATCCCCATGGAAGGCAAACCGTTACGGGACGGCACTGCCTTTGATATCCTGGCGATCACTGCCGGTGAAGGGAACGGTTGGTCATTCAGCCCGGATGTATTGCGAGCAGCTGTGCCTCTTTTTGATCAGACACAATGCTTTATCGATCATATTCCTCCGAAATCCGGCACAAATCATAGCGTGCGGGATTTGGCCGGAATCTTAACCGCGCCCCTCTGGGATGAATCGGTACAGGGAATTCGCTGCCGGCTGATGCCGTTGGGACCTGCCGCGGATTTATTGATCGAAACCGGAAGGCAGATTCTTGCAGCGGCGGATACGGATCCGAAAGTCGGATTTTCGGCCGATTTGTCGTTTCGCAGCAACGGTCAAAGCGTCGAGCAAATTCATCGGATCTTTTCGGTCGATTTGGTGGTGGACCCGGCTCGCGGCGGCGCTTTTCTGAAGGCAGTGAATGCCGTTCAAAAACGGGAAGATCTGGCTGCCGAATCGCTCGATGGACATGATGAACGGATTACGTTAGGGAATGACGAAATTTCGCAACCGGACGATTCACAGAAAAAGTTACAGAATTATTTATTGGAAACGGCATTAGCCTCATCTCAGCTGCCGCAGCCTTTGCAAGCTCACATTCGGCGGGACTTTCAACAACGTTCGTTTGAACCTGCCGAATTGGAAACAGCCATCGATGAAGCGCGGACGATCGTCAGCTCATTGGTCGGAGGAAATTCGGTCAGCGGGATCAGCGGTCGGGTGGAAGCGATGGTATCGAGTTCCGATCAGGTAAACGCAGCCGTTCATGACTTGCTGGGAGCACGACGTCCCGATGAATTACGTTCGGTTCGGACACAAAAGTTGAGCGGAATTCGAGAATTGTATACTATGATGACCGGCGATCTGGACTTTCACGGCGGATATAACCCGCAGCGGGCATCGCTTTCGGAGAGCGGTGATTTGCCTTCTGTTTTGAAAAATGTTTTGAACAAGCTGGTTGCGCAGCGCTGGGAGGAACTGGAAGCCAGCGGATATCATTGGTGGGAAAAAATTGTGACGATCGAACATTTTAACAGTCTCCAAAATATTACCGGAATTCTGGTGGGGGAAATCAGCCTGCTGCCCTCGGTTAATGAGGGCGCCGCTTATACCGAATTAGGTGTCAGCGATTCCGCCGAGACGGGCACTTGGGAGAAGTACGGCGGCTATTTGGGACTGACGATTGAAATGTTTGAACGGGACGATACCAGACGCTTACGCCAATTTCCGTTTAAGCTCGCGACGGCCGGTCTGCGGCGCCTTTCCGCTTTGGTGGGTGAGATCTTTACCGCGTCAGCCGGTGCCGGTCCGATGATGGCTGACGGGAAAAATGTCTTTGAAAGTTCGGTTCATCATAATTTAGGTGCGGCCGTGCTTTCATCCGAAAGTTGGGAAGCCGCCAGCGCTGCCATCTATAATCAGAAGCTTCTGGTAAATGCCGGCGGAACGGCTCCCAAACAGGCTATTGATGCCCGCTATCTGGTCGTACCGCGAACCTTGCGATTGACTGCAGAACGCATTCTATATCCGTCGATGGCATGGGAGACCAATATTACCTCCGAGAATCTGCAGCGCGGACAATTCGGCGATGTAATTACCTGCCCGGAATTCAGCGATTCGAATGATTGGGCGGCTGTGGCGGATCCTTTGTTGGCTCCGGCGATTTATATCGGTGAACGATTTGGCATCATGCCGGAAATCTATATTGCCGATAATCAGTTGAGTGGTGCACTGTTCACGAACGATGAGGTGCGAATCAAAGCACGTCACTTTTTGAGTGTATTCGTGGCGGATTATCGCCCGTTATATAAAGCCAATGCGGTAAATGAATAAAGGAGGAATGTTCACTATGTTTCAAACCGTTTTGAAATCGCGTAAATTTTGGGCGGCAGTGATCGGAGTGGTTTATTCGTTTCTGGCGGTTGCGGCGCCGGATTTCCCGATTAGCGAGGAAGCGGCAGCCAACGGTGTAGCGGTGTTGATCGCCTATATTTTGGGTGTGGCGTTGGAGGATGGATTGTCAAAAAGCAAATCGTAACCCGGCAACAGTGCAAAGCCCTCTCCTCGTGTTGGGAGAGGGTTTAAAAGCAAGACGGAACGAACGGATATTGGAACAAAAACCCTCGCCCTTGGGGAGAGGGTTAGGGTGAGGGTGAGGGAAAATGGAGGGGACGCCGAAACCAAAAACCCTCGCCCTCCGGGAGAGGGTTAGGGTGAGGGAAAATGAAATTGTGCAGGCTGTGTGTCGGGGAAAGAATGGTTGACTCCGCACCTTGTGGTTGCTTTTTCGGGCATGGTTACAAAGAAGGGTAGGTTTGGAACCGACACCTACATTAATTATTTTTAAAAAGGGACGCCGAAAACAAAAACCCTCGCCCTCCGGGAGAGGGTAGGGTGAGGGAATGCGAGATTTGTATACGATATTACATCTAATCAGCAAAATCAAACGGTTGAATCCTCACTTTGTTCGGAGCGGGACGTCGTGGACGCCGTCCCCTACACAAGAACCGGAGAGGACGCCGAAACCAAAAACCCTCGCCCTTGGGGAGAGGGTTAGGGTGAGGGAATGCGAGATTTGTATACGATATTACATCTAATCAGCAAAATCAAATGGTTGAATCCTCACCTTGTGGATGCCTTTTTGGGCATGGTTACAAAGAAGGGTCGGTTTGGAACCGACCCGTACATTAATTTTTTTAGAAAAAGGACGCCGTCCCCGACGGATGCCTTTTCGGGCATGGTTACAAAGAAGGGTCGGTTTGGAACCGACCCCTACATTAATTTTTTTAAAAAAGGGACGCCGAAACCAAAAACCCTCGCCCTCCGGGAGAGGGTTAGGGTGAGGGAAAAAAGCGACCGTATATCCACGCGAGCCCTGTACAAAAATCTCTCCCTTTGGAGATGGAAACTGTGCGAGAAGTGCGAAAAACATGTGGATAAGCCTGTGGATAAACCGCATATAACCGCCTTCTTTATACACAGATCCTCAACACAACAAAAGAATATGGTGGAAAAATGGAATCTTTTGACGATTTTAAATCTCAAATTCTGGCGATTCTCGGAGACGAAAACAGAAAACGATTCAGCGATGAAATGCTGAAAACCGGTCTTCGATCGGCACTGACAGATTATGATCGATATTGTCCCTGCGTACGGGAAATCATTTCATCAGTCGAAGCGATTGATGAACAAACCTTTACCGTTTTGCCGCAGCCTGCTGCAAATCAGCAACTGTATGGAATCTTGTGGATCGATCCCACTACAAAGCAAATCATCGAGCCGTCTTTCATCGCAACCCCGTCGGACTCCGGCTTACGGATTCGCCCCGATCGTAAAATCCCTTTATCCGTCGGTGATCCGATCAGTTTGCGCGTGCGCGAAGCGCATTCGATTCAGGGATTGGACAGTTCAGCAATCACTTCCGTCCCGATCATGCATCGTTCGTTCCTGTGTGAAGGAGCCGCCGGATATGCCCTGCAAGTCAGAGCTTCGGCAATCACGGAAGTATTCGGAAAGCGTCCGGAGGATTCGGCTCGACTGCTGCAGCTTTCCCGTGAACTTTTGAATCGTTTTCATGCGGTTTTAGCGGATTTGAGTCGAACGGGTGGTGAGTGGGCGGGAGCTGTTTTCCCATCCAAAGGGTTTGAAATATGAACGACAGAATATGGGTAGCCGGCGAGAACTGTGATCTGATCCTGAAGCATCCGGCGCATGAGAGCCTGCCGCTGATCGGTTATCGAACACCGGCGGATGCGCTCGGGCCGCGAATCCGTATTCATTATGAGGTATATTGGCCCGATGAATCCGAGACACAAACCGAACCGATTGAAATCCGGCACTTATGGTTTACGGTGCTGGTCGCCGATCCGATGCTTTGCCCTGACGGCAGTTGGTATCCGTATTCTTCACGGGAAGTTCGCTCCCGGTTGAATGCGATCCTGTTGGAAAAGAAGAATATTCGGCTGACGACTTCAGCCGGAACGATTACCGGTTTATACGGGACGGATCATGTCGTGATCGATACAATCTATGCTGGTGCGCACACTTTGGAGATCCACCTTTCAACGCGGGTTTTGTCGGATCTGCCCGCTGTGCCGATCGATATGTGGCTGGATGAAGTCGGGGTGGAATCCAGCGCGTGGGGCGTGGCGATCTGGCGAGCCGAATAAGCGCGGATCCGGCCGATACAGTCCGCTCTCCGAGAAAATGAAGGCAGTTTCGGAAGTCTGAAAAACTCGAAGAGAAAATTCTGTCTTTCCCATGCGGAAAGATCCTGAAACAAAAAACAAAAAACGGAGAAAACAATAATGGCATATCCTCTTTCATCGGACGTCAGAGCCGGCGAGACAACGCTCGCCAGCCAATACAATAATCTACGGGCAGATGCAATTCGTCTGGGCGGGGATGCCGCGAATACGGCAACCTTACAGCAATTACTGTCCACTTATACTTCGTATCTGAAATTAAGCGCGAGCGGAAACCAAATCAACCTTGCCGCATCAAGCGAAAATCCCTGTTCATTGATGATAGCCGGTTGTCCGGCGACGATTACGGAATCGATCCATCTGACGATTTCCCCGGCGGATTTTCCACAAAGCGCGGAAATCTGGCTTTTTGCCCGTAAAAATCCGCTCACGCCCGGATTCGAAATGATCGCACGCCTATCGGAAATCGGATCGGGCGACGAAACAGGTATCGCCCATTGCATTTGGGATGCCGAACGCCAACAAATCGACGAATTGAAGAATTTGTTCGAATATCAAATCGCCCGAAAGTGTATCCAACCGGAAGTTTGTCAAGGACGGTTGACTTTGGCAAGCAATAATCCCTTCCCGACCTCCGATATCACGGGAGCAAGCACTTTGTATTTCACTCCCTGTTTCGGGAACAAAATATCGTTGTATGATCCGATCGCTGGTTGGCGAATATTTCCTTTCGATCAACTCAGTTGTACCCTTGCCGGCTTGTCAGCCGGTGTTTGTTACGATGCTTTTGTCGTTCTGAACCCGTCCGGTTCCGTCAGCCTGACGTTGGAACCGTGGAGCAGCCTGGCGATGCGGGAACAGTCCCCGGTTTGGCGGGATGGCATATCCGTTTCCGCTTCCGATCCGCGAAAACGATATGTCGGGACGGTGGCTTTATCCGCTACCGGCGTTACGCAGGACACCCTCACGGATCGGAACGTTTGGAATTTATATCATCAGGTACGTCGTCCGCTGCGGAAACTCTGCGCTGTCTCGCAAGGAACCAATCCGGAACCCGGGAAATGGGTTCCGTACGCGCAAGATGGCTCGCTGGCGGTCGGGTTTGTTTTGGGACAGAACTTTGCGGAAGCGGAGTTGCACGGTGCCGGAGATATCAGCGTCATGAACAGTAACGCCTCTGCTTTGGGCATTGGAATCGATATCGACTTGGCGGATTTCGGCATGAATTTTAATGCCGCCGAATTGTCGGCGCTTGAATACAAAGCCGGTGCTTTGGTCACCTGCCTGCAAAATCGGGTGGCCAACCGTATGATCGGAAAGCACCGTTATAACTTGATTACCTATACGGTCAACGATACGCACACCTTTAATGGCAGCCTTTATCCGCAGAATGCCTGCGGTCTCTCGGGATATGTAATGGGATAACCGTAGGGGCCGGTGTGACACCGACCCGTAATCGTGAAAATTACCGTAGGGGACGGCGTCCTCGACGTCCCATTTTTGCAAAAAATAATGTAGGGGTTGGTGCCACACCAACCCGTATTTGTAAACAAAAATTATGAGTGATTATAAAATGGCAGCATTTTTCATTTCACCCTCACCCTGCCCTCTCCCGTCGGGCGAGGGTTGGATTAGGATGTCGGTATGCCGAGGCATGAAAATATTGTAGGGGTCGGTGCCACACCGACCCTTTTTTTCATAAACCACAAAATACCAATATTGATAATTTTCAAAAAACGTATTGATCCAATTTCCAAATTTGTGTGGTGATGTTATTTTGTCGTAGCCCTCACCCTGCCCTCTCCCGTCGGGCGAGGGTTGAACGAAACGGGACGTCGAGGACGCCGTCCCCTACACAAGAATCGGCGTGCTTCGCAAGGACGCCCTCACCCTGCCCTCTCCCGTCGGGCGAGGGTTGGATTAGGATGTCGGTATGCCGAGGTATAGAGGTTGGCATCGGAAGGTGGTAAAAAATAATGTAGGGGTCGGTACCACACCGACCCTTTTTTCATAAACCCCAAAATACCAATATTGGAATATTACAAAAAAACGTATTGATCCAATTTCCAAATTTGTATGGTGATATTATTTTGTCGTAGCCCTCACCCTACCCTCTCCCGAAGGGCGAGGGTTGAACGATACGGGACGTCAGCACCTCGTACCTCGGCGTGCTTCGCAAGGACGCCGTCCCTACATAAATTTCCATAAAAACGGGACGTCGAGGACGCCGTCCCCTACACAAAAATCGGCGTGTTTCGCAAGGACGCCGTCCCATACATCAATTTTTACAAACAAGGGTCGGTGTGGCACCGACCCCTACATTAATTTCCATAAAAACGGGACGTCGCGGACGCCGTCCCCTACAGTAATTTCCATAAAAACGGGTGACATTCCTAATATCCTCGATTCCGGCTAATGTATAATTCAACCTATGTTGAATGGGATCATTCTGGTTTTAGGCGATCTGGCGGTCAGTATCTTACAGGGTTTCTATATGGGAGTGGGCATCCGCCAGTCAGCCGGCTTGCTGAATGTGGCGGCATTGACCGCATTGCCGTTGATCGTATGGCTGATCGGCAGTTGGTTACTTGGGCTCTATCGCTTTATTCCCGATCTGAAACCGGATGGAAAAAGCCCGACGGATGAGGAAAACCAAGACAGCAAACGAAAACATTTCTTTTTACGGATGTTGGATCAAACCCTTTCCGCTCAACGCCCGGTACGTTTGGTTATCGTCTGGGTCTGCACCAGCCTGTGCGCGGTTTTTTGGCAAACTTGGTATTGGGAACATGTCCTGAAGCATTCCCGCGGCATTTCTTTGCAATTTACTTTGTTCTTTTGCCTTGCCGGTTTTTATTTTTTGGCAATCTGGCGCTTAATCTGGACCGCGTTTGTGATGATCCGGATCCTTGCCAAAGAACATAAGGTAGTGCGGGCATTGTGTTATCTGTTTACGGTTTTGATCATCCTTTACCAAGTGCCAGCCATTTGGTTAACCGTCAATTATGCTCCGCGCAAATATACTTTGAGCGACTTACCCGAATTACCCTATCATACGGCGGTGGTCTTCGGAGCCGGTGTTTACCGGAACGGAACCGCCTCCAGTGTGCTGCAAGATCGGGTGAACACGGCGGTGGCTTTGTATCAATCCGGCAGAGTGGATCAAATTTTGATGAGCGGGGATAATTCGGATGCCAGCCGGAACGAGGTGGATGTGATGGCAAACCTTGCCATTCTGCAGGGGGTGCCGGCAACTTCCATTCTGCAGGATCGGGAGGGCTTGAGTACCGCACGGACTTGTGAAAACGCTGCAACCCAATTCGGAATCCGCGAAGCGATTTTAGTGACCCAAAATTTTCACACAACCCGGGCTTTGTATACCTGCGATCAGTATCAGGTCAAAGGCGTATCGGTTTCGGCGGATTTGTCGGTTTATAACATTTTTTCATGGTTATCCTGGCAGCTGCGGGATTGGCTGGGACTGACTCTGACTTGGCTGTTCTTTCTATTGAATTAATTTTTCTCAAAAATTTTGGAATGATCGATCTGGTAGATGCCGGTCAGAATGGCTATGCTGCCAAAAATCTGTTCCGCTCCGAATGGTTCGGAATAAAAGAAAACCGCCAGAACGGATGACAGGATCGGTTGGATTTCAATCGAGGGACTGACGATGGTTGCGGGTAAATTTCCCAAAGCATAGGTGAGGCAAAAATATCCGCCGAGCTGACAAATCATGGCGGTCAGGATGAAAATCCGATAGGTATGTGCGCCGTAACCGGTAAACGGATAGCCGTTCAGGACCATAAAGATTGCGAGAACCAACGAACAGAAAAAAAGCGAAATCCACATTTGATCGAATACAGAATAATGTTTCCGCCCTAATTCCGTAAAAGAAAAATATCCGGCATAAAAAAGGCTGGATATCAATGCCAAGATGTTGCCCGTCATCGACCCCGAAGAGAGATTACCGTTCAGAATGCCGGAGATGACGATCATCCCGGTGATTACAAGTGTTAATCCGATCCAAAAACGTTTGTTGAATTTTTGATGCAGGAAGAATATCGCGATGAGCGAGACCCAGATAGGTGAGATGCTGTTCAGCAAGGTGGCATTGCTGATGTGGGTTTTCATGACTGCGATTGACCACAGAGAATGATCGATTGCCGAGGATACACCGGCGGCGATGGGGAAGATGATGAAACGCCAATGATTCGGAGATCGGGTTTGATCGACGACGCTGCGACGCGAAACAAAGGTTATCGGGGTGAATAGGATCAGGGTGATGAACATGCGGTAGAAGCTTGTGACAATGCCCGGTGCATTGGCTTCCCGAACGAAGACGGGTGCGAAAGAGAGGCAGAGGATGCCGATGGCCAAGACGATGTATGCGGCGGCTTTGCTGTTTTTCTGCGAAAATCGGTTGATGCGGAAAATGATTTGTTCCATCCGGTTCGGTGTTTTGGGGTTCATTTGTTTCATATTATATAAGAAGAATGAAAGGCTGCCGGTTACGGTTGCCGAAAAAAGGTGAGAGATCGAAGGCGGATTTTTCCCTCGCCCATTGGGAGAGGGCTAGGGTGAGGGAAGAGTTCGAAACGGGATGTACGCACCTCGTACCTCGGCGTGCTTCGCAAGGACGCCGTCCCCTACGTATGCTCTTTCTGGCATGGTTACAAAGAAGGGTCGGTTTGGAACCGACCCCTACAATATTTTTCACAACCAAAGGGCGCGTCCGTTTTTCCCCTCGCCCGTTGGGAGAGGGTTAGGGTGAGGGAAGAGTTCGAAACGGGACGTACGCACCTCGTACCTCGGCGTGCTTCGCAAGGACGCCGTCCCCTACATAAGAACCGAAACGGGACGTCGGGGACGCCATCCCCTACATAAAAATCGGAACGGGTCAGGGAATGTCCCATTTGACATCGAGTCCCGAAAAAATAAATCTATGTTAAAATTTTCAATTGAAACAGTAGATTTGTTTTGTTTCGCCATACCAAGAATCATATTCATAGAAGGAGAAACAACATGAAAAAGTATATATGCCCGGGATGCCAGTATATTTATGACCCCGCAGTGGGTGACCCTGACGGCGGGATTCCCGCCGGAACAGCTTTTGAAGATCTTCCGGATGATTGGGTTTGCCCGGTTTGCGGGTTAGCGAAAGATGAATTTGAGGAGTACGAAGAGTAATCCGATGTCATTGATTCGATTCGAAGTTTACCAATGTGAGACCTGCGGAAATCAGGTTATTAAAAGCATTGACGGCGGTGGCGAACTGGTTTGTTGCGAAAAACCGATGAAAAAGCTCGAGGTAAATTCGAGCGATGGCGCCGCAGAAAAGCATGTTCCGGTCTACGAATATTTGGGCAGTCGGGAAATGCTGGTGCGGGTGGGAAGCCTCGATCATCCGATGACGGAAGAGCACTATATCGGATGGATCGCTGTGGTCTATCAAAATACCGTCATCTGGGAAAAGCTGAAACCCGGAATGGCCCCGCAAATTATAGCCAATGTGGAATCAGGTTACAACGGCGAAATTTATGCTTGGTGTAACCTGCATGGTTTATGGATGGCTCATTTTTAGCCGACATATCCGAAAGAAAGGATCATTATGGAATTAAGAGGATCACAAACAGAAAAGAACCTTGAAGCGGCATTTGCCGGTGAATCCAAGGCGACGAATAAATATTCTTATTACGCTTCACAGGCGAAAAAAGACGGATTTGAACAGATCGGCGGCATTTTTTCGGAAACCTCCGGAAACGAACGCGAACATGCCAAATTATGGTTTAAATATCTGCACGGCGGAGAAATTCCGAGCACTCCGGCAAATCTGTTGGACGCGGCTGCCGGTGAGCATTATGAATGGACGGAAATGTATAAAGGTTTCGCCGAAACTGCCCGACAGGAAGGGTTCTCGGAAATCGCAGCCCGTTTTGAGCTGGTGGCAAAGGTCGAAAAGGGCCACGAGGAACGATATCGAAAGCTGGCGGCAAATATAGACAATAAGAAAGTTTTCGAGAAAGATGAAGAAGTGGTTTGGATTTGCCGGAATTGCGGATATCTGCATTACGGAAAGAAAGCTCCGG
>Ga0208196_1004086_pt1 | contig 11614 bp, 11 predicted proteins | sample AD_JPNNA7_MetaG_FD_184443 | JGI IMG/M metagenome (GOLD analysis project Ga0208196, IMG submission 184443) | Active sludge microbial communities of municipal wastewater-treating anaerobic digesters from Japan - AD_JPNNA7_MetaG (SPAdes) (version 2) | ecosystem: Engineered > Bioreactor > Anaerobic...
AGGACGGCGAGCTGTCGCACATCAACTGCCTGGCCGACAAGAGCGAAAACCAGGAAGCCGCCTTCATCCGCCACGAGGAGACGGCCCTGGTCAAACGCAACATCGCGGGGGCCCTCGCGAAGCTCAGCGACCGCGAGGCCTACATCATCCGCAACCGCGTGATGTCCGAGAACCCCGAGACACTCCAGGAGATCGGCGACAGGTTCAGGATCACCCGCGAGCGGGCCCGCCAGGTCGAGAAGGAAGCCCTGCGCAAGATGCGCCAGGCCATCGGCAGCTGGGAACCGGAGGCGGCAGGGGCCTGACCGGGGTTCAGGGAAGAAAGAATAGAGAGAATACTTTTCATTCAGGGTATCCGATATCCTGATATTTGAGAAATACGCACTTTGGATGAGGTAAATTTCTTAGATAAAGTCATTACATTAAAAGATATTTTTGTTTTTTTCTCGTTAAAGTTGAAGTGTCGATTTTTAATGCTTTGGCTGCATCAACGAACGTTTTGTGAGAACTCAACGCGGATTTGATTAATTCCTTTTCATAATGATTCATTTTTTCCTTTAGAGAACCATTTCTTTCAAGGATTGTAATCTTTTCGTGCGCAGGCAATATGTCTCTCTTATGATTTCTTGTCTCAGATTCAATGTCCGAACTTCGAATCTCGGCATTCGGATTAACGATAATAAATCTTTCCAACAAATTCTTTAGCTCTCGTACATTACCCGGCCAGTCATAGACCTGCATGCATTCCAGTGCGGATTTGCTAATGTAATTCTTCGTCTTGTAATAGTTGTTGAAATAATCCAGATAATAATCAACCAAGGCTGCGATATCTTCTCTTCTCTCCCTTAAAGGTGGTATATGAATACGGATAATATTTATGCGATAATAAAGATCTTTTCTGAAAGATCGATCGCTGACCATTGCTTCAATATCCCTATTTGTCGCTACTATTATTCTGACGTCTAGTGAGCGACCACTAAGTCCACCAATTCTCTTAAATTCCTTGTCCTGTATGACAGTCAACAACTTGGATTGTAGTTCAATATTCAATTCGCCGATTTCATCAAGAAATGCCGTTCCTCCATTGGCAGTTTCAAGCAAACCTTTCTTGCCCTCTTTTCCCGCATTTGTAAAAGCGCCCTTTTCATATCCGAACAACTCCGATTCCAGCAACGTAGGCGGCAATGCAGCGCAATCAATTTTTGTAAAAAGGCCTGTATTCTTTCGTCTACTCTCGTCATGGATAAATCTCGCGATTACATCTTTCCCGACCCCTGACTCACCGGTAATAAGCACTGCCACATCAGAGCGCGCGATTTTTTTTGCGAGTGTGAGAACATGTCGCCCTTCTTTGCTGACCGTAATGAATTTTGATTTGTGCAGTTTCAATGATTCTTCAAGTTGATTCAGCTTTTTCTGGTATCTATCAATTACGACGTTGGAATCTTCTATCCTTTTACGAATTTCATTAAGTTCCGATAAATCTCTGAGTGAGCTCACCACGCCGACTTCCGTATTATTCTTATCATAAATGATCGCCGCACTGACTAGTATATCTTTGCCGCTGGGATATCGAACTAGTTCAGTCCTGCTTTGCTTGTCGGCAAGGACTTTGAGATTGACAGCTGTGCTGATATAATTATTATTTACCAAATAATCAGTGTGCTTACCTTTCAGCTCGTTTCTATCTATCCCCGTAATTTTTTCAAAACCGCGGTTCGCCAGGATGAATGAACCATTCGTATCCGCCAGGTAAACTCCATCTTGGACAGATTCGATAATTGCTTTGACAATCCCTACGTCCATCTTTGAAGTCCAAGCTGAATTCATAGACTGACCGAGGACCGCACGCCGCCCCTCAAAAAATAACGGATGAACGATTTCGGTAATCCATCGGATCTGACCATCTGTTGTTATAACCCTGTATTCATATGGTGCAGATGACCTTCCTTTAAGCATTGCGCGAGCATTCGTATGCAGTTCTTCTCGATCTTCATGATGTACGATACTCAAAGCAGATTTTCCGATAAGCTGCTCCTTTTCGTACCCTGCGTAGATGGCTGCAGAGTGATTGATATACTTGAATACTCCGTCTTGAATGACATAGATGCCGATGAGGGAATTTTCAACAAGCATGCGGTAAAACCCTATCTCTTCAGTGAGATAGTTCTTAATTGAGGATATATTTCTGATGAGACCGACTATCTTATAGCCTCCGTTGTCGTTGAGAATGCGTTTTCCACTGACACTGCAGCAAACGGATAACCCCTCTTTTTCTTGAATGAGAAGCTCGTGATTAACAATCCATCGTTCGTCTTTCGTGAGATTTAAAAAATGAACTCCTGCTTCCGGTTCGACACATAGAATGCTAAAAGGCCTGCCTATCAATTCTCTACGCTGAAAATTGAACACAGTTTCACTGGGAGACGAAATTTCGGTCAATAGCCCCTCAGCTGTTGCCTCATAATAAGCATAATCATGCAAACATTTGACAGATTCGGCGTGAATAGACTGCGGCTCGGAAAGCTTGCATTCCAGATGTTCCATCATTGTCATTCCTCTCATGGCATTGACAATTGTTTGGTAAGGAGATTAAGTACTTATCCGTAAATGAACTACCACCGAGCAAGCTCGGTGCCTTCTTCAGCCGAATAACTTCGGCTGATCGTTTGCCGAATGATCGCGGTGCTCTTTGATATACTTGAGTGTCATTTTGTCTGTGGTGCCTGCCCCGGTCAGGCCCCTTTGAGGGGCCAGCAATCGTAATACCTCCGGCTTTGCCGAAGGATACTTATTCGGCAACAACCCGTTAAAATTTTGCTATCTTATTCCCCCAATCGAGTCAAGAAAATAATAGTGCATTATTGCATCTATCTTGTGCGTCCTTACATGTGCATATTTGCATAGTTGCTTCGGGTTTAATGAAAATTTTAATTAAATCAAGGTAAATCAACCGTCATGTCTTTGGTATGTCAATTGCTCTATGCATGGTTCATCCATTGATGGGAAATATGCAATGCGAATCTTCATAGAGGGGGGAAAGAAATATGCTCAAGGATCGACTTCGTATCAAAATTTTGCTCTGGTTATCCGTCATCATGCTGGTTGCATATATTGACCGGGTAAACTTTGCCATGGCCGCGCCTATCATATTGAAGGAATTCGGGATGAATACGGGGCAGTTGGGAATAATATTCAGCGCATTTACGTTGGGCTACACGATAATGAACTTCCCGGGGGGATTTCTGGTAGAGAGATTTTCCGTTAGGGTAATGTTAACCGTTATCATTTTATGTTGGTCATTTTTCGTCGGACTGACCGCGTTTGCCTGGTCTTTCGCGAGCCTATTGGTCATCAGGATCGCTTTTGGTGCATTTGAGGGACCTATGATCCCCGCACTTACTAAGACAGTTAATGTCTGGGTAACGCCAAAGGAGCGCGGCATGGCTTCAGGAATGTGGTTAGCCGCACTGCCCCTTGGGATTGTTATAGGAAATCCGCTAAGCGGTTTCATAATTGAGAAATGGGGCTGGCAATCTGTATTCGTCATCTTTGGTGCCGGTGGCCTGGTTGTGGCTTATGTTACATGGAGACTCATCAGAAACCATCCGGAGGAGCATCCGCATATAACAAAGGACGAACTGAATCTGATCAAATCGAGTATTCACCAACATGAGGGTGTTGATCGTCTCGCCGCAAAGGGTTCTACCGTATCCGCACTTCTCCGCAATCCATGGCTTTGGGTCATCAGCATCATATACTTCACAATGTGCCTGACTTTCTGGGCAAACTTAAATTGGCTGCCGACCTATTTCGTCAAAGTCCGAGGTTCAAGTCTCCTCAAATCTGGTTTCCTGACAATGATCCCGTGGTTTGCCGGTGCGGTTGGAGCTTTTGTCGTGCCCTGGGTGTCAGACCATATAGGGAAGCTTAGGGGTGTCTGGCTGGCCGTATCATTTTTTATAATGGCCCCTGCTATAGCATTTGCCGTTTATACTCCGTCGCTTGACGCCTGTTTGATCTCCTTCATAATTGCCATTTTCTTTAATATGGCCCTAATACCGCTGATGTATGTAATCCCCATGGAAATATTCCCCCCTACTGATGTGGCCAAGGCAAGCGGAATCATGCTGGGGTGGGGCTCATTCGCCGGGATCCTCTCACCGACACTCGTCGGGTACGTCGTAGAGTATACCGGATCATTTAATTCAGCCTATTACCTGTTTGCGGCCTTATCCTTGCTGGGCGGTGTTTTGGCTTTTGCGGTGACGGCTAAAGAGAGGGCAAGAATAAAAGAGAGGGCAAACATGAAAAATGGGGTTCTCAACCCGGCGACTGCCGAAGCTGCCTGATAATACTGTTCGGGGGTGGCCACATCATACCATCCGTAACTGAAGAGAAGAGAACCATATCGGTAAAAAGTGAACCGACATTGTCTACGGACTAGCGCCCTGATTGTGCCGGGAGCTCCGGCGCTGCAGTTCAAAAAGGAGGGTAATGTATGAGCGAAAATGAAAATGACTATTTTGAATTTGCTGACAAGGGGGATCTGTTACCGCCCTCACCCCACCCCATCATTGAGGAGCTCCGGGCCCAGATCCGGAGAAAGGGAAAAGTCGTCACGGGCGAGCAAGCCGCCGCCATCATCCGGGACGGAGACGTGGTAACAACGGGCGGTTTTATCGGCGCGGGAGTTCCCGAAGACATGCTCATCCATATCGAAGAGCGCTTCAAAAAGGAAGGCCACCCCCTAAACCTGACACTGATCTACGCGGCAGGACAGGGGGATGGTAAAACAAAGGGGCTTAATCACATGGGTCACGAAGGCCTCGTGGGACGGGTAATCGGCAGCCACGTCGGTCTCGCACCTATACTCCAGAAGCTTATCCGCGAGGAAAAAATCCTGGCCTACAACATGCCCCAGGGCTGCATCAGCACGCACTTCCGCAATCTCGCCGCCGGTAAGCCGGGGCTCATCTCCTACGTGGGCCTCGGGACCTACATCGATCCCCGGGTTGACGGCGGGAAGCTCAACCAGAAGACCAAAAAAGAAGGAGAAGACCTCGTCAAGCTCATAGAGATCGAGGGACGGGAGATGCTTTTCTACAAGTTGCCGCCCATCAACGTGGCCATCATCCGGGGGACGACGGCCGACATGAACGGCAACATCACGATGGAAAAAGAGGCCCTCACCCTCGAAGTTCTTGCCCAGGCCATGGCGGCAAAGAACAACAACGGCTTCGTCATCGCCCAGGTTGAGCGGATCGCCGACCTGCACACGCTGAACCCGAAACACGTCAAGATCCCCGGCGTCCTTGTGGACTGCGTCGTCGTCGCCAGGCCGGAGAACCACTGGATGACCTTCCTTGAGTCCTACAATCCAGGCTACACGGGTGAGGTGCGCGTTCCGATGTCTTCTATCGCGGCGATGGAACTGGGTCAACGCAAGGTAATCGCGCGCCGGGCGGCCTTCGAGCTTCGGCCCAACCAGATCGTCAATCTCGGCATCGGGATGCCCGAAGGGGTGGCGCGTGTCGCCAACGAGGAGGGCGTCCTGGATCTTTTGACTCTGACGGCCGAGCCGGGCGTCTTTGGAGGTATGCCCAACGGGGGGCTGAATTTCGGCACGGGCACGAATGTCGACGCCCTCATTGACCAGCCCTACCAGTTTGATTTCTACGACGGGGGAGGCCTGGACATTGCCTTCCTGGGGTCGGCGGAAATGGACAAGGACGGCAATGTCAACGTGAGCAAATTTGGTTCCCGCTTCGTGGGCCCCGGCGGGTTCATTAACATCAGCCAGAATGCCAAGAGGCTTGTTTTCCTGGGCACCTTCACAGCGGGAGGCCTCGAGATCGCATTAGAGGAAGGAAAGCTCCAAATCAAGCAGGAAGGTCGCGAGCAGAAGTTCCTCAAGCAGGTGGAGCAGATCACCTTCAGCGGCAAATATGCTGCCCAGAGGCGGCAGCCCGTCCTGTACATCACCGAGCGGTGCGTTTTCAGCCTCACCCGAGACGGGATGGAGCTCATAGAGATTGCGCCGGGAGTGGATCTCGAGAAGGACATATTGGCGAAGATGGGGTTCAAACCCGTGATGAAGAAGCCTCCGAATCTCATGGATCCGAGGATTTTCATGAGCGGGGCCATGGGGCTGAAGCGCGACATGCTGGAAATTCCCTTCGAGGACCGGCTTGTCTACGATGCCAAGGACAATACCTTCTATGTCAATTTCGAGAATTTCTACGTGAAGTCCAGCGAGCAGATCCGGAAGATCCAGAACCACGTCGAGAAGATGCTGAAGCCTCTCGGCAAGAAGGTCTACACCATCGTCAACTACGACAATTTCAACATTCACCCCGAGCTCGTGGAAGAATATGCTGAGATGGTGAAGCACGCGATGCAGTTCTACGAGAGGGTGACCCGTTACACGACGAGCACCTTCCTGCGGATGAAGCTCGGCGACGAGCTTGCAAAGCGAGAAGTGCCTCCTCACCTCTACGAGTCTAAAGACGAGGCACACAAGCGCCTGAAAGAGAAGGAATAGAAAAGCCGAGAGAAGGGCCGGGTTCAACCTGGCCCTTCGATCTGCTGATATGTGCTGTTTATCGTCACACGTGAAGGCATAACGATGGGGAAGAAATTCAGGTTCCTCGCTGTTTCAAGTGGGTAAGTTCTTGAAGCCGGTCCGTGTCAGTGATAGAGCGTTGGTTCATGAGAGACACGGACCTTCTTCAATTAGCGTTAGGGTTGGCCCCACCGTGGAGGGTGGTGAGCTGTCAGTTCGATGCCGAGAAGCGACGTCTGGACATCGGACTGGACTTTCCCCGGGGGAGCCGTTTTCCCTGTCCCTCCTGCGGGCAGGGGGACTGTCCGGTTCACGATACGGAGCCAAAGAGCTGGCGGCATCTGAACTTCTTTCAGCACGAAGCCCATCTGGTTGCCCGGGTGCCGCGGATCCGGTGTGCCCGATGCGGGGTTTTACAAGTGGCCCTGCCCTGGGCGCGTCCGGGCAGCGGCTTTACCCTCTTGTTTGAGGCCTTCATCATGATCCTGGCCCAGGCCATGCCGGTCAAGCGGATCGCCGCGCTGCTCGGGGAGCATGACACCCGCCTGTGGCGCGTGCTGGAGCATTACGTCGACCGGGCCCGCGAGCAGGCCGATCACTCCGGGCTGCGGCAGCTCGGGGTGGATGAAACGGCCAGCAAGCGGGGGCACAACTACGTCAGCCTCTTTGTCGATCTGGAGCAGGCCCGGACGGTCTTCGTCACCGAAGGCAAGGATGCCTCGACCCTCGAGCGGTTCAAGGCCGACTTGCTCGACCATGGCGGACGTGCCGAGGCCGTCGAGGAGATCTGCTGCGACCTGTCGCCGGCCTTTATCTCGGGCGTGGAGGCGCAGTTCCCGCAGGCCCGCCTGACCTTCGACAAGTTCCATGTGATGAAGCTCCTCAACACCGCCGTCGACAACGTGCGCCGCCAGGAACAGCGCGAGCGGCCCGAACTCAAGCACACCCGGTATCTTTGGCTCAAAAACCCCGAGCGTCTGTCGGCCCGACAACGGTCGACCCTGGAGACCCTTTGCCCCAGGTCGTTAAACCTCAAAACCGTCAAAGCCTACCGGATCCGGCTGGCCTTTCAGGAGCTCTGGGAGCAACCGCCTGCGCTGGCCGAACCCTTCCTGAAGAAATGGTACTTCTGGGCGACCCACAGCCGCCTGGAGCCCATCAAGCAGTGCGCGAAAACCATTAAAAAGCACTGGCAAGGGATCCTCAATTGGTTTCAGTCCCTCGTCAACAACGGCATCCTCGAAGGCATCAACAGCATCATCCAGGCCGCCAAGGCCAGGGCCCGAGGTTACCGAACCATTAAGAACTTCATCACGATGATCTATCTCATCAGCGGCAAACTGGACTTCAGGCTACCCACTTGAAACAGCGAGGAACCTCCCATCATTCCGGTGGAACGATCGGCAACCAACGTCAACTATTCTGTTCCTTATTATCTTTTCACGCCTGTGACATCTTTCTAGGTTCTTCTTTTCATTATTATCAGTGTATTATCGAATTTGAAAGAAAAAAATGACAAAATCCTCACGGGTAAGATATGGGAAAAAGGCAGCATCTCATCAGAAGTACTGTTTGAAATATTGCCTCCCTGAAAAAATGTTCGAACACTAACTTTCAGGAAGCTGTTGCGGACACTTACCAGTTTACCTATAGGATCGAGATACCAAATAATTTTAGGATCTCAAATCATCCAAGTTGCCGAAATCACACCGCGTTACTGCGTCAATCTGCTGCCTTCCAGAAACTTCCCGCCCAAAATCCCTGCATCGAAAACATTATATATCAGGAGAACTATGTAAAAAAGGGATGCCCGGTCATGGACTTTCTGGAATTCCTGAACCCGCTCAGGTACTTTTCCCACGAGGGATACCAGTCCTTCTGGCGGACGCTCTTCGCCACTATCCTCCAGGGATTCTGGGCGAGGTTCTTCGCTGCCTCTTTCCTCTTCCTTGCCTTCTGGTTCGGTGTGCGGAAGCAGCGGTTCCAACTCGGCATTGCCTACTTCGTGATATCGGTCGTAATCACTTACGGGGCCACAGTCGTGAGATTCCTGGGGTTCAGGTAAAAAGGAAGCGTTTATGCCGGGCGGAAGCGGAACGGTTGTCATCACGAGTGGCGGCGGGGAGTCGAAGCCTAAGGGGATTATCGACGCCCTGTCCGAAATCGAAAAATTCTCCGCCATGGACAGGAAGGGAAGCGAGATCCCGGAGCGGTTTTTCACAACCAAGAACCGGATCGAGTACTTCGAGGCGGGTTTCAAGGGCTCCCTGGTAAGCGGACTCGTTAGCGCCCTCCTCGCCCCTATGGCGATCGGGGTACTGGAAAAACTGATCCCGGTGTTCGGGGATGCGGAACCAATGATGTTCGACAAGGGTTTCGTTTTTCTGATCGCACTCAGCTTCAGCATCGGCTACTCAGTTTTCATCGGGGGAATGGGAAGGTATTACGCCGGGAAGTTCACCCGGGTCATGATCCGGAGCTTCGTGAGCGGGACGATCGTCGGGGCGATTCTCAAAATGGTCCTGGCCTTCATCTTGTTCCACTTCTTGTACCTGGTCGTCTTGACTGATGGGAGGATCGCGGCGTTTCTTTCGATTTTTCGCTCCTGGCTCGCGCTGGGGACGCTGGAGCAGATTCAGGGCTGGATCATCGAGTTCAGGCCGGTTCTCCTCATCTCGGCTTGGTTCATCGTGCTCACGACCGTTATCTTCATCATGGTTCCGGTGGTCAGCATCGGGATCGCACTATATAGGGAACGAAAAACATCTCTCAAGGAGGAATGACGCATGGAAGAGCAAAACCGGTTGACCGACCGGATCGAAAGAAAAGTCTCCCTGGCCAGGGAGCGGGATACGAGGGTCATCATCACCAGGACGTCCGATACCCACCGGGTCCTCGACATCGTGAGGAGCGCCGACAAGGCGATCCGCATCTTGAGAAACGGCCTCCTGATCCGCTTCACGACCCCGGAGGTCCTTCCGCTTCTGGAAGACTACCAGAAGGCGGTCGAGGGGTTGAACCGGAGCGCCGCCCGTATCTGCGATAAGGCCGGCGTCCCCTACCGTCCTCCGAAAGGAATGGAGAGCCGGGAGGACGGCGCCGAAGCCGAGGAGAAAGGCAAAAAGAAGTAAATTCCCGGACATTCCGGGATACGAAATATTTTTATTGATCTCCCTTAAAGGAGAACCCCCATCTGGGGCCGAACTCATCCGTAACCAGCCGGATGTTTCAGACTGCCGGGCGCGGCAGGAAGTCGAGTAAGATTAAAATTGTCACCAAGGGATCGGTCTGTCTTGTTTCATGAGACGATCCCCTTTCCAGGAAAACATCGGTTGAAGGCAGCGGGAACATTTCCCGGAATTTTCAAGTATAAAAACTGAACACGTACTGAAGCGAGAAGGTCTGTCGTTGGGAAAACGCCGGACCTTTTTTGTTTTCAAGGGACTGAACGGAAAAAAGAAAGGAGGAAAGGAGATGAAAGCGTTGAGCGGAAAGGCGCGGGAGGTCATGGACCTCCTGACGAAGGGACTCCACACCGGAGGGCATCGGGTCATCGACAATTCAGAGGGCGCCTACATGGCGGTCCACGTCGAGAAGCTCCGACTGACGGAGCAGGGAGCGCTTTACAGCGTTGCCCATTACTTCGAGCAGAACGGCGACCTCATGCGGGATCCGGATATGGAGTTCATGAAGATCGGGGATGACTACTACCCTGTCTACTTCCGCCAGGATGGCGGCATCGCCCTCGAACAGGAGGCGGTCGTCTATGGACCCGGCGGGAAGATCGAGCGGTATCACCCTAAACTGCAGGCCGACCTGGCGACGTTCGCCGATCGGTGGATGAGAAACATCAAGGAACAGCAGAAACTTTAAGAAAGGAGAAAGGCAATGAAGAACATCGAGATGAAAGTGGAAGGTGAAATCCTGACGATCAGAATCGATCTGGCAAAGGATTTCGGAGCGAGCAGAACCGGCAAGACCCGGATCATCGCCTCTACCGAGGGGAACAAGCCTGTGGAGGAGAAACCGGGAATCTACGTCGGCGTCAACTGCTACAAAAAGTAAATCGATCAACCAACAAAAAACATGAAAGGAGACAGAAAGATGAAAGAAGAAACAAAATCGAATGAGACGGAAAAGGGACTGTGTTTCGACACCGAGGACATGTTCGGCCGCGAGGAAGGCACTGTGGGAGAATTTTCCCCCGGGGGCTTCACCAAGGGGAAGCTCCGCAAGGTCTTCATCAGTGCCGTCAAGAAGGACGGCACGGCTATCCGGGTCAAGGACCAGTGGTACGAGATCACCGACAGGACCAGGAACGAGGCTGGCGAACTGGTGAAGGGCATGAAGATCAACCTTTACTATGCCATGGGCGAGAAGAAGAACTTCGCCAACGCGATTTACCCGGTCGCGGAAGCATCCGCTCCCGTCAGCGACATGGTTCCCGTCATGTAAGAAGAAGAAATTAAAAGATAGTCCCCCGGCATCGCTGGGATGAACCCTAACGAAACAATTAGGGCATGCAGTCTCCAGCGGTCGAGGGAATCCCTCTTCCTCCGGATGGCTGCATGCCCAAAGGAGGAAAATATGCCAGACGCAAGATACGAGGAAGCAGCGGAATATAACCCCCAGACGGGACTTCCCGTCGGGGATGAATCGACAATTGAACATCTCCCAGAGAGGGTTTGCCATGGATGTGGATTGGTCCTCGGAAGGGAGACGATCGAGTGCCCCTCCTGCGGGGCCATCAACCTGGACCGGAAACGCCTGCGGCATCAAGACAACCGGCCTACCCGGGAGATCGCCCAGAGCGTCACGTCGGTCAATTACAACGGCAAGTACAACATCTATCGCAACTCCGACGGCAGCTATTCATGCAACTGCCTTTCCTTCCTTCGCCAGAAGGACGTCCGAAACGGACACGGATTCGCGGGTTGCAAGCACATCCAGGAATACCTGAATCAAAATCCCATGGAAGTTTTAAAAGATCCCCCCAAGCCGACCGACTGGCAGCTGATCGCCATGAAGCGGCTCGGGGTCGAGTGCTCC
>Ga0208196_1004088_pt1 | contig 11608 bp, 10 predicted proteins | sample AD_JPNNA7_MetaG_FD_184443 | JGI IMG/M metagenome (GOLD analysis project Ga0208196, IMG submission 184443) | Active sludge microbial communities of municipal wastewater-treating anaerobic digesters from Japan - AD_JPNNA7_MetaG (SPAdes) (version 2) | ecosystem: Engineered > Bioreactor > Anaerobic...
GCAAGTACGATGAGGCATTTGTTCATGGCGCTTTGCAATATACAGATAGTTTTGAAAAACAGACAGTGGTGCAAACGGTAAAATTGATGGAGAGGTATAAAAAGCCGATTATAGGGGTTTATTTGTTAAGCGATAATCAAACCCAAATAATTACTGATGTAAATGGATGTAAGTATAAAGGAGTAAACTTTATCACTCCGGAGAAAGCTGTCAAAGCCCTAGCTAAGATGTGTCAATATTCCGAGTGGCTGAATAGTTGAGATCATTTTTTTTCAGAAATGTTTCACGTGAAACATTTTGATTGAGAAAGGCTACACCAAAATCGAATGTCAGATGATTTGAATCAATAATATTCTTGGAAACGGATATTTTTCACTCGTCGTCATCTTAAAGAAAAAAGGCAGGTTTAAGAAACCTGCCTTTTGTATTGATTGGAAATGGATCTTTTATTCTAAATGTAATCCGACAAAGAAATTGGAGTTACCTCGTTTGATGAGTAAGATAACATTTTTCTTTTCTACCGCTTTTGCCATTTCCGACATATATTGCTTTAATGTAGAAACCTTAACCTTGTTGACTTGAATGATTATGTCACGAGGTTGAATGCCAACATTATCCGCAGGACTACCCTCTTCTACTTCAGTTACTATCAATCCAACTCCTTGGGCAACGTCCAGTTGCTTGGCAAGCTCTTTGGAAATTTCCTGAACATTAATACCGAAGTAAGTGCTTGATTTCTTCATCAGGGCTACTTCGGGTTTGTCCTTGCGCTCAGCAACTACAGCCGTTAGAGATATTGCCTTACCATCACGTAAAACCTTCAGAATTGCTTTTTCGCCAACATGAAGCGCGGCCGTTGTCAGAAGTAAATCGTGCGTGTCTTTAATTTGTTTTCCGTTAATTTCAGTAATAACGTCTCCTACTTTAACGCCAGCCTTATCTGCCGGATCATCTTTAAAGACGTCAGTCACCAATACGCCTTCCTTATTTTTATAATTCATGCTTTTGGCTATATCTTCTGAAATATCCTGAATGGAAACACCAAGCCATCCACGGGTTACCTTACCTTTTGTTTTCAAATCTGACAAAATGTTTTTGGCCATATTAATGGGTATGGCAAATCCGATACCCTGCCCTTGGGCGACAATCGCTGTATTAATACCAATAACCTTCCCCTGCATATTAAATAAAGGGCCACCACTGTTTCCGGGATTGATTGATGCATCGGTCTGTATAAAATTATCATACGTACCCGCTCCAATTACACGACCTTTTGCACTGACGATGCCGGCAGTGACTGTTTGTTCCAGTCCAAACGGATTACCGATAGCAATCACCCATTCTCCAACTCTTAATATATCAGAATCACCAATTTCAACTATTGGCAAACCATTATCCGGCTTGATTTTGATCAAAGCAATATCTGTTTTGGGATCTGTACCGATGATTTTTGCTTCATATTCTTTTCCATCAGAAATTTTTACAAGAATTTTATCAGTATTTTCAACAACATGGTTGTTCGTGAAAATATATCCATCGTCACTGATAATAAATCCCGAGCCAAGACTTTTCTGTTTGAAATCACGTTCAGGAATGTCACCGAAAAAACGATTAAAGAAATCATCACCAAAATAGTCTTGAAATGGTGACCGGCCAAAGGGATTGCCCAAACTTCTGCCTTTTAATACCTTCGTGGTACTAATGTTTACTACTGCCGGTTTAACTCGTTCAGCCAAATCTGAAAAAGAGCCTGGAGTCATTCCTTCTACAGCAACTGCCGCAGGAATTTCCGGAGCCCCGGAAGAGAGAAATGAAGATCTTAATACTTCTACAAAGGAAACAATAAAAAAGGCAATGAGAAACGCCATCAGGAACATAAAAAATGTTTTACGATTTTTGCTTTCCATTATAACCTATAAACCTCCGATATTATTGATAAATAAATAATTTACGTTTATTCAACCATCTCGTTTCATTTTGCTAGTACTATAATAATCAAATGATGTTTGTCAATAAAATATTGATTGATTTTCATGGTTTAATAGAATTGCAGAATAATAGGATTAAAAAATAATATCATGAAATTCAATAAATATTTTTTCAAAATTAAAGCTTGTAAATGTGAGCCTGGCAATATTCGCGGAACCCGGCTTTTTTATAAACGGGAACCCCCATTGGTGTTGCCTGTAAAATGACATCTTGAAATCCTGCATTTTTTGCTTCTTTCATTGCGGCCTGAGTTATTTTCAAACCACACCCTTTTTTTCTATGGTCGGGCAACGTTGATACATAATATATGCCGGCAGTGTTTTCATGAACAAAGAGCATCGAAGTCGCTACAGGTTTTTCATCAAAGTAAGCGATAAAAAGTTTTTGAGGAGATTTTGCGTTCAAGTCAAAAGATAAAACAAATCTTTCGTATTGCTTTTTGCCTCGATTCGGTATTTCAAAACCGCTAAAAGAAACATCTTTCCACGCTAGCAATTCGTGTTTATTTTTCACAGATATTATTTTGATATTTTCCGGGGAGTTATCACCTGACAGTGCATCATGTAAATCAGCAGCCATACATGTGATTTTTACGTAGAGACGAAATCCAGCATCCTTTAATATTCTGTCGCTTTCAGGCGATTGGGCGACCGGGTAAACCCACCACCAGAAGCGAAGATTTGATTTTTCAAAAAATTTTTTTATTTCTGCAACTGCATCCGTAGTATTATGATTGAGAGGGCTTTCATTGTAGACCCAGTTCATATCGGAAACAGGAACACCGGTGCTCATGGCCACGATTGAGTCCGTGGGCGTGCATGAAGAATTCAACCTCCCAAGATAACGGCAGAAAGCAAAAAAATTTTCTTCGACAATATTTTTTTTAATAAAAAAAACACCCCTTTTCATTGTTGTGAAGAAAACAGAAAACAGTTGTCTTCTTATCTGCGGGTAAGCTGGCGATATTTGATCCGGTGGGGCTGGCTGGCGGCTGAGCCGTAGCGTTTCTTATAATCCTCCTCATATTCGGAATAATTTCCGTCGAAAAACAGAACCTTGCTGTCGCCTTCAAAGGCCAGAATATGGGTGCAGATTCTATCCAGAAACCAGCGATCATGGCTGATGACCACAACGCAGCCGGCAAAGTTTTCCAGCGCGTCTTCCAGCGCGCGCAGCGTGTTGACATCCAGGTCGTTGGTCGGTTCATCCAGCAGCAGGACGTTCCCGCCTTCCTTCAACATGCGCGCCAGATGAACCCTGTTGCGCTCCCCACCGGAAAGTGTTCCCACTTTCTTCTGCTGGTCGGTGCCGGAAAAATTAAAGCGGGAAACATAGGCACGGGAGTTGATCTGCCGGTTGCCGATGGGAATAATGTCCTGTCCGTCGGAAATCATCTCCCAGATGTTCTTATTCGGATCGAGCGAATCGCGGCTCTGATCGACATAGGCCAGCTTGACTGTATCGCCGATGCGAATGGTGCCTGAATCCGGTTGTTCCTTTCCGGTGATCATGCGGAAGAGTGTCGTCTTTCCCGCGCCGTTGGGGCCGATGACACCGATAATGCCGCCGGGTGGCAGAGAAAAGGTCATGCCTTCTACCAGTATTTTATCGCCATAACCTTTGTTCACATCTTTTGTTTCTATCACCAAATCTCCCAGGCGTGGTCCCGGAGCAATGAAAATCTCCCGTGTGCCGGATTCTTTTTCCATCGTCCTGCCCAGTAACTCTTCGTAGGCGTTGATACGCGCCTTCGATTTAGCATGTCTGCCTTTGGGAGACATGCGTATCCATTCCAGTTCCCGCTCCAATGTCTTGATCCGGTCACTTTCCGCCTTTTCTTCATTTTTCAGACGGTTTTGTTTCTGCTCCAGCCAGGAGGAATAATTACCCTGCCAGGGAATGCCCTGACCGCGGTCGAGTTCCAGAATCCAGCCGGCGACGTTATCGAGAAAATAGCGGTCGTGCGTGACGGCAATGATGGTGCCTTCGTATTTTTGCAGATGATGTTCCAGCCAGGCGACGGATTCGGCATCCAGATGATTGGTCGGTTCGTCCAAGAGCAGGATGTCCGGTTTCTGCAAGAGCAGGCGGCACAGCGCGACGCGGCGTCTTTCACCGCCGGAGAGCACCTTGACCGGTGTATCACCGGGCGGACAGCGCAATGCGTCCATGGCCATTTCCAGACGGGAATCGATATCCCAGGCATCCAGGGCGTCTAGTTTTTCCTGAACTTCGCCCTGCCTTTCGCAGAGTTTGGCCATGTCATCATCCGACATCGGCTCGGCAAACTTTTCGTTTATGGCATTGTACTCATTAATTAAATCCATCGTGCTCTGCACGCCCTGTTCCACGATCTGCCGTACGGTTTTGTCATCATCCAGATGCGGTTCCTGTTCCAAATAACCGATGGTGTAACCGGGAGAAAGAATGGTCTTGCCCAGAAATTCGGTATCCACGCCCGCCAGAATTTTCAGAAGAGAACTTTTACCGGAACCGTTCAGCCCGATGACGCCGATTTTTGCTCCATAAAAGTAGGACAGATAGATATCCTTAAGGACCGGTTTCTTTTCGTAAATTTTACTTACCCCGATCATGGAGTAAATGACTTTGTTTCCTTCATTAGCCATAAAAAGTTGCTCTCCATCAGATTTTAGATATAAGGGAAGATGCCCTTGATAATTAAATTGAAATTCTTCTGAATGGCGTCGTTGCCGTTTAGAATGCCCATGTGTCCGGGGAAAAGCCATTCCAGGTCCAGTTTGGAGAAAGCAAGAATGCTTTTCTTTAAAACGGAACCGTTGCCGCCGGGGAAATCCGTGCGCCCCACACTCTGATCAAAAATTACATCGCCGCAGAACAGCGCTTTTTGCTCCGGCCAGTACAGTCCGATGGAACCGGGAGAATGGCCGGGGGCAAGAATAATTTTGAAGATTTGGTCTCCCAGCGCCAGATCACCTTCTTCCAGTGGGAAATTTACGTTCATCCGCGGAACATTGATTCCGAAAAGACTGTAGAGCTTGCCCCCGTCGCCCTTTAAAAATTCGATTTCTTTTGTGTGCAACCCGACCTTTACTTTTTCCTGATCAAAAATCTCCGATCCCTGAAAATGGTCAGGGTGTGAGTGGGTGTTGATGACATAATGGATATCTTCTTTTTGGATGCCGTCAGCTGACATCCGCTCCAGTAAATCGGGAACATAACCGGTCAGGCCGGGATCAATCAAGGCGTTGACGTCGCCGCCAATGTAAAAACTGTTACAATTGTTTTCAAAAGGGCTGGTCCATTCGTAAATGTAAATATCGTTTTGCAGTCTCATATTAAATTCCTTTATTGGTTCTGGCCGGAACAAATATCCAGAGCAAGATATATAATAATATGCCGGTACCGAAACAGATAACCAGTGTTACAAAAAGCAGACGCCACGCCCAGGCAGGAATGGGTGAGCTTTCGCCCAGGCCGCCGCAAACACCGCCAATCCATTTATCGGAATCCGATCTTGTTAAATTCTGCAGCCAGTTTTGTTCATTCATTGTTCTTACCTCATCAATATATGTTTTTCGGTTTACTTTATCGCCGGAAAAAACTTGTCTACGTGTAAATCAGCCACCCGGTGGCTGATCCCGATGATGTTACGATCTTTATCCAAAAGAAATACAGTGGGGACACCGATGATGTTATAATCCGTGGCAATACTGCCGTCTTCGTCCACCAGCACCAGATAGGGGAACGAGTTTTGCCTGGCAAAGCGAGCCACTTTTTGAGTTGACTCGTTGACATCAATATAAATAAATTTCAATCCCTGTTGGGCATATTTCTGGTAAAGATATTTATAATAGGGCATTTCGCCGCGACAGGCTGCACACCAAGTCGCGCCGAAAAATATAATGACTGGGTTTCCCCGTAAAGAACTGAGCCTGAATGTTTTTCCGGAAATATCCCTGAGGGTAAAATCAGGCGCTTGAATTTTATCCCGTCTGGAAAACATACCCGGTTTATATTGTCCGAAAGCCAGGGCAACGGAGATAAAAACAAACAAACCGGCTAAAACCAATACACTTTTTTTCTTCACCATAACCTCTTTTATATGGATAGCGTTCCCGCAACATACAGGAAATATTCTGCCGCGCCAATCAATATCAGCCCGGATACATACTTTATTTTGTTCATCCATGCTCCCGACTTGGGCAGGGCGGCGATAAAACCGGCAAACGTGCCAATGATCAGCAGCAGTGTTCCCAAGCCGAACGCAAAAACAAACAGCATTCCCATGCCCAACAACACATTCGTTTTCACCGCAACATAACCCAGTAAAACTCCCAGGGCTGGAGCGGTGCAAGGACCGATAACAACGCCGGACACGGCTCCGACCAGAAAACTGTTTAGATACCCTTTCTTGTCGCCCTGGCCGGAAAATTTCATCAGCTTTTGAGGCACAGGCAACGAAATATTAAAAACGTCCAGCATGGACAATCCCATCACCAGACAGAGGTTGGCCATGATAAAATAAGTCAGCGGCGTTGTCTGCATCTGACCGAACAACCTGCCCGATAATGCCGCGACGCCCCCCAGTACCGCATAGGTTACAGCCATTCCTGAAACATAAAACAGTGAAAGGAGAAATCCCCGAACCCTGGATGAGGAATCCTGCGCGCCGATAAATCCGACCGTGACCGGAATTAAAGGATAGGTACAAGGCGTGAAACTGATGATAACGCCACCCACATAGGAAGCCACAAATGCTAAAAGCAGCGAGCTTTCCAGATATACGGATAAATTATTCACCAGATTTTCAATCATGAGCAGTTGCCTTTTCTTAATCTGTTGATGGGAAAGATAGTCAAAAATGCTGTAATGCGTCAAGCAAAAAAGATTTAACCCGTATCTCAATAAGTATTGCCGCCGGTATAGGGGTAGCCGATTTTTCGCAATTTGAATTTATATTTTTTATAAAGCCTTCTTTCCAGTTTGTAGCAATGAGGACAACCGTGCTTATTGCTCCTGTTGTTGACCGTCGTCATCCATTCATGACCCCGTGCGCACTGCCACCAGACTTTTTTATTGGAGCCGGGCGTGACATCTCCAGGGGTCAGCTCACCGTTCTTTGTCGGGTGCCACTCCGCGGCCAGTGGCGGATTTAATGTTTGCAGGCAGTTTTCATCATTAACCTTCTGGTTGACGCAGTAGGGGCAACCCTGTCCGTTACTTCTGTTGCTGACGGTCGTTTCCCATTCATGCCCCCGGGGGCAGTGCCACCAGACTTTCTTGTTGGAATATGGCGTCAGATCTCTTGGGGTCAGGCTTTCATTTTTCGTCGGGTGCCACTGCAGCGAGAGCAGAGGATTGACCGTCATCAGGCAATTTTCATTATTGACTTTCTGATTGGCACAGTAGGGGCAACCCTGCCCGTTGTTTCTGTTGCCGACGGTCGTTTCCCATTCATGACCTCGGGGACACTTCCACCAGACCTTTTTATTGGAACCCGGCGTGACATCTTTGGGCATCAGTTCACCATTCAAGGTCGGATGCCATTGAGCGGCCAGTAATGGATTCGAACTTTGGAGATCCGGTTTTATTTTGACAATCTTTTTGCGCATGACAGCACTCATTTTTCGAAGACGGTTTTGTAAATTGTTTATCATGATTTACACGGGAACGCTACGCAAGACAACACCAATTTTTTTTAATATTTATTGACACACAATTAAATATTACGTATATTCAAACAACTGGTAATCAAACTATAAACAATTTCAATAGCAACGGGCTTGATGAAGTTAAAACCTGTTGTGTAAAACAACAAATAAACAAAAATAAAATGATGAGGGGAGGAAAATGATGAAACGAAAATTATGGTTAATACTTGGTTTGGTGTTAATTGTTGCATTTACATTAACCGCCTGCAGTAGTAGCGATGATGATGATGAATCATCAGCCAAAGCAATTACGGCCTACTCAATTGCCGGATCCACCGGTGTAATTAACGAAACGGCAAAGACCATTGCTGTGAACGTGCCTTTTGGTACCAATGTAACCTCAATGGTAGCGACATTCACAACAACCGGCGAAAAAGTTGAAGTGGGTTCGACAAGGCAGGTTAGCGGTACAACAGCCAATAACTTTTCTTCACCGGTAATTTACAAGGTAACTGCTGAGAATGGTTCATCGGTAACATATACCGTGACTGTGACAGTGGCTCCTTCATCGGCAAAAGAAATTACGGCATTTTCCATAGGCTCATATGCAGGAACGATTAATCCAACAGCGAAAACGATTGCGGTAAACGTGCTTTGGGGTAAAGATTTGTCAGCTCTTGTCGCGACCTTTTCAACCACCGGCTCCAATGTCAAGGTCGGTTCAATGGTTCAGGTCAGCGGAGATACCGCCAATAATTTTTCAACACCGGTTGTTTATACAGTCACAGCGGCTGATGCATCGACGCAGGATTATACGGTTACTGTAACAGCGAATTTAGGAGGCTCCTGGACACAGAAGAAAGATTTTGGTGGCGTTGCACGTTCAGAAGCGGTTGCCTTTGGCATCTTGAATGGTAAGGGTTACATGGGAACAGGATGGAATGGAACCACATATTACAGTGATTTCTGGGAATATGATGCTGCGGCCAACACCTGGACGCAGGTGGCCAATTTCGGTTCTACACCCAATAATGAAGATGGGCTGATACGAAAATCCGCAGTGGCTTTTGCCATCGGCACCAAGGGTTATGTGGGGACAGGATATGATGGAACAAATTATTACAATGATTTCTGGGAATATGATCCTGCCAGCAATGTATGGACACAACTGCCTAATGTAGGTGCTACGGCAGCGGCCGCAACGGGTGTCGCCGGGCGGGCTGATGCAGTCGGCTTCTCCATTATGACCTCGGCCAGTGCGGGCAAGGGCTATGCGGGAACAGGATTTGATGGAACAAATTATTACAAAGATTTCTACGAATTCGATCCAGCTACGGGATTCTGGACTAAAAAGACGGATTTTCCGGGTACAGCAAGAACCGAAGCCGTCGGTTTGTCCATCAGCACCAAAGGTTACGTTGGAACCGGTAGAAGTGGAACAGCACTTGCTCAATATCATCAGGATTTCTATGAGTTCAATCCGGCAGCAAATACCTGGACAAGAAAGGCCGATTTTGCTGGAGGAGTCAGAGCCGAAGCCGTAGCTTTATATTGCCAGTGCAGTAATGGTTACGTTGGCTTGGGAACCATCCCCTGTTATGATCCTTGCGGAGAGGATTGTCCTTGCGGTAAAGTCTGTTATGCTTTCAGTGATTTCTGGGAATATAATGCAACCACTGATCAGTGGATACAGAAAGCCTATTACGACGGAGGAGAGCTTACCGGCGCAAGAACGGAGGCCGCCGCTTTTTCCCTGAACAGCGTAAGCCACTTCGTAGGGACAGGATGGGGTTGTTCGGGTACGCAGACATCAACTTCTATGACACCTTCAGGATTCTATAAAGATTTCTGGAAGTATACTCCATAATATTGCAGAAAATATTTAACCTGTAAAAAGGCGCCCATCAATTTGCAGAACAAATGATGGGCGCTTCTTTTCATGAGTCCCAAATTTCAAAAACGGCGTGCACCTAAATTTGATGGTCGAATTAATGAAACTCAAGATTCAGAAGCGTAGCAAACTGAAAATTGTAAGTTGATTTATTCCGCCGCAGATGTAGGATATCGCAGATATCCTTAATATTCCCGAAGCGAATAACCTAAAGGTCACTATAGGCCGAGCGGGATGAGTGTGGGTCTCATTCCACGCCCCTTGGGACGCGAATTCTTTTGGATACCCCGCTGCTTGCGGCGGGGTTGTTCATTGATTAAAAAAATATAAGCAACTGTCGCGAAAATTTATTTCTCACAAATCTTTATTTCATCGATTAAGTTCTTAAAAGCTGTCTCGTCAAAAAATCCCATCCACCTGAACTTGACGCCTCTTCGCCGGAACGGTTCCGAATTTTGTGATTCTTCAGACACAGGCTCGTCGGAAACCGTATCGTATCTGATACTTTCTGATCTATATGGTGGTTTCTGTGTAATGACTTGAAGTAAACTTGATTTTTCAATGTCAGTCGGAGATCCCTGGTAGACGAAAGCCATGCCTCCATTACTAATGTCTATGAGCTGAACGACCTTTTCCGGATTCTCCACATTGCCGGGAGATATGACAACTAATGTACCATCCTTGACAAAATAACGCTTGTGACGTCGACGATTGAATAACTTTTTCAAGCTGCTAAAAATTCCGACCACGTTTTTTCCCTCACAAATCTTGAAGAATGATTAAAATATTACCCGCTACACTTTTCAAAATGCAGTTGCATTTATGGTTGTACAGAGTATCACTTTCAAGGGGGCAAATTAACGGTTGCGCTATTAAATTTCTATAGAATTTTTGCCTTTAAAATGCCTTTAAATGATTAAAAAGTCAAGACACATTTCATTCCGGTGTGACTTAAACATTGAAAAATAGCTGAACTCTGATTTAACATGTGTTAAAAGGTTAGCACTGATTAAATGAAATTCTATACCATACTTACAGCTAAGCTCGACGTGTCATTGTTGTTTAAATATTTGAGCTGAGAAAGAAATGAAACAATGAGCCATAATTTTCATCGGTCAAAGCGCTGGCGCTTATTGGCGGGAATACTTGTCCTTATCGCTGCAGCAATCCTGGTGGTGTTAGCGGTTATAGAATATAAGACCTTCTATTTTGAGGCTTTGTACCTCTCGAAATTTGCGCAAAATCTCTCTTTCTCGGTGAAACCCGGACCTAATGACTCCCTTCGTTTTCCCGAGGACGGCCCTTATGACAAACGTTTGGGTTATACGCGCCTGCCGGACTTTCTGAAAAAATTAAGCGCTCAAGGATATCAGATTGAAGCACAGGCACGTCCATCCGCAAAACTTGATGAGATGATCGCCAGGGGATTTTATCCGAGTTTTCGGGAAAAAAATCAGGCGGGACTCACCATACTTTCCAACGATGCCCGGACTCTTTTTAAAGCTCAATACCCTGAACGGGTTTATAGTAATTTTGAATCTGTTCCGCCATTGATCGTTAATACCCTGCTCTTTATTGAAAATCAGGAATTACTGGATGATCGTCACCCGGAACGCAATCCGGCAGTGGAATGGGACCGGTTGGCAAAAGCCGTCATTGACAGGGGAATCAGTATTTTCAACCCGGATCACCGGTTTGCGGGAGGAAGTACACTGGCCACACAGCTTGAAAAATTTCGTCATTCTCCCGATGGTCAAACGTCCTCCGCGCGCGAGAAGTTACGGCAAATGTACTCCGCGTCCCTGAGGGCTTATCTTTACGGCCAGGATACAACTTCCGTACGTCGTCAACTCGTTATCGACTATCTTAATTCCGTTCCTTTAGCCGCCATTTCCGGATATGGCGAGGTCAACGGAATAGGCGATGGTTTATGGGCTGTATATGGCGCTGATTTCATTGAAATCAACAAAATGCTTTGTGATGGTTGTAGAGCGGATGATGCTGAAAGAGCAAAAGCTTACAAACAAATCCTGAGCCTGTTTATCGCGCAACGCCGTCCTTCTTACTATCTGACCAGCAACCGGAAGGCTCTGGA
>Ga0208196_1004098_pt1 | contig 11584 bp, 10 predicted proteins | sample AD_JPNNA7_MetaG_FD_184443 | JGI IMG/M metagenome (GOLD analysis project Ga0208196, IMG submission 184443) | Active sludge microbial communities of municipal wastewater-treating anaerobic digesters from Japan - AD_JPNNA7_MetaG (SPAdes) (version 2) | ecosystem: Engineered > Bioreactor > Anaerobic...
TCTAATAACTTATTACAAACTTGAAAATTCAAACAGTACAGTGAGTTCAGAAGAAATTAGTAAAATTCAATCACGCGTTTATTCGTTGGAAAAGCAAATGCAGTCAAGTATCTCTGCCCAATCAGGTGTTCAAAGTGACTTAAGTGATCTTAAGAAGAGAATCACAGCACTTGAGAGCAAAGTTACGTCTATCACTACTACTAGTAGTAGTCAAGCATCTCAAATAACTCCAACGGATTTTTCAAAGGATATAGATTCACTATCGAAAAGAGTCGCGACACTTGAAAAAGGGTCATCAGATTTGTCGAAAATTGTGGACCAATTATCGAAAAGGATTACAACGTTAGAGCAAAAAGATGCATCTTCTCAGATATCAAGCATTTCGAAAGATTTGGATTCATTATCAAAAAGGGTAACTACTACCGAACAGTCTGTTGCACAAGTCAACAGTAAAATCGCGGTAGTTAACGGTGATATAAGCAAAATTAGCACTAATATCAACGATATTAACAGTAATCTAAATGCGTTTAATACCGAAGTGACAAACAACATACAACGAATAGACTCAAAGATATCAGCATTGGAAAGTAGTCTGAAATCTAGTCAACAAGATATAGGAAAGATAGTAACAGTAAGCACTCAAGTTTCAAAACTCGACGGACGAATTTCAGCCCTTGAACAGTCTAGTCAGCAATCAAGCCAAAGATTGTCAGCCCTTGAAAACTCAGTTTCACAGAATTCAACGGATATAGAGAATCTAAAACCACTTAACGGTTTGTATGCATCTACTAGTAAGGAAGTTAGTGCATTGTCACAGAGGATTTCCAAGATCGAGGAAATAATCAATAAGGGAGACGATTTCATAAAGAGACTTGATGCGATCGATGCATTAACAATTGTCGACACAATTGGAAATTTCCAAGTGTTGTCAAATCGCTTTGACCAGTTAGTGGCAAAATATACAAAGATTGAAGACCAGATGCGTGCACTTTCTATTGAACAGCAGTACATCTTGAATGAGATTTCCAACGTTAAGGATACTGTGGTTAAGACTAGTGAGCTATCAAATGATATCTCAACGCTAACGCTTAATCAAGATAAGGCCAAGACTGACTTGGAATCGCTCAATGAAGAAGTAAGTAACTTACGTTCGGAATTAGAAATGACTAGATGGATAGCTATTGCGGGCACTGTAACGTCTGTGGTGTTGGGGATACTTTTCATAGTAACTGCTGGGCAATGATTATGATGGGCCGTATCTACGTAATTAAACAAGATGGTTAGGGGTGAAGTAAGATTGGTTGGTCTGGCACTGGAAGCAGGTGGAGTCAAGGGTTTTACGCATATAGCTACTTTGAAACTCTTGGATATGTACGATGTGAGGTTAAATATGATAGCTGGGTCTTCAGCAGGTGCCATAGTTGGTGCCCTTTATGCGATGTACGGTGATGCAGATAAGGTTTACGAAGAATTCTCGACAAATGTCGTTTCTTTCATGAAAGACAAATCGTTGAAATCTTCTGTACCAATGTTTGAGTTAGTAATAAAGAAGGCGTTGATAAGTTTAGATGATTATTATCAGTTTTTCAAGGCACTCTTTGGGAGGATCAAGTTTTCACAGCTTAAGACAAAATTGGTTGTCGTAGCATTTGATTGTGAAAATCGTGAGTCCATGGTTATAGATGAAGGTTTCTTAGTTGACGCAGTTTTGGCAAGTTGTACAGTTCCAGGGATTTTTGAACCAACGTATCTTTGCGGTACAAGGGTTTTGGATGGTGGAGTACTATCTCCGCTTCCAACAGAGGAACTTAAGAAACGTGGTATGGATAGGATCATTGCAAGTATATTCAATGAAGAAATTCCTGATTATCAGACACAGTTTAGTTTGTTATCGGCACTTGATTCCATTAAGAATCAAGAAATACTTAAGCAAGAGATGCAAATAGCAGATTTTGTTTTTGATTATCCAGTACAGGCAGAATGGAGTGAATTTGAAAGATATGAATCGATCTATAATGAAGCTTTAAAAATTGCTATGGATAGGAGAGATGAATTTGAGAATTTCCTTAGGCGGTGATATAATTCAATATCTGGGTGCAGTTGGATTATTGAAGGCACTGCAAGAGTTTGAAGGATCTGAGAGTAATAATGATTTTTTTGAAATTCACTGTTGTGGCTTTTCTTGCATCCCTGCCGTACTTTGGCAATATGATGCAAGCACAGCTTATATGAGAATATCGAAAATGTGGCAAGAGGCTTTTAAAATCTTCAAGTCTGTTTCTAATCCATCCTTGTCAAGTATTGGGAGTAGTATAACGCTCTTGTATAATGTTCAAAAGAAGATTAAAAACCAAGAAGAAGATACAAAAGGAAATGCTAAACTTAGAGAATTTATCCAGAAATGGGTCCCAGAATTTGAGATTACTGATAACTTCAAAGTAAAGGTCCACGCATTCAACATGGCTCAAAAGAAAGAAGAGATATTGACTGGTAACTCTATAGATGTGATATCAAGAGCGTTGACGTATCCAATAGACTTTTCACCGATAGATGATTATCTTTCTCTTGCTTGGGTGTTTGGAATTCCGGAAGGAGATGGTATAATATACATAGATTGGCTCAATTCTTTTATTCCCCAAAGGGCTTCTGATTATCTCCTGCTATCAACTTTCTCAAGGACAGTCAAATTTATTAAAGACCGTTCAAACAGGGCAAAGTTCTCTACTTCGATACAGGTCTTTGATTCAAAGAATTTCAGTGTGATAAGCAATCGTTTTTACCTTGCTGGTAAGAAAATGGTTGAAAGTCTTACCGTTTAAGAGTCATAGGAGGTATGGGTATGAAGAGTAGAAGGATTCTTAGCATCACAATTTTGATGATACTACTTTCCGTAGTTGTTATTTTTGCACAAACATCGACAACCACGACAACAACAAGTACAAAGAAGTCGAAAACTGTTAGAGTCTCTGCTGACTATGTTGAACCAAAAAGTGATGTTATATATTACAAAGGTAGAGTATTCGTCAATATAGACGAAGATAAAGTAAGCGTAAAGACTACTGAGATGTATGTACGAAAAGTTGGCGACAAATGGAGAAATGTAGATATTCCAGTAAAGTCTGAATTCAGTTTCGATGGTGGTAGTGCAACCGCAGATAAGATGACGTATGATCTTGATAATAGGACGGGAGTTCTTACAAACGCAGTAGTTACGATAGTCGATACGAAGAGTAATGAAAAGATAACAATAATAGCCGATAGTGTGAATTATGACTTGGATAATGACAGATACAGTGGTACGAAAAAGGGTGGTGTCAATATTACAAAAGGTGATGTCACGACAGTTAGTGATAGATTTGATTATGATAAGAAAAAGGGAGAACTTACATTAGTTGGAGCTGTTGTAATAAACGATGCTAAAAAAGGTATAAAGATGACAGCCTCTGATGCAGTTATAAATACTGAAAATAACGATATGAAGGCAAACAATGTTAACATAGAACTGAAAGTTGAATAATGGAAAGGAGTTTTTTGATGCACAGATTTATAATCTCCGGCCCAACTGGTTCAGGCAAGACCGAGTTGGCTGTGGCCATAGCACAGCAGCTGCCCATAGAAATCATATCGATGGATTCTAGACAAGTATACAAATACATGGATATTGGTACAGCCAAGCCTGACCCCTACCAACTTGTTTCTGTTAAACATCATATGATAGATATAGTGGAACCTTCCGAATATTTTAATGCTTTTCTATATCAAAAAATGGCAAAGGAAATAGAAATGGATGTGGTTCGGAGAGGAAAGATTCCCATATACGTTGGTGGAACCGGGCTTTACATCGATGCACTGGTAAAAGGTTTTTTTGAAGGTGTACCGAGGGATGAGAACATACGAAAAGAACTCAACCAGTTGAACGAACAAGAACCGGGAATTCTGAGAAAGATGCTTGAAGAATTCGATCCACAGGCAGCTTCCAGGATACATTTCCAAGACACAAAGAGGACAATACGAGCATTGGAAGTTTATCTCAAAACTGGCAAACGGATTTCCGAACTTCAAAGTCAGCAGTCAAGAGAATCAAACGAGGATTTTACATTGGTAGTTATAAACCGCGAGAGAGAAGAGCTCTACAAAAGAATAAATAGCAGAGTCGACAAGATGATAGAATATGGCTTGATAGACGAAGTGAAAGAACTGATCTCAAAATATGGTAAGAGTCCGGAAGCATTCAAGACCATAGGGTATCAGGAGATCATCGATTACTTGGATGGCGTATACTCCATTGAAACAGCTATACATCTTATAAAACGCAATACCCGCCATTATGCACGTAGGCAGATTATCTACCTGAGAAGGTTTAAGAATGCAATATGGATAGATGCTGCGGAAGATGAAGCTAAAGAAAAAATAATGAAATTGATAGAAGAGAAATATCTAATTGAGCAAAATATCTGAGGTTAATCCATCAATCCAAATATACAAGCAGATTCTGAGGTGAAAAATCACATGGAAGCACTGTATAGAAAATACCGTCCTGTTCAATTCTCACAAATCGTTGGTCAAGAACACATAAAGAGGATAATTAAGAATGCACTTGAGAAAAGAATGATATCACATGCTTACATCTTTGCAGGTCCGCGTGGTACGGGAAAAACAACAACTGCAAGATTGCTTGCAAAATCGCTAAACTGTGAGAAGAATCAATTTTCTGAACCTTGCAACGAATGTGCTTCATGCAAAGCCATAGACAATGGTTCACATCTCGACGTGATAGAATTAGACGCGGCGTCAAACAGAGGTATAGACGAAATAAGAAGAATAAGAGATGGTGTTAACTTCAGCCCAGCAATGGGTAAGTACAAAGTGTACATAATAGATGAAGTGCACATGCTGACACGCGAGGCTTTCAACGCGTTACTCAAGACTTTAGAGGAACCGCCATCACATGTTGTATTCATACTTGCCACAACTAATCCGGAGAAGATTCCACCAACTATTACATCCCGTTGTCAGGTTTTGGAATTCAAAAACATTCCAAGTGAGGAAATAGTAAATAGGCTGAAAGAAATCTCTGCGATAGAAGGATTCGACATAAGCAATGACGCATTGGTGAAAATTGCAAAAAGAGCATCTGGCGGTCTTCGCGATGCATTATCAATTCTTGAACAGGTCATTAGATACACAGGCGGAGAAGTAACAGCACAAGCCGTTGATGAGGCACTGGGATTAGTTAGCGAGGAAATTGTAAGCAAATTTGTAGATGCCATATTGGAAGGAGATCTACACACCGTACTTGACATAACTGAGAAAGTCTATATCGAAAGGGGAGACTACGACACATTTCTAAATCAGCTCATCGAATATTCACTCGAAAAAAAGACTAATTTAATGACGAATTTGTCGATGGAGTTCTTTGGAATAATGAAGGAACTAAAATATGGTGAAGAGAAGCTTTTGATTGCAAAACTTCTATTCGCAAATCTTGTGGAGAAACTTCAATCAGCTGTTCAACCAAAATTGGGAAAGGGTATAAATGTTTCAAACATTTCAGACATTTCAAAACAATTTACGGAGAAAGAAACGAAGAATATCGTCAAAAACACTGAATCAAGTGATGGTAGAAATCGAATTGCTGAAGTCAATACCGTTTCAAATATGAAGCCAAATTCAGATGATACCTCCAAAGATGTTCTTGATAAAACGGTAGATAAGGCAACAAGATTTATTGATCACACTTCAATTATCAACCCGAGTGAGCAAAAAGTGGAACAATTTTCAGAGAAGTTCTCACAGTCACAAGAGAATAGTCAGAATGTACCGAACGAGAAAGATAGTGATAGTGAGAATAAGCAATTTGGAGTCGCAACTAAAGCAGTATTGGAAGATTTAAAATTAAACGGAGATTTGTCAATATTCGTAGGTCTCTCTTTGGCGACCGTGTACGAAAATGAAGATTCCATTAGGATTGTCTTTGATGAATCCAAACAGTTCAGCTATGAAATCATAAAAGAAAAGAAAGACGAAATAGCGATTCTTTACAAAAACAAGACCGGACTAAACAGGCAAGTCATAGTTGAAATATCAAGCGAGATACAAGACCCAGTTGTTGAAAAACTGAAAATGCTATTTGGTCCACTTGGATGATTTTTGATTAGTAGACTACTTTATCGAATGAGGTGATTGCATGTTTGATATTTACGATATAATACTAAAGGCTAAATCAGCCAGAGCCACCGATATACATCTGTCCGTAAACAATCCACCAATAATTAGGGTAGACGGATATTTGTTAAGGATGCAAGGCTATCCAGCGCTTACAGTTAATGATTTAAATAGTATCATAGAACACTTGCTCGGAGATAGTGATATAGAGAACAGAAATAAGGAGACTGATTTTTCTTTTGGATTTGAAGATGTTAGGATAAGGGCAAATTTGTACTATGAAAGAGGTAATCCGGCACTTGCATTGAGGATCATTACGAAGAAGATTAGGACTTTTGAAGAGCTTGGCATTCCAATTGTTCTGAAGGATTTTTGTGATAAAGATTCTGGACTAGTCATAGTGACAGGACCAACAGGCAGTGGTAAATCTACAACGTTAGCTGCGATGATCGATTATATCAATTCGAAGTACGCATACCACATAATAACGATAGAGGATCCTATAGAATACGTCTTTGAGAACAAGAATTCACTGATACATCAGAGAGAATTGGGGAGGGACACTCAAAGTTTTAGCGACGGTCTTAAATATGCACTCAGGCAAGACCCGGACATCATACTTGTTGGAGAAATGAGGGACTTGGAAACGATAGCACTTGCACTCACCGCTGCAGAAACTGGTCACTTGGTACTTGCCACACTCCACACGAACTCTGCGGCAACGGCACCTGAGAGAATCGTTGACGTCTTTCCAGCCCACCAACAAAAACAAATCTCACTTCAATTAGCGAATACGTTGATCGGTGTCGTATTTCAAAGATTGGTTCCAAAAAAGGGTACAGGACTAGTTCCAGTAGTTGAGGTGCTTGTAGCAAACATGGCAGTCAAAAACCTGATAAGAGAAGGGAAGATACACCAAATAGAGAGTATCATGCAGACTGCTCAAAAGCAAGGAAATGTATTGTTCGATGATGCGCTCTTGAAAGCGTATTTTTCCAACATAATTTCGAAAGAGACGGTTGTTGACTTTGCTAGGGAACCTGAGGAGGTGGCAAAGAAGATAGGATGGACAGGAATTTGATGGAAAGTATCAAAGAGTGGACAAAGAGTAGTATAGAAGAACTGGAAAAGAGATTGATGGAAAATCTCGAATTGAAGGATATGATAAAAGTTTCATCCGATTTTACCAAATTCAAAGAAATTGACTCACTGATAAATGAATATTTTGAACTTCTGGACGAAAAGGAATTATGGAAAGAAGAACCTGGAAGTGAAGGAGAGATACAGAAGATAGATGAAAAAGCGGAATCACTGGCTAATGAAATATTGACATTACTTTTGCCAGAGGATGAGTTCAAAGACAGAAATGTATTCCTTGAAATCCGTGCTGGAACAGGTGGAGATGAAGCCGCACTTTTTGCAGGAGATCTTCTTAGAATGTATCTAAGGTATGCTGAGATTAAGAACTGGTCGTATGAAATCCTCGATGAGAGTAAATCAGACCTTGGTGGATACAAAGAGGTTGTTGTTAGGATAAAAGGGAAAAACAGTGGCACCTATATGAAATACGAACGTGGCGTACATAGAGTGCAGAGAATTCCCGTTACAGAATCTGGTGGAAGAATACACACATCAACTGCAACGGTGGCAGTGCTCCCAGAAATTAGAGATGTTGACGTTTTCGTAGACCCGAAAGATTTGCGAATAGATACGTACAGAGCATCTGGCGCTGGTGGGCAATACGTGAACAAGACAGAGTCAGCTATAAGAATTACGCACATCCCAACCGGGATAGTGGTAACTTGCCAATCTGAAAGATCCCAGCACCAAAACAAGGACAAGGCGATGATGGTCCTACGTGCGAAGTTGTACGAATTGGCAAGAAGAGAACAAGACGAAAAAGTTTCCTCACAGAGGAAGAATCAAATAGGCAGTGGTGAGAGAAGTGAGAAGATAAGAACGTACAACTTTCCACAAAACAGAGTGACTGATCACAGAGTAAATCTTACGATATACAATCTTCAAGCTGTAATGGATGGAAACTTGGATTTAATCATACCCAAACTTATCCAGTACGATATAGAGCAACAGCTCAAAGAACTTGGCATAATTTAAAACGTGGAGGGATAATATATGTTGTACGTTGTTGACCATCCTTTGATAAAGCACAAGTTAACAATCATGAGAAAAATTGACACTGGTCCAAAAGAGTTCAGAGAATTACTCAGAGAAATCACGTTACTCATAGCCTACGAAGCAACGAGACATATTGAGGTGTACGAAATAGAAGTGGAGACACCACTTGAAAAGGCAAAGGGATACTGTATAAACGATAAAGACATAGTGATAGTACCGATACTCAGGGCCGGTTTAGGTATGGTCGATGGTATATTGGAACTTTTGCCGAACGCATCCGTAGGTCATATCGGTATATATCGCGATCCAGAGACGCTTAGGGCAGTAGACTATTATTTTAAACTACCAAAGATAACTAACAATAGTGAAATATTCGTGCTTGATCCAATGCTTGCTACAGGTGTTTCTGCAGTTGATGCAATTTCGAAGATCAAACAAGTCGGTGCTAAAAGGATTACTTTTATCTCCCTGATTTCCTCACCCGAAGGGGTAAAGGCGCTTGAAGATACTCATCCTGATGTAGATATCTACGCTGCCTCACTTGACAGACAATTAAATAACCACGGTTACATCCTACCAGGACTTGGTGATGCGGGCGATAGACTGTTCAGAACTAAATGATGCAGCCTTTGATTATCTGATTAAACGATTTGAAAACTCTGTCGAAATGACGTGGAGGTGCTTTGTACTTGAGTGAAGGAATAAACATGAGACAACTCGAAGAAATGACGATGAAAGAACTCTATGAACTTGCAAGAAAGTATGACATTGCCAGATACACTGCTATGAGAAAGCAAGATCTCATATTTGAGATACTCGAAGCAAAGGCAAAGTCGGAAGGATATTTTTTTGGTGAAGGCGTGCTTGAAATTGCGCCCGATGGGTATGGTTTTCTCAGAAGTCTGGAGACGATGCTTTCTGGTCCGAAGGATATCTATTTATCACAGTCACAGATCAGAAAATTTAATCTGAACACTGGTGACATCATCTCAGGCGTGATACGTCCTCCAAAAGAAGGAGAACGTTTCAATGCGATGATAAAGATCGAAGCAATAAATTACAAATCCCCAGAGCTTGCCGATGAACGAGTCAATTTTGAAAATCTCACACCGGACTATCCAAAGGAAAGATACGTACTCGAAACGGAGAAGGAAACGTATTCAACCAGACTCATAGACCTCTTTGCACCGATTGGGAAAGGTCAACGTGGCATGATCGTCGCTCCTCCGAAAACTGGAAAGACCACCATTCTCAAAGAAATGGCAAATGGCATAGCTCAAAACCATCCCGAGACCATAAGGATAGTGTTACTAATCGATGAAAGGCCAGAAGAAGTTACAGATATAAAAGAATCGGTCAATGCAAAGGTTATTGCCGCACCATTCGATATGCCATCTGACAAACAGATAAAGATAGCAGAACTAACACTTGATATGTGTAAGAGACTTGTTGAATATGGTAACCACGTTGTTGTACTGTTAGATAGTTTGACACGTTTAGGACGTGTTTACAACATAACGGTGCCACCAAGCGGCAAGTTACTTACAGGTGGTGTAGACCCAGCTGCACTATACAAGCCGAAACACTTTTTCGGAGCAGCAAGAAATACCAGAGAAGGTGGCAGCTTGACGATCATCGCAACGGCGCTCATAGAGACTGGTTCAAAAATGGATGAGGTAATATTTGAAGAATTTAAGGGAACAGGTAACATGGAGCTTGTCCTCTCAAGACAACTTGCAAACAAGCGAATATTCCCTGCGATAAATCTAGCACTTTCTGGTACGCGAAAGGATGAACTCCTTACAACTCCTGCTGATTTAAAGAAGATTTGGATACTTAGAAGAATGCTCAGTTCTATGACAGAGGAAGAAGGACTCAAACTCATACTATCCAAATTGAAAGAAACTCGTACAAACGCAGAATTTCTTGCGCTCGTAGATGCTCAAAAAGCTGTATAGTAATCTAATAATCTGGTAATCTTATTACTCGCTTGAGACGATAAGAAACATAGAAAGCGAGGAGATGCAAAAAATGTCAAGGAAATTTCTTGCCTTTTTTCTAGTTTTGATAACTGTGATTGGATTTTCTACGGCACAAACTGGGATGGAGTATTACTCAGCAGCGGAATTATCGTATAAATCGGGAGACTATAAGACCGCTCTGGATAACTACGAAATGGCCCTTGCAGCCGATAATACGCTTGAGGGATACGACCCACAGGTAAAATTCAAGATGGGTATATCTGCTTACATGATTGGAAATTACGATAAAGCAAGAAATTATCTTGCCGGTTATGATAATGACTTTGTCAGGAATTTGCTTGAATCGATATCTTCTCGGCAAACTGAAGATGAGTGGAAAAGGTGGATAAAGCAGAATAATCCTACTACATCCGAAGTTGTCTCACAAGATGAAGTGTCAACATCAACAGCAGTTACCGTTACACAGCCATCGAGCGGAAGTTCTAATGCCGTAATCATAATAGTCATATTTTCCACTATATTTGTCGTTTTGATAATTGCCGAGTACAGAATTTATAGAGTAAAAAGAAAAGTTATCGAACTTCCTTTTGAATCTCGTCAGAGAGTATCTGCACAAAGGGTTGAATCAGAAATTGCAAGTACTAATACACCCACTACAGTTGAGGTACCCGGTGAAGCCAGTCAATCTTCTGACGCAGCTGAAAAGAGTTCGATTGACAAAACACTATCAGAACTTGATTTAATACCAAATGGGGCAAAGATCATTGATTTTGAGGAACTCATCAACAGTGAGATAGATGTATTTAAAGATATCTTTGAACAACTTGATACTATCGATAACAAAAAGGAAGAAATACCAGAAAAAAGCGGTGATTCTGAGAAGAATAAAGACAACAATGATGTATTGCAGAATATAGAATCCACCGTTGAGCCCCCTACCGAAGATATTGATAGAGAAATGCTAATAAATGAAGTTTTGGACGAGAGCAAAAATTTGATAGATGAGATAAAGAAAATTTCTAATGAATCTGTCGAAATAGAACAGAACGAAGTAACGCCTGTTGAATTAGAAAGTATCGAAGCAGAACTCATTGGAAGAGTTAAGAAAATAACAGACACAGTTTCTGAGAATAAAGACAATGAAGCAGAATCAGAGGAACAACCTGTAGAAGATTACGAAAAGCTACAGAAACCATTTGAAGAATTTGATGAGCTGGAAAAGATATCCGAAGAAGATGCAAACATCCTTATGAAAAAACTACTTATTCTATCTCGAGGTGAAAGGGATTGACTATTTTCAT
>Ga0208196_1004105_pt1 | contig 11566 bp, 12 predicted proteins | sample AD_JPNNA7_MetaG_FD_184443 | JGI IMG/M metagenome (GOLD analysis project Ga0208196, IMG submission 184443) | Active sludge microbial communities of municipal wastewater-treating anaerobic digesters from Japan - AD_JPNNA7_MetaG (SPAdes) (version 2) | ecosystem: Engineered > Bioreactor > Anaerobic...
CTTGCCCACCCGAAGCTCAAGTTCTGACTTATGCGAAGAAAAAAGCAACACGCGCGTTGTGTTAAGTTAAAATTTAAAAGTTTAAAACCTAAAAACTTAAACCCCAACTTTCTCTAAAAATATATCAAAAAAAAACGCTAAAAACAAGTCAAAAAGAAAGACCCGTCCGGCTAAGCCGTGACGGGTCTATGACTACTCTTTGTCGGGGTTGCCCCCCGAACCAGGCTCCGGGTCTTTTCCGGGTCGGGCCGGCGGTTGCCACCGCGGCCCGACTTGCACCTCCTGGTGCAGCTCGGGGACCTGGCCGTAAATCGGCAAGAACTCGTCCAGTCTGTACTGGACGAATCCCCGGCCAGGCTCTTTTACTCCAACTCCGAGTAATTCGGAGCCGAAATAAAACCCGACGGGCTTCGCCAACTCATGGCTGGCGAAGAACCAACAAAGCCCGAGACATGCCCCGAGGACGGCCATCCCCAGGGCTTGGAACAACAACTTCCGCATTTTCCGCATTTCCCCCTCCTTCCGCCGCTATCCGGCGGTTTTCCAAACAACACTGCAAATTGTCTTTGATATTTGAACGGATGAGCTATATTTAATATATGAAAAAAACAAAAAATGGATCCGTTTATCTGATGACGAACGTGCTACAATTAAAATTTTAACTGAACGTGGATATTCCCTTGGCGATATTGCAAAAGCTCTTGGTCGTCCCAAAAGTGGAATTTGGTATGAATATCAAAAAAAGAAAAAGGGAGGAATATATGATCTTAAATTCGCCAAACATGTTTCGTATGTCCGCCTGCGCCGTAATCGGATTATTGGCAAAAAGATCGCCGGACACAAGGAACTGAGAAAATTTGTAGAAGACAATCTGTTGGATGATCAGTCACCGGAAGAAATTTCCAAACGAATAAAAAGGGTTGAAAAACATTTGCCATATGTATCTGCCACAACCACTCGTCGATACATCAAAAGTCCATATGGGCGACGAATAGAAACCCACAGAAAGAAAATATTTCAGAAGAGACGAAGAAATAAAAGTTGCCGCCAGAGAATCAAAGACAAACGCATGATCGACAAAAGACCCAAGAAAATTAACAACCGTTGGGGTTTGGGGCATACCGAAGGCGATTTTATAGTTTCCGGGAAAAGCGGAAAAGGAATAATCTTGGGTTTGCGAGACCGTAAAATACGTAAAAACTTTTTAGAAAAAATTTTTCCGGTTTCAATCAAAGCGGTCGAGCAAGCCTTAATCAGGATCAAAAAACGTTTTCCGGAACTGCAGACAATCACTTTCGATAACGATCTGCTGTTTTTGGAACACAAGCGATTGGAGAAAGTGTTGGATATTAAAATATATTTTTGCTTTCCTCATTCACCTTGGCAAAAACCAAGCATTGAAAATTTAAACAAAATATTAAGAAGATATATTCCCAAGAGTTCTGATATTTCCAAATATCCAAGAGGCTTTATAAAAAAGTTAGAAGAAAAAATGAATCGTCGGTTTATGGATTGTCTTGGCTCATTGACTCCAAATGAAGCTTATTTGAAAGAGAAAAACAAAAAAATCGCTTACTTGAAGCGAAAAAATGAAAAACGCTAGCGTTCAAATATAGGGGTTAAGGTGCCTGTGCACCTCTACCTATCATTATAGCATATTTAGAGAAAAAATACAAGGGCTAAAACAAGGCTTAAAATAAGGCGATAAACCCCAAAGGCCACAAAGTCGTTTTTTTGGATATAGGCCAAAAAAGTCTTAATCGCGAGCCATGCCACGACAAAACTGGTCACCAGACCCACTGCCAGAAAGCCATATTCCTCATTTGTAAAGCTAGCTGACGTTTTTAGAAGATCCAAGCCGACCGCCGCCGCCATGGTCGGCACCGCGAGCAAAAAAGAAAACTCCACAATCGCCCGCCGCGATAGGCCGAGGGCCATGCCACCAATAATCGTCGCCGCCGAACGCGACACACCGGGAATAATCGCCACCGCTTGCGCCAACCCAATCCAGATTGCTTGTCGCCAAGACAAACCCTCAATTAAATCTAACGAATTTTCTTTTTCGCCGATTTTCTTCTCATAAAAAATCAAAAAGAGACCACCCACAAATAAGGCAACTAAAGTAATCACTTCGTTGCCAAGAAAATATTCTTTGACCAACGGATAAGCCAAAAGACCGATAATCGCCGTCGGCCCAAAAGCCACCAAAACGCGCGCCAAAACTTGGCGGTTGACCAAGAATTGTCGCCAATACAAAATCACGACCGCCATTATCGCGCCCAATTGAATAGCAACCTCAAAACTTTTAACAAACTCCGAGTCCGGCAAACCGAGCAAACGCGATGCCAAAATCAAATGCCCGGTTGACGAAACCGGCAAAAACTCGGTCAGACCTTCAATTACACCCAAAAGCGCGGCCGAAAAAATTGTCATTTGGCTAAACACGGTTCTTCTATTATAATTAAGAAAAGCTTAAAAGGAAAATAAAAAAACATGCTAAAAAGAATTAACCCAAAAGTCAAAGAGAACGTAGAAAACGTGCGCGGCCTACATGACGCCATCTGGGGCGACTTCTCGGCTTTGCGCGGCGATGTCAGTAAAATTTATGGCGATGTCTCACTTCACAAAATTAACGGCAACACCTCCGGCATTAGTGGCAATATTGCCGGTATCTTTGGTAACGTCTCGGCCTTGCGCGGCGATGTTTCAAATATCCGTGGCAACACGACGCACCTTAAGGGTGACGTAACCAATATTTCGGGCGATATCAGCGGTTTGATTGGTGATCCCAGTCGCGTGCGTGGCGACGTAACAAATATTCGCGGCGACCTGTCTAATATTGCCGGCAACGTTTCTGATTTGGTTGGCGATGTCACAAACCTCCGCGGCGATGTCACCAATATTTCCGGCAACGTGACTAACATTTCCGGCGACGTAAGTCGTCTTTCCGGCAACGTCAGTAACTTATCCGGTGAAGTTTCCAGTTTGGAAGGCGACGCTACCGGTATTGAAGGCGAAGCCACCGGCCTGATTGGTCGGATCGATCAACAACTGGAAAAAGAAGAGACGACCCTCTAACGGAACAATCGCCAGTTGCCAACCAGAAAGGCTACCAAAATTATAACGAGTTGCAACAAGAAGCCCAAAAGAGGCTTTTTGTTTAGTTCACGGTAAGACGAATGCGCCCGCCCGTGGATTTTTTGCAAAGTCGTGAAAGGCTCCCGCCTCAACTTGATATAAACAAACTGCAAAAAATCCGGCAACAACGCGCCGATAATGCCAGCCATAACCGCTACTAGCTTCTCCGGCCGCGCCAAATTGACAAAAAACAAAACCCCCAAGACCAAACCAAGCAGGGCGTCAAAACCGATTTTGGCTAGATCATAATAAAAATCTTTACCCCTGGACAAGTCGTTGTTTAGCGGATTCTCAAGGTCCACCTTGGCTGAACGCAAATGATAGTCCCAGTGAGGCATAAAGTCAAAAAAGTAGTGGCTAACCCAACCGAGAGCCAAAGCTGTTCCCGGCTTGTCAGCAAAAACACTTCCAATTGCCGCGCCAATAATAGCATGAGTTCCCAATGTCATCTTAATTTATTTTTAAAGGAAAATTGTTAGCCAATTCCCCCGAATAATAAAACTGAAAAGCCAACCCGCCGAAACTGTGAACCTTACCCCCAATCTCAATTTCCGCGCCACCGACTGCCGGCTCGGCCTTGGGCGCCGATTTAGCAAAACCCAAGTTAAACAAGGTAGCTAAAATTTCCGGTCGGTCATCTATATTATAACCGGCCCTCTCCCATTGCGCCATTATTTGTTTTAGAAAAAGGGCGGCGTAAAGATAGGCATGGGAATGATCATGTTGGTCGGTCAAGCGAAGAAATCGCGCGCTTTCTTTGTCGGTCGCTTCCGTTGCTGAAAAATCAAGCAAGTTTTCAAACTGTGGGCCCAAATAAAAAGGTGAATTTTTATCTTTTAAATTGTTTTCTACCATTTCTGCCGTTTCCTCTTTCATCCCCATTACCCCCCAAGAAAATTTGCTTTGCGTCCCCAAAATTTTTAATGGTTGAAAGATTTGCTTAAAAACTTCTCGCTCAGAAGTAAAAAGACGCAACTGTTCTACTGTCAAAACTGAAACCAAAAGTCTCGCATCTCCTCCGGCCTTCTGGGCCGCCAAGTTTATAACTTCGGCATCTTTAACAATTGCCTCGCGCAAAGTCTGCCATTCCGGCAAGGCGCGCCAGTCGGCTGGATCGTTTTGAGCAGAAAAATTCCAATCACCGCGACAAACAGACAAAGCTTGTCGATAATCTTCACTTTGCGTTAAGTAAATTTCTTGCGCGGCAATGGCGCGATTCAAGACTACACCATAATTTGCCTGGTCCATAATTTCAAACAAACCCCGCGCGACTGAGGGCTGAAATCGGCTGATAACCGCCAGCTTGCACAAGTCGTCCGCCTTAGCCATTCCGTCAACCGTCTTCTTATTTTGGTAAAAACCAATAAAATAACGGTCGTAAAAATCGGTTTTGCCTGCCGTCTTGGTCAGACCCAAACGAAGCGCCCAAAAGCCGCCCAAGAAAAAAAGACCGGCCATCGCCAGCAGAAGGACTAGAATGTTCAAAACGACTTTGACTTTTCTACTCATCAGAATTAAATTAAAGCAATTTAGGCCAATCAAAGCAAGAAGAGCCTGCCTAAGGCCGCCAACCGCCACTTATCACAAAAGTGCCAATGATAGCGGCCGTCTCGGCGCGCAAAGTAAAATCACCCAAACTAAACTTGGAAAAACCTTTCTCTTGGGCCAAGCCAATCTCGGCCGGCGAAAAGCCGCCTTCCGGACCAACGAAAATTCCAATGTTACCGTCAACCTTTTTCAGTTTAGCGCCATTCAAATCAAAAAGAATATTCAACTCGTGGCTCTCCGCGGCTACCCGTATCGCTTCGTCAAACGAAAGCGCCTCACAAACCTTTGGCACAATTAATCGTCCGCTTTGTTCGGCCGCTTCTTTGGCGATTATTTGCCAACGTTCTGTCTTGTCTCCTTGCTTAACGGTCCTGGCCGCGACAATCGGCACGATTGCCAAAACTCCAGCTTCGGTGGCCTTTTGCACCACAAATTCAAAGTTGTCTCTTTTTAAGAGTGAGACATAGAGAGTAATTTTGTTGCCAAGTTCCTTGGCGCTTTGGACTGACAATATTTTAAAACGCAAATCTTCATCTTTAATCTCCGCCAAGCTGACAGTCGCCTCTTCGCCGCGACCATTGAACAAAAAAACAACCTTGTCACCATCAAGACGCAAAACATTTTTCAATTGGTGGGCCAATTCCCGATCTCGCCAAACCAAAAACTCTCCACTGTAATCAGTCGGGATAAAGAAACGGTCTTTTCTCATAAAAACTACTCGTCAGTGCTTGTTGTTTCTTCAGTGACAGGTTGAGTTTCAACTTGTTGTTCGCTTGCTTCCTCGTTGTAATAAACCGGACCAGCATTTACAATCAATCCCCGACTCGGGCTGTAAATTATCGCGCGCTTGGCTTCAGCGTAAAAAAGAACTTTGTCACCTTTGTTTACACCCTCGTAAAAAGGTTGTTCCTTGACCAGAGTGTCCGGGTCAACCACTGTTGCAATTTGCGGTTTTTCATCCGGAAGAATCATCAGCTTGCCGACGGCAGCGGTCACCTCTTTGATTTCTTGTTCCATTTCAGCTTCAGTTCCGGCGCCAGTCAAAAACTTCTGAGTCTCGGTGTACTTCCAATAGAACCACCCGGCGGCGGCCAAAGCAACAATAACAAGCACCACCAAAATATTTGTAATAATATGACCACCCGATGATTTCCGATTTTCTCCGCCTTCAGAGATTGGTTCATCTTTGACCATATCAATATCAACTAGTCTTTTTGCCATAATTTTTTGAAATTAGTTTGATAATTAATTTATCTTATATTTATATTATAAAGTATATTATAAAGTCATTGGGCGAAATTGGCAATAACCACAAACTCCCCTTTGGTAAAACTTTTGTTTTCTTTTATCTTTTCCAAAAAATCCTCAGCATAGCCGACTTCATAACTTTCAAATTTTTTGGTCATCTCTTTGCCAACGAACAACAGGGTTTGGGGGTAATTTTCCGCCAAAAACTTTAGGGTCTTTTCCAAACGGAAAGTGGCTTCAAAAAAAACCAAGTTGTTGCCGGCCTCCGCCGCCGCTTTCAAAGTTTTAGTTAATTGCCCAACTTTTTTAGGCAAGAATCCTATAAAAAGAAAGGGGGCTTCAAAGCCGCAAACCGCCAAGGCGGCAGAGAGAGATGACGGACCGGGAATTGGCACAACTTCTATACCGGCTTCCCGACAAGCGCGAGCCAGGTAAGCCCCCGGATCGGAGATGCCCGGCATACCGGCCGAAGTGATGAAGGCCGCGTCTTTATCTTTCAACTCCGCCACCAAACGCGGTGTCACACGTCGACAGTTGCGGTCATCATAAGTGACAATCTTTTCCGGCTTAATTTCGTAGTGGTTAAGCAACTTAATGGAGTCAGACCACTTCTCCACCAAAACCAGCGGACTGGTTTTTAGAACCTCCAACGCCCGCAAAGTAATATCCTTTAGGTTGCCAATCGGCGTCCCGACAAAATAAACTGCCATATTAGGATAAATTTAACACAAGATTTAAAAAAAGTAACCCCCTCGCCCGGCTAACGTCGCAAAGTTCAAAGGTTCTTCCCTTTTTTGCTCTTAGCCCACGTTCCGTCTTAGACCAAAAAGAACAATTAATTTAGCTGCTATTGAAGTTTACTTTTCAGCCAAACATGTTAAGTTGGATTATAATAAATGGGAACAGCCGTCAAGCTAAAATCTTCATTAAGCATTCATCAAATCTTCTTAATCTTTAACAAAGCGCTCCGCTCATTTCATCAATTCATTTCATCAATTTATTAGTTAAAAACAAAAAACTCATTATCAATCTTTAACTTTATCTTCTATGAAAATACTCATCGTCGAAGACGAAGAACGCCTAGCTAAACTTATTAAAAAAGCCCTCGAAAAAGAAGGCTTTGCCGTTGACTATGTCACGGACGGCGAAGCGGCGGAAACCAGGATAGAAATTTGCCATAAAGATTATGACTTGGTCATTCTGGACTTGATGCTCCCCAAAAAAGACGGCCTGGAGGTTTGCCGTAGCATCCGGGCAAAGAAAATTAACATCCCAATTCTTGTCTTAACGGCCAAATTTGATGTAGACGATAAAGTCAAAACCCTTGACGCCGGCGCTGATGATTATTTAGTCAAACCATTCTCCCTGGAAGAACTAGTTTCGCGTATCCGAGCGCTCTTGCGTCGCCCGCCACAAACCATCCCAACTGTTTTAAAAACCCAAGACCTAACTCTAAATAACGCCACTCGAAAAGTAACGCGCGGCAACAAAGAGATAAAACTAACAGTCAAAGAATTCGCCATTTTAGAATATTTGATGCGCAATCCCAACCAAGTCATCAGCCGCAGTCAAATCTTGGACCACTTGTGGGGTTCGGATTTTGATTCATTCAGTAATGTGATTGATGTCCATGTCAAAAATTTACGCAAAAAAATCAGCAATGGCAGCCGCCGGAGAATAATAGAAACCATCCGCGGTATCGGTTATCGCATTTCCACTGAATAGCTTGTTTCTTCATCGCAAATTCAAGCGAATATAATAAGCTAAACAAGATGTTTGATAAAAGTAAAAATAATATCTTGCGTCATATTGATATCCTGCACAATATTCCCCCGTAAAAAGACCGACTACAATCTTTTACTCTTATTTCCTTTTAACTATTTAATACTTAAATCAACTCCACCAAAACGCGCCGCTCTTCCCCCGGCGCGTTTTGATTTGCCAACTAGGCCAAACCTCACGACAACAGTTTTGATATTTTCACTTTCTAAATTTCCTTTATCTTGTAGCCTTTCATTTCCGTATCCATAAAATCCGTTCTTATCCCCGAGTGGGATTCTTCAGTCAAAGGATTATTTTCTCTTTTATCTACCGCTTCAAGCGCTTTTTGCCAATCCCCTCTATCAAATAAGTCCAAATAAAAGATTATTAGGACATCTCCGTTTTCTTGGTTAATTGTCTCCAAGCGTAAACCCATCCACTTGTTCAGAGGCAAGATGTTGGGATTATAAGAACGGTCATATTCTCCGGCTAGAATCTTTTTTTCAGCGAGCACGGAATATTCCCCATCACGCTTTTTTTTAATCACTATGTCACCGTCAACTCGCAAACCGGCATAATAAAGATTGTCATCATCCACGTAACGGCTGATGAGCAAAACACCATTGGACTCATTCCGGCTAGGCGTGTCGCTAACCCAATATTGGTTTACCTTAAAGTAAGTTTCTTGTTGGTGGTCTTGCCACTTCTTCTTAGTTATCAAACGAAATAGATTTTGCGGATGGTAACCCCCATCGGTATCAAAAGGGTTAGACCCGGCATATTCTCGCCACCAACGAGAGTCAGAGGACAAATCGCCTTGGATGGTAAAGAAGTGGTCTCCAACCCAATAGACCATCGCGCCTGAATCAAGCCACCAAAAAGGGTCGGGACTTTCTTCCAGGGAGCCAGTTTCCTCTACCACATAAGCACTCCCCAAAGGGGCCTCAGGATTATTTTCCATGTAAATTGCCGTTGGCAAAATCCAGTTTGGGTTACCAAGGTTATTAACGCCGAACAAATCCTCGCCATAAACAAAGGCAAGCGCTAGCAATGAAATAAACAAAAGGCCGAACAAAAAATAAAATTTTTTTATCATAGCATTTCCGCTAGTCTAATGGGCTTATAATTTTCATTTTGAATTGCGGGCTCAGAAGTAAAATGTTTTATTTTAATCAAACTGTTACCGAGAGTTTTATCCCACCCCTTAACCGCAACACCGCCGGACAGATAAGCGTTATCATTATCAACCACGCTAACCACCGACTCCCCACCAACAAGACAGCCAATCTCGTCCTGCCAAAAAGAAGCCCCGACCGTTAAATTGTTTTTGGACAAAACATTCTCGTTTTTTGCCTCCTTCAACAAAACTTTTTGACCATCTATTTGCTTTTCTACGCGAACAGAATTATCACTGTAAGTACAACTGTAATAATTAGATTCATCTCTAAAACGGCCGATTAAAGAAAAGTGACTGCCTTTAAGCCAATCAATTGAAAGAGTTAGGCGGTAATCGGTCCAGTCGTATGTCCCGTCAAGCAAAGCAAAGGAACCGGCCGTCTGTCCAGAAGAACGTATTTCCAGCTGGCCACTTGACAGCCCCATCTCACCCCATGAGCGACGCCAACCTTGATTCAGAGAAAAATCATCCTCAAAATAAATATTTTTACTTTGACCATTTTCCAATAGACTGGTCAGGAATTCACCGTTCCAAGCCGGATAAGGTTCCATTCTTTTCAACATGCTCGTCTGTTCATCTCGATGGTTTTGACTAAAACCCCTATCGTGCGGCCAAGTTTGATAAAAAGCCAAATCATAAATATTGCTCACTGCTTCATTAATAATCTGCCGGCTAGGCGGGAAGTTAACCGTCTGTTGTCCAAAATCTGAAAAAGGGTAAGAAAAAGCTGTAACTTTTATGTCTAGAGCATCTTCAATCTGTTTCTTTGAACCAGCAAGTTCCCTTACCACCCTGGCGACATATGCTTCTTCGTCTTCCAAACGATTTTCTTGAATCAACCACTGGCGATTACTTAAAAAATTTCTCTTTTCACCGTAGGAATTAATCGTCACAAAACCGCCGTCTTCCTGAATAGCATGAGAGCCAATTTCCCAACGGCCGGATTCAACCATTTTTTTCAGCTCTTCGCGATTCAGATAATATTGGCTGTCTTTGTCTTGGTCATCGTTCAAAGAAGCTTGAGTGGAAATAAACATAACCGCGTTGAAGCCCAGATCTTTTAAGATGGGGTCTGTCGGGTAATAGCTGTCCTTACGACCGTCATCAAAGGTTAATAAAAAAGATTTTTGCGGCAAATCGAGGTTGCCTGTCAAAAATCCCTTCATTTGGCTCAGCGTTATCGTTTGGTAACCAGCTTTCTTTAATTCAAACAAGTGATCACGAAAACCTTCCGGCGTTATATCAAATCGGTTGGCCGTCGGCGAGAGCCCGTGGTAAACCAAGACCGGTACCGACAGAGTCAAGATGGTTTCTTTTTTCTCAGCCTCCGGTTTAGCGTAAATCTCAGGCCCGAACAAATGATTAACAGTGGCCAAAAACCGAAACCTAAATTCTCGCGCGCGGTAAATGACAACATCTCTGTAAGTTCGCAAATAATACCACCTGAAGTTTTCCAAAAATAAGCGATTCTTTTCATAGTAGTATAATCCTCCAGCCAAAATGATAGCCACCAGACCAAGTAAAGCTATTTTTTTTATCACTGTTTTGGTGGAAATGAAGCTAACCATAATTAGCGATTCGTTTTAACGAGTCCCCCAGCGGGAATCTCTAATATTTATAATTGCCCAAGGCAGTTGCCAAATCAAAACCAAGGTGTAAAAAACCGCAAACAAGACCCCATAAAACCACTTGCGATCCCGAGTGTGGATATAATAGTACAAACCATAAATCAAAGACATTAACATCAATCCCAACAAATAATAGTAAGGAACCAAGCCAGTCATATACGGATACCAAACAAGGGCTCGCAAAACAATAATCGGCGCGGCTAAAGGCAAAATGAAGCCAAGATAAAAAGACAAACTCATAATTATATTGCGACGCCAAATGAAAGTGCTGGCAATTAAACTCTCCCGCACCCACGACTTTTTCCAACGCAACTGTTGTCGCATAAATTGTCTAAAGTTGTCTGGAACCATTGTGTGACAAATCGCCTCTTCAGCGAACAAAGTTTTATAACCGCGACGCAACAAAAAGTTGGTTAAGCTGCGGTCATCACCGTAAGTGCAGGCGATACCTAAAAATCGCTGCTGTCCCCAATCAGCCAAAACTTCCATGACCGCCTGGCGTCGGTAAGCCGAACAACAACCACTGCAGCAAGTCACGCTATTAAACATCGCCTCAGCTGCCTTGTAGGCCTTGAAGGCAATGTAGTAACGAACCGACTGCATTTTGGTCAAATAATTTTTGTTTTCATTAGTGACATAAGCCTGGCCGGCCACTGCCACCACTTGAGGGTCAGAAAAGTATTTTACTAAATTCCTGGCAGTGCTTTGATTAACAAAACTGTCAGAGTCAACAAAAATCACCAAGTCTTTTTTTGACATCTTGACACACTCAGCCATCCCCTCTCTTTTGCCCCTGTTTTCTTTCCAATCAATGACTTTGACCACCGCGCCGTGGCGAGCGGCGATTTCTTTAGCAACCAACATTTCTTGCAAAGTATTGTCAGTAGACCCATCATTAACAGCAATGATATCAAACTTGTTTTTGGGATAGTCACTTTGGGCCATTTTGAGAATTGTCTCTCGGATATTGTCTTCTTCGTTTTTAGCCGGCACGCCAAAAGAGATGGTTGGCAGATAATCAACTCTCATTTTTTTGTTGTCCACTTCGTAAAAATAAGCAATCACA
>Ga0208196_1004116_pt1 | contig 11530 bp, 10 predicted proteins | sample AD_JPNNA7_MetaG_FD_184443 | JGI IMG/M metagenome (GOLD analysis project Ga0208196, IMG submission 184443) | Active sludge microbial communities of municipal wastewater-treating anaerobic digesters from Japan - AD_JPNNA7_MetaG (SPAdes) (version 2) | ecosystem: Engineered > Bioreactor > Anaerobic...
AGGTGGGAAACTCCATTGCTGAGCATAACTTTTTTCCAGACCTGTTGAACCTCCACGCATTGTGTAATGACTATATTCCCAGGTAGAAAGATAGGGATTCATCACCGCTAAGGCAGTTACAGCAAAAGCAATAATCAGCAGTCCGGTCCAGTTGCCGAACTTTTTAAGCTGCTTAGTTTTTATTGCCTCAATCAAACCGTAAATCCAAAACATACCGATAAACAAATAAAGGTAATAAGTTATTTGAGGATGATTTTCCCGTAATTGCGTAATCAGAAAAGTTGCCAGCAAGCCCAAATTCAATATATTTGGCTTTTCCTTCAAGCGAAACAAAGCCCAAACGACCCAGGGGATATACATTATGGCACGAAATTTGGTATTATGTCCAATTTCCAACAAACCGACCCAATGACAGGAAAAAGTGAAAGCAATGGCGGAAAAAAAGGCAATCCAGGGGTCCATTTTCAGTTGCCTTAAAAGTAAAAAAATACCTACTCCTCCAATGAATAGCAGAAAAATACGCCAGTTGATAATTTTATCCGTCAGCTTGGTTATATTTTCCAGAAAGGGATAACGATTGGGAAAATGAATCATATATGAGGGCATTCCGGAAAACATATAAGGAGTCCATAAAGCATTATCTTTATGCGTTGCATTATAATCAATTATGGCTTTTGCTGCACCCTGCCATTGAATTATGTCCGATGCCTGAGGTGCTTTTCCTTGATAGGCAACAGGAAAATATATCAAACTGAGCAGGAGAAAAAGAATTATGACCAAAACCCAGGGAAGATGTTTGGCAAAAGCAGAGGGCTCTTTTTCCCTGGCAGTAGTTTTAGCACTAGGCATAGTTTTAGATGTTTTGCTGATATTTTGCCTGATTTTCTGATTGACATTTTTTCCAGCCATAATATCCTCTATCCATAATATTTTTTACATAACAAAATAAAAGCGGATATCGGTCAAGAAAAATCCCGCTACAACCTTTTCTTAAGAGGTAAAAACAATGATTTTTGCGTTTACTAAAAGAATCTATGGCTACGAATGCGATATTTATGGTCATCTAAATAATGCCAACTACCTGCAACTTTTAGAAGGAGCACGTAGCGAAGCACTTTATGAAATGAATTTAGCTCAGTCCGATCTCCAGAAAAAAGGAGTCCAACTCTTTGTCCATTATGTGGAAATGAGCTTTATTAAATCCATTGACCACGATGAACTGATCACTATTAAAAGTTGCTTTACCGAAATGAACAGAATAAAAGGAAAATGGCATCAGGAAATTTATAACAGTAAAGGAGAAAAATGCTTTAACGCAGACATAACAATCGTTTTTGCTTCAGAAGGTAAAGCAAAACGACTGCCGGTTGAGGTCTATGAACTCTTTATGCACTACCTGGAAAAATAGATTAACCAGCTAATATATAATGTGAAAAAGTAGAAAGGTAAAACACGCGGTAGACATTGAAAACATAGCCATAAAATAGGTTGAGAAGGTTTAGAGGGTTTAGAAGGTTGAGAAGGTTTAGAGGGTTTAGAAGGTTGAGAAGGTTTAGAGGGTTTAGAGGGTTTAGAAGGTTTTTCTGGTTTAGGGAATTGTGAAAGTTGAAAACCCGGAGGGCGACACAATGATAGCGATGGTGGCGTAAGCCCCTCGGAAAATGAAAGCCCTGACTTCTTTTCCTTTTTCTCTTTCCCACTAAAAAAAAGCCCGGAGGGTGATACAATCATAGCGATGGAGGCGTAAGCCCCTCGGAAAAAGGATTTAATAACCCTATGCTTTTGCTCTCTGCCCTCTGCCAAAAAGGGGGTTGTGAGACAACTCCGTCGTTAGTATCTGTCGTTCCTACGGAATTTTTTCTACCACATATAAGTTAGGATTATGGAAATAGTATGCATTACTTTAGCACTGCTCACTCATTACTGATCTCATCCGTAATGGGTGAGCAATGGGTAAGCAATGCAATTAAGGAAGAACTGATTTTTTTGAAGATTTTGCTTGACAAATATGAGCTGAGAATTTTCAAAGATTTTATGTAAAAAAACCGATACTGAAAATCGGTTGAAAGGGAATAGTAACCGTTCAAGACGGAAATAGATAGCTACATTGATAGCTATTTTTTTTGAAGTAAATTGGGTATGGGGATGAGATAATATTAGGCAAAGTTTGATGGATTATGAGAGAGGAGTAAGGAAATAGAGTGTTTGACTGGATGGTTGATGTTCTCATCAACCTAAAGTGAATGATTGGAAAACTAAATCATAGTTAGTTATAAAAGAATAAAGAGGATAAGATAGAACGACGAGGATTTCGTTCATCCGGAAAAGAATGAGGTAAAAAAGATGGAATTTTACAGAGCACAGGTAGAAGAGATAGCCAGGAAGATTTGTCAGGAAATGCATCTTGCAGTGTATGACATTGAAGAGAAGATGTCTGGCAAAGGGAGAATTATAACTGTCTATCTGACTAAAATTGGGGGAGTTACATTGGATGAATGTGCTGCCTTCAGTAATGCTTTGGGCAAGGAACTGGAGATTTTTGACCTCATTCCGGAACGCTATTTTTTGGAGGTTTCTTCTCCGGGGCTGGAAAGGCCTTTAAAGCTAAAAAGTCATTATGTGAGTGCTATTAACGAAAAAGTAGCGGTTCAATTTCAGGCAGGAGAAGAAAGGAAATCCATTATGGGCACATTAACAGAAGTGAATCAGGATACAATAGTTATAGATGATAGAGGATCAGTTACGGAGATTCCGTTTAAATCCATAATTCGTGCCAAAACAGTATTTTTAGCTATACCCAAGAGGAGAGATTAAACAATGAGTGCAAATATGCTTGATGCCCTTAATAAACTGGCGGCAATTAAACAGTTGAATAAGGATACCATTCAAACAATCATTCTGGAAGCCGTAACATCCACTCTGCAAAAGCGTTTGGAACCGGAAGCAGGTTTGCAAGTTTACATTGATGAATTAGCCGGTTGTGTGAAAGTAAAGTTCAAAAGCTTGGTTGTGGAAAGGGAAGAAGGGTTGGGTCAAATTTCTTTGATAGATGCACGTAATAATTACAATCATAATGCTCAGCTGGGTGAATATATTGAAAAAACGATGACTCTGTCTGAATTTGAGCCGAAAATAGTGAAGACGGTGCAGAAAATAATTCAGGATAAAATCCGCCAACTGGAAGAGGAAAAAATTCAGAATGACTTCAATAAACAGAAGCATACGATTGTAACCGGAAAAATTAAGGCAATAGATGATTATGGCGGTTATATTATTGATACTGGGCATGTTGATGCTTTATTGCCTGTAGATGAACAGATTGAAAATGAATTCTATCGCGTGGGTGATAATATAAAAGCGTATGTAGTGAATATTAGAACCCAGAAAGATAGAGTAGTAATAATTCTTTCCCGCACCAATCCGGAATTTGTGAAAAAATTGTTTGAAGCAGAAATTCCTGCTATTTTCAGCGGAGAAATTAAGATAAGAAAAATTGTGCGCGAACCAGGAATTAGAACTAAGGTAGAATTGGAAGCAGAAGACCCGAAAGTTGATCCTATTGTTGCCTGTGTAGGACCCAAAGGAACCCGCATTGATTCTTTGCGTAAAGAATTGCATGGGGAACAAATAGATATTGTATTGCACAGTGATGACCCGGAAAAGATGATTGAAAATGCCCTCGGGGTGGAAGGTATAAAAAGAGTAATTATTGAACGCAATCATTCTGCCAGCGTGATTTTAGACGAAGCAGATAAATTGATGGCAATAGGTAAACAGGGAAAAAATGTAAAACTTGCCGCCAAACTGGTGGGAATGAAGATAGATATTTATACAATGGCGGAATTTGAAGAAAAAATGGCAAAAGAAAGGAGAACCGTTAGTCATATAACTGAACTGGATGGTGTTACTCCTAAAATTGCAGAAACCTTGAAACAAGCTGGCTATACAAGCGTTCAGGATATCTATATGGCTTCCCTGGAAGAGCTTTGTAACCTTGAAGGAATGGGACAAAAAACAGCTGAACGCCTTAAAGAAGCAGCGAAGTATTTCTAATGCCTAATAAAAATAGTAAAGCGGGACACATTCCTATCCGCACTTGTGTGGTGTGTAAGAAAAAGGTTGACCAGAAACAACTGCTCAATTTTTTTCTCACCGAAAGCGGAATTGTGTTTGATTGTAACAGAATAATCCAGGTGCGCAAGTTCTATTTATGTCCTGTTGCCGATTGTTTCAAAGGACTTGCCAAATGGCGTAAAAGTCATCAGAAAAGGAAGATAAGATGAATCCGAAAATTCTTACTCTGATGCAGTTTGCCAGGAAAGCAGGCAAACTTGTTTCGGGTTTTAATGCCTGTGAAAGAGCCATAGATAAGAAGGATATTTTTCTGTTGATTCTGGCATTGGACAGTTCTGAACGCACCAGAGAAAAGATGAAAAAAATGGCTGCGAATTCCGTTATTTCAACTTCTGTTATAGAAACCGGAAGCCAGGCAGAAATCAGTTCTGCTTTGGGTTTGCCTTTAACAGGTGTGTTTGGAATAAAAGACAAGAATTTTGCCGGTAAAATTATGGAATATTGGCTCTCTGATACAGAGAGGAGGAGACATTGACGATTAGAGTTCATGAATTAGCCAAAGAGCTGAAAATCAGCACAATGGCTTTAAAAAAACACCTCACCGATTTAGGAGTGAATGTAAAAAGCCATATGAGTTTGGTTGAAGATGAGGTTGCAGATAAAATACGCTTAAAATATAAGGAACAAATAGATGCAGAAAAACGAGCGGAAAGAGATAGAAAGCGTCTGATAGAAATGCGTCAGGCAGCTAAAGCGCAAAAATCAGCTCAGGAAGCAGAAACTATAAAGGCGGAGGAACCAGTTCCTCCTGTTGTAGAACCGGTTAAAGAAGTTCCTAAAAAAGAAGAACCCAAACCAGTAAAAGAACCGGAAAAGGAAACACCCATACCGGTTAAAGAAAAACCGGTAGAAGTGAAACCAGAGGAAAAACCGCATAAACCAGCTCCCGAAAAACCCAAAGCTGTTCCTAAACCCAAACCGGAAGTTATTCCTCCCAAAACAGCAGCTCCTGCCAAACCGGAACCTTGGAAAAAGCAAGAACCGAGTGCTCCTTCTATAAAACCTATACCTACTCCTCCATCTGTGGAAATTAAAAAAGAAGAGAAAAAATTCGGTAAGGCAAAAATCAGTCACGAAGAACTGGGTGAAAAAAGCAAACATAAAAAAGCTATTATCTCCAGCACCAAAAAAGCCAAACAAAAACTAATTGAGACCATAGAGATTGATGAAGCGGAAATTTCCCGAAATATAAAAAAGACCCTGCAAAAGAGCTCCAAACGGAAAAAATACCATCGGGAAGCTCAATATGTAGAAGATCGCAGTAATGAAATCGTAATTAGGGAATTTACCTCGGTTAGTGAGCTTGCTAAAATTATGAATGTTTCCCCTTCAGATATTATCTCCAAATTCTTTATGATGGGTCAATTGGTAACAATGAACCAACGCTTGGACAGGGATTCTCTGGAAATGATCTGTGATGAATTCAAGGTTGATTACCGTTTTGAAGATGAATACGGAATGGATATTATAGACAAGGAACGCGAACAATATAATAATGTAAAAGAAGAACCTCGTCCTCCCGTAGTTACTATTATGGGTCATGTAGATCATGGCAAGACCTCTATTTTGGATTATATCCGGAACACAAATGTGGTTGCAGGTGAATCAGGAAACATAACGCAACACATTGGAGCTTATCAGATTGAAATAAACAAGCATAAGATTACTTTTTTAGATACTCCTGGGCATGAAGCATTTACAGCTATGCGGGCAAGAGGAGCTAATGTTACAGATATTGCCGTTATTGTAATTTCTGCTACGGAAGGCGTTAAAGCTCAAACAAGAGAAGCAATTGATCACGCTAAAGCAGCTGGGGTTTCTATTATTCTTGCCATCAACAAAGTTGACCTTCCCGAAGCTAATGTAGATAAAGTTATAGCCCAATTAATGGAAATAGGAGTTTACCCGGAACAATACGGAGGAGATATCCCTTGGTGTAGAACATCTGTTGTAACTGGAGAAGGTATTTTAAATCTGATTGAACTGATTCTTTTAACAGCAGAAATACTGGAACTGAAAGCCAAACGCGATGTTCCTGCTTCCGGAGTAGTTATTGAAGCGGGAATGGATGCCCGAATGGGTCCTTTTGCCACTATTTTGATGCAAGAAGGAACTCTGCATAAAGGTGATATTGTTGTTTGCGGAGCTGTGCATGGCAGAATCCGCAAAATGGAAAATGAGCGCGGAGCTGAATTAAAAGTTTTGTATCCTTCTGATGTTGCAAGAGTTTATGGTCTTTCCGATACTCCTAAAGCAGGAGACATACTCAATCAGGTAGATAGCGAAAAAACAGCCCGAAACATTAGTACTGAGCGTCAACAAATACGATTGGAACGGGAAAAATACCAGAACAAGAGTTCTCTCCAGAATATTTTTGCCCGCATTAAAGAAGAACAAATAAATACGCTGAATATTATTCTTAAAACCGATACAGATGGCTCTGCGGAAGCATTGGCAGATAGTTTTCAAAAGCTTTCCAACGAGGAAGTTAGCGTTAATATTATTCATAAAAGCGTAGGTGGAATCAGTGAAGCAGATGTTTCTTTAGCTGCTGCTTCGGATGCCATCATAATTGGATTCCATGTGCGTCCTTCACATCAAGCGCGTAAACTGGCTGAAGAGGAAGGAGTCCAAATTAAACTTTATCAGGTTATTTATGATGTTATTGATGACCTTCAGAATGCATTGGAAGGAATGCTAAAACCGAAATATGAAGAACAGGTTATTGGTAGCGCAATAGTGAAACAGGTGTTCAAAATTAAAAGAGTGGGAACCATAGCCGGATGCCAAGTAGATAAAGGTGTGATTCAGGCAAATTGTAAAGTCCGTCTTTATCGGAATGATGTTTTGGTAACGGAAGATACAATCAGCTCCTTAAAACATTATGCTGATGATGTTAAAGAAGTCCGCGCCGGTTCAGAATGTGGATTAACCTTAGCCAATTTTTCCGATATTAAAGAAGACGATGTATTGGAAGCATATATCGTTAATGAGGTTAATAAAAAACTGTAATGAAAAACTATCGTATTCCCCGCTTACAGGCAGAATTGAAGAAACTCTTCAATATTGCTCTTTCTCAAAAATTGAACGACCCCAAACTAGCTTGGGTGCAGATAACCGATGTAGTTATCTCCAAGGATTTACACTATGCCAAGCTATATTTTTCGCATTATAATAACCCCGCCAGTCATGACCAAATCAGAGAACTCTTGATTAAGTCATCCGGCTTTTTAAAAAAACAAATAGCAGGAGCACAAATTATGAGAACAATCCCCGAATTATCTTTCTACTACGATGACACAGAAGATCGTGCCGCGAAAGTAGATACGCTGCTGGCATCGCTCAGAGATGATTTTGACGATGAAGACGAGGAAGACCAGGATATTGATATTGACGATATTCTGGATGATGATGATTATTTTGATTTTGATGAGGAGGACGACGAAGAGGATTACGACGATTACGAAGACGAAGAAGAGGATGAGGAAGAGGAATAATTTCGCTATTTCTCACAAACTTACAATAATATGAAGAGGAAAAATCGCCCTTAGTGGCGATTTTTTCTTTGGTGAAAGCATGCAAAATATTAGAGAAGAATTAGTGGAGCTTATTTCCAAAGCCGAAAATATATTACTTACAACTCATATCAGTCCTGATGGAGATGGTTATTGTTCAGCTCTGGCTTTACAAAGGATTATTTCCTTTTTAGGCAAAAGTTCTTTACTGGTAACCGATGATGATGACCTGAGCCGTTATAACTATCTGCAGGATGGAAAAAGCCAGGAAAAGCGTTTTTCCGAGTTAAAGGAAGAAGAGCAGAACTTTTCTTTGGCAATTGTTTTGGATTGTAATTCTTATGATAGGTTAGGTGAAAGATGCGTTCTGGTAGAGAAAGCGGAAAAGATAATAGTTCTGGATCATCATGAAGCGGAAAATGGTTTAATAAAAGCAGATCTAAGTTATATTGAACCCTCTTTTGCCTGTGTAGGAGAAATTATCTTTTCCCTGCTGGAAACGGCAATTAACAAAATGCCTGTTTCCGATCGCTTATTTGTGTGTAATTGCCTTTATACTACAATTTTGAACGATACCAACAACTTTGTTAATACCAATACCGATACGGATGTTTTTATCTTTGCCTCAAAATTGGTGAACTTGGGAGTTAAACCCAATGAACAATATCGGTATTTCTTTCTGCAGCATTCGGCAGAAGAACTGCGTTATATAGGTGAAACCCTTTCTACAATTGAATTACATTACCAGCGTAAGATATTATTTATGTATTCAACCTTGGCAATGAGCAAAAAAAATAATATTGATCCTGAAAGCATAATGAATGCAACGCGTTGGGTGCAAGGCATAAAAGGAATTGAGGTAATAACTTACTTAAGGGAAGAAAAAGAAAGGGTATACAAAATCAGTTTGCGTTCTGAGACAATAGATGTGAATAGAATTGCTGTGCGTTATGGTGGAGGAGGTCACAAACAGGCAGCCGGATGTTATTTTTATGGAACTCTGGCAGAAGCCAAAGATAAATTGTTAAAGGATGTTATTAATGCCCTTGAATGCCATAACTGATAAAGCATTTCTGGCTATAGATAAGCCGTCTGGAATAACTTCCTTTGCAGTTATCAGGCGTTTGCGTAAAATTACCGGAAGCAAAAAAATCGGGCATACAGGAACACTTGATCCTTTTGCTACGGGTTTGCTAATCTGTTGTTTGGGCTCTTATACCCGTTTAGCGGGTTTATTGGAGGAAAAAGATAAGACCTATCTTGCCAGGATGAAATTGGGCATAAAAACTGCAACCGGCGATCCGGAAGGCGATATTATACAGACAGCTCCCATTCCTGAATTTGTTAGTAAACTTGATGCTTTGGCAAAAAAAGCAAGACAATTGACCGAACTTCCTGTGCCGGCTTTTTCAGCTGTAAAAGTTAACGGGAAAAGAGCTTATGAACTTGCCCGCAAAGGTGAAAAGTTCAATATGCCTAAGCGTCCTGTTCAAATTAAAGAATTTGAATTTTTACCTTGGGAACCGAATAAATCTGATGAACTAAGCTATCGTTGCAAAGTTAGCAAAGGAACTTATATCCGGGCTTTAAGTGAATGGCTGGCAGAACAATTGAACACAATTGCCTGCACAACTTTTCTACGGAGAGAAAGCATTGGCAATATAACTTTGCAGGATGCGGTTTCTTTAGATGATTTAACTAAGGATAACTGGTTTCGCTATCAGCTTAGCTATAAAAAGGTTTTTCCTGATTATACCTGCCTGAAGCTGAATGCAGATGACTTTGCCAAAGTGATGAATGGTATGGATATAGCTCATTCTAACGAAAATAACGAAAAATACATTTTGCTTAAAGAAGAAAATATCTGTGCTATTGGGCAAAGAATGAATAACTATATTCACCCGCTTAGGGTGCTAAAATGAATAAGAGGAAGAACGAAGTCCTCGTTGTTTATTGTTTTCCGAATTATAAGGTTTTGGATAATAACTACAATAGCGAAATAATGAATTTTGTGTGGTGGACGAGGACAAGGTATGAAAATGAGTAAAAAATCGGTCTTAACTATTGGCACTTTTGACGGCTTGCATTTGGGTCATCAGAAAGTGCTCAAAAAAGTTGTAGAAATAGCAATGGCAGAAGGTCTGCAGAGTGTGGTTATCAGTTATAAAGATCATCCTGCTTTTATATTAAAAACGCATCCTATGCCCAAAATGCTTTGTCCTGCAGAAATCAAACTACAGGAAATGAAAAAAATGGGTATAGAGAGAATTGAACTATTGGATTTTACTTTAGAGCTGGCAAAAACCCCTCCCTTAAAATTTTTGAAGGACTATATAATTCCCCAGTTTCAGCCAGAAGTTATAGTTATGGGTTACGATTCTCATTTTGGACACTTGCGTCAAGGTAACTATGATTTTCTTTGTAGGCATTCTGAAGAACTGGGTTACCGTGTGGAATATGTAGAGCCCTTGCTTTTTGAAGGTAAGCCAATCAGCAGCAGCAGTATCAGAAATTTACTCCTCAACGGTAAAATTGAAGCAGCCAATTATTTATTGGGAAGACCCTATCGTTTGATAGGCAAAGTAGGACACAGCAATTCCAAAGGGAGAAAACTTGGTTTTCCTACAGCAAATTTGAATTTGCTTTGTCCGCATCAACTTATTCCTAAAAGCGGAATTTACCTTTCTAAAGTGATTTGGCAGGAAAATGTATTTTTCGGGTTGACAAATATCGGTTGCAGTCCAACAGTGAAAAATACGGGAGTTATTGAAATTGAAACCCATATTCTTGATTTTCAGGATAACCTCTATGGTCAAATTATGGAGCTGGATCTACTCCGTTATCTTAGAGAGGAAAAGATGTTTAAGAATGTAGATGAGCTTAAAACAGCCATCCAAAATGACATTGCCTTAGCAAGAGTAATGCTGAAGGAATTTTCGGGGTGAACTATCTTACTTTTGGACTGCTCAATTCCAATTCGGCAGATATGAAAAATGAGGAAAGTTAATAAACCTACCGTTTATTTGGCAAAGAGGAATTTGTTATTTCCTTTAGCAGTTTTGTTTTTCCTGCTGCTACCGGTGTTTTTCTCTGCAGTTTCGCCTTTGCAAGTTGTTCCGGGAAGTGGCATTGAAGATATAGAAGATAGCAAGTTATATCATTTTCGTTATCATAATTTGGTTGACGATTATCATCTTTCAGGACCCAAAATCTGGGCAGTGCGTTTTAATTTCAAAGATGCTTATCCATTAGCCGATTCTGCCTCTTTTACGCTGAATAGTTTTAAAATTTATTCTCCCTATCCCAATCTGGAAATGCGGGTATCTTTATGGAATGAACAGTATGGGGGAAACAACGAATTAAACTATTTTCCGGGGGTTATTATTCCGGGTGGTAACTGGCAAAATATTACTCTTTCTACAAGTCCCACTACTATTACCTTTCCTGAAATTCAAAATCCCTTGCGGATTATTTGGCTGGTGATGGATTTTACTACACCTTTAGCCGATAAATATATGAGCGCTTCGGAAGGAAGCGGAAAGAACAGTTTTTATTACAATAACACAGTTCAGGGCAATGAATTCTGGCAAAGTTTGTTTACTGCCGGTTTTAAATGTGAATTACGAGTAAGCGCAATTGGAGATTTTAATTTATTACATACCGATTTGGAACTGCTTAATTTTTCTCTTCCGGAGAATATTTTGCCTGGTTCCACCGTTCATCCTTCCGTTACGGTTTACAATCACAGTCAATATCCTGTAAGTGACACTTTGGAAGTTAATTTTTCCGATCCTTTGCTGGAATTAAATCAGACCCTCCAAATTCCTTTATTAAACATAAATCCCCGGGATTCTCTTTTTACGGTAAGTTCCGAAGGTATT
>Ga0208196_1004123_pt1 | contig 11511 bp, 12 predicted proteins | sample AD_JPNNA7_MetaG_FD_184443 | JGI IMG/M metagenome (GOLD analysis project Ga0208196, IMG submission 184443) | Active sludge microbial communities of municipal wastewater-treating anaerobic digesters from Japan - AD_JPNNA7_MetaG (SPAdes) (version 2) | ecosystem: Engineered > Bioreactor > Anaerobic...
TTCGTTTTGACCACTCGGCCTCAATACCGCCAGATCGTCTCCGAGCACGGTCCAGCCTTTCGGCAACCGCCTGCAGCAGGTTGTTTTTCCCGCACCGCTTCGACCGATGAGAACAATCCCGCTGCCAAACCGTTCCAGAAGGGCTCCGTGAACCGGAATCGTCCCTGTGTCAATGCACCCGCCTAAAATCGGCATCAGCAGGATATGCATGGACATGGCCTTCGCCATGTCAGCGACAGGAATTCTTTCAGAAATGCTGTACCGAGTTGCTAGCGATCGGATAGACCCTTGGGCCTGCAGGAAAGGTGAAAGACGGCAAATGGCGCTCACGAGGGATATGTCTGCAGGATCAACTCCCTCGATGCAAAGGCGTCGATTCGGCCTCGCATCCTTCAGCCCCGGTCCCAGGGCGCGACAAAAATCAGTGGCCAGCCTTGCCACGCCACCATTCGCCCTTTTGTTAACGGCGATCTCCCATGTGTCTTTATCACCGAAGGAGAAAACATACGGGATCATCTCGGCATCAGCACTCTGTATATTGTGCATCATAGCCCATGCCACACCCTTCGAGTCCGCGTGCCGTGTTCCCTGTCCAACAGGCGCCGCACGCTGTCGTACCGGCTTTGCATGTCGCGAACGGGTATTGATATGCTCCCTGGACATTTATTCCGGAGGCACAAGATGAAACCCACGTCTCACTGTTGGCACCGGTGCCGGTGCCGCAGCAGGCAGCCCCTGATCCTGTTGCTCTACACACGCTCATGGCCGGAGAACTCCCCGTGGGATTGCAGCAGTAGGTGGCGTCCGTTCCGGAGCTGCATTGGGCCCCTGTACATGACATGTCGTCATTGAGATTCTCCAGTCTCGGCTTTTCATAACACAAGCGCTTCATTTCGCGAATCATGCCCTTTGTGACCCCGTTGATCCGACCTGCTTGCCCCGGGTCGTCTGCGTGCGGAGACGCGACTCGGGGAACAGCCCTTCTTCTCGCGCTTTCTGGCAATACCAGTTGGCCGCCCAGAGACTATTGCTCCTGTAGTAGTTCTGCGCGATGCAGCTCCCGAGGCAAGCGCCCTTCATGAGGCACTCCGCACAGACGCCCTCGAGGCGCCGCGGCAGGCCCTCGCGGATCTTATTGAGCACGGGGTTGTCCCTCCAAACATCGGCCAGGGCATCCTTCGCGGCATGGCCGAAGACAAGCTCGGGAACCGTCTCGCCGATCCCGCACAAGGCGTAGGAGCCGTCTCCCAGGACGCCCAGGATCCCGAAAATTCCGCAGACGCCGCAGCCGGACCCCTCCCTGCCGTAAATCTTTCCCAAGGGACGGAACGCCGCCGGGTGGGAGTAGAAAAGGCGGAGCTTCGTGCCCGCGGAGAGTTCGTTTTCAACCCAGTTTCCGAGCCTGACGATCTCCCGGATCGGCAGGGTCTCTCCTGCCTCGTGCATCTTCACACCGCGGGCCGTGGGCTGGACGATGTTGAACTTGACCGAGCCAGCGCCGAGGGATTCGGCGAGGCGCACGAGCGATTCGATCTGGTCGACGTTTCGCCGCATGAGCGTCATGATGACCTGGGGCCGGATGCCCGCCGCAACGAGGTTGCGGATTCCCTGCAGGGCGGCCGCGAAGCAGCCCTTGACGCCCCGGACCCACTCGTGGGTCTCCGCGTCGGCCCCGTCGAGGCTCACGGAAACGTGGTTGAGGCCCGAACGGACCAGGTCTTGCGCCAGTTCCGCCGTGCAGAGGACGCCGTTGGTCTCCACGTTGAAACGGAGCTTCTCTTCCCGGAGGATCGCGAGGATCTCCCCGATTCGCGGGTGCATGAGCGGCTCGCCCCCGGTGAGCTTCACGGAGGAAAGTCCCAGAGGCTTTGCCTGCGCAATGATCCGCCGGAAAAGCTCCGGGTCCAGGGCCGGGTACTGCCGCTTTTCGGACTGATGGGGCGGCTCGATCCAGCAGTGCCGGCACCGGAGGTTGCAGCCCTCGGTCAGATAAAAGTAGAGCGTGTTGAGAGGCGGGACCGGACGGGCGGCCGTTTCGACCCCGCCGCGGCCGTCAGAAACAGTCGCTGTCTGATTCGAACTCACGATCACGATCCTCCCCGGCCGGCGTCGGCCGCAGTCCATTCACGGGTGTTCACCCGTACCAGATAATCGTTTTTCCCCTTGCAGGAGCCGCCGCAGCAGGATTTCGACCCCGGCGGGGACGGAAATTCCGGCGATTTCTCCATGCTGTACGGATTGAACCCCACGAGTCCCATCGGGTTTCCCGTCCAGGCGTAGGCGTTTTCGACCTTCCCCGCCGTGAGCGTCCGGAACAGGCGATTTTGATCGCCGGGACTCCGCGCCACGAGAAAAACCCGGTCGAAAAAGAGCGGGCCTGCGTGCTCCATCTTGCCTGTGTCATCGAACACGACGGCATCTCCCGACGAGGTGTGCTTCTCCAGGAACGCAACACGAGCGGCGTTGTATTCCCGGAATTGCAGCACACGCTCCTTCGACTCCTCGATCCCGTTCACGAAAGCGACACCGCAGAAGAAGGCCAGCACGAGGCACATCCCGCGGGCTGCAAAAAGGGTCTTTCGTTCCAGGGCGATCAGGAAGATGACGAAGGGTACAATGGGCAGCCATACGGAAATGACGATCCATGACCCCGGGCGCAGGATCGCCGCGCCGAGGGCAAGACAGAAGACGACCGCAGCGGTGAGGATGGCCTCGAGGGTCCCTTCCCCCTTTTTCAACCGCGCGAGACGCTCCGGGATGCCGTAGAACAAGAAGAGCACGGCCGGGAAAAGGGCCATGAGATGGGACACGGTGATCCGGGCCGCCGTCATGAGCACGGCGCCGAACAGCAGGATGACGGACAGGACCGACAGAACCGCTTTTCGGACCGGTCCGCTCCCTTCCCGCCGGGACAGGATGAACAAGGCGCACGATAAGGCAAGGCCCCCGCCAAGTGCGGCAAGGCGGATCGGGGAAAAAGCGTAGAACGGCAGAAGGAGTTGGAGGTAGGGGCCGGGAAAACGGCCGTGAAAAACAACATCATGGAGGATCAGCACGATCAGACAAAACGCTCCGCCCGCAAAGACCGTCCACAGATCGCCCAGGCGTCTATGCGCAAACAGGACGATTGCGGTGCAGAGATAATAGGAAAAGACGACGACCAGGCACTCGATCCTGACGATCGCCGAAGTCCCCACCAGCACCGAAGCGAAGAACAGTTTCGCCCAGGAAGAGTTGCCCCCGAAATGGCCCTCCAGAAGCCAGAGCGCGGAGACGATCAGCAACAGGGAAAGGGCCATCCCCGAGAACTGAAAGCCCTGCATCAAGACGGGGGAACCGAGAAGAAAGGCCGCAAGCAGGAGCCAATAGAGGAAATCCCTCTGCATCACCCGGTCCAGGATCAGGCCCAGGACGAGCGCCGAGAGAAAAACGAAGAGGATCGGCGCGAAGTCGACGGCCCGCTCGCCGAAAACCGGGTAAAGGAGGCTCGCCGTCCAGGGAAAGAGCGGGGGCGGAATCGCGTAGAGCCTGCCGCCGCGGGATTCGAAAAATCCCCGAGGTCCTGCAAGATCCTCCGCCTCGAAACCGAGGGCAAGAGCCGGCGCGCGGATCTCGAAAGACCCGTTTAGGGCGAAGTTCTTCATCTGCACGTACTGAACCCCTTCCTCGTTGGAAGAGAGCCCCGGGGGAACCAGCGCGAACAACACGCCGGCGAGCGCCGCGAGGACGGCAACGAGAAAGAGAATTTCAGCGGGGTTTCTTTTCATTTCTTCCGTTTCGGTGTCAGCAGAGCAGGGCCCGATCCGGGAGCCTGCCTCCCTCGGCGAGAAACTTCCGCAGGCAGGAATCAGGGCTCGGGTGGTTGACCTCGCCAACCAGCGTGTAGGAGAGCCCCGGACAGCTGCCCGTGCAATAGTTCATGTAGGGACAGCCCTCGCAGAAGGAAAAACGGGAAAGCGGGATCTCCTGCCTGCGTCTCAGGGCATTGAGCGACTCGTGGTCTCTCCAGATCGAACCGAGGTCGTCCCGGTTGATACGGCCGAGCTCAATGTGGCTGAGCATCGTGCAGGGCGTGATGACGCCGTCGGCCCGCACGGAAAGACCCGACCGGTAGCAGCCGCAGCCGGTGAGAAATCCCCGCTTCGGCGATGTCGGCTGCTTTCCCCCGCTGCGGGCCTCCTCCATGTCCCACCACCCCCTGGCTTCCGCCAGCGGCCCCGCCATGGCATTGATCCGTCCATTGTATTTCTTCGTCAGCCGCAACAGGGTCTCCATGGCGAGCACCCGCTCCTCCGTGGTGAGCTGGACCATTTCGGCGTTTTTACGGCAAAGCCCCATGGCGCCGGCGGAATTGGTCCCGAAGGAGGGAAGGCCGATGTCCTCGAGAAGAAGCTTCGCGATGGCCTCGAGGTCGTGGACGTTCTTTCGGTGAATCGTCACGCGCACGCCGGCGCGGACGCCGTTTCGCCGCAGGGTGAGGAGCCCCTCCACGGCCCTGACAAAGCTCCCCCTGCCCCGCATGGCGTCGTGGCTTTCGGGCATGGAGCCGTCGATGGAGACCTGGACGTAGTTGCAGCGCTTCGTGGAGGCGAGGAAGGCCGCCATCTCGTCGGTGATCAGCGTCCCGTTCGAGAGGATCGCGAAGCGCATGCGGTTCTTCACGATGCCGCCGATGATCTCCTTGAGGTCCTCGCGGATGAAGGGCTCGCCGCCAGCCATCGTCACCTCCGTGACGGCCAAGCGGTTGAGTTCCTCGAAAAAGCACAGCCACTCCGATGCCGGAAGGTCCCTGCCGGCGTCACCGGCGCTCTCGTAGTGGTAGCAGTAGCGGCACCGCAGGTTGCAGCGGTTCGTGATGTCGATGTCGACCTTCTTCGGCGTGCGCATCAGGCGCATAAGGGCACCCTGAAACACTGGAGCTATGGAATGATGGAATAATGGGTTTTCAAGTTTGAACCTCGTAGCCCACGAGCCCTTGTTGCTCCAGGGCCGCGATGAACTGCCGGGCGTGCTCGGCGGCGTCCTCGGGGACGCCGTCGGCCTCCTCTCGGAGCCTGCTGACGATGGCATCGGTATCGTGCTTCCCGTCGAGCAGCTTCCAGATGAAGACCCCCGTGGGGTTGAGGCCGAAGGCGTTGCCCGTGTCGGGGTCGAAGAGGATCGCCCAGTCGTCGAATTCCTCGCGCAGGACGATCAACGGGTTGGCGATGGGGTTTTTGACATCCACGGCATATTCCTTTCAAATGAATGCATCAAGGGATGGCAGGCGAGACGCCTGCCCCACGCTGCTTTATCACCGGAGGTCGGGCCCTGCATTATCACCGGAGGTCGGGCGTCCCGCCCGACTGGCAGGCTCCTGCCTCACGCACCAAGCCTGTAGCCGACAGCCATCAGGCGCTGTGGAATTTTTGCAAGAAGCATACCGGGCAAATCATAGGCATTGCTCATGATTTGCAGCGGAGCAACGAAGGAAAGATTCTCGGGAAGGCGATCCTCAAACAGGCAGGAGAAAATGACGCTAAAGGGCAAGCGTTTTCAGGGACGTGTGGCGGGACAGGAGGTCGTAATGCCGGTCCGAATGCATGAACGCTACTCCGTGACGGATGGCAATGGAGGCAATCATGGTGTCCAGCGCCGGGATGTTGAGGCCCCGCCGGCGGCAAAGAAAGGCCGTTTCCCAGGAAATCTGCCAGGCCTTTGCATCCAGCGACAGGGCGGGAAGCGCCGAAAAATCCTTCAGCAGCATGTTATATTCTTTTTGCGACCTTGCGCCTCTCAAGAGCTCGAAGATGACGGTTTCCGTCATGCAGACCCGGTCGTCGGCGATCAGGCCTCCCAGGCGGTCCTTTAATGTGTCGTTACCCCCTCGAAAAAAATTCACCCAGACGGTCGTATCCACCAGGTATCGTTCAGCGCTCATGCTCTCTGTACCTTTCCACTTCCTCGGGGGTCAATTCCGTCAGGGCCTTGCCGTAAAGACCGGCCAGGTGATCCCTCCTCTTTTTTCGGATCAGCTCCCGCAGGGAATGGTTGACCAGGTCCTTCTTCGTCCGGATCCCCGTCAGCGCCCGCGCCTCTTTCAGCAACGCTTCGTTGATGTCCAAAGTGGTTCTCATGATGCGCCTCCTTGAGGCATATGATTCATCAATACTTTATGCCTGTCAATCGGAAAGATGTTTGACCCTTTACAAACGGCCTATTCTGTGGTCTACTTCGAGGCGAAAAACGCCGCGCCAAAATCAAAACCCCATGGATATTCAAAAGGAAATCGAGAGCATCAGCTCCCAGATCATCGCGAAGTACAAACCCGAAAAGGTTATCCTCTTCGGGAGCGCCGCACGGGGAGAGGCGGGCCCGGACAGCGACCTCGACTTTCTCATCATCAAGAAAGACACGCCGTACTATGGAGCGGACAGGATCCGCGAGTTGAGCCGCATGATCGACAGGAATGTCCCTGTGGATTTTCTTGTTTACCGGCCCGAAGAGTGGGAGCAGCGCTTGCAAATGGGGGATCCCTTCCTTAAGCTCATCCTCCGGGAAGGAAAGATCCTCTATGGCTGACAGCGAAACCGTCCGCGAATGGTTGTCGAAAGCGGACGAGGATTTCGAGTTCGCCTCCGTTATCCTCGCGGAAGGTAAGCCGTTCCACCCTCAAATTTGCTTTCATTTCCAACAAGCGGCAGAAAAATATCTCAAAGCGTGCACTGTTCTCTACGATTTGGAATTTCGCAAGACACACGATCTGACCGTGATCTTGAAAAGTCTTCTTGGCCGCGAACCGGGGTTCGAGATGCTCAGGGATGACGTGGAGTTTTTGAACGTCTTTTACATTGATACCCGGTATCCCGTTCACTGGCCCATCACTTATTCCCGCGACGAGGCGCAAAAGGCACTCGAAGCTGCATCGAGAATCCGGGACTTCGCTCGAAAAGCGGTCTCTCGCAAGGAGCCTTTGCCGAGATAACTGCAAAACGAGGCGGTTTCTCCGATATTGCTCTGTGATCGCAATCGACTGTTTTCCATCCGGTTATCCATGGAGAAATTCGACGTCATCGTGGTCGGGGCGGGACTGGCGGGGCTGGCGGCGGCATGGACGCTGGCCGGCGAGGGCGTCGAGGCCGTCGTCCTCGAGCGCGGCGACTACCCCGGCTCCAAGAACCTCTCCGGCGGACGCCTCTACCTGAACCCCGTCCGCGATCTCTTCCCGGGCCTCTGGGACGGGGCCCCCCTCGAGCGGGCCATCGTCCGCGAGGGGGCCACTCTCATGGCCCGCAACCGCTCCTTCACCTTCCACTACACCGGCAGCGAGCTGCGCGCCGAAAAGCCCCAGAGCTGCAGTGTGCTTCGCTCGAAATTCGACCGCTGGTTTGCCGGGCGCGTTGAGGAGCGCGGCGGCATGATCCTCCCCAAGACCCTCGTGACGGACCCGGTCCTCGAAAACGGCAAAGTCCGCGGCGTCATCGCCGGGGGCGACGAGCTGCGGGCCGACGCGGTCATCGCCTGCGACGGGGTGCTCTCCCTCATCCCGGAGAAGGCCGGCCTGCGGGCGCCGGCGCGCCCTCACGATTATGCCGTGGGCGTCAAGGAACTGATCCGGCTCGACGGCCAGGTGATCAACGACCGCTTCAGCGTCGGCGACGGCGAGGGGGCGGCCCATCTCTTCGCGGGGGACATCACCAAGGGCCTCTTCGGCGGGGGGTTCCTCTACACGAACCGCGACAGCGTGAGCCTGGGCCTCGTCGTCTCCATTGAAGACATCGCGAAGGAAGAGGCGGCGGGCGACATCCCCGCGCTCTTCGAGTCTTTCAAGGCCCGGGCCGAGATCGAGCCCCTCATCCGGGGGGGCCAGACGGTGGAGTACGGCGCCCACGTCATCCCCGAGGGCGGCTACCGGGCGCTTTCCCGCCTTTTCGGCGACGGGATCCTCGTGGCGGGGGACTCGGCGGGCTTTGCCCTGAACCTCGGGTTCACCGTGCGCGGGATGGAATACGCCCTGGCCTCGGGATATTTCGCGGCCAGGGCCGTCATCGAGGCGAAGAAGGCGGGGCGGTACGACGCCGCAACGCTTGCCGTCTACCAGAAACTGCTGGAGGACAGCTTCGTCCTCAAGGACTTCCAGACCTTCAGGGACACGCCCCGGGTGCTGTCGAACCCGCATCTGTTCGGCCATTACCCGGAGCTCATCGGAAACCTCATGCGCGATCTCTACACGGTGCCCGCCGGGCCCAAGTCGCCCGTCTTCACCACGCTGCGCAAGCACCTGACGCTCAGCGAGCTCTGGACGATGCTGATGGACGCAAGGGAGGTTGCAAAGATATGAGCGACCTCAAGGCGAAGCTGGGCCTCAACGTCTTCAAGCCGCTCCCGGCTCCCCACATCCGGATTCGGCCGGGCATGGAGCGCGACCCGCGGCTGAGGGCGGCCGCGCGGGCCTGCCCGGCGGGCCTCTACGCGGAAGGCGCCGACGGGGTGTTCACGCTGACCATCGACGGCTGCCTCGAGTGCGGCACCTGCCGCATCGCCTGCGGCACCGGGGTGCTCGAGTGGGGCTACCCCGAGGGAGGGACCGGTATTCAGTATCGGTTTGGATAACGATCGGGATCTGCCGGGCAACATGCATCCCCTGCGACGTGAAGAAGTCAGGGAGCACTTCACCGAATGATGCGGGACGGCACCTTGGAAGCATTCTGACTGCAGCAGCGTCAGCGAGGCATTCCGATAACATCAGCAAAGGAGGGAGAGGACGATGAATTTCAAGCTCACCGAGGAACAGGACCTGATCCGCAAGAACATCCGGGAATTCTGCGTGAAGAACGTGGAGCCCATCGCCGCCGAGATCGACGAGAAGGAAGCCCACCCCGCCGATCTCTTCAAGAAGCTCGCCGAGGGCGGCTGGATGGGCATCCCCATTCCCGCGCAGTACGGCGGCTCCGGCGCCGACTACCTGACCCACGCCATCGTCGTGGAGGAGCTTTCGCGCTCGTGCTCCTCGACGGGGTTCACCGTGTCGATCCACGTCGGGATCGCCTGCATGCTGATCAACCTCCTGGGCAGCGAGGAGCAGAAGAAGAAGTACCTCGTGCCGCTCGCGACGGGTCAGCACCTCGGGGCCTTCGTCCTCACCGAGCCGGGGGCGGGAACGGACGTCATGGCCGCCACGACGACGGCCGCGAAGGACGGCGACGCCTACGTGCTCAACGGCACGAAGACCTTCATCTCCAACGGGCCGCTGGCCGACACCTACCTCGTCTTCTGCTGGACCGACAAGGCCGCGGGCCGCAAGGGCATGAGCTCCTTCATCATCCCCAAGGGGACGCCGGGACTCAAGCCGGGCGAGCACTTCCACAAGATGGGGCTTCGCTCCTCGCAGACCTCGGAGGTCGTCTTCAAGGACTGCCGCGTGCCCGCAGCAAACCTGCTGGGCGCCGAGGGCGCGGGCATGGCGAACGCCGGGGTGGCCTTCGATCACGGCCGCGTGGGCATCGCCGCCCAGGGCGTGGGCATCCTCCAGGCCGCCCTCGACGAGTCCATCCGGTACGCCAAGCAGCGCGTCCAGATGGGGAGCCCCATCGCGCGCCACCAGGCCATCGCCTGGATGATCGCCGACATGGCGACGGACCTGCAGGCCGCCCGCTTCCTCACCTACTATGCCGCCTGGCTGAAGGACAACAAGCAGCCCTTCACCAAGGAGGCCTCGATGGCGAAGCTCTTCGCCGCCGAGAAGGCCATGCACCACACCACCAAGGCCGTCCAGATCCACGGCGGCTACGGCTACATCAAGGGCGCCAAGGTGGAGCGCCTGATGCGCGACGCCAAGATCCTCGAGATCTACGAGGGCACCTCGGAGGCCCAGCGGATGGTGATCTCGGGGACGGTTTTGCGGTAACCTTCTCCCAAAGGCGTAGAGGTGGATTTCGTTTACGATGGTTTGAACACATATCGCAGACCAGGTAGCAGGGATCAGGTTACAGGTGGCAGGGGTAATGGATGACTGAAAGGATTCTCCAGTCTTTTACCTGTCACCTGGTATCTGTCACCTGTCACCTGAAATCCGGAGGATTTCAATGCCTGTAGTGGTGGCCTGCTTCAAATGGGTCGTCGACGAGGCCTACATCCGCCGGGGCCCCGGCGGCACCCTGGACTTCTCGTCGGTGGACTACAAGATCGGCGAGTACGACCGCAACGCCATCGAGGAGGCCGTCCGCCTGCGCGATGCCGGCGGCGGCGGGAGCGTCATCGGCCTGACCGTCGGCGCCCCCGAGTCCGCAAAGGGCGTCAAGGACGGGCTTTCCCGCGGGATGGACCAGGCGATCTTCGTTGCCGATGCGTCCTTCCGGGACCTGGAGCCCTCGCAGACGGCGGCGATCCTCGCGGAGGTGATCCGCACCCGGGTCCCACAGTACGATCTCATCACCTGCGGAGAGGGCTCCAGCGACCTCTACGCCCAGCAGGTGGGGCCGCGCCTGGCGGAACTTCTCGGCATCCCCTGCGTCTGCTTCGTCCAGAAGCTCTCCCTCGAAGGCGGCACGCTCAGGGCCGAGAGGCGCGTCGAGGACGGCATCGAGGTCGTCGAGGCGCCGCTCCCGGCGCTCGTCACGGTACTGCCCGACATCAACACGCCGCGGATCCCGGGGGTGAAGGACACGCTGACGGCCGGGAAGAAACCGGTGACGACCGTGAAAAAGGAAGAGCTGACGGGCGGCTTCGAAGGGGCGCTGAAGACCGAGGCGATGACGGCCTCGAGCCTGGAGCGCACGGGGGAGAAGCTCGCGGCCGATGCCGCCGGGATCGCCCGGTTCGTCGACGCGCTCCGCAAGAGCGGATTGATCCAGTGAGGAGAGGGATATGCCGGGTGTCTGGATCGTAGCGGAAACGGGGGAACAGGCATACGAGCTGCTGGGTGCCGCCCGGGCCCTGGCCCCCGACATGGGGGCGACGGTGACGGCCGTGGTCGCGAGAGGTTCCGCACCGCCTGAGGAATGCATCGCCCGCGGCGCCGACGAGGTCCTCGTGCTTGCGGGCCTCGCGCCGGAGGAGCCCTTCGGGGCGCACCTGCCGGTGATCGAGCAGGAAGCCCGGGGAGGGTCGCCGGAGATCATCCTGTTCACCGCGACGGCGCGGGGAAAGGAAACGGCCGCCCGCCTGGCCGCACGGCTCGGCTGCGGGCTCTGCAGCGGCTGCACGGCGCTTGCCTTCGACAGGGAGGCGCGGTCGCTTCGGATGGAGCGCCTCGCCTACGGCGGCGCCGCGATCCAGAAACTCGCCGCCCCTTCGACACCCGTCATCGTCACGGTGCCCCCGCGCAGCTTCGAGGCCGCCGCGGTTGCGGAAGGCAGGCAGGGCGGGGTCCGCGAGCTTCCGGCCCCTCCCCCGTCGGCCGTGAAGATCGTGGCGCGCAAGCCGAAGGAGAAAGTGGCGAAGGACATCACCGAGGCCCGGGTCATCGTCTGCGCCGGCCGCGGGTTCGACAGGAAAGAAGATCTCGCCCTGGCCCGTGCTTTGGCCGACGCG
>Ga0208196_1004127_pt1 | contig 11504 bp, 12 predicted proteins | sample AD_JPNNA7_MetaG_FD_184443 | JGI IMG/M metagenome (GOLD analysis project Ga0208196, IMG submission 184443) | Active sludge microbial communities of municipal wastewater-treating anaerobic digesters from Japan - AD_JPNNA7_MetaG (SPAdes) (version 2) | ecosystem: Engineered > Bioreactor > Anaerobic...
TGCAGGCGATATTGAGCATGAGCTTGACAGATATGTCTGTGGCGCTGCTATTGTTTTACAGGTTGAGTCCATAACCAGCAACGTGAAACCATACTGCGTTGTTGAAAAAAAAGATAGCAGCAATATTAAGAATTTTGCCATTGAAATGGAGGGGGAAGATAATCTTGTAAAAGCTGTGTTGGATGCCCATAACGATACTGTTGATTCCGTAGCCTGGAGTCCTGATGGGAGGTATATTGTTTCTGGGAGTGATGATAAAACCATCAGGGTATGGGATGCAACAACCTATCGTCTCAAAGCAACGCTAACGGGGCATAACGGTTGGGTTCTTTCCGTAGTCTGGAGTCCTGACGGGAGGTCTATTGTTTCTGGGAGTGCTGATAACACCATCATGGTATGGGATGCGCAAACCTGTAGTCTCAAAGCAACGCTCACGGGGCATAACGATTTGGTTCTTTCCGTAGTCTGGAGTCCTGACGGGAGGTCTATTGTTTCTGGGAGTAGTGATAAAACCATCAAGGTATGGGATGCGCAAACCTATCGTCTCAAAGCAACGCTCACGGGGCATAACGATTTGGTTCTTTCCGTAGTCTGGAGTCCTGACGGGAGGTATATTGTTTCTGGGAGTAGTGATAAAACCATCAGGGTATGGGATGCGCAAACCTGTAGTCTCAAAGCAACGCTCATGGGGCATAACGATTGGGTTCATTCCGTAGTCTGGAGTCCTGACGGGAGGTATATTGTTTCTGGGAGTAGGGATAAAACTATCAGGGTATGGGATGCGCAAACCTATAGTCTCAAAGCAACGCTCATGGGGTATAACGATTGGGTTTATTCCGTAGTCTGGAGTCCTGACGGGAGGTATATTGTTTCTGGGAGTAGGGATGGCACCATCATGGTATCTGATTTAAAAATTAATCAGGGAGCAGTGTTTACAGGGCATAACGATGCTGTTGAATTGTTTCATTCGTATAGAAAAAATGTGCCATCTTTTTTGTTTACAGGGCATAACGATGCTGTTGAATCCGTAGCCTGGAGTCCTGACGGGAGGTCTATTGTTTCTGGGAGTGCTGATGCCACCGTCAGGGTATGGGATGCAAAAAAGATACCAGTGACATTATAACATCATAATAAAAGTATTTTTATGTACCTGCACACCTTAATGGATATGCCATTGGGAATTGATACAGGGCTTTATCGTTATTCCATATTCACAACCAGGTATTCCAAAAATAGCGCAGGTAAAACAGTGCAAACGTATCCGGTGCAGTGCTGTTTTAGTAATATGAACAATACCCACAATAATAATTCTTGATAAAATAAATAAGCTTGCCATACTGGTTTTATGAAGCAAAAAAGTAAAACTATAGAATATGGTAAAGCATCGTCTCATCTATCAGGTTATCGTGATATACAGCACAGGGAGCATCGTATTGCTACGGGAAGAGAAAAGATAATACTATAATATAATAATCTCAAGTCAAAAAGCAGTTTTAAAAACAAGCTTGGAATGACAAATACTAATAAGATAATTTTTGGAGGATATATGAAGATTACCGAGGATATGAAGATAAAAGAAGTTATAGCCTCTCATGTGCAGGCAGCAAAGGTTTTTAAAAAATATAATCTTGGCTGCATTGGTTGCAGGGGAGCAGATGAGGATACTATAAAAATGGTGGCAACTAATTATGGACTTGATGTGCAGCAATTTGTTAAAGATTTAAATGAGGCAATAAAAGAGGCTAAGAATTAGTTCATGGGTACTGCGCACACCATACGGATTATAGGCGGCAGCTTTAAAGGTAAGATTATACCCTATGAAATAAGGCTTAAAGGGGCTGAAGCATCCAGTCAGCGATTAAAAAAGGCATTATTTTCTATTGCTGGTGAAGATTTAACCGGTAAAAATTTTTTAGATCTGTTTTCCGGGACAGGTCAGATTGGGCTTGAAGCATTAAGCAGGGGTGCACAGCTGGTTATATTTAATGATGCTGATAGGAAGCGCTACCAGTTTGTAAAAGATATTGTTGTGCAATGGCAATTACAGCAACGAGCACGTAACTATAACTTTGATGCCTTTCGTTATTTAAAGCTGTGCAGCGAAGAGGCTATAGTATTTGACATTATTTTTTGTGATCCTCCATTTGAAAAGATTGCTGAATTGCCCAGAATATATTATCTTTTATTAGAGGAACTATCAAACAGCAGTTGCGTGGCTGTGCATTCATATATTTTTTTGCAGCATTATCATGCCAATGTTATGCCTGATAGTATTGGAAGGCTTTATAAAAAGGATACCCGTAAATATGGTACTAATGCGCTGAGCATTTACAGGGTTATTGAATAAAGAGGGGCACAAGCAGCCGCGCCGGGAAACACACCCGGTGAGGAAAGTCCGAACACCGCAGGGCAGGATGCCGGGTAACACCCGGGCGCCGTGAGGCGATGGAAAGTGCAACAGAAAACATACCGCCCAATGGTAGAGATGCACTGAAGTGTATCTTTACCATCAGGGCAAGGGTGAAAAGGCGAGGTAAGAGCTCACCGCATTGGTAGCAATATCAATGGCAATGCAAACCCCATCCGGTGCAAGGCCAAATAGGCAACCGCTATCAAAGCTGCCCGCTTGAGGTTGCGGGTAGGCCGCAAAGATGTGTATGGTAACATACATACAAGATTAATGGCTGTATAAACAGAATTCGGCTTATGCGCCCCTCTTATTTTATTATAATTGAATAGAGATAAGCTGTGCCCTACCGTTAAATATATATCCAAAACTATTTATATGTAAAGGTAGCGTCCAGCCAAGTGTGTAAAAGATGCTTTTAAAACAATTTAAAGAAGTATTACTAGAAATCAATGAAAAAATTAAAAAGAAAAAATTAAAAATTCAAGACTGGAGGAATTATTACATCACTATAAGGATTCAGTTAGGTCTATTGTACATCAAGTATTGGAAAGATTTGTGCAGGAGCCATTCGAAGAATTCATGGGAGATAGAACCGGCAATAGAGTCATCAGGGATTCTGATAAAAAAGAAGTTATTGATTATAAGAATGGCTATCGGACAGTAAAACAGGCTATGATAGACACGGTAATACTGGAAAACATGAAAATTCCCAGGAATAGAGCTGGTGGGTTTCAACCTGAAATTCTTAAAGCGGGTAAAAGAAAAGCTGTGGAATTCGCACACCTTGCTTTGGAATTATTCGTAAATGGTGTGTCTACAAGAAAAGTGCGAAGAGCATTTGAAAAAGCCGGTATGAAAATATCGGGTTTATCCAAAGATTTGATGAAAGAATATTTAAGCTGGATACATATGCCCATTAAGGAGAAATATAAGTATTTACAGGCAGATGCTGTTTATAGTAAAGTGAGGAAAAACAGTAAAAAACGCATTGGAACGCTGATACTAATTGGAATTAGAGAGGACAGTTTCAAAGAAGTATTACATTTTACATTAGGCACAGAAAGCGAATCGAATTTTGATGAAGCATTACAGAGTTTAATAAGAAGACTTGATATTGATGCTGTTGAGCTGATTACTCTATATGGTGCAAAAGGCCCAATCAATTCGGACAGATCACACTTTGGAAAGAATAGAGTGCAGAGATGTATAATTCATAAGCAGAAAAATATTTTAGATAAATGTCCAAAAAATATTAAAGATGAATTAAAGGCAAAGCTTCAAAGACTATGGAATATGCCTACAAGACTTGAAGCAGAGAAATTTTTAGAAGTTATAAAAAATGAATATTGGAATATTGCCAGAAATTCAATTGAGTGCCTTTTGGTAGACAAGGAATATTTATTTCGATATTTTGACTTTGATGAAAATCATAGAAAGACAATTCGGAATACAAATTTAATTGAAAGAGTGATTCGAGAGACTATAAGACGAACAAAAGTTATGGATACGCTTGACAATGAGTATGGTGTTTATGGTATACTCATGGGAGTCATTAGAGAACAGAATGAAAGGTGGACTTATAAAAGTCACTGGGAAAAAAGTTAATTGGTGGCATACTGCTCTGACAGATTACACACTAAAAAGGACGTGACACACTATCTTAATATTTTCATCCTAATTATCACAACTGTGCTATACATTAGGAGGAACTATCGCATGCCACGTAAACTTAACATTGATATTGATTATCTTATCAATGTAATGCAGATGCATGATAGGTTGAATGAATACTATATTGACCTTGAAACAGGTAAAATAGTTTGTAATGAAGAATTACCCGATGATTATAATCTTGGTGAAGATGATTTGTTGTCTGAAGATGTATCTATTGATTATGAATCTGATCGTTATTTATGGATTCCCGTTTTTGAATCAAGCAAAGCATATAGGTTTATGGAAGATTTTATATATGAATTAGAGAATGAAGAGGCGCGTAAAAAATTAGTATATGCAATACAGGGTAAAAAACCCTTTAGGAGATTTAAAGATGCGCTACAGGCGTTTCCAGATATTGAAAAACAGTGGTATGGTTTTGAAGAAAAAAGGATGAAAGAGTATATCGTAGAGTGGTTACATGAATATGATATTGCAATTGAAAGCTCATAATTATTTTAATTGGTTGTGTATATATGAACATTTTTTTGTCCATTATACTGTACCATATAAATTGCGATATTTTGTTTACAGCTACATTAATCTATCAAGGGTAAATATATGATAAACAACGAACTTAAAGAAAGAATGGAAGCACTGATAAACAGCAGAGAAGATTGGACTGTTGATGAACTTAATCAAGAGCTGGAAAAAATTGTCAATGAAATGAACAAAAAACCATTAGATAATTTTGAAGGATTTTCTCCTGCAGATATGCACTATATACTTTATACTCCGTTTCATGAAAAATGCCCTATTGGTATAAATACTGATATTTCCAAAGATTTTTTACTACAGCATTCACCTTTATTGAAGTTAGCAGTATATATTATGGAAAAAATTAGCGCAGAAGGTCCTATGCCATTAACATCTAAAGGTAATCTTAAGGTAAGCTTTATTAAAGAATTGTATAATCTTGGGATTTATTATGGTTATGATAGGGACAGTTTTGAAAAACGTCCTTACCAGGGCAACTGGGATTTTCTTAAGGTGGTTATGCTTACTTGTATTATCGCCGGTGTTTTGAAAAAAATAAAAGGAATACTTGATATTACAAAAAAAGGTAACGCATTATTGACGGACAATGGTTCGTCGCTCTTTAAGGTATTGTTTATAGCTAATACAATTAAATTAAACTGGGGGTATTTTGATTTTTTTAAGAATGATGATTGTGGCCAACTTGGATTTTTGTGGACATTATGGATTCTTAAAAAATATGGTTTTACGCCTAAACCAGCCAGTTTTTATGCGCAAAAATATTTAACAGCGTTTCCAATATTTATTAACCAGCAGAATAACATACATTTTGCGGATGCCTGTTTTACAGTTCGTTTCATAGCTCGTTTTTGTAGTTACTTTGGTTTTATTGCCAGTAATAATAATGACAATAGGGCATTATTTTTAAAAAATCCTGAAATTGTTAGTACACCACTTTTGAATGCATTTATCAAATAGTTATGGTTAATTTTTTTATATAAAGTTTTACTGCTGTCCCATAAAATAAAGGGGGAAAATAAAAAATGCTATTAATCTCACTGCTGAAAGATATTGTTGGATTACTAAAGTCCTCAATACCCCAGCAGTTACAGGAGATTAACAGCATGTTCAAAAGTAAAACGGTATTGTCACAAATGCAATCATTAATTTCAGGATATGATTTTAAAAATGCAGTTTCTGAGTATAACGGAGACAAGGGGGCAAAGTATTTTCAATAAAGAACCTGCTTAGTGTGATGCTGTATGTGCATATGGCGGCAAAACAAAGTCTAAGGGACGTTATAGATTCCCTGGAAAGCAAACGTAATCTCTGGTATCACATGGGACTACAATCATTGTCACGGAACAATTTATCATACGCATTACAGAACAGGCCGCATCAAATATTTGCGAAAATATTTTTATACATTACTGGGACGTTTTCATAATGAAAGAGGTCGGGTACATGACAAAAGGTTCAAGTTTAAAATGCCGTTGCGAACCATTGATTCAACAACCGTAAGACTGTACAATACTTCATCAGTACAATAAAAAAATTTTAGAAGGTGAATAGCATGGAGCTTAGAACAGTTATCCGTCATATTCATGGTTATGCGGTTGGATTTACTATTTTTTTGGTATGTTTGCCCGCAGTGATCTATTTCATTGCCAGCTATTTTCATCAACTGATACCTGCAGGCATCATTGGCAATACTATTATACGGGTGCTGGTGTCGGTGGTGCTGTTTCTTATTGGGCTTATCTTTATGATATGGTCAAATGTTGCTTTGCTTGTAATTGGCAAAGGCGGTCCTGTGGATGCGTTTAATGTTTCCATTAGTCCGCGTACAAAGCATCTGGTGGTAAAGGGCCTCTATCGTTATACGCGTAATCCTATGGTTTTTGGTGCATTATGTTGTTATATTGCATTTGCGTTGTATCTCAATTCGTTAGTTGTTGTTGTTTTCATTCTGGCGTTTGTTCCAGTCATCATCATATATTTAAAGCAAACTGAAGAAAAACGTTTAGAACAGGATTTTGGCCAGGAATTTCGCGAATATTCTAAGAAAGTCTCAATGCTTTTGCCGCTGCCACCTCATAAATAATGTTATTTTTTTGCTATAATCATCTGCCATGCTTTGTCGGATAGCTGTAATACCTGTGGTTCCTTAAATCCTGCATTATGTAACCATGCAAAGTATTCTTCGCGTGCATATATATTGCCATGTTTGCTCTGGGTAAGCATATGGAGTGCCAGCGTTGCTCCTAAATAGCTTTCATCCCTGAGATTGTCAAAGATTGCAATGATCCCATCAGGATTTACAATGTCATAGCACATGCTGATAATCTTCTGGTTATCCTGCGGCGATTGCCCATGACACAGATTGCCTAAAAATGCTATATCAACCTTACAGTGAGGCAGAGCAACGGTGGCATCACCGGCTATTATTTCTATATCTGGTATATCCTTTAATGCATCCTGTGTTATTGCCAGCGATTGCGGAAGATCAAATATGATGGTTTTAACTCCTCGTTTTACAAATTCTCTGGCGATAGTTCCCGGGGCTCCGCCTATGTCAATGCATGATGAAGCAGTGCAATAAGAAAGGCACAGGCTAACTACCTCCGGCGTTATTTTTTTCTTCCATGGCGAATCCATCCCTTTTATAAAATCCTGCATGGATAGCTCCTTGAAGCTTGATTCATCAGGAGTACCGGTCTTCAGCACGTAAGGAAGTGTCTGCCATGGATGCATCAGGTATAACAAAAATTTCAGGAAATCGCCATCGTAATCGTCGCTTTCTTCGTTTACCAGATGATCAATGCAGTATTGTGTGGGGCTATAGATATCGTTATCCTTTTGCAAATAGCCCATCTCAACCAGTGCCTCTAATAATATCCATGTTGCCCGTGTGTCAAACTGCATTCGCCGGGCAAGTGCAGATGCAGTATCGGGTTTATTGCCAAGCTGGCGGAATACACCTAACTTGTGTGCCTGTCCAACAAAGATTGCCTCTTCAAGGTAGTGCTGTAACGTTCGTACTGATGTAGGGGTCAGAGCCATTCTATACCTGCTTATTAATTTTTATTAATCAGTCATATATCATCAATAACTATCGCCACAATTATTGTAATGGTTTTTGGGCGTACAGTATAATACTTTTGGGAAAAAAATTGTCAAAAAAGCGCTCCACCTTCTGCATAAAAGGAGAAAAAAGGGTACGGGTTAAAAAGTTGCGATAGTGCCTGGTCATTGGCTGGTCCTCAAGATGAAGCCCAACCACGCATCGGATGAGCCAGTAGATAGTATGGAATGAATGACGGAAATCAACCGCATAGATTTTTAGCCCGTTATTTTCCATGATGGCTGCCAGCTTTTTGGGGACGTACTTGCGGATGTGCCCTCCGGGGGATGTGAAGTACTCATAGGTCAAAGTGTCGTAGAGCATTTCGGAAATATAGGTTGGAACGGTAATGGCAATCAGCCCGCCTGGCTTTAACACTCGTGCCAGCTCATGACATGCCTGATTATCATCAGGCACATGTTCCATGACCTCGGCACAGATAACGCGGTCAAAGGTGTTATCCCTGAAAGGGAGCTTCAGCGCATTCCCCAACAATACCTGAAAATGGGTACCCTGCTTTGCCTGCCCATTGTCGCGCATGTACACTAACGTAAAGCGAGTGCGCCGCACGCAATCCATATCCATATCCATGGAAAAAACATTAGCACCACGTGATACAAATTCAAAAGAATGGCGCCCCAGACCACAGCCTGCATCAAGTGCAATATTGTTATCCTTAACAGCAAGGAGATCAAAATCAACGGTAAGCATCAATTGCCTCCTGATATACGTTTACCATCTGCCTGGCAGCATTTTCCCATGTGAAAGTTTTTAATACCCTCTGGCGTGCGGCTTTCCCTATACGGTTTCGTATATCAGGATTTTCTACTAAAAAGTCAATAGCCTCGGCTAATGCATACGGGTCACGTGGTGGCACCAGTATTCCTGTTTTCATGTGTTGTCCAACAACTTCTGGAAGAGCACCTCCTGTGCTTGCGATCACCGGCAATTCACAAGCCATGGCTTCTGCTGCCGGAAATCCAAATCCCTCATATAAGGAAGGGCACAGTGCTATCTGTGTTTGTGCATACAGTTGAACCAGTTTATCCAGTGGTATCTTCCCGGTAAAGGTTATTTGTTCATTAAGATTAAATTTATCAATCCACCGTGGGACATAGTTTCGGTTGGGGGCTCCTCCGTCAACAATGGTTAAATGAACCTTATGACGGGTAAGCGTTAAAGCTTTCAGCATATATATAACACCTTTTTTGCGGTCTTCTACATTGCCAACAAATATAAGGCTGTTGGGCCTTTTCGGGAGTTTTACCGGATTAAATATGGAGCTGTCCATGCCATTGTACACAACACGCTGTTTTTCAAGTGGCACTCCAAATGCGTTGTAAATCTCCTGTGCAGAGTCGTGCGACACCGTTACAATAAGGTCCATGTTATTTGCTACATATTTTTGCATCACAAGCGGGTAATAAAGGATGCGCTTTGTTTTAAGGAAGAAGCTTGAAGGATATTCAAACCATGTTGAACGGTCGATAGTAAGCGGGTGATGTATGGTGGATATAAAAGGAATGCCAAACTGCTTTATAAGCAAAAATCCATATCCCAGACACTGATTATCATGGATGACATCAAATGAGTGAGTTTTAAGCAACTGTCGCAATTTGCTATACGCTCTGAATGAAAATGATTCTATCTCGGGGAATATGCCAAGCTTTGATGCTACAAATTCGTAAAAGTTTAAAGGGTTAAAAGTGGCAAATGGCTTGTGTGGTTTAACAAAATCCTTTATGTTAAAATAATTGTGGTTACTGACATAATGGTATGTTACACCTTCAACGGGAAATGGATAAGGTGGACCAACAATAGCATGGACCTCATGTCCTAATTTTGCCAGTTCGCGCGCCAGGTACATCAGGTAAATCCCCTGACCACCGCAATACGGATTGCCACGATAACTCATTAAACATATTTTCATATCCTGCTCCTGTATGACTGGATAACATCATGATACACAGCAAGCGTATTTTTTGCAGCAACTGGCCATGCAAAGTTATCCTCAACGCGTTTCCTTCCTTTTTTGCCCAATTCTTCGCGGAGTGCCTTATTGTTAAGAAGCCTTACAATGCCTTCTTTTAAGGCAACAGCATCTCTGGGTGGTACTATCACGCCGCAATCGCCAACTACCTCGGGTAATGCCCCTGCGCTGGTTACCACCACGGGCGTATTACATGCCATTGCCTCTGCAGCAGGTAATCCAAATCCTTCGTACAACGAAGCCATGACAAGAATAGTGCTGGTGCTGTACAGATGAACTAATGTAGGCAAATCAACCTTCCCGGTAAAGGTTACCCGCTTTTCAAGACCACGCTCTGTTATCCAACCCCATGCTGTTAAACGTTTAGGGGGTCCATCATCAACTATGGTAAGTGTAACATGTTCAGGTAACATCGTCATGGCATCAAAAAGATAACGCAACCCTTTTTTATGGTCTTCAGTATTGCCAACAAAAAGTAATGTATTTTCCTTACGAGGGTTACCATTATTACGGAAAAATTCAACATCCATCCCATTATCAACAACCGATACCTTTTCAGGTGGCAGGTGGAAAGCTTCATTGAGTGCATTAATGCCTTCTTTTGATGAGGTTATTACCCTGTCCAGCCGATTTATAACGATACGCTGCATGGTTAAAGGGTAAAAGAGTATGGTACATGCCATCTCCCATACGGTATTGTCCACAAGAAAATCTGCCTCGCGATCCTTTGTTAAAGGATGATGTACTGTGGATACAATGGGAATGCCGTAACCTTTCATGGGTAATAATCCCCACCCTAAACACTGTACATCGTGAATAATGTCGTAATGGTTTGTCTTTAAAAGCTTTCGTAGCAAAAAGAACGCTTTCATGCTGAAGGTTTCCATTTCAGGGAATATGTGAAAACGGGTTAAACAATAATCTACAAAATGCCATGGCGTATATAGTTTAATTAGCTTTTCATATGGGAAATGTTTTGTTTTGATTGCCCACATATTTAGATTTTCCAGCTTATAGACTGTAGCCCATTCATCAAGTGGGTCAGGGTAGGGAGGTCCTACAATAACATCAATTGCAACGCCTAATTTTGCTAATTCCTTTGTGAGATTGTATAAATATATACCCTGTCCCCCACAAAAAGGGTTGCCACGGTAACACAGAAAAAGTGCACGCATAAATTGCTATTTATTGTTCTTTAAAGTTGATCGTGTAGTAATTATGGCAATACCAACCCAGAAGACCATGCCAAGTATAACAAGCGTGATACATGCAGCCGGAATAGCAATGGCTAAATACGAATGATGGTATAACCCATATACAAACCACACAGCAAGTGCGATAGTAACCAAACATAACAAAAATGCTTTAAACTTTGAATTGTCCTTTTTTTCAATTATTTCTGGCATAGGAGGAGCCACCTTTATTGTTAAAATAGTATATCCAACCCAGAAGCCTGTTGCTAAAACAAACAGGGTTACTAAAGCTATTGGTAAAACAACAGCCCAATATGCACCCGTGTCAATAGAATCAAAGTGAACACTTGCATACATATCGTAATGAATAAATGCATAATATACAAATGCACATCCCAATAGTGCAGCAACTATCACTGCTATATACCCATATATTTTTGCCCGTGGCATAGTGTACCTCGTCTGTTATAACTCGTTATTGTTAAAAGCTTAATACAATTTTTATTGCGCCGTCCTCTCTATTGCTTGCCATTTCAAAACCTTTTTGAATATCTTCAAAAGGGATATCGTGTGTTAATAATGGTGTAACATCAATAG
>Ga0208196_1004132_pt1 | contig 11496 bp, 9 predicted proteins | sample AD_JPNNA7_MetaG_FD_184443 | JGI IMG/M metagenome (GOLD analysis project Ga0208196, IMG submission 184443) | Active sludge microbial communities of municipal wastewater-treating anaerobic digesters from Japan - AD_JPNNA7_MetaG (SPAdes) (version 2) | ecosystem: Engineered > Bioreactor > Anaerobic >...
TTCAGTACCTGAATGATGAACCAATAGAATAAGTAAATCAATGCAGGAATTTCAACGATGAATGGAAAAATAAGAAAAATCAGTGAGACGATGCGAGAATAGTAAAAGAGAACAAAGTATGCCCCCCATCACCGCGGAAATTGCACCAGAAGCACCTACAAGTGGGTAAGGAGAAAGTGGATTGAATACAACGTAGAAAAATAGTGCAAATATCCCACCTGTTATGTAGAAAAGGAAGTACTTGAAGTGACCCATCGTATCTTCAACGTTGTCACCAAATATCTTCAAAAACCACATGTTACCAATTATGTGTAGCCAACCACCATGGATGAACATGTGGGTAAATATTGCTAGAAACGGAAATGAAGAGAACATTTTACTTGGTACAAAGCCGTACGTGTAAAAGAAGTTATCCAGCATGGTTTCTGACGAAAAGAAAGTTAATTCGTATAGAAAGACAGCTATGTTTGCAAATATGATCACATAGTTTACGTATGCTCTCTTGCTACTTGGTATCGTGTCGTACAATGGGAACATATCTTCACTCCCTCTCTATATTGTTTATTGTTTTGAGTTCCATAACCTTAACTTCCAACGTGTCTAAAATGAATATTTTACAATCCCTACGAGTTCGTGCGTGATACTGCAAAAACTATAAAAGGCACCGGAATTTGGCAAATAGTCGAGGTATGAGTTTCTGAAATCGATTGGTACGTCGCACTGAATGTTATACACCTTAGAAAATCGCTTGCCAAAGCTTAAGAGTGAACGCCTCATATGAGTCGAACTTGTAACTATCGTAACTGGCACATCCCCAAGCAGCTTTCTAACGTATTGCGCATTTTCATCTGTGTTTCTCGCCTTTTCTTCTACTATTATATCGCTTTCAGGAATACCTAGTGTAACTAAAACATCTTTCATAACAAATGCTTCAGGTATACCTTTTGAAATAACACCACCGGTAACGACTATTGGCCTTTGTTTGTTCTTGTACAGTTGAATTCCCTTGTACAATCTCCGCAATGTATGGGCACCTATCTCCGTTTGGTTACCAAATTGATCAACGCCACCACCTAACACCACTATGTAAGTACCTTCATCCTTGCTATCTGCTGTATAAATGGTCTTTGAAAGGAGATAAACAAACCAACTTGAAGAAATAATATAGAAAAAAGCTGAAAGAATTAGAAAAAACTTCCAGCCTTTCTGCCGCTTTATGACGAATATTCCAGAGAGAATGAGAAAAAGCGTTACTATAAGTCCGGGGAATGTAACGAATGCACCAATAACTTTTGATAGCAACACCAACTAACTATTTCCCCTTTCCTCTGACTGGTGTGTGTACTTTTGCAATGCCACCTCATCGATAACCTTTCTGTCTCTCGCATCTGCCTCTTTCATCTGACCTTGAACGAAACGTTCTTTCAACTTTTCAAAGCTCTTACGTTCCATTCTTTTTTCAAGGTACTGCTTCAAAGTGTCTTCTTCTTCTCTTCTTAGTTCGTTCATCTTTGTATTGAGCTGGGCAATATATTCTTGATACAAATCTATGATGTAAAGCAACAAACCGAGTTGCGCACCATTTTGAACACCCGTGCGCAACTCTCTTTCTGTCTCACTTTTAGATGCTATTGCTTCTTCTATCTGCACTTCAACTTCTCTGATTTGAGCTCTTATTCTGCTGAGCTCTAATTTTATTGCCTCTTCTTCCTTTTGCCTTAAGTTCAGTAATTTCTCGAGGCGAAATGTCACGCTATTACCTCATCATTCTAGCAGTTTATTTACCGTTATTTGCTTGCTTCTTACCAGTCTTGTTAGTCAGAAAAGTAGACAACAAGTCTACCAACAAATTCAATATTTTCTTACTCTCTTCGGAGAAATGTTTGCCTTCAAAATTGTCAAGAGATATTATTACGAGTTTCTTGTCACCAATCTTTACGCTTCCAACCAATGGTGAAAAATTAGGGTCTGTCACGCCGGCTAATTCCCAAATATCTTTGTGAGGGCTTTCTTTGTTTAATTTGTATACTTCCGTGAGTTCAGCAACCTTGTTTTCACCAATACTCTTTCCATAATTGTCTTCCGATGTTTTGATTATAACATTCTTAACTTCATCACCGTAGTTGTAAACTGCAACGTTTCTATAATCATTGCCATCGAGTAACCATATGGATGCCTTTTGAGTTTCCGGTATGATCTTAACTAACTCGTCTAACACTGATTGTAAATAACTATCGAGTGACGAACTACTTTCCCAAAGTTGTACCATCTTTATTATTGTCTCAAGCTTGTTGCCAAATTCTTTGTATGCTCGCCGATTTTCGATGATCTTGATGGCAGCAAGTACCTGCGAGCTGAGATATGTCGAGAGTGCTTTTGAAATGCTTGTGTATTCCTCTGGAACGTAGATGATGAATTTGTAGTTCTCCACAGGAACAACTTGATAAGTCCTTCTATCGTGAATCATCGTCTTTATTTCGTCTATGGTAGCAGCCCTTTCTGATAGTTTTCTGTCTTCTCTACCGGCAACATATGAGTTGTCTTTCAACAATGTAACAGTGATCTTTGGATATTGCTCGTTGAATTTCTTGACGATGTTCTTCATAAATTCTACGGTGTCTACGTCTTGTTCAGAAAGCAACTCGATGATGAGCTTCTCGACGAAAGACTGCATCTGGTAAATAGTTTGTTCCAAGACTTTCTCCGTCATGTCGTACATTATACCTGCAACGCCGTAGCTACCTGTACCAAGTCTTATCGGCATTCTGTGAATTGTGTAGTATCTGCCATTTATCATTTCTTGGTGGACTTGGTTTTTACGTGTTCTCATAACCTTTCTATCCAAATCCTCTATAGATTCGTCGTTCAAAATCACAGCTTCGAACTTTCCTATTATCCTTTCTTCGGTAAGTCCCACAGCATTTTCCAATTCCTTATTCACCCATATGTATCTTCCCTTGTTGTCCTTTATGAAAGCAGGTGCAGGTAATCTGTCAAAGAACTGTTGTAAAAAGTATAGGTATCTCATGCTGTTATCTCCTCCATTTTTACTTGAATGATTTTTGAAACCCCATCTACCATAGTTACTCCATGGACTATGTCTCCGGCCTCCATAATAAGTTTGTTGTGTGTTATGACTATGAATTGAGAATCTTCGTGTTCAAGTAACCTTTTGAATTTCTCTGAGTTGTAATCATCCAAGGGTGCATCAACTTCATCTAGTACATAAAACACACCTTTGTTTGCTTCAAGCATCGCCATGATCAGTGCTATCCCAACAAGTGCCTTTTCCCCACCAGAGAGTAGTTGAAGTCTCTGGACCTTTTTGCCAGCTTTGGAAATCGTTATCTCTATACCTGCTTCGAGTACGTCATTATCTTCGATGAGTCTCATCCCACCTGTTCCACCGTAAAACAAGTTCTCTATGTATCCTTTGAACGATGTGTTGATTTGGTTAAATGTTTTCAAAAATTGTTCCCGTGCTTGGATGTCGGTCTGTTCGATCAGCTCTTCGAGCTTTTTCTTGGCATCTTCTAAATCCAACTTCTGTTTCATCAATTCGTTGTATTCCTCTTCCACTCTTTTGTATTCATCCATCGCATTCAAATCCACAGGGCCAAGCATCTTACACTTGTTCTCAAGGTCACTTATGCGCTGGTTGAGTTCATCAAGACTTTCAGGTTCCACGTCCACCGGTGTCCTGTATTCTTCTGGGATATTCGATATCTTGAACCGTATCTCTTGCAGCCGCAAATCAGTTTCATGAATTCTTTCTCTCATTGATTCTATATCTGATTTTTGCCTGCTGATGTCATCTTCCATCGATTGCAGTTGTTGCAATTTTCCTTCTTTTCCACTCTTCCTTTCTCTTATCCCGGCAAAGACATCCTGTGACGTAGACTTGAGCGTTTCAAGTTCTCTCTGGTTCTCGAGCAAAAACTTTTTCGTACTGTCAATCTCCTCTTCGAGGTGCAGAGTAACAGATTTGGAATTTGCTATCTCCTCAGCTATTTCGTCCAATCGAACGTTTATTCTATCGTTCTCAGCACTGTATTGCAATTTTCTCTCGGACAAGCTTTTGAGTTCTGCACGATATGTCGCTATCGATTCGTTCAGTTCTTCCAACTTTTTTCTATGTTTATCGAGCTGCTTTGAAAACTCGCTAACGTCTACTTGCAGTACTTTTCTTTTTTCTTCGTATTCCTTAGATTGATTATCGAGTGTTTCAATTCTTGCCAAATTTCCTTCATACTTTCCGGTGTACTCTGCTTCCAATTTTATCAAGTCAGACAATTCGTTTGTTACCTCTTTCAACGACTTTTGCAATTCTTCCAAGACCCTTTTCGAAGAGAGTGACCTACCTGAGATATTGGCTAATTCTTCTCTCACTAAATCCATGTTACCTTGAAGTTGTTTTATCTCTTCGGATATGTTGTTGATTTCATTTTCAATTACTCCTTTGTTTTCCTCTACATCTTTCAATTCAGTTTCCAACGTCTTTAATCTAACTCGTCTTGCGATTAGTGAATTCGAGTAGTCTTCTTTGGATCTACCGCCACTCATTGCACCTTTGCCAGATATAAGTTCTCCATCGATAGTAACTATTCTTGATCTGATGTTGTATTTCCTCTTTAATTGTATCGCATGATCCATGTTGTCTACTATTATGTCACTACCAAATAGATATGCAGGTAATAGATTGTATTCTTTTGGGACTGTGATGAGTTTTGCGGCATATCCAACGAATCCTGCTTCGTTTTCTACGCCCGAAATTGGTGAGAAAGCTGCATCGATGAGGTCTAGAGGAATGAACGTAGCTCGACCATATTCTCCGTTTTTTAGAAATTCTATGATCTGTTTGCCATCTTCTGCACTAGATACGACAACGTGCTGTACCGCACCGCCAAGCAGTATCTCGTAGGCAGTTGAAAGTGATTTGTCGAAATCTATCAAATTGGCAACAACATCTATCAAACCTTTGAATGTATCTTTATTTTCGAATATCTTCCTCACCGCGTGGCCAAAGCCTTGGTAATCATTTATTTGACGCCTTATGACATCTATCTCAGCTCTTATTTCTTTTTCTCTTCTCACAAGTTCTTCAAGTTGTGAATTTCTGGCATTTTTCTGCCTATTGTATTCTTCCAACGTAGATTTGATGGTATCCAGTTCTTTAACAAGTTCATTTTCCTTTTCAACGATCTCCAACAAGTGCCTTTCAAGATCATTTATCTCAGACTCAAGCTCAATCTTTCTATCTTCTTTCTGATTGCGCTGACTTTGAATCATCTCAACACGTCTTCGTATATCTTGATTGTTCTCATTCAATCTGGATATTTCATTGTTAATTTTTCCAAGTGTCTTTTCTATTTCTTCGTACTCTTGTTTCTTTTTTAGTATTTCCTTTTCTTGCTCGGAATATTGCGTGTATATCGATTGCTTCTCCATTTCAAGCTGGGACAAAACACGTTCCGTTTCCGAAAGTTCTTCGTTGACTTTGGATAGTATTAATCTTATCTCTTCATACCTGTTTTTCAGAGAAGCAGACTCGTCGTTCAGCATGTCTGTTCTTGTTGTTACCTCTATGTATTTACTTTCAAGCTCGTTCAATCTCTTGGTGAATTTCTCTTTTATCTCGAGTAGTTGATTTTCTCTTGTCTTAAATTCTTCCAATATCTTCGTATAGTTTTCCATTTCTGCATCTATACGATTGAATTCTTCTTTCAATGTAGACCAATTCATTTCAAGTTGTGCCAATGATTTGAGTCTCTCTTTGAGTGAACGGTTGAGATCTGTAAAGTAATTTTCCATGTCAGCAAGTTTTTGACTCTCTATCTTGTAAACGCCACCATAGAAATCTCTCTTCAACCCTTCCAATTCTGTAGAGTATTCAACGTACCTCTCCGCGCGTTTAGCTTTGAGGTACAGAGATTTCCTATTCTTGTCGACTTCAAATAGCACATCACTTACCCTATTCAAATTTGCCTGGGTAATATCGAGTTTCGATAGTGCTTCTTTCTTTTTTTCCCTGTAGATCCCTATGCCTGCAATTTCTTCGATCATCATTCGTAGTGCTTCAGGCGTTGCGGAGACTATTTTGTCTATCTGACCTTGTCCTATTATCGAATATGTACTCTTCCCGAAACCACGGGACATGAGAAAATCTCTGATATCTCTAAGTCTAGTGACGTCGCCGTTTAGTAAATATTTGCTTGCACCATCGCGTGATAATTCTCGTGCTATTGAAATGTGCCCAGTGCTATCTTCGAAAACAAGCTCAACGTATGCACTTTGAGCCGGAGCCTTCTTTTCATTTCCCCAAAAGACCACATCTTCCCGTTCTTGCGCCCTTATTTCTTTCATCGATTGCTCGCCAAGTACCCATCGAATTGCATCGACAACATTAGATTTGCCGGAACCGTTTGGCCCGACTACTACTGTTACTCTATCAGAGATCTCAAGATTTGCAAGATCAGCAAAGGATTTAAAACCTTTAATGATGATCTCTTTCAGTACCACCAGTGAACCTCCCCACCAAAATCATGATAATGCGATAAGTCAGAATTCTATATCAGCGTAATATCAAAATGGCAAATATGGTTTTATATGAATTTAGACGAAACTTTATACACAACTATACATGGCTTGAAGCTTTCTTTAAATCGTTTACTATGCTCTGTGATACGTTGTATATGTCACCTGCACCAACGAATAGATATACGCTATTACTATTATAACTGATATTTTTCAATTCATTCAAATCTTGTATGAAGACTGATCTCTTGATGTCTTCAACAATCTTTCTAGCAGTAATCCCGTTCTTACTCTCGAATGCACCGTACACTTCGGTCACGTATATTTCATCTGCGATCTGTAGGACCTTCTCAAATTTCTCAGCTTCTCTCTTCAGACGCGTGTATCTGTGAGGCTGGAATATGAGTACAACTTTTCTATCGGAATAGACCTCTCTTGCGGTCTTCAAGAGGACTTCTATCTCGTCTGCCGTATGTGCGTAGTCATCGACTATCGTCAATTTCTTCTCAGGGTCATCGTAACTGACGTTGAATCTACGTCCTGGTAATCTGAAATCGTAGAATGAATTCATCACATCGTTTATGTCATATCCTATGCTCGATAGTAATGTGATTACTGCAAGCGCGTTGAGTGCATTGTGATATCCTGGTACTGGAAGAAGGAATTTCTTCTCACCCCAAGGAGTATAGATATCGACGGTTTGCAAAAATCCCTCTTGTTTTCTCTCAACTAACCTAAAATCACCAGAATACACACCAAACGTTGCATTTCCTCTAAACTTTTTCTCATCTTCGAATGTAACTACGAAATTTGTGTTGTTTATTAGTCGCTTGAACGAATCGTAGTAGTGGTCCAAGTTGTTGTAGTTTTCAAGATGATCTCCACGCACATTCGTTATGATGAGATATTCAGGTTTGAATAGTTCAAAACCTGGTTGACTTTCATCGAGTTCATAGACGGCTGTATCTTTTCCACTTCTATAGTTTCCATGTTCTAATTTCGTATGTAGCGCACCCAAGAAGACGTAAGGATCTTGATTTAGGTTGATCAGTGAGTTTGCCAGCATCGCAGTCGTCGTAGATTTACCATCGGTACCCGTTACTGCAAAGCCTTTGTATTTGGATAATATTGACCTGAAATGCTCGATTCTCATCGTCATCTTAATGTTGTTGTTTCTCGCATAGACATACTCTGGATTGTCTTTTGAAATAGCAGGGGTTATTATCACCTCGTCCACACCGTACACATTCTTTTCTTCATGTGTTTTGAATACATCTATCCCAATACTTTCCAAATATTGAGTTCTCTCGGAACTGTACGGATCACTACCTGTTACCTTCTTACCATGAAAGTGCTCGTACATTGCTTGCGCACTCATGCCAATTCCACCGATTCCTATGAAATGGATTTTTTCCATCTTCTGAAAGACCTCTTCAGACATCATCAACTAAACCTCCTGTGTTCTTCAAACATTATCAACTGATTTATGCTTTTAAATCCTTCCTGATTTTTGATATCTCTTCAATTATCGATTCGACGATCTTCTTAGCGGGATTCTCACGTTCTTCAAATTTTCTCCCTTTCTTGATAAGTTCGTATAGAGTGCTTACCAATGCATCCTTCGAGTATTCCATCTCTCTCATCATGATACCGAGGCCTTCGTTTTCTATCATCTTAGCGTTTATTACTTGATGCCCTTCAGTTGCACCTTCCCAAGGAATAACAACTGCAGGTACGTTGAAGTGAATTAATTCAGAGATCGTCGTCGCTCCACCACGCGTTATGGCCACGTCCACACTGCGCCAGTATGCATACATGTTGTCTATGTAATCATGCAATTCAACGTTAGGCGGTACATTCCCATCAATCTTTTTTCCACCGGTAGAAAGTATGAATGTCACATCGGGCATTTCTGTTGCAATTTCCAACGTGATTCTGTTGAGAAACTCGCTTCCACCACTTCCACCGATGACTATAACTGCCGGATGGTTGACCTGTGCCACTCCATCTTTGCTCCATATGGGATTTCCAGTTACTTGTATTTTTTGATGTACTTCCTTTGGAAAATACCTAACACACCCAGGAAATGTTACAAACACACTTTTTGCAAATTTTGAGATCGTTATATTTGCCTTTCCTGGGATCGTATTCTGTTCTTGGACGAATACGGGAATACCAATTCTATCGGCAGCTTTCGCAACTGGATAACTCACGTATCCACCTGAAACGTAGACAAAATCAGGTTTAAATGCCCTTAATTTCTTTTCTATGTCCCTAGAGTTCTTCATTAGGTCAACGACACGACTGAAGTTCTCAGGATGAAAGACGGGCCTCTTTAATCCCTTCACTTGTAGTGAGAATCTCTTGTATTCTGGATGAACAACTGGGAGCAATCTCTCCTCTAACTTTCCAAAGACGCAAAAGTACAATACTTCGGTGTCATATTGCCTTTGAAATTCTTCAAGCACTGCAATGTTTGGATAAAGATGTCCGCCGGTAACACCGCCAGCCGCTGCAATCTTCAGTTTTTTACGCTTATCGTTAGTACCAGCAGTTACATTACTCGCATCATTTTCCATCCATATCGTCCTCTTTTCTTGTGGCCTCGGAGTTTTTCTCGTAGTTCTTGGCAGTATCACCTTTCTTGTTCAATAGGCCAGATAATATTATACCAAAACCTGTTAATAGTCCCATCATCGAACTCCCACCAGTACTCACAAATGGAAGTGGGACACCGGTCACTGGCAGAAAGCCTGCAAAAACGCCCAAATTTATAGTCATATGTAAGAGTATAACTGAAGCATACGACCATGTAAAGACCTTCAATGCAGTATCTTCTATGTACCTTGCCACTCGCATTAGGGAATATGTGAGGAACAGATACGCAAGGAGCACAAAGATGATGCCAAAAAATCCCCAATCTTCTCCGATAACGGCCAGCACGAAGTCACTTTCAGCTTCAGGCACGTAGACCTTCAACCAACCACTACCAACCCCTGAGCCAGTTATACCTGAATTCTTCATTGTCTTAAGTGCTATATCAACTTGTGGTGCTATGCCACCTCCGAAGAAATACCTCAACCTACCGAGTTGATAAGTATGAAGGAGGCCAAACGTTGAGGCAAGTACAAGGCCGACTACACCCGCAACAAGCGATATTAAAAAATAAATTAACTTTGCTCCACCATAGTACAGAGTTATAACTGCTATTGCCAACATAAGTAGTGCCGTACTGAGGTTTGGCTCGACAAAAACAAGTGCAACATAGACTAGCGAGATCAAAAGTGGTAGTGCAAACCCTTTCCAAAAAGTGTCCATCTCACTCTTGTTCTTCTTCACGTATATTGAAAGGTACAATATTAGTATAATTTTCGCAAATTCTGAAGGCTGGAGCGTAAAACTTCCCAAAGAAATCCATCTATGTGCACCATTTATTGCTGGAAATACAAAAACTACACCTAAAAGCACTATTCCAAAGACGTAAAGCCAAGTTACATGCTTTTCGTAAAAGTTGAATGGTATATTCATTGCAATTAGGAACATTGCAAGGCTTGCTGAAATGTTTATAATGTGCTTTTGAAAGAAGTTGCTCGAAACACCGAGCACTTGTTCCTTTGCAATGTCTAGACTGTACATCGCCACGGCACCGATAACAAATAAAATCATATAACAAACGATCGTTACGACTATCTCACTCCTCATCGAAATATTCCTCCCAGACACTTAGCAGTGTTACGAAGAATAGATTACTGAAATCCATTCCTTCTTCGTTCAACTTTCTACCATCGAAGAAATTGAATCTGCTCTTGAGTATATCGATGACATCTGATACATCGATGCCAGTTTTGCGTTTTATATCTTCAACATCTACACCCCATTTTGTACGTAATCCCATGAACAATGTCTCCAACGCCTCTCTCTCTGCGCTATTTGTTGCCTCGTACAGACGCGGAAACTTACCTTCAGAGATCGCTAAATAATAGTCATACAATTCACCATAATTGTTGTACCTTAAATGTCCTATGTGTCCACCAGCGGATGCACCAAGACCTATGTAATCATCGTTGAACCAATACTTGAGATTATGCTTGCAGTATTTGCTATTCAATGCAAAATTCGATATTTCGTATCTTTCGTAACCCAAGCCCCTCATTGATTTTAGAAATTCATCGTACCTCAAGAAAGTCTGTTCGTCAGGCTTTTTGAGAAAATCCTTGGCCTCGGATTCATCGTGCACTTCTATCATATAGATAGATACATGTTCTGGCATAAAATGGCTTACAAATTCAACGTCTTTCTGAATCGTCTTCCAAGATTCGCCAGGTAATCCTACGATAAAATCAACATTCACTATATCAAAATACCTACGAGCCATGTCATACTTTCTGATAAAGGTCTCGTAGTCGTATAATCTACCAGATTTTTTTAGTACATCATCGTCTGCACCTTGCAGGCCCATACTCAATCTATTGACACCTAAAGATTTGTAAAACTCTGCAAGTTCTACGTTAAAAGAGTCAGGATTTACTTCTATTGTAAATTCTTGAAGATTATTCGCGTGTTTTAGGACGCCCTCGACTATCGATGCAAGTTTTTCTTTTGGGAATATACTTGGCGTTCCACCACCGATGTACAACGTACTTATACCTTGCGAAAGCCATTTATCGTACATTTGGATCTCTTCCAGTAGATAATTAGTGTACTGATCAAAATCATTTTCCGTATAACTTACAAAATCGCAGTATATGCACTTACTCTTACAAAATGGTATATGAATGTACACACCTATGCCAGGTATTTCTAAATCCCTTGTGAAATTCGATTCACTCACTCTCTTCAACCCCAATATACTAAATATCTCTTACAGTCATTGAGAAAGTTTGATCTTAAAGTAAGCTGATGAATTTTGAATGATCAAATCTCCTTGGACAGGAGAAAGAAATTTGATCCAGACGCCATATT
>Ga0208196_1004138_pt1 | contig 11488 bp, 10 predicted proteins | sample AD_JPNNA7_MetaG_FD_184443 | JGI IMG/M metagenome (GOLD analysis project Ga0208196, IMG submission 184443) | Active sludge microbial communities of municipal wastewater-treating anaerobic digesters from Japan - AD_JPNNA7_MetaG (SPAdes) (version 2) | ecosystem: Engineered > Bioreactor > Anaerobic...
GTGCTCAAAGAATCCTATGGGTACAGGCCGGCATATCTGACTCTGATGCATGCAGGGGAGATGACGGCACTGCTTCCTGTGATGGAGGTGACAAGTTTCATCACAGGAACACGCGGCGTTTCGCTGCCCTTTACGGACTACTGCGAGGCGTTGACATTTCATCCAGAGATCTACAACGCACTGCTTGATGTGCTCAAGGGGGAGGGAAGGAAAAGAGGCTGGCGATACATCGAGCTCCGAGGCGGTGCAGAATATCTGGGCGATGCGCCCGCGTATGCCTTTTTTTACACGCACAAGCTGGACTTGTCGCCGGGTACTGCACAATTGTTCAAGAACCTCAGAGACTCGACACGGCGGAATATCAAGAAATCGGAAAGGGCAGGCTTGCATGTGCAATTTGAGAGCACGCTGGATGCATTGAAAGAGTTCTATCGCCTCAACTGCCTGACCCGCCGCGAGCACGGCCTGCCGCCGCAGCCGTGGGCCTTCTTTGAGAATGTATTCAAGCATATTATACAGCCCGGCGATGGCCTCGTTGCGAACGTATTGCACGAAAACAAGGTCATCGCATCGAATGTCTACTTCCGTTTCGGCGATATGGCTATTTACAAATACGGCGCCTCCGACAAGAGGTATCAGAATCTCCGGGCAAACAACCTGCTCATGTGGGAAGCCATCAAGCGTTATGCGGAAGATGGCTGCAGGCAGCTCTGCTTCGGACGCACGGAACCATGGAACGAGGGGCTGCGGCAGTTCAAGACCGGATGGGGCACTGAAGAGAGCATCATCAAGTATTATCGGTATAGTACCTTAGAAAATAGCTTTATGCCGGCGAGACGAGAGATTTCCAGCCTGACAAAGAGTATTTTCTCAAATATGCCGCTTTTTTTGTCCAGAAAAATCGGCAACGTCCTCTATCGGCATTTCGGGTAAGGAACGCGAGGGTCGCCGACGGAAACGTTATGTCGCGGATGAAGATCACAGGGGCGAGAATCGGGGCCATCGTTACCTGTGTGCCCCTGCGGGAGTACGACAATCTGAAGGAAACCGACAGCTTTACGAAAGACGAGGTACACAAAGTCGTAGCCATGGCAGGGGTCAAGTCGCGCAGAATCGCGGCGGAAGGCGTGTGCAGCAGCGATCTCTGCATCGCGGCCGCGAAGGAAGGCCTTGAACTGGCACAATGGAATCCGGAGACGGTCGACGCACTGATCATGATCACTCAGACGCCGGATTATTATTTGCCGTCCACATCCTGCGTCATTCAGAACGAACTGCATCTCTCCGACGAGTGTGCCGCATTTGACGTGGGAATGGGTTGCTCGGGCTACCCGTATGGCTTATGGCTTGCGGGGATGATGGTAAGCCAGGGAGGTCTCCGGCGCGTGCTGGTCCTTCACGGGGACACGCCGAGCAAGTATGTCGATGGGACGGACAGGGCGGTGGGTCTGCTATTTGGCGATTGCGGGTCGGCTACGGCCGTAGAGGCGGCAGACTCAACGGCAGAAATAAACTGGTATTTTTCTCATCATACCGATGGGGCCGGATATCGGGATATGATTATCCCGGCAGGAGGCTTCCGGACCCGGTTCAGCCAAGATCTGAGGGAACACTTCGTCAAGATGAACGGGGCCAACGTGTTTGCCTTTACGCTCAAGAGAGTTCCTGCCCTCGTGGAGGAAACTCTGTCGTTTTCCGGTGCGAGCAAGCAGGAGATTGACTATTTCATTTTTCATCAATCGAATCGATTTATTATCCGGCATCTTGCGAAAAAGCTCGAACTCGATCTGAAGAAGGTGCCCATGACGCTGGCAGAATTTGGAAACACGGGTGGTCCCTCAATCCCTCTTACAATTACGCAGTGCATGCTCGGTCGGAGGATGGATCGGGATTTTCGCCTGATGCTCTTGGGGTATGGCGTCGGTCTGTCATGGAGCTCGGCGTTGGTCACACTCGAGGCAGGGACGAAACTGAAGCATGTGGAATTTACGCCTGGTCTCTAAGGGGCGCTCTGTGACGGGAGATTCAGGACGCGTGAAATCAATTGGAAGAAGTGATGACAGCAGAGCCATTTATTGACTTTGAAGGCAAGACGGTACTTGTCTCCGGAGCGTCATCGGGAATCGGCAGGGCCGTCGCTATTGAGTTGAGCCGGCGAAATGCGCGGCTTATCTTGATGGGGCGAAACGAGGAAAAGTTACGGCGTACGAAGGAGCTTCTCGAGACCGATAGATGCCAGTGTGTTACGCTGGATGTCAGGGAGCAGGCGGGGATCTGTACAAGAATCATGGATCTCTGCGAGCGGTCAGGCCGCATCTACGGACTCTGCCACAGTGCGGGAGTGGTTGAGACGCGGCCGCTGGGATCGAGCACGGTCGAGGGGTTGCAGGAAATGTTGGACGTGAATCTGACTGCCGGTCTTGAGCTTGCCAAGGCCGTTTGCAGGCGGGACGTCATTGAAAAAGAAGGCGGCAGCGTCCTGTTTATCGCATCGGTCTACGGAATAGTCGGCATGCCCGGACAGATCGGCTATAGCGCAAGCAAGGGCGCGGTTATCGCCGCGGCCAGGGCCATGGCCGCCGAACTGGCGCGGAGGAGGATCCGGGTCAACTGCATATCCCCGGGAATGGTTAGGACGGACATGACGGCGCGATCCATGGCGATGCTTTCGAAAGAGCGGGTGAAATCGCTCGAGGGGAACCATCCGCTGGGCATCGGCCGGCCTGAAGACGTCGCCCGGGCCGCTGCGTTCCTGCTGGCGCCGCAGAACACGTGGATCACAGGAATCAATCTCATCATAGACGGCGGATACACGGCGGTATAGCGACCAGAGAGTGAACAACATGCGCGGCAGTCACGAAAGCCCCAACATCGCAGCGGAGTGCCGTATGTTTTGAGAAACGCCTGGGAGAGATCTGAAGGAATAACGAATGAGGCGCTTTAACACGACTGAGGACGCGTTGAAATGGCTTGCGGACGTATTCCAGGAAAGCCCGGAGAACATCCGGCCCGAAACGCCGCGTGAGAGGGTTGAAGGGTGGGATTCGCTTGGAATGCTGGACCTGATGGCAAGACTGGACGAGGAATGTAACATCATTCTCTCCGAGGAGCACTTATCGGAATTGAAGAAGATTGACGATATCCTGAACATCTTGCGGATGCACGGCTGTCTCAATAGCACATCTCTAAAGTCTGCCTAGCATGCGATTCATCTTCATCGATGAAATTCTTGATTTGCAGCCGGGGAAAAGCATTCTGGCTGCAAAGACAATCGGATCCGGAGAGGAGCTGTTTCGGGATCATTTCCCCGGTTTTGAGGTAGTCCCCGGGGTCCTGCTCACCGAGATGATGGCACAGGCGGCAGGGAAATGCCTTGATGCAGAAAGGAAACCCCGGGGTAAGGCGATGCTCGCTCGAATCAATTCTGCAAGCTTTCGAGCCTGGGTCACTCCGGACCAGAGGGCCCTCATATGTGCAAAAATTGTCAGCAATCAGCCCACGTACGCAACGGCCCGTTGTCATGTTGAGGTTGAAGCCCTGAAGGTCTGCACGGCGGATCTCCTGTTTGCCTTTTTGCCCATGGCTAGACTGGCGCCGGGCTACGTCGATGAAGTTCTGGAAGCCTATTTGAAAAGGCCGAAATGAGCGGGAGCGGAACAAAAAGAGCGCATGGCGCGAATTCCCTGACCGGGAAAACCTTCTTAGTAACAGGGGGCACGCGCGGGATCGGACGGGCCATCTCGCTGCGTTTTGCGCGTGAGGGCGCGGTCATCATTGCGAACTACCTCCGGGATGAGGAAGCGGCATCGTCCCTGCTGGAAGAGGCCGTCAGGGAAAGCCTTCTCATCAGACTCTGCCGTGCGGATTTGACGAGTGCCAAGGGTATTGAGAGGCTCGAGACTGCGTTAAGAGAAGCCGGGAATACCCTTTCGGGACTGGTGCATTGTGCTGCTACAGGTGTTCATAGACCCTCTACGGAACTGACCAGCCGGCACTTCGAATGGGTCTTTTCGTTGAACGTGAGGGCTTTCGTCGAGTTGATGCGGCTGGTCGTCCCAAGGTTTGAAAGCGGGGCAAGTGTCGTTGCACTGTCATCCGAAGGCGCACGTTCTGCCATCCCATATTATTCTCTGGTGGGTGCCTCCAAGGCAGCACTCGAGTCTTTTGCCAGGCACCTGGCGGTGGAACTTGCACCCAAAGGGATACGGGTCAATATCCTGTCGCCGGGGTCGGTATTCACCGATGCCTGGAATGCCATGCCCGACAGAGAGCAAAGATTGGCGGAAGCCGCAAGACGGTCGCCTTTAGGCCGTCTGGTCCGGCCGGATGAAGTTGCACAGGCTGCACTATTTCTCTGTTCGGACGCTTCGAGCGGCATTGTGGGGCATACGCTGGTGATCGACGGCGGGGCCTGCATACGCGCTTGAAGGACCGCACGTGCTGATACGTCAAAGGCGAATACCCGTCAAAGAGATTCTTCTCTACGGCTTTCTCCCGAATTTCCTGAAGAAGCTTGTATACCGAATCAAGGGATACAAATTGGGAAGGAACGTTTGCATTGGATTCGGCTCTGTTATCTGCGGGGATTCCGTGCGTGTAGGGGATCACACATCCCTTGGTTTCTTCAGCATTGTACGCGGCAGGAGTATCACCATCGGGTCCGACGTGAGCATCGGATCGATGACCTTCATCGATACCCCGCGTGTGGAAATCGGAGACGGCAGCAGGATCAACGAGCAGGTCTTCATCGGAGGGCTTCAGAATCCCGATTCGTCATTCGTGCTTGGAAGGAATTGCCAAATCATGCAGATGTCCTTCATCAACCCGGCCATATCGGTCGTCATCGGCGATGACACGGGTATCGGGGGCCATTGCCTCATATTTGGTCACACGTCGTGGTTGAGCAAGTTTGAAGGATACCCCGTCGAGTTCTTGCCGATTCAAATCGGCAAGAGTGTATCTCTGGCGTGGGGTGTCTTCGTCTTGCCCGGAACCCGGATCGGCGACGGCGCGACCATCGGTGCGAATTCCCTGGTCAACCGGACGATCCCCGAGCGGTGTCTCGCGGTCGGTTTTCCCGCTCGCGTGGTCAGCAAGTATCCCGAGTTTCCAAGGGCGGTGTCAGAGTCAGAGAAAGAGGGCATGCTGAGGGAAATCGTCGCTGAAATGATCAGTTACTTGAGTAAATCGGGTGTAACATGTCGGGGAGGGGAATCCGATTATACTCTGGAAATAGAGAGAACGCGATTTTGGAGTTGCCGGAAAGACAGCTGGAGACTGAAAGTAGAATACCGAAAGTGCGAGGATGGAGCGATGCTGAAGGATATCGATGGTGTCGATGTCTTCCTGAGCCTGAGCGAGATTCCGGCGACCGCCCGATCGTACCTGAATGCCAGGCGAATCGTATGGATCGATATCGAGCGAAAGGAACAATCATTATTCCGGAATGACCTTGGGGAAGAAGTCGCCCAGTATCTCAAACGCTACGGAGTGAGGCTTTTCAGGGCGGAGTGCTGATGTTCGAAGCATCTTGCGGAAGTATATGCAGGCGAAGCGCCTAAACATGATTGGAAACAAGAGCAAGGTGTGCCGGCAGTGCGTCCTGCCCGGCACATTTCCCGGGATCCGCTTCAACAGCGAGGGCGTCTGCAATCACTGCGAACAGTTCAACCAGGGTGCGCGGGAGCACGAAGGGGCAAAGGCGCGCTACCGGCAGAAATTCGAGCAGCTTCTCGAGAGGATCCGCCAGGGTGCGGGGCAGAGGCCGTATGATGCCGTGATGGCCTATAGCGGGGGCAAGGACAGCACCTACACCCTGATGATGCTCGTGCAGCACTACCGGCTGCGGGTCCTGGCGCTGACCTTCGACAACGGATTCATGTCCGAGCGGGCAAAGAGGAACATCCATGCCGTTGCAGAGCATCTCGATGTGGGACTCGAAACGTTCCGGCCGGCCCCGAAGAAAATCCGGCATGCCTTCCGGGAGTCGATGGACCGCTGTCCGTACGCCATGAAGACGCTCGAGCGGGCCAGCGCGCTGTGCAATACCTGCATGAACCTCGTCAAGTCCTATGTGATCAAGACAGCCATCGAAAAAGACATCCCGCTGCTCGTCTACGGGTGGTCTCCCGGCCAGGCGCCGGTCCAGTCGTCAGTCTTCAGGATGAACCCGGCCGTGTTGAGGCAAGCGCAGAAACAGCTTCGCGACACGCTGGCCCCAATCATGTTCCAAGGGCTTGAGCCCTTCATCCTGGCGGAAAGGCACTACCGGCTGCTGGATGAAGCGATGGAGCGGTCGGGCGGGGATTTCCTGTACGCCGTCCATCCCCTTGCGTTCCTGGACTATGACGAGGAGAACATCCGCAGGACGATCGCGGCGGTCGGGTGGAGCGCGCCGCTGGACACGGACGCCAACTCGACGAACTGTCTCGTCAACGGCTATGCGAACAGCATCCATCAGGCCCGCTATGGGTTTCACCCCTACGCATTCGAGATTGCCGGGCTTGTCCGGTACGGCCACATGACGCGTGAGGAAGGCCTGGCGAAGCTGAATAAGCCAGTACCCGAGGAGGCAGCACACGATATACGGAAGAAACTCGAAATCGGCTGATCAACAAGCAGGGCGCTGAGCGCCGGCATGGAGATACGATGCGCGTAACGGAAGGGAAAACAATGGATTACAAAAGTATATTGCGGTCATTCATCATAGAAAATTTTCTGTACGGGGATGGGAGCGGCTTCACAGATGAAACGTCGTTTCTGGAGAGCGGCATCGTGGACTCCACGGGGCTGCTCGAGATCGTCAGCTTTCTCGAGTCGGAATTCGGCATCACCGTGGAGGACGACGAGTTGATCCCGGAGAACTTCGACTGCCTCGTGAAGCTGAGCATATTCCTGGCGAGGAAGCACAAGCAGATTCTTGCAGAGGGCAAGACTGCAGGCAGCGCCGGCTGGACCTCGGAAGCGGCGTCATGTGCGGCATTGCCGGTAAAGTAAGGATATCGGAAGGCGGAGGCCTCGACCCCGCGTGCATGGGGACCATGCTGGGCATGCTGCGCCACCGGGGTCCCGATGAAAGCGGACTGTACATCGACGACCATGCCATGCTGGGCCAGACCCGCCTTAGCATTATCGGCATACAGGGCGGGGTGCAGCCGATCCACAATGAGGACGAGACCCTCTGGATCGTCTTCAACGGCGAGATTTTCAACTACCTGGAGCTGAAGGAGGCACTCGTCCGAAACGGGCACCGGTTCTACACGAACACCGACACGGAGGTCATCCTCCACCTGTTCGAAGAGCACGGCCCCTCATGCCTCTCCAGGCTCAACGGCCAGTTTGCCTGTGCGCTCTGGGACAGCCGCCGCAAGAGCCTGTTCCTTGCGCGGGACAGGCTCGGCATCCGGCCTCTGCACTACACGGTACGGGACGGAGCCCTGATCTTTGCCTCCGAGATCAAGGCGATCTTCGCAGACAGGACCATACCCCGGGAGCTGGACCTCGAGGCGCTGCATCACGTGTTCAGCTACTGGTCCGTCCTGCCCGGCGAGACTCCCTTCCGGGACGTTCGGGAGCTGGAGCCCGGGCACTTCATGGTTCTTGCCGATGGCCGATTGACCGTCCAGAAGTACTGGGACATTCCTTTTCCGGCAGATGGCGAGGGTTTCGAGCGCCCCTTGACGGAGGCGGCGGAAGAACTGAGAGAACTCCTGCTCGACGCGATCCGGATCCGGCTTCGATCCGATGTCCCCGTCGGCTGCTACGTGAGCGGAGGCCTCGATTCCACAGCCATCGCCTGCCTGCTGGTCCGGAATTTCTCCGCCGGGGTCCGGACGTTCGGGATCCGGTTCGAAGACGCGCTGTTTGACGAAGGACGCTTCCAGGAAATCGTGGTCAGCGAAATCGGCACCCGGCACACGGCCGTGGAAGCGACGGACGAAAAGATCGGTCAGGCAATCCCCGATGTCCTGTGGCACTGCGAGCGCCCCCTGCTGCGCACGGCGCCGGTGCCCCTCTACCTGCTGTCCCGAAGCGTCCGCGAGCATGGGTTCAAGGTGGTGCTGACGGGAGAGGGGGCCGACGAGGTCTTCGGGGGATACAACATATTCCGGGAGGCGAAGGCTCGACAATTCATCGCGAAGCAGCCCCACTCGGCATTCAGGCGGCAGATCGTTCGCAAGCTCTATCCCTACATCTTTACGGATGCGAGACAGCGGGCGCTGCTGCCGCCGTTCTTCTCTCGGGGGCTCGACCGGCTGACCGACCCGTTCTCGTCGCACCATATCCGGTGGCAGAACACGGAGAGAAGCAAGATGTTCTTCTCCGAGGACCTGCTGAGGGCGGGCAATGCAGAGCGGGATGCCCGGCAGCTGATCCGAATCCTGCCCCCGGAGTTCGAGCGGTGGGACCCCGTGGCCAGGGCGCAATACCTGGAAATGAGAATATTTCTGAGCAACTACCTTCTCTCCTCGCAGGGCGACCGGGTCGCGATGGCGAATTCCGTGGAGATACGCATGCCCTACCTGGACTATCGGCTCGTGGAGTTTATGGGCCGGGTTCCGTCGAGGCTCAAGATAAGCGGCCTGCAGGAGAAGTATCTGTTGAAAAAGGCCGTCAGGGGAGATGTACCGGAAGCGATCTGGAAGAGGCCGAAGCACCCCTACCGGGCCCCCGTGAGCGGCAGCCTTTTTCATCCGGGTGCCTCTCCCATGATCCGGGAGCAGCTTGCCCCCGAGGCGTTGAAGCGGGCGGGGCTGTTCGATGAGAAGAAGGTGGCAAAACTGTGCGGGAAGCTCGCCCAAGGAGGAGGCAGCGAGGTGGAAAACATGGCGATTGCCGGCATCGCCTCGACGCAGATCATCCGGGGTCAATTCATCGATCGCTTCCCCTATCGGCAAAGCACTCCTCCCCAACTGAATCTGATGGTCGACCGGCGCATTCGTCCCAAGAGGGCCGAAGCAAAGCAGCACAGACTGATTGCTTGATGTAATCCCTATGCAACGGGAACGTCCTTTATAGACCTCTGTGGAAGTAGACAGACGCAGATAGACGCGGAAGAACATCCATGTATCTCCTCCAGCATTACTTCGAACAAACGGCAGCCCGGAATCCCGGCAAGGACGCACTTGTGTGCGGCAACCGGCGCTGGACCTACGGGGAACTGATCGACAGCAGCCGGCGGCTCGCGCGCAGCCTTCGTGCGCTGGGCGTCCGCCGCGGCGACCGTGTGGCCGTGTTCCTGGACAACGAAGCGGAGACGGTCATCTCCATGATCGGCATTCTCATGGCGGGGGGGGTGTTTGTCATCCTCAACGGCGCCATGAAGAGCAGGAAGCTCGGTTACATCCTCAACGATTCAGGTGCCGCAGCCTTGATTACAAAAGTTGAAAAGGCATCGGTTGTTCTGGATGCATGGGCCGGACGGGAGAGACCCTCAGTAATCCTCTGGAAAGGGGAGACCACGAAAATCCCAAGTCTTCCGGACGCGCAGTCCGTCGCCTGGGACGATGCATTGTGCTTGACGGGCAGTGACAGTCCTTCCCCTGAATGCATAGACAGGGATTTGGCAGCCCTGATCTACACCTCCGGGTCTACAGGTGAGCCCAAGGGGGTCATGTCTCCGCATGCCAGCATGATCGCGGCAGCCCGGAGCATCATCCAATATCTCGGCAATCGGGAGTCGGATGTCATTCTGAATGTCCTCCCCCTGTCCTTCGATTACGGACTCTACCAGGTCATCATGTCGCTCATGTTCGGGGGTACCGTGGTCCTCGAAAAGTCGTTTCTCTACATTCAACCGATCCTCAAGAGAATAGCCGAGGAAAAGGTGACGGGCTTCCCCGTGGTTCCGACCGTCCTGGCTATGATGCTGAGCCGCCGGGACATGGGGAAATACGATTTCTCGTCTCTCCGCTACGTGACGAACACCGGGGCGGCGCTCCCGGTGGAGCATATCCGGAGGCTTCGGGCGTTATTGCCGCACGTCGAGATCTTTTCCATGTTCGGTCTGACGGAATGCAAGCGCGTCTGTTATCTCCCCCCCGACCAGATCGACCGGCGTCCCGATTCGGTCGGCAAGGCCATGCCCAACTGCGAGGTCTGGATCGAAGACGAAAGCGGGCGGATTCTTGGACCGGGGGAGGTGGGCGAACTCGTGATCCGGGGTGCCAACGTGATGCGGGGCTACTGGAATGCTCCCGAGCTGACAGCGAGGGTCTTCCGGCCCGGCCGCCATCCCGGCGAGACGGTTCTTTACTCGGGCGATCAGTTCCGGATGGACGAAGAGGGCTATCTTTATTTCGTGGGCCGCGGGGATGAGATGATCAAATGCCGCGGCGAGCGGGTAAGCCCGAAGGAAATCGAGAACGTGCTCTGCGCGTTGCCCGGCGTGAGGGAAGCCGCCGTTATGGGCATCGCCGATGCGATCGAGGGACAAGCCATCGCGGTCTTCGTCGTGACAAGCGGCAACGGGAATGACCCCGTCGAGAAGGAGATCCGCAGGCATTGCATGAGGCACCTCGAGCCCTTCGCGGTTCCGAAGTTCTTTCAATTCATGGATGCACTGCCCAAGACCGATAACGGAAAGGTTGACAGGAAAGCATTGGCCCATCACTTGTGCAGCAGACCGCCTGCTGCGGTCAAACCGAATCAACAGCACCCGTAGCGCGGGCCCAACGATGAAAAAATATTATTACACGATCAAGCCTTTCATCCCACGGTGGATGCAAATCAGCTTGCGCAGGCATCTGGTGCGCTGGCAGCGTGAGCGTTACAAGGATGTCTGGCCCATCCACAACGCCTCATCGGCACCGCCGGAAAACTGGGCCGGCTGGCCGGATGGGAAAAAATTCGCGCTGGTCCTGACGCACGACGTCGACACGGAAAAGGGGCAGCAGAGATGCCGGCAGCTTGCCGAGATGGAGATGGAGCTCGGCTTTCGTTCATCGTTTAATTTTGTCCCCAAGCGGTACAGTGTATCGGCTGACCTGCGGCGTTACCTTGTGGAAAACGGGTTTGAGGTCGGCGTGCATGGGCTGTATCACGACGGGAAATACTATCATTCGCGCGAGGAATTCAAACAGAGGGCAAAGCTGATCAACCAATATTTGCGGGAGTGGAATGCAGTAGGGTTCAGATCCCCGTCCATGTTGCACAATCTGGAATGGATCCTTGATCTCGATATCGAATATGATTCCTCGACCTTCGACACGGATCCCTTTGAACCCCAGGCCGACGGCGTCCACACGATATTTCCGTTCATCGTGCGGGGGGGCAATGGAAGACGGTATGTCGAATTGCCCTACACGCTGCCGCAGGACTTTACCCTGTTTGTACTCATGAAAGAGAAGGGCATTGATGTGTGGAAGACGAAACTGCAGTGGGTTGCTGAACGGGGGGGGATGGCACTGGTGAATGCGCATCCGGACTACATGAATTTCTCTGGCGCGGCATTGCAACGGGAAGAATATCCTTCTGAATACTACAGAGA
>Ga0208196_1004140_pt1 | contig 11483 bp, 15 predicted proteins | sample AD_JPNNA7_MetaG_FD_184443 | JGI IMG/M metagenome (GOLD analysis project Ga0208196, IMG submission 184443) | Active sludge microbial communities of municipal wastewater-treating anaerobic digesters from Japan - AD_JPNNA7_MetaG (SPAdes) (version 2) | ecosystem: Engineered > Bioreactor > Anaerobic...
TCAAGAGATAGAAAAAGTTAAGAAGGTAGCGGTTAAAGCCCAGGAATTTTCCGTTTTGCCGCCGTCGGAATTTAACATTTATTCAATCGTTGACGCTTTTTCGGCGCGCAATAAAAATGAAGCTTGGTTATTGTATGAGGAAGCGCTTTTGTCTGGGGTGGCGCCGGAAGAAGTGCTATGGAAGATAATTTGGCAAGTGCAGAATATGCTTTTGGTCAAAAAAACGAAAGACGAAAAAGAGCTAAATTTAAAACCGTTTGTCTTGGGCAAAACCAAGCGTGCGGCGCAAAAATTTGAAATAGGGGAGTTAGAGAAATTGTCTGGAGAATTAGTTGATCTTTATCACGAAACCTATTTGGGCTCGGAAGAATTTGAGTTTGGTTTGGAGAAGATACTGTTGGGAGTGTAGATTTGTTACGTAACAAGCTACGTAACAAATCTCTCACAGATCTACAAAATTTTAGTCGAAAATAGTTGAGAGGGATTCTCCCTCGACTAAAATTTTGCCAGTCGCAAAATTTTGTCTGGGCACCGGCTCGCGTTTTGTCCTGCTGGACAAAACATGCTCCGCCGTTCGAATCCCTACGAAAGCAAATAAATTTGCTTTCTCACAGGGCACATTAAAAAAATCGGCTTAAAGCCGATTTTTTTAATGTGCCCTGTGAGGGATTCGAACCCCCGACCGTCTCCTTAAAAGGGAGCTGCTCTACCAACTGAGCTAACAGGGCTAACGATAATTTACATAACAATACTTGCTTTACTTGACCACAAACTCTACGCAACTTACTCGTCCCGACCTTCTGAGCGTCGAGACTGAGCTAACAGGGCATATTAAATTTGTTTCATTTGTATATTTGTATCGCGCATAAATAATAACAGATTTTTTGAGTTTTTCAAATCTTTTGGCTGTGTTATATTGCTATTAATGGCGCTTAAAAAACCCCAAAAAGAGATAGTTGTTGTTTTGCCTGACATTCGGAGCGCTCTAAATGTCGGTTCTATTTTACGAACCGCTGATGCCGCGGGGATAACAAAAGTTTTTTTGGCCGGTTATACGCCGGCGCCGATGGACAAATTTGGCCGGGTAAACAAGCAAATAAGCAAGACGGCCTTGGGCGCGGAACAAGCCATGCCTTGGGAAAAAGCCGAAGATATCCAAAAACTTTTGCGCCGGTTGGCGCGCGCGGGCTTTGACCTGGTGGCGGTTGAACAAGCAACCAAGGCAATTGATTACAAAAAGTTTAAACCCCGAACAAAAACTGCTTTTATCTTTGGCAACGAGGCTGAGGGTTTGCCCCCAAAGATTTTAAGGCGATGTTGTCAGGTGATTGAGATTCCGATGCGAGGCAAAAAGGAGTCTCTTAATGTGGCGGTGGCGGCCGGCATTATCCTCTTCAGAACTCTGAATATTTGATTAATCGCTTCTTTAAACAACCTTGTTTTTATAAATTTATTAAAGTTAACCTAAAAAACCATGAAAATTATCATCAACTGGGTTATTGCGGCCATTATCATTCTCGTTGCTGCCTACTTGGTGCCCGGCGTGGCGGTCAGCAGTTTTTGGGTAGCGTTTGTGGCGGCCGTTGTTTTTGGGGTTGTCAACGCGCTCATTAAGCCGCTGGTAGTCATTTTGACTCTCCCCATCAATCTTATCACTCTGGGCCTTTTTACGTTGGTAATCAATGCCCTGCTGGCTCTCTTGGTGGCGTTTGTGGTGCCTGGTTTTACGATTGCCGGCTTTTGGGTGGCTCTTATTTTTGGGATTATTTTGACTTTAATTAACTGGGCGGTTGAGAGAGCTTTTTAAAATTATTTTTGGCAACTTGGGCAAAAGTGAGTGCCGCGGCCGGCGTGGGTGATTTTGTGGATTGGTTGGCCGCAAGTTTTACAAGGTTCGTGCTGGCGGCCATAAACTTTGAGAAAGGGGACAAAGCCGCCAAGCGAACCGTCTGAACGACGATAGTTTTTAGACGAAGTGCCTTTGTGGCGAAGGGAAAGTTTAAGCACGGCAATAATGGTTTGTCGCAGTTTTTTGATTTCGGTCGGCTTTAAGTTTTTGTTGCGCCTGGTCGGCAAGAGGCGCGCGCCGAAACAAGCTTCATCAACATAAATATTTCCCAATCCGGCCACCAGCGATTGATCCAGGAGCGTCTGTTTGATGGTGCGGTTGGGGTAACGGTGAAAGATGCCCAGCAAAGCTTGGTCGGTAAAAATTTTAGACAAGGGTTCAAGACCGATTGGTGCTGTCAGTTTTTTTATTTGAGAATCATTCATCAAGCGAACCCAGCCGAATTTGCGTAAGTCATTAAAAAATAATTTGGAACCATCTTTAAAAGTAAAAATTAATCGTGTGTGTTTGGTGGGCTGTTTTTTGTTCAAGGCTTGGTCAGGATGTCCGCCGCCAACGGCTCGCCCTTTGGGGGGTTCAAAAATCAGTTGTCCGGTCATTTTTAGGTGAATGGCAAGGGCGGTAGAATCGGCCAAATCGATGAAAAGCATTTTGGCGCGGCGATTGACGCCGGCAATTTTTTGCCAATCGTTTGTTCGGCAAATTCTTCGGGCGAGAGAGGGGAGACTGTCTTCCACCACAAAATCTCCGTCTTTTTTATTTGTCGACCGGGCAGAACTTTGCTCAGTTCGCGTTTGAGAGTTTCAACTTCGGGGAGTTCGGGCATAAATGCTAATGTAAAATGTAAAGATTAAAAGGTAAAATGTTAAAAAGAAAAAGGTTTTAAATTAAAGTGTAAAATCAAAAAACAAAGAAGGTTAGGGGTAGTGTAAGATGGAAAAACTAAAATGTAAAATAAGAGGAGTGATTATAATATGAGTAGAGATAGAAAAAACAAACGGCTCAACACACCCGCCTGTTGAAACTGGCTTAAAATAAGGGTTTGGCTAGGACGGACCTAGCCATTAAATTGGCGAAGGCAGAATGGGTGTCAGTCAGAAAAAGTTTAATAGTTAAATGAATTACGGCGAGATGGGTAGATAAGTGCGTTGTCTGTATTTTAGTCCGCGTTCGGCCTGCATAGTTTCGCGCTCAATTCTTCTTTAGCCACTTCATAGTCGCTCCAAGGTGTCTTCTTGCCATTGGGGCCCATGATGTAGGGGTCGGTGCCTTTGCCGGTAATAATGACCACGTCGCCTGATTTGGCTTCTGTCAGGGCGGCGCGAATCGCTTCACGGCGGTCTAAAATTTTAACATAAGGTTTGGCAATTCCTTGGGCCACCTCCTGAATGATTTGTTCCGGGTCCTCGTCGTAAGGGTCTTCGTTAGTGAGAACAATGTAATCGCAATAATCATTGGCGACCTGGCCCATTTGTGGACGTTTCCATTTATCGCGACCGCCGCCGCAGCTGCCCAAGACACAAATTTTACGGCGATTGCCCAAGGCTTCGTAGGCTTTGGCGAGGGAGTCGGCGGTATGGGCATAGTCTACAATGACGTCAAAATCTTGTTTGGAGTTATCCGAAACAACTTTTTCCATTCGGCCGGGAATTTTGCCAAGTTCCGCCAACGCTTTCTTGATATCCTCATTGGTCGCGCCAAAAGCTTTGGCGAGGGTGGCGGCGCCCAAAATATTTAAGATATTGAATTCACCAGTCAAGCTGGTTTCTAAAGTTTCATTGGCGAGAGTCAGTTTGGAACCGCTTGCGCTGGTCTCCCAGGGTTCGGCTTGCGTTAGGGAAAATTCAAGCAGCTTGACTGAAGGCGCCAACTCGGCAAATTTTTTGGCCTTTTTGTCATTAGAATTTACCGCCAAAAATCTCGGCGTCTTTTTTGCTTTTTCCAACGCGCGCGCGTATTCCAATTTGGCGTCCAGATATTTTTCAAAAGACCCGTGCGACTCAAGGTGTTCGGGGGAGAGGTTGGTAAAAATCAGAGCATCGCAATCTATAAATTTATGACGAAAAAGTTTGGCGCCTTCTGAAGTGCCTTCCAGCACGGCAAAGTCGCAGCCGGCCGAAATCGCGCGCCGGAGAAATTTTTGCATAAACATCCGTCCCGGCATGCTCATTTTGTAGAGGTTGCGCTCAATTTTGTCACCGATTTTAAATTGCAGCGTGGAAGTAGAAGCAACCTTGTGTCCGGCGGCGGTTAGAATAGTGGACAAAATTTCCGTGGTGCTGGTTTTGCCTTTGGTGCCGGTCACAAAAATGACTTTCAGGCGACGAGCGGGAAAGCGGTAAATAACCGCGCCTAGCCAAGCCAGCAGATAATGATAAAAAGGCTGGGCTTTGGCAAAGAGCCGGCGCGGAATAAATTTTTTTATCCAATGTAAAATTTTGTCCAACATTTGTTTTTATTTTTGCAAACTTTTGAGCGCTTTTTTGACCTTGTCTTCGGTCGTGGCAATGTCGGCTGGGATTCGGTGCAGGGCCTCGCGAGCCTCGCGAGTGGAGTAGCCGAGCGCTTCAAGGGCTTGGAGCGCCTCAGTTTCTTGGGTGAGGTCAACATTGTCATCGGGACCGACAATGTTGATGACCTTGTCTTTCAATTCAAGAATGATTTTCTCGGCAATTTTGCGTCCGATGCCGGAAACTTGTGTCAGATAAGAAGAATCACCGGCGGAGACGGCCTTTTTGAGGACGTCCGGGGGAGCTAACGACAAAACCGACAAAGCGCTTTTGGGGCCGACGCCAGAAACGCTGATGAGGAGTTCAAAAAATTGCAGTTCGGTTTTGGCGAGAAAGCCGTAAAGGTCCAAGGCGTCTTCGCGAACAACCAAGTGGGTCCAAAGACTGGCGGTCGTTTTTTCTTTTAAGTTTTGGCCGGTTTCCGGCGTAACAAATACTTTGTAGCCGACACCGCCGGCGTTTAAAATAACAAAACGCTCTTCTTTGTAGCTGATTTCCCCTTTGAGTTGCCCAATCATAAATCAATAATACCTTGTCGCCGGAACACTTGCAATTATTTGGTAATTCTTGTATTCTGTGACGGTATGCCAATTACCAAATCAGCTCAAAAAGCTTTGCGCGGTTCTAAACAGAAGAAATTGTTCAACGACCGACGCGCCAAAGCGATGAAGAGCGAAATCAAAGAAATCAAAAAACTGACAGAAGCCAAAGATGCCAAGGGCGCCAGCGCCAAGTTGTCTTCGGCTTACCAGGCGATTGATAAGGCGGCCAAAAGGGGAGTTATCAAGAAAAACACCGCCGCGCGCAAGAAATCCCGTCTGGCCAAAATGATTAAAAAAGCTAACGTTTAAACAAATCAAAAACCACCTCGCCAAAAGGCGAGGTGGTTTTTGATTTGTTTCTTTTCGTTTTTTTTTGTGCCCCCACGAGGAATCGAACCTCGATTACAGGATCCGCAATCCTGCGTTCTATCCATTAAACTACAGGGGCATTTTACATATTTTGATTACAAATGAACTATCTCTAAACTTACCTCAACTCCACTTCTCGCCCCGTTGCCCCAACCACGGGGTCCATTAAACTGTGAGGGGATGGGCAGATTTAATTTACCACAAATTACAAAAAAAGCGAATCACTTCGCCCCCAATGAAAGTTAAAAGTTCAGAAGTAATAAAAGGAAAACCTAAAATCCCAAAAGATCGGAAATCTCCTCGGCAAAAGTTTTCTGGTGCTCTTCTTCTTCAATAAATTTGCGGAGGTAAAGGCGAATCAGAGTTGGTTCAACGTCTTCAATAGAAATATGCAGGTGAGGAAAAAAGGCTCGCCGGTAGTTGATGATAAGCATGGGCAAACCCTCGCGTTCTTCATCAATCCAAAAATAATCAGCGCGTTCGTAAGGGTAAAGGTCTTGACCAATTTGGATACCCTTGGGAGTCAGACGAATATTCATTTTTTGCGGCGGGCGATTCTCATAAGCGTAAATGGCAAAAGTGGCAATCGCAATGATGAGCGCCAAAAGCAGGTTGCCAAAAATAAAAGACAGCACAATGCCAAAAAAGGCGACTGCGCCAAGCGCCCAAAACCAATCGGCGCTCCGCTCGCGCTCTTCGTATTCATCGGCTTCCCATTCAATCACCGCCGGCAAACCCAGACTTTTGAGTTTTTCTTCCATTGACTACATTATAACAATTAAGCCTGAGAAAAAATACAGGTAATTGTTGATAAACAAGTTGGTTGGTGTTCGTTGATTTTGTGACTTAATTTGCTAAGATTGGGAGGAGATTGATCCGGGAGGGTTGCGCCGAATGGTAAGGCACCAGTCTTGAAAACTGGGGCCCCGCAAGGGGCTTAGAGGTTCGAGTCCTCTACCCTCCGCCAATGGTGTATAATAGGTATATACTAAAGTATATACTAAAGTATATACTAAAGTATATACTCAAATACATATGAGAAAACTAGCAGACAAAAATACCCGCAAACTGCAAAAGCTGGGTAAAACCAGTCTGGCGGTAACTATTCCCAAAGAAATCATCACCGAGCTCAAATGGCGCGAAAAGCAAAGAGTGAAAATAACCAGAATCCGTGGCGGTTTTGTGGTGAGGGATTACCGGAGCAAATAGGCCGGTTCTTTGCGCTGGGTGCTTGAGAAAAAGCGATGGTTGAGGAGTTGAGAAAAATTTGGGGAAGATAAAACTTGTTAATTCAGGGTAGGGGGTTTATAAATTAGTTATATGAAGCATATCCGCCTGGAAAATTCATGGCTAGTCAAGGCTCCGCTAGGGGAGGTTTTCAACATCATTACCGATTTTGAAAATCTGCCGAAAAATTTTCCCAAAGTTGCCAAGTCACTCGTCATCACGAAACGGGAAGGCAATCATTTGGAAATTGACGCTCAAGTAAAAACATTCGGCCAAACATTCCCGGTCAAAATGAAAACTAGCATCATTCCGGAGAGGGGGTTCATTTCTGATAATGAAAGCCCCAAATTTGGCACGTCAGGGCACGAAGAGCTTTTATTGGAAAAAGTTGAAGGCGGGACAAAAATCAATTATGTTTACGAGGTGGATATCCATAAAAAATGGCTGCGAGTTATCGCCAAGCCGCTCATTGGTTGGTTTGCAATGAAAGCCTGGGAAAAAGCGGTCATTGAGGAGTTGAGAAAAATTTTGGGAAGGTAGGTTAAATAATTTTAATTATATTTATATAATAATCATATGAGTACTATCCAAAAAATTTTAACCGGTGTCGTCGCCGTAGCTATTTTGGGCGTTTCGGCTTATCTTTTATTAAATAAGTTTGGCGATTCACAACCCCAAAATCCCTTGGACAATCCGGAAAAAATAGTTTCAGCTTATGAAAGCTTGTTAATAGAGGCGGAGCAAGCCAAAACCGCAAACGCGGATTGTGGCGATAAAAAAGGTCTGGCCAAACAGATAAAATCTCTTGAAGATGGGCTGGCAGATTTGGCGGAGAGGAAAAAAGACTGGCTGGATAATGTGCCCCAATTGCCCGAAGGGGGACCAACCTCGGTTACACCCGAAGGCCGGCCGGGTTCAGAAGTACCAGAACTGACCTCCGATGTTCCACCTTTGCCGGAGCTGGGTCCGGATGTCATCGTGGTGCCCGGCTCAAAAGTGCCGGAGCTGACCTCTGATGCGCCGTCTCTGCCAGATATAAATATCCAAGTCGTAGATGATTTGGGAAGACCAGTTGAATATGTCCCGGAATTGCCGGAATTAAATACCGGCCGGCCAGGTTCGGAAGTGCCCACTTTAGATTCCAACGTGCCGCCTCTGCTGGAAATTAATATTGAGGACTCGAATGAGCCAATCATAAAAATGGCAGAGCTTGAACAAAAAATAAAAAATCTTTTACAGGAACTGAAAACCCTGTGTCCAGAAGAAGAAAATAAAAAAGTCATTTCTGATAAATGTTCTGACGCTTGCAAAAGGCACAAAGACTGCGCCGCCTATACTGAAGATGTGACGGCGGCTGATTTGACCGATGCTTACAATACTTGTATGGAAGAATGCCCGACTTGGCCCAAAGAAATGATCAAATGTATCAATGCCGTTGATATCAAAACTCCCAATGATTGCGTGAGTTTTGTGCAGTGTCAGTTGCCTCAATTGTATGAAGAGAGGTATCTAGAATAAGTTATAACCTTTAGTGCATTTATATTTGGATATGAAAAATAGGTTTTCAGATAATCTCCAAACCATCCCCGGAGTTGGCAGAAGTATTGCCGAAGATTTGCGAAATATCGGCATCCATACTATCGCCGACTTGAAAGGCAAAAACCCCGAGGAACTTTATAATAAATCAAATAAATTTGTCGGTTGCGTTCAGGACAGATGTTTGCTGTATGTCTTCCGCGAAGCGGTCTATTTCGCCGAGCATAAAAAACATGATCCGGAAAAATTGAAATGGTGCCTGCCTGCCAGCAGGCAGGGAAGTGGAAAGATAAAAAATAAAAATCTTTAAAATAATTTGAATAATTAATAATTAATAATAAAAATATGCAAAAATCTTTTAGTACGGAAGAGGCCAAACAAATCGGCGAACAATTGGGCATTGACTGGAGCAAGTTTGATGTGGAGCAATTTCGCCAAGGCCTGGAAGTGGAATTGGAGCATGGTACAATTGATGCCAAGACCAATGTGACGGGCGATGATGCCTTAATAACCGGCAAAATCGCGCTGGCGCATTTGAATGAACTGCCGGATTATTATACCCGTTTGACCAAAATAGAAGGCGAGTAATCAAGACAAGGAGAAAATTGGAAATTAAGTCGCTCAAAAATTGATCTGTTTTTAGGCTGTCCAAGGTGTTTTTATTTAAAAAAATAAAAATAATAATTATTAAATAAATAAAAACTATGAACACAAAATTGTTAAAAATTTCTACCCTGGGGGCATATATCGTGATGGTTGTAGTCAATGCTCTGGCGGTGTGGCTTCCGATTGCCGGACGAGAAACCGGGGAAATATCGGACAGCTATCCCAATCTGTTCGCGCCGGCCGGCTACGCCTTTTCTATTTGGGGACTGATTTACACGCTTTTGGCGATTTATGTCATTTATCAATTGGGACAGGGGAAAAATGAATTAGTGGCGCGAATTAACCGCCTGTTTGTTGCTAACGCTTTATTGAATGCCGCTTGGATATTTGCTTGGCATTATGATGTCATCTGGCTCTCGGTTCTGCTGATGGCCGGATTGTTGTATACGCTTATTCGGCTGGCTGATATTTTGCGAGTTGGCAATCTTGGCCAAAAAGAAAAATGGCTGGCGCGCTTGCCGTTTAGCGTTTATTTTGGCTGGATTACGGTGGCGACAATCGCCAATATCACCGTTTTTTTGGTCAGCATCGGCTGGAATAGGTTTGGCCTTTCCGAAGTTTTCTGGACCATTGCCATCCTTTTGGTCGGAGCGCTGATTGGCTCATGGCGAATGTGGAAAGATCGCGCCATTGCCTACGGACTAGTGCTTATTTGGGCTTACGCAGCGATTCTTTATAAGCATCTTGCTGAAAGCGGATTTGCCGGGGAATATCCGGCGGTTATCGGCGCCGCGATTCTGTGTCTGGTGGTATTTGCCGGAATGATTGTATTTATCGGTATTAAGAAAAAAACAAATAACCCAACGACAACAAATTATGGCGAAGAAAATTGATACCAATACCAGATTTTATATTGACCTTGATATCAAGACGAAAAAAATCATTGGCTGGGACTATGACCAGAGACAAGGGTTGGAACAAAAATTGTCCAACCCCAATCATCAGCGAATTTTCATTTTGCCCGGGATGCGCCAAAAAATTCGGGCATAACTATCTCGTCCTTTTTGCCAAAATTTAAAGTTGCTCCGCTGAAGATGGGCAAAACTTAAAATTGTTTTTTGTTTCGGCTTTCGCTCAAGCGCCGTTTTTATTGGTCAGACAAGGCGTGGCGGGCAGGGGGGAGGGGGATTCTGCTGCTTTGCTCTCCGCGCGCCAAATCAGGTCAAATTCCTCAAAGACAAATTGGCGCTTTATTTTTTTGCGAAATCGTAGATATTTAATATAATGAACAGTGACAGCAAGAAGTTTATATTCTTGCTAATTATAAAATTATAAAACAAGACAAAACATTAAAAGAAAAACCCGCCAGCGGGGGCCTCATTTGATAGTTTGATGAAGTGATTTATGTTGGAAACCCTTTTAATTTTTGCCTTCTCACTGTTTTTAGTAGTGAAAGGCGCAACGCTTGCCACTAAATATTCCGCCAAACTCGCGGAACATTTTAGTCTCTCTCGCTATGTTATTGGTTTTGTGGTTGTCGCTTTTATTTCAATTTTGCCCGAAACAATTATCTCAATAAATTCCGCGCTTCAGGGGATTCCGGAATTTGGGCTTGGAACATTGTTTGGTTCAAATATTGCTGACCTGTCTCTTATTTTTGCGCTCTTGATTTTGCTGTCCGGCCGAAGCATAAAAATTGAGAGCAAAATATTAAAAAATGTGGACTTGTACCCGCTTTTCTTAATGTTTCCCATAATTCTTGGGCTAAATGGACATTTTTCCCGTATTGACGGCGCCATTTTGGTAATTACCGGGCTGATTTTCTATTATTTTGTGTTTAGAAACGGCACGGAAGCGTCAAAGGTGTTTAGCAATCGCAACGGCAAATACAAAAATATCCTTTTTTTGCTTTTGGCTATGGCCATGTTGCTTATTGGCGCGCATTTCACGGTAAGGTCCGCGACTGCTTTGGCCGAGATGCTCAACATAACGCCTATTCTTATCGGTATGTTGGTTGTTAGCTTGGGGACTACCATGCCGGAGTTTTTGTATTCGTTTAAGGCCGTAAGACAAAAGGAAGACAGCTTGGCAATCGGCGATATTTTGGGGTCTGTTTTGGCAGACGCGACAATCGTTATCGGGGTCCTTGCCCTTATTAGTCCGTTTTACTTTCCGGCCAGAATTGTTTATGTGACGGGCACGTTTATGGTTGTAGCCTCGATATTTTTGTTGAGGTTTATGCGTTCCGGTCGCACGGTTACGAAAAAAGAAGGGGCGATGCTCTTGCTTTTTTGGCTGGCTTACGTGGGGGTTGAATTTTTTGTCAGTAAATAAAAAATAAAGGAAAATTCTTTTTAAAAACCTTGAAAGATGGCTTGAAAGTTTGATAAAACAACCAAGGGCGACAAGTTGAGGGAAAAATTGAAACGAGAGGCAACGAATTTTGCCTTCTTGTTTCCCCGGCCTCTCTAGCTTGTTAAATTGCGTCCTCTTATGCTTTAATAAAACCAGAAAGGAGGTATGGCTAATGGGGAATAAACCGCAAGAGATAGTCCTGGCTTTTCCCTTGGATACCAAATATCGTTTGGTCTTTATGGGAAAAAAGGACAAGGAGAAGGAGAAAGAGAGCCCCCACTGCTTGAACTGTTCGGCCAGCCTAGTTTCCGCCGAAGAGACAGCTTGTGTGGTGGCGCTCAAACACCTATTTGAAAAATGGGGGTTGGTTGCCAGATTGGAAGACCTGCATCTGGCAGTCGTCATAGACACCCTTTTTTCGGAGGAACTTCGTTACCGGTGTTACGTCTTTTTGGCGAAACATTGGCAATATGCCGATGACGCCAAGAG
>Ga0208196_1004146_pt1 | contig 11465 bp, 5 predicted proteins | sample AD_JPNNA7_MetaG_FD_184443 | JGI IMG/M metagenome (GOLD analysis project Ga0208196, IMG submission 184443) | Active sludge microbial communities of municipal wastewater-treating anaerobic digesters from Japan - AD_JPNNA7_MetaG (SPAdes) (version 2) | ecosystem: Engineered > Bioreactor > Anaerobic >...
AGTTCGCGATAAAGAACCTGCTCCTCCTGCCCCATCAGCATTCCCGAAAGCCGGTCGAATAGGACCACTTTCCCGGTTTTGTCGTACTCGCGGCGCAAGCGCGAGAGCGCCGAGTCAATCGTCGCCAGCGCCCAAGCACGGTCGAACAGTTTTTCTGGGGACAGCGCTTGCCACGCCCCACCCGCGCAATATTCCTCAATCGCCGTAAAATCCACTCGGAGAAACACCACGCCGCCGCCGCGCTTAATCATCTTCTTTCGGTCTCGTTCGTCGGACAGAAAATGGTTGACGGCGGCCAACAGAAATGAACGGAATTTCCCCTTGCCCGGGGCTAGGTCTTTCAGATAATTCTTCGCAAGAAAGCGTGCAAAGAATTCCTGAGTAAGGTCCTTGGCATCCTCGGCGGAATTTCCCCGGCGACGGATATAAGCGTAAACCGGGTACCAGTAGGTGGAACAGAGGGTTTCCAGCGCTTCCCGCGCCTGGGAGGGCTGAGACGATGCCGCCGCCCGCACCACACTCCAATGCGTCGTCTCAAAAAGCGTCATGGCGACAAGCCTCTATCTCGCCACTAGCGATTCTCTTTCCGGCGTATTGACAACGCCCGCTGGCATGCAATTGACCGCCTTGGGAAATTATAAACCAACAGGTTTTCTACTGTCCATCCCAAGTACTGTAACTTCTGCGGCCATTTCCCTCTCATCTGGTGTGGGTGTCGAATAGCTCGGCTGATGCAACGCGAGGACCGGCAAGGGGAACAGCCATGCGCACCTTGTTGGTGGCGGTGGTCCTTGACCAGTTTCTGCCGGGGCACTTGGTTCTCCACCTCCGGATATCCAATAACGCTACTGCTCGCGATTGGGTCAAGACACCAAGAACAAGATAATCAGGTACCACGGGCTCAGAATGAAATCCAACATGAGAGCGAGCATTCCTTTCCGAACAGTAAAAACGTGTCATGCCGGCACATTCAGGCCCAGTCGGTCGGCTCAACCCAAAAACGCGAGCTCGGCGTAGCTCACATAACTCGTCTCGCCAGAGCTGATTACACATCGGCTGAGTGTTTTGACCCTACGGGTTTGCTTTCCGCTGCAGGCCCGCACTACTTGACTTGCTTTGTCCGCTCAACAATTCCGGCGTTCGTATTGTTTGAATACTGGTCGTCCCACTGCCCCGGCTGTGCATAGTTGATGATCACCCAGTCTTGCTCGCCCGTGGAAGCCCCATTGTTGGGCTCTCCCGGCGCCCAGTTCTGATAAGAAGCAATTTCGCCGCCGGCCCACACGAAGCTCCCTTCCGAGGCCACGTCATTTAATCCTATCCAATAGGGACTGAAACCAAAGGTCGAAACCAACCAGGAGTTCTCGTCGTCGTCGTTTACGGTTACAAGAGCTCCCCCCAAACGTTCCGCAGCAGCTTGAGCTTCTGGCCAGGACATCACCGGGAGCAGGCAATACTCGTGTCCGTTGGCTGGATTGATAACCCACTCGACCGAAACCTCCCGCTCGCCTTGAGCAGTCGCTTCGCTTTGATCGGGCGGCGCTTGGTCAGCTTGATCAGGTAGAGCCTCGCTTTCTTGCGGCACATCCCACAGGTTCAGCGGTTTCGGTTGGGGTGCGGCGGGGGCTGAGGCTTTACCCTTCCACACCACCCCGACCTGAAAGCCACCCGATGAACCTGCCCCAGCCAGCTTCCTGCCGTCAGGAGAAAAGCAGACCGAATAGACCCTGGCCGGCGCGCGAAACTCCGCCTTCTCTGTTTCGAGAGCCACGTCCCAAAGCTTCACTACGCCATCCTCGTCTGCAGAAGCCAAAGTCCTGCCCTCTGGCGAGAACGCCACCGACCAGACGAGATTAGCATGACCATGCAACACACCCCGTTCTTTTCGGGCTGGCACGTCCCAGAGACGCACAGTCCTGTCCTCGCTCCCCGAGACCAGGAGCTCACTGTCTTGGCCGAACGCCACGGACAGAACCTGGGCCTCATGCCCCTCCATCTTGCCCAATTCCTTCTGTTGAACAACGTCCCAAAGGCGGACCGTGCTGTCCATGCTCCCTGAGGCCAAAGTCATGCCATCTGGGGAAAAGGCCACCGATTTCACGGCGTCCGTATGTCCTGACAGAGTCCCCAGTTGCACGCGCGTTTCCGTGTCCCAGAGCTTTATGGTTCTATCCCAACTGCCGGTCGCGAGGATCTTCCCATCCGGAGAGAAGGCTACGGACCTGACGAAACCGGTGTGCCCACCCAGGATTGCGCTCTCTTTGAGGGCGGCAACGTCCCACAACCGGGCGGTCCCGTCCCTGCTCCCTGAAGCGACAGTCTTGCCGTCGGGGGAAAACGCTACCGAAAGGACCGCATCCGTGTGTCCCTGTAAGGAGGCCACTTCCTTGACTGTAGCCGCATCCCAAAGTCTTACAGCCCAATCCTCGCCGGATGTCGCCAGGAGTTTGCCGTCCGCAGAGAAGGCAACCCCGGTGATTTGTCCTGACGACCCTGAAGGCAGTGGGCCCGGAGGGCGCGCCCCCGGCGCCGGTGGTCCTGGATGGAGTGGCGGGTGGAGTGACGGAGGAGGTGGCGCCCACCCTCCCGCGGCTCTCCCGTACCCGTGATGATAGTCGACTGGTGCCGGCAACAGTTCGGCTGGCCAGTCGTTGGACATTAATCCTACCGTTATAATCCGCAAAACCAGCACAGGCGCGACAAGGGCTACCCCGATGCCGCGGCAGAGCAGGAAAATCCACGAACGTTGCTTGTACCAAATCGAGGTGATGACAGCGTTGATTAGTGTCGTAGGAATAACCCCGAACAGGAACCAAATAGTGAAAAAGGCGGCGTTTTGACGCGTGTCTTTCAGGCCGGCCAGGAACAGGAACACGCCGGTCAAACTGCCCGAGAACCAGGAACGAATACTCGGCAAGAAGAAACTGATACCAATGCTCTGGCACAGGAATGCCCCACCAAGAACCAATTGAAGAAGGAGCGGGATGCCCAAACTCACGCGCATGGCCTGTGCCTTGTCGTCCACACGCGGCTGCCGCCGCTCGTCTTGCGGGGGAATCTCCAACAGTGCGTGGACGTCTTCATCCTCGCCCTTCACGCGCAAGGCATTTCTCTGCTCTCGGTAGAGTGCTATGAAAAACGTCAACAGGCCGATATCCGTCAGCAGAGTCAACAAGCTGAGAACCGTCCAGGAAGGCATGCCCGGCTTCGACAAGAAGGAAAAGAGGGCGAAGAGGACGCCCAAACCCACGCACAGCCCAACAACTGTTGCCCGTCTAAGTCTCATCACCGCCAGCCTCACAGTGTCTCCGGGGACGCCAACGTGAACCGTTCAATGGGTCCATCATTCGAGTATGCCTTTGGTGCGAGGACACTGTGTCACGAACGCTGCCTCAAAGCCTTGCGAGGCCCGCGAAAATCTGCTGCACCGCCAGGGGGATCCCCACCACATGCGCAGCGATAGCCACTGCGATGCCTCGCAAGAGCAGAGTCCAAAAACGTTGCCTGTGCCAGATGATCGTGATGATAAAGTTGATTAGCGTTGAAAAGATAATGCCGAGGCTGAACACGGCAGCTACAAAACCCGTGCTTTCTTGTGGTATGTCATAATGCCCAAGACCTAGTATAGACAAGAGGCAGAGCAACCCGACAAGATACAGCTGAACTGTAAGCGGAATGCCGACGCTCACAAGCACGGCTTTTACCCAGCCAGTACCGCGCGATCGCTGCCGGGTGCCGTCCTTACCACTCTCCAATCGCATGGCATCCTTCTGACTTCCGCAGAGTACGGTGAAGAACGTCAACAGGCCGATATCCGCAAGCAGACTCAAGATCCTACAAGCCGTCGAGTGCAGAATGCCCGGTTCCGGCACGAAGGATATCAGGGAAAGAAAGACTCGCAAACCCGCGCCGCCCGCACCAATGAGGCTTGCCCGTGTGTGGACATCTTCTTTCTCGCAGAGCAGCCGCGAAGCATCCGCGTGTTTCTGGTAGAGCACGATGAAGAACGTCAGGAGACCGATGTCCGCCAGCAAACCCACGCACTTGTGAACAGTCGAGTGCAGAATGCCCGGTTCCGGCACCATGGACACCAAGGCAAGAACGATTCGCAGACCCACGCTGCCCGCGCCAATAAGCGATGCTTCTCTGAATGTCATCGCTGCTCCTCCGGCGAACGACGACTAGACGGAGATTCTTCGTCTGGGCACACTTACACCCGCCCAACCCTATCTTCAATCATTCTACGCGCCTTCTCCCATTCCGTCAATCCCGATCCTGCAATCACGGCCCCTCTTCGGCAAGACTGTACTGGCGGAACCACGTGCCTTACCTCGTCCACATCCTTATCAATCAACTCGTCAAGACGAAGGAGTTCCGCTTTTCCTTCTGAGTTGGTACAATATGAGTTACATCGATACGGGAACACAGCGTTCGGATCCGCGCCTGCAACAATTGAAGTTGACCCTTGTATAGCGGCTTGAACCGTTCCACTGCGAGAGTCAAGAGCAAGTAGAAAAGACGAGCCATGGGACTTCCTTCCGCAGTGCCCGGCCAGCCCGAAGGCGCGGAAAGACGTGGTGCCCGGCATCACCTATATACTTATACCTCAAAGTTCGGGCGGCGGATTATGCGGCGATATAACAGAAGAGGGGTCACGCCGTGGTTGCTCGTGCTCGGTTTCTTGGTGCCTTCGGTTCCCTGCTGCTGTTGGTCATCGCCTTTTCCACGGTATCTGCTCCGGGGCAAGAGGGCAACCCCAATCCCGCAGACGTTCAGGAGCTCCTTAAGGCAGCCGAGCAGGGCAACGCCGATGCCCAGTGCAAACTGGGCATCATGTATCACGACGGGGAGGGCGCACCCAAAGATCTGGCCGAAGCGGTCAAATGGCTTCGCAAAGCCGCCGAGCAGGGCCACGCGGACGCCCAGAGCCGGCTGGGTTACCTCTATGCCACAGGCGAGGGCGTGCCCAAGGATCTCGCCGAGGCGTTCGAGTGGACTCGTGAAGCCGCCAAACAGGGGGAGGCAAAAGCTCAGCACAATCTGGCCGGCCTTTACTATGACGGCGAGGGTGTGGCTAGGGATCTGGGCGAAGCCGTCAAATGGCTGCGCAAGGCTGCCGACCAGGGGTACGCGGATGCCCAGGCCGCTCTCGGAGGTCTATATTACACAGGTGAAGGTGTGCCCAAGGATCTGGACAAGGCGGTCGAGTGGACGCGTAAAGCCGCTGACCAAGGATGCGCGGATGCCGAATGCAACCTGAGTGTGATGTATCGCGACGGCGCGGGCGTGCCCAAGGATCTGGCCGAGTCGGTTAAGTGGCTTCGCAAAGCCGCCGACCATGGGTTGCCAAAGGCTCAGTACAGTTTGGGGAAACTGTACTACACAGGCGATTGCATACCCAAAGATCTCGTCGAGGCGGTAAAGTGGATTCGCAAGGCCGCGGATCAGGGGCTTCCAGAAGCCCAAAATCAATTGGGCAACGTGTATTTCCATGGCTTGGGCGTTTCCAAGGATCTCGCCCAGGCGGTCGAGTGGTATCGCAAGGCGGCCAACCAGGAGAACGCGGACAGTCAGCGCAACCTGGGTTTGATGTACCACAACGGCTGGGGCGTGCCCGAGGCCGATACGGAGGCGGTCAAGTGGTTCCGCAAAGCCGCAGACCTGGGAGACGCACAAGCGCAGTGCAATCTGGGCAACGCGTATTCCAGTGGCCAGGGCGTAGCCAAGGATCCTGTCGAGGCCGTCAGGTGGTATCGAAAGGCCGCAGAACAGGAGCACGCGGGAGCCGAGTACCTCTTGGGCCTCGCCTTTCAGAACGGGGAGGGAATCCCACAGGACCCGGTCGAAGCCGTCGCCTGGTACCGCAAGGCGGCGGAGCAGGGTCTTCCCGAAGCTCAGTGCAACCTGGGTCAGATGTATGCGAACGGCCAAGGTGTTCCCCAGGACTTCCTGGAAGCGGTCAGGTGGACCCGCATGGCGGCGGAGCAAGGTTGCGCCGAGGCCGAAGGCAACCTGGGTAGAATGTATGCGAACGGTCAGGGGGTTCCCCAGGACTACACCGAAGCGGTTCGATGGCTCCGCAAGGCGGCTGAGCGAGGTCTTGCTTCGGCCGCATGCGGACTGGCTGAAATGTACGCACGGGGTGAGGGGGTCGCCCAGGACTATGGAGAAGCGATGAAATGGCTTCATATGGCGGCAGAGCAAGGCTTTGCTGACGCCGAAAGCAAGCTGGGCGGCATGTATGCGTTTGGTCTTGGTGTTCCCCAGGACTCCAAGGAAGCCGTCAAGTGGTACCGCAAGGCGGCCGACCAAGGGGACGTGGATGCCCAGAAAAATCTAGGTGTCGCGTATCTCAACGGCGAGGGTGTGCCCAAGGACGCTGCGGAAGCGGCCAGGTGGTTTCAGAAAGCGGCTGACCAAGGGGACGCAAATGCCCAGAACGCTCTAGGTGCCGCGTATTACACAGGCGAAGGCGTGCAGCAAGACTACACGAAAGCCGCCGAGTGGATTACCAAGGCCGCCGAACAAGGCCTTGCTCAAGCGCAGGGCAATCTCGGGCTGATGTACCAGGAAGGCCAAGGCGTGCAGCAAGACTATGCCAAGGCGCTGGCGTGGTTTCGGAAGGCCGCCGAACAAGGCTTTCCGCAGGCACACATAGCCATTGACGGGCTACTCAGCGAGATCCGTCGTCATTTCGCAGAACAGAGCGTGGCGACCGAGCAAGAGATCACCAAGTATTATGAGGATCATGTTAAGGACTACTCACGGCCAGAGCGCGTCCTTCTCCGGCAGATTTTTCTAAAGGCGGGCGAATCGGACTCGGATGCTCGCGAGCGGGCCGAAGCACAGATGAGAACCTGGCTCAAAGAGCTGCGGCAAGGAGCAGATTTCACGGGAGTTTCGAAAGCACATTCCGATGCCCCCGATGCTGCAAATGGCGGTCTGATAGGTTGGGTCGCGAAGGGGGACCTGCTTGAACCCCTGGAAAAAGCGGCCTTCGCTCTGGCACCTGGTGAATACAGCGAGGTGCTGTCGACACAGACCGGATTTCATATCCTGTTGGTCGATGACCGGGAGGAAGTCAGGACGGCTTCGCTCGAAGAAGTGCGCGACGAAGTTGAGGAGGCGGTCCGCAAGCAGAAAGCCGAAGAGATGCTCCAGAAGTGGTTGTCGGAAATCTCGGACGGGGAAGCGGCAAAGGCACGCGACAGGCTCGCGTCTTCGATGCTTCCCGAACAGGTCGCCGGCGCGCAGGAACTGTCCGCCGAATGGTACGCCAGGGCCGCCGAAGAAGGCGACGGGAGGGCTCAGAACAACCTGGGTGAACTGTACCGTGCAGGCGAAGGTGTGCCACAAGACTACGGGAAGGCGATGGTATGGTTTAGCAAGGCTGCTGAACAAGGCATTCCCGAAGCGCAGAACAACCTCGGGGTCATGTACTACAGAGGCGAAGGTGTGCCGCAAAGTTTCAGCAAGGCCGCCGAGTGGTATTCGAAAGCGGCCGAGCAAGGCTGCGCGGAGGCAATGTACAACCTTGGGACAATGTACCTCGACGGCAAAGGTGCACCGCAGGACTTCGGAAAGGTCGCCGAGTGGTTTACCAGAGCCGCCGAACACGGGTTTGCCTTGGCGCAGTACAACCTCGGCGTGCTGTACCGCGAAGGCAAAGGAGTGCCGCAGGACCACCAGAAAGCCGCGGAGTGGTTCACCAAGGCCGCCGAGCAAGGCTTTGAGCAGGCGCAGAGCAACCTCGCGGCGATGTATTACAACGGTGAAGGGGTTCCGCAGGATTACGCCCGAGCCGCGGAATGGTTTACGCAGCTGGCCTGGCAGGGCGACGCCCGGGCGCAGTTCAACCTCGGGGTCATGTGCCGTGAAGGTAAAGGAGTAACGCAGGATCACAAGAAGGCCGCCGAGTGGTACGCCAAGGCCGCAGAACAAGGCGATGGGAGAGCTCAGAACAACGTGGGTGAACTATACCGTGCAGGCGAAGGTGTGCCACAGGACTACGAGAAGGCGATGGTATGGTTTAGCAAGGCTGCTGAACAAGGCATTCCCGAAGCGCAGAACAACCTCGGGGTCATGTACCGTGAAGGTAAAGGAGTAACGCCGGATCTCAAGAGGGCCGCCGTGTGGTACGCCAAGGCCGCCGAACAGGGCTTGGCGGCAGCACAAGTCAACCTTGGGTCGATGTACTGGGACGGCGAAGGGGTGCCCCAAGACTACGCAAGAGCCATGGAATTATTTGTCAAGGCCGCCGAGAAAGGCCTTGCCGAGGCGCAATACAACCTTGGGGTCATGTACCGCGAAGGCCTGGGTGTTCCGAAAAACAGCCTGCGGGCTTATATGTGGTTCGACTTGGCGGGCAGAACTGACGAAGAAGCCGCAAGGGCGCGCGATAGTATCGCATCCGGCATGACACAGCATCAGATTGACAAGGCAAAGAGATGGTCGCGGCAGTGGAAGCCGGAGAGATAGCGCCCGTGCAGCCTGACCCCCCTGTTGAACGCACTTCCGTCCGGCGCCGTTATTGGGCAACTGGGTCGCTGAGGTGTGCTACATTTTTTCGAGCAGCATGTGTTACCTGAGGTTGCATGTGCCACAGAGTTGAATGACGCTAAGTGGTCGGCACTACACTAATTGCCTGCCATGAAAGGATTTCCGGGGAACCGCCCTACTTCACCCATAACCGAAGGTCGCGGGTTTGAATCCCGCCGCTAGATAGAACACCCGCTCATTGGAGGGATCGGTTATGAATCGGGACGCCAATCTTCTTTTTGGTGTTTTCGCAACACAACTTCGCAAAGTGACGCCGTCGCAATTGATGGCGGCCGCGCGCGCCTGGACAGCGGAACCATCTGAGAGTTTGGCGGGTGGGTTGGTCGCCCAGGGAGCTCTATCGACGCAGGACAGCTCGGTCATCGAGCGGCTGGTGGTTGAGGCCGTAGCGGCGTGCGGCGGGAATGCAGCCGAGACTCTGCATTTCTTTGGGGGTGAACCGGCGGTACAGGCGTCGTTCGGCGGGTCCGTTGTCTTGACCGAGAACGGTGGTATAGCAACAGTCCCTTCGCCGGAGGCATTTCGAGCGTCGGGTGAGTACATGGATGTGGGGCGGACGCCGGGGGTACAGGAGACGCCAGGGCGGTACAGCCAGGTGAGTGAATACGGGCGTGGGGGAATGGGTCGCGTACTACTTGTGCACGACGAGTCGATGGACCGCGACATTGCGCTCAAGGAGTTGCTTCCATCGCCGGACAGCGGCCGAGACAGCGCGCATGTGCAGCAATCCATAGCGGTGGTGACGCGCTTCCTTCGCGAGGCGAAGCTCACCGGGCAACTCGAACATCCCAGCATCGTTCCGGTGTACGAGTTAGGGCGGCGCGCCGACGGCACGCTTTACTACACGATGAAACTCGTGCGCGGCAAGACCCTGGGGGATGCGCTTGCGGAGAAGACTACACTGGCTGAGCGACTTGAACTCCTGCCGCATATCGTGAACCTGTGTCAGGCGATCGCCTATGCCCACAGCCGAGGCATCATCCATCGAGACCTCAAGCCCTGCAATGTCATGGTGGGAGAATTCGGGGAGACCGTGGTTATTGACTGGGGTCTGGCGAAGCTGCGCGGCGAGAGCGATGCGCCCGGGCCGGAGGGCGAGCTCTCAAGACATGGGCTCCCGTGTGCGAAAGCGGTCTGGGCTCGCGAGACCGCGGACGGAACGGTTCTGGGCACGCCCGCGTATATGTCTCCCGAGCAGGCGGCGGGCAATCTGAGAAGCGTTGATGAACGTTCCGACGTGTATTCCCTGGGCGCGGTATTGTACGAAGTGCTGACGGGCAGGCCCCCTTTCAGGGACACGAGTGCGGAGAAGGTACTGAGTATGGTGCTTACGGACCGGCCTCTGCCGGTGCTGCAGCTGGAGCGGCGCGTGGCACCTGAGTTGGCGGCCATCTGTGAGCGCGCCATGGCCTGGAACCGGGAGGATCGGCATGCCTCCGCTAAAGAACTTGCCGGCGATCTGCAGACGTTCATTTCGGGACGGGTGTTCACCGAGCGCGAGGCCAAGCGCTCGTTTGTTTCCGCCATCTACGTATTCGGAGTGACACTCCTGGTGACCGGTACAGGCATCCTAGCATACTGCTGCTGGGAAGACATCCCGCCGTCGATTCGCGTTCTCGTGCTGTTCGCCGCTGTAGCCACGCTTTACGTCTGTGGCGCCCGTTCGGACGTGAGACGCGTCCGGAAACGACAACGCGCGGAGGCCCTCACTCTGCTCGGTACGCTCATGCTGGGCATCACTATCTTTCTGACGGCCCAAGTCTATGACTTGGCCGGCCTCATGCGCCATGGATTCGGATTGTGGGCCGCCGGGACGATGGCGATAGCCTACGCGACGCGCAGCAAAGCCAACGGGTTCATAGCTATGTTCGCCGCATGGGCATGGTTTTTCCAGGAAACACGGCAGATCGCGCCGGCCGACCTGTGGTGGTTTCCACCTCTGGCGGCAGCGGTAACCCTGCCTTTCGCGTACGCTCAAGACTCGCCAAGCACCTTCGTGGCAACACTATTGCTGTTCAGCTCAACAACCGCCTATGTCACTCATGACAACGGGGTCATCCTGCGTCTGTGCCTGTCGGTCGCGGCGTGTGCCGCGCTTTTCTTTCCTTTGGGACTGTTGTCGTATGCGTCCGAGCGCAGGCGCAAGTTTGCCGCACCCGCTATAACCCTCGCCGTGGTCTTCCTGGCGGCAACGCTGCTTCCTCTGGGATCGATGAAGGCGTCACAATTGCTCGCCGTGGAGGTCATTCCCACGCGAAGGATCGAACCCACCCAACTGCTCCCCGTAGGACTGGTGTGCGCTGCGGCCATCTTCATGTGGTGTTTGGCAGCAGCGCGGCGTTTTGTCTGGCCCAAATTCCATATGTTGGTCATTGCGTTTCTCACGGCCACCGCATTGTTTGCGGTCGCGGCGGCCGTCGAAGGAACGGCGGCGCCAGGTGACGGAAACGGGAACCCACACGCCGAATGGGCGGGGTTCGTGATTGCCACCGCAGCGGCGCTGACGCTGGGCATCGGCGTCGCCTGGACGGGTGTGCTGCTGGAGGACCGGCGTGTATTCAATCTGGGGACGTTTCTCAATGTCCTGGTGACCGTACACTGCGCCGTGGAAATGAATGTAAGTCTGGCAGTCAAAGCCGCAATGATGCTTGCCGCCGGGATCATAGTCATTTTCGCGGGCAGGCGTGTCGAATCCCACCATAAGAGAAGAGGGTTGCTTTGATCCTGAGGAATGACGCGCGGATACGTGTAGCGGTGCCGGCAATGCGGGGGCCCCGTCAGCATGCTGCTGTTCACGCCGCGCGGCAAAGACCGGCTAACGATAATCGGAAACCCTTGCTAGGAGTGAGTACCAGAGATGTCGCGCCGACATGATGCCCACAAGTCTGCCAGAACGCCTGCGGTCA
>Ga0208196_1004150_pt1 | contig 11462 bp, 9 predicted proteins | sample AD_JPNNA7_MetaG_FD_184443 | JGI IMG/M metagenome (GOLD analysis project Ga0208196, IMG submission 184443) | Active sludge microbial communities of municipal wastewater-treating anaerobic digesters from Japan - AD_JPNNA7_MetaG (SPAdes) (version 2) | ecosystem: Engineered > Bioreactor > Anaerobic >...
TGCGGCCAAAATCCGCATGATCTATGACCGGCTCATCACGCTCACCCGGCAGGCGCAAGGCGATCCGGATGTGGAATTGGTCATCTGGCCGGAAACGGCATTGCCCGACGATGTCCGCAACAGCGAGGCCAGCTACACCGTGGTGTGGAGTCTTTGCACCAACGGCACGTCCATCCTGACCGGCACGCTGGATACGGCCGTGCTTGACGACGGCACCGAGCAATATTTCAACAGCGTTTTCCTGTTTGATACCGAGGGTCGCATTGTGGGCGAATATGACAAGCGTCACTTGGTGCTCGGCGGGGAAGTCATTCCGCTGGAGCGCTGGATTCCCGACCGGTGGATGCTGGCGCTGGGGCTGCCCACCAGCATCACCGCCGGCAAGGACGGCGCGGTGTTTACCGCCGGCCGCCAGCAGGTGCCACTGGCGCCGTTGGTCTGCTTCGAGGATATCCTGCCCCATCTGGCGCGGGCCGATGTCCGCGCCGGCGCGCGCGCCTTGGTCAATGTGACGAATGACGCCTGGTTCGATGACGTGATCGCACCACGCCAGCACATGCGTAATGCCGTGTTGCGCGCGGTGGAAAATCGCGTGCCATTGATTCGCGCGGCCAATACCGGCGTGTCGGGCGTCATCGAGCCCAGCGGCGCGGTGGCGGCCATGCTCTCCGACGGGGCGGGGGGCACCGCCGGCGCCGGCGTGCTGTGGGCCGATGTGGCCGTGCCGGACCCGACCGCGCCCTTGACTTGCTATGCCCGTTTCGGGGATATGTACGCATTCGCCTGCCTCGCCGCCACGGGTCTGTGGCTGCTGGCGGCATGGCGGGAATCACGAACCTAAGAACAGAACCATGCTCGACGAACTTTCCACGCGCATTGCCACCGTGAAGGAAAACCTCGCAGGAATGAGAGGTTATCTTTGACGTCGCCGGCAAAAAACGGCTCATTGAAGAATTGACCCAGCAGATGTCCGCACCAGATTTCTGGGATGACCAGAACGCGGCGCGCGCGCTGATCGAAAAAAAGAACACCTTGGAGGCGGTCACCGAGCCCTATGACAAGCTCGTAGCGCTGCAAGAGGAGTTGGAAGTCATGGCCGCGCTACTGGGCGAGGCCGGCACGGACTCGCCCACACATCCGGATGTGGTCGAACTGGCCAAGCAAGTTGCCGCGCTGGAAAAACAATACGCCCACGTGGAGTTGCAATCGCTGATGGTCGGGCGGTTCGATGCCAACAATGCCTTCCTGACGCTGCACGCCGGCGCGGGCGGCACCGAGTCCTGCGACTGGGCCGCCATGTTGCTACGGATGTATGATCGCTACTGCCAGCAGCAGGGCTTCGAAGTCACCACAGTGGATTACCAACCCGGCGACGAAGCTGGAGTCAAGAGCGTCACCCTGATGGTCAGCGGTCCGTGGGCCTACGGTTTTTTGAAGGCGGAGCGCGGCGTGCACCGCTTGGTACGGATCAGCCCCTTCGACGCCAACAAACGGCGGCACACCTCATTCGCCTCGCTCGATGTCGTCGCAGAAATCAGCGACGACATTGAAGTCACCATCGAGGACAAAGACCTGCGCGTGGACACCTACCGCTCCAGCGGCGCCGGCGGGCAGCACGTCAACAAAACCGACAGCGCCATCCGCCTGACCCACCTGCCCACGGGCATTGTGGTGGCCTGCCAAGCTGAACGCAGCCAGTTAGCCAACCGCAACAAGGCCATGAAAATCCTGCGCGCCAAAATTTACGAGCTGGAGCAGGACAAAAAGCGCCGCGAAATGGAAAAGTTCTATGGCGAAAAAGGCGAAATTGCCTGGGGTCACCAAATTCGGTCGTACGTCTTGCAGCCCTACACCATGGCCAAGGATCACCGCACCGACGTGGAAACCAGCCAAGTCTTCGAGGTGCTCGACGGCGACTTGGGTCTCTTTATCGAAGCCTGGCTCAAACAAAACCGCACTGAATCCACCTCAACCCCGCCCGCGTAAGCCATCCGGCCACGCCATGGACCGTTTCCCCGGCACCCCAAGGGTGTGCCTACCGGCCTTGGGCAACGGCTAGACAATCCACCCAAAAAACGTCGGCCAACGCGTTGGTGTGGGGGCGCGTGTCATTATAGCGGTCATGCCACAACAGTTGGTCATCCGCACGGCGGGTTCCGTATTCCATGTCGTGTAAAACTTGCGGTTGGGATTGATCCGTGCCCGCAATCATTTTGACCATGGCCGAAAAAGTAAAACCCCGCGCAAATGGCGCGTTGCCGCACTGCGCCCAAGTGACATCGGAAAAAGTGCTGTGCCGCAGCAGCCCGGCCGTCTGCCGCTCGCGCAGTCCGGTGGTGTCCATCACAATCAGCTTTTTATCCGCCCACTCGCCTTGTGATGCTTGCAAATGCTCATAAATCGCGCGATTGATCTGGCCGGCTTGGCGGTGGGCCTCCGCGGTCCCTTGGTTGGCCAGCAGAGCCAGAAAAATCGGCACAACCAGCAACAAGCTCCACTGGCGCGCGGGCAATCGTGCCAGCACCAATGCCGCCAGCATACTCACGCCAATGGCCGGCAAGACATTCAGCCTGCCGCATGTGTAGGATGCCAACGATACCACCCACGCCGCACCCACCCACGCCAAAGCAAAAGCGACAACCTGCGCATTGCCAAACGGCTTCGGGTTTGCGGAGTTCTCGGATTTTGCCATCCGGCACAGGCCCCAAATCACCAGCGCACTCACCACGGCATTCGCTACAAACAAGAATCGCTTGGGCCATAGTGGAATAGCGGAAAAGTATTCAAACCCATTCAACATGGCGCCGAACATATATTCGCCCACCCACCAATGCAGCAGATGCCATGATTTTAACGCAAGCCCATAGGCGGAAACGCTGGCCTGCATGTGCGGCGGATACTGCCACGTTTGAAACAGCCCATAAGCGCCAGTTGCCCGCCACCCCATGTAGAATAGGAACATGGCGCCGAAAGGCGCCATGCGCCACACGCTTTTAATGGGCTGGCGCTTCCAAGGCAACAGCAGGAGATAAGCGCCGGGCAAAAGCACCCCGACCTCGTAGGAGAAAATCCCCACGCCATAAGCTAATAAAGAAACCACCAGCCGCCACATCCCGCCGCGGCGCACATAGGCCACCCACAGCCACCCACTTAACGCGTACGGGACCAACGCACACAGCACTTCATTGAGCACCTGCGTGGACCAGTGAAAAGTCTCCGTCAAATTCGGCAACAACGCCAGCACCACCCCCGCCGCCGCCGCCACAAACCGCCGCCCCGTCAACTCCAGCGCCATCTTCATCGCAAAGAGCAACAACAACGAATTGCCCACTAGCCCGATTAAGGTCCAGTATGCGGGCGCGTCCAAAAACCGAAATCCGAGATACACGGCAGTCGTGCTCAACGGCCGATGAGGATCTTGAAATCCCGCCGCCACGCATTGGTGCCAGTCCGCCATCGGCTGACTTTTCGCCAAATTAGCCCAGTCATCCGCGATTAAAACGGCTTGAGGCGATGGCACAAACCGCGACCAGATTTGGAAAAGCAAGGTGAGCAGAATAATAAACCACAGCCCACTATGTGGCGCGTTGATTTGGGGATGGACGTCACTATTCATACTCGGAGGCCTCACAAGCTCTGGCACCAGAATAGGGCGGCATGATCTGGGCGCGCAATCTATTATCCCGGGTGACGCCAGAGGTTCCAGCGAAGAGCAAATACTTGTCTCAAATTAGAGGCGATAGCCGATAAATTCATCACCTTGGATTCACCACTCATCCGAGCACGTATCCCAGTCGGTTCGCTGATCACCCGGTAGCCTTTCCTGATGAAGCGCAGGATCAATTCCATCTGAATCATCCAGCCACGGCCGGAAGAAGACAGCTCAATCGTGTCAACCAACTCGCGGCGAAACATCATGATGCCCTGAAAATCAGGGAACCGGCCAAATAAAAGTCGGTACAGGCAGCGTTCTGCCCAAGAAAAGGTACGGGCAGCGAAGGATCGGTTTTTTCGAAATTCAGGGATATACCCCAGCACGAGGTCCATATCGTCGAAAAGCCGAGCAAATTGGCCAATAATTTCCGGGGCGAATTGACCGTCCGCCGGGAAAACGGTTGTGAGTTCTTTTGTTCCACATAAAAACGCATTGCGATACACGGCTCCCAGTCCCAAATTGCGGGGGTGGTGGATCACTCGAATATGGGCTGACTCTTTGGCCAAGCTATCCGCAATTTCGCCACTGCCGTCGGTGCTGCCATCATTGATGATGACCACCTCGTAGTCGCCCCCCAAGCGCTGCAATTCATCCGTGATCTCCGCAACCACCACCGGCAAGCTGGCGGCTTCATTGAAACACATAACCGCCACGCAGATGCTGCGTGGACTTACACTGGCTGACGTCATGGTGCCTTCAGCCATGATTGTGAAATCTTCTGAAAATGCCATTGTCCAATCCACTTCGGCTTCGGATTCGATGTGGTCGCTGGCTTTTTTGACGCCGGGGATGCGTAGTTCGTGGATAATTCCACAAAGAGATGGATCAGTCTTTTCATCATTTCAGCAGAAGTGCAAGACGGTACAAAAGCCTTGGCCCAAGGTCCGGGGCCGCACGCAGCCCGATTAAGGTCGGCGTAGGATGAGTTACGAACCCGGTGGGTTGGGCTTGTTTCAACCGAAGAACACTCGCGCTATTCTCGATAGTACAATCAGTCGCCCACTCCATGCCAAGTTTGATGACAATCTGAAAGCTCATAACGACCCCGTAAGTGGCTCTAGACCGGCAAAACGGTAGATGTCTTCTGCAACGGGGAGGTCGGGATAGTCTTGCACATGTCGCGCAATAATGCGTTTCATTTGCTCCTTGAAACTGCATGCAGAAAAGCACTCTCCGGTCATGATAGGGCTTTCCCCAACATCGTAATCGTATACTAGAACAGGCATATCACCTGCTTGGACCAGCCAGTCGCCCGATGTGAAAACAGCCAAAATTGTTCCTGGTGGCTTCATTTTTCCGCCGGGCACCGCAAACGGTCGGCAATGCCAAATTTTTACCAAACTATCCCCCCATCGGCTAAATGCACCAGGATAGGGGCGAGTCAAAGCACGCACAAAATTGTACACGTCGTGTGCGGAGCGACTCCAGTCAATCTCCCCATCTTCCGGAGTGCGTTTGGGCAAATAAGCCGGGGCATCCTTTTGTTCCGTAAGATGGCCGGCCTGAATCCGTCCATTGCGTATGTTCTCCGCTACCATCTGAGCGACAAGCCAGAAAGTTTTATGATACGAGGTGGCAATATCGTCTGTTTCAGACAGTGGAAACTCGCGAGAGTCGATTACGGCTCCGGAATCAATCCCGGCATCAATGCGGAAGATTGAAATATGAAAGGACTTCTTGCCCATCAGGAGAGCCCAGTTCTGAGGAGAGCGTCCCCGTCCGCCCGTGATGCCATAAGCACTGCCATGGGCCCCGATTGCACAGTAGCGACAATGTTGAATCAACCAATCAGGGATTAACCGCTGCCAATTAATCACCAGCAGTACGTCTATTTCCAACTGTAGTAACCGGATTCGATCTTCCTCCCGCGACAGGCCATAGCTTTCTACAGGATAAAACGGGATTCCGCGCGTACGGCAGTATGGTTCAAGATAGACATAACCCGAGATTGAGTCTGAAGCGGGACGGTCACTAAGCCCAATGACGCCTGTAATAGGCACAGTTTGCGACACCACATCCAAGACATCCATGCCGGTGCCGTGCGACGAAAGAATGTAGATATTCATGCCTTGCCTTCCCTGCGGGTTAAGTAATCCAATAGCGAACCCTCAATCTGATCGCAATAGGTACTACTGCAAAGTCGCCATTCTTCATCCAAGGTCCGAATAACCGACACCAGATGGTCAGCCAAAATTTTGGGATAAGTTCGATTGGTTGGCCCAAAGTGCAAGGCATGCAATAGGATCTGGATTGTGCGCTCCGCGGCTTTCTGGATAAACACAAATGGGTCTTTCCCGCGAAACATCATGCGCGAATCTGACAGATAACATTCGTCTGAAAATATGCGCGGGTCGTAGGCATTGATGAACCCGGCGATTTGTGGCCATTGCCCATGAATGGATGGGGCGTGAAGACTTACTGTGTGGATCGGCTGTTGGGCAACAGAAGCCAATGCGTCGGCCTCTACTCTCGCCAGCGGAATCAGAGCATCTTCAGCGAGTTCACCATACACGGAGGGATCAAAATGCAAGCCGACTTCAAACCCGCAAGCCGCAATTTCACGAATCATATGCTGGTTATCAGAGGCAAATACGTTGTATGAATTCCCACTAACCCGAAACAATAAGTGGCTGTGACACCCAGCTCATTTTCAATTCGGGCGAGCCTTAGTGCGGATTCGACGCTTAAATCTACATCGTGGCGCAGCAAGATGACCCGCTTGTCTTCGCTCCAATCTCGGAAACGGACACAAGTCCCGGCCTGTTTCAGAGCCGTAAGAAACTGCCGATAACCGTCGTATGAAAAGAATTTTCCGGACGTATTCACACCAAGGCCGTATAATTAATTCTGATAAAAGGAGGCCGTGCGCTTGATCCCCTCTTCCAAATCCACTTCGGCTTCGAAGCCGATGAGGTCGCGGGCTTTTTTGACGTTAGGGATGCGGAGTTCGACGTCGGCGTAGTCTTTATAGACGAATTCGATCTTGGACTTGGAGTTCAGGACGCGGATAACCGTGTTGGCCAGACCGTAAATGGTGGTGACGGCACGTTGGTTGCCGATATTGAACGATTCGCCAACAGCCTTGGGGTGTTCCATGCAGAGCAGGGTACCGCGGACCATGTCGTCCACGTAGCACCAAGCGCGGATTTGGGTGCCGTCGCCGTTGATCTTGAGAGGTTCATTCTTCAAGGCACGCTGAATGAAAGCGCGTAGCGCGCCTTCACCCACCTGACCCGGGCCATAGACATTGAATGGGCGCACCACGGCAACCGGGAGCCATTGGTGTTGGAAATAGGCGATGGCGAGGTGTTCCTCGGCCAATTTGCTGACGGCGTAGGTCCAGCGGCCCTCGCCAATGGTGCCAATGGAGGTCTTATCCATTTCCGAGGAGCGGAAGGCGTTGGTGCCGAACACTTCGCTGGTGGAAAAGCACACGACCCGGTCGCAGCTATCCAGCTTGGAGGCGGCTTCCAGGACATTCGCGGAGCCCACCATGTTTACGCGCATGGTGGCCACCGGGTTTTTGACGACGGTGTCAATCCCGGCAATCGCCGCACAATGGACGACGATATCGGCCCCCGCCATGGCCCGGGCAACGTGGTCATAGTCGAGGACATCGCCGACTTCCAGCTTGAGGTTTTTGTGGTCTTTCCACGGCTTGGTCTGGAGCGCATTACGGGCCAGATTGTCAAAGGCTACGATCTGATTGTGTTCAACCAAGCGGCCAATCAGGGTGGAGCCGATAAACCCCGCGCCGCCGGTGATAAAAATCTTCTTGTTTTGGATCATGGTTGGTCCTCGCCGGTGGCGGTTAGGCCACCATTTACCTTATTGAGATGAGCGGGCAGTATGGTGCAGGCGTGCGGATAGCAGCAAGCCTTTTGTTGACGCAAGCATCGCCGGCATGAAGCGGTTTCATGCCTCAATATTCGGCCAATATTTTGCATGCACAGGGGGGCGGTGGGGTGGTAGGATGCGCGGCACTCGAAGTGGAATGCAAACTGATATGAAAAAAATTGCGTTGGTTGGCTGTGGGCGGATCATGGGCCGGCATATCGAGGCGATTGCGACGGCGCCGGGGCTCGAAATTGCCATGGTTTGCGATATTGACGAGGCAAAAGCGAGAAAAACCGCGGAGCGACTCGGCGTGCCTTATGTGACCGATTACCGGCGCATTCAAGGTGTGGATGTCGCGGCCATTTTGACGCCTTCCGGCCTTCATCCCCAACACGTGACGGATATTGCCGAGCAAACCGACACCCCCTACATCCTCTGCGAAAAGCCGATTTCCCTGACGCTGCGCGAGGCCTACGAGCTTTTTGACCGCGTGGACCGGGCCGGCAAAACTTTTTTGCCGATTTATCAAAACCGCTACAACCCGCTGGTAGCCTTCACGAAAAACCTAATTGAAAGCGGGCGCTTGGGCCAGGTGCACCTGTTTGTATGCAACGTGCTGTGGAACCGCAACGACGATTATTTCAAAATTGACTGGCATGGCACTCGGGCGCTCGATGGTGGGGTGCTCTACACCCAGGCGAGCCACTATGTGGACATGGTGCACTATTTCTTTGGGGACGTGGTTGCGCACAAGGGGATCGGGGGCAGCTTGCGGGGGCTGGAGGTGTTTGATTCGGTTGCGGCGGCCATGAGCTTCAAGAATGGCACGGTGGGCACCATCAATGCCACGGTGAGCACATTCCGCGAGAATTACCGCACGGAATTCACGCTCATTGGCCAGCGGGGCACCTTGCGCCTCGCCGGCACAAACCTCAATACCATCGAATTCTGGGATGTGGAGGGGATGGCCAAGCCCGACATTGACTTCACCATTGACCACGTTTATGGCAAAGGTCATGACACCCTCTACCAATATCTCGCCGCCGGGCGCTGGGATATGTTCCCCACCCGCAAGGATGTGTTGTCGGGGATCCGGCTGATGGAAATGTTGAGTTATTGAGCCATGTTCTGCCCCCGTCCGGAGTCCCGCCATGAATCCTCCCCCTGAATCCGCCGCGCGCCAGCCCTTTTTTGTCCATCCGTCTTCGGAGGTGGCCCCCACCGCGCTAGTGGGCGAGGGCACCAAAATCTGGCATTTTTGCCATGTAATGAAGGAGGCCAAGATTGGCCGCGGGTGCAATCTCGGCCAGAATGTGCATGTGGCCTCCGGCGTGCTGATTGGCAACAACGTCAAAATCCAAAACAACGTGTCGCTCTATACCGGGGCCACCATCGAAGACGATGTATTCCTCGGCCCTTCCTGTGTTTTCACCAATGTGACCAATCCCCGGAGCCAGGTCAACCGGCACAGCCTGTACGAAAAAACGCTGGTTCGCCGCGGGGCAACCGTCGGCGCCAATGCCACCATCATTTGTGGCGTGACCCTCGGGCGCTATTGCTTCGTTGCGGCCGGCTCCGTGGTGACCAAAGATGTCCCCGACTATGCCTTGGTGGTTGGCAATCCGGCGCGGCAAAAAGGATGGATGAGCCGCCATGGCCACCTGCTCAAAAATGCCAATGCCGAGGGCATCATGGTTTGTCCTGAATCGGGTTTTCGTTATCGGAAAACACCAGAGGGCATTTTGCGCTGCCTGGATTGCGACGAAGATGCGCCCCTGCCGCCAAACTTGGCCAAGGGCACCAAATTTTACGATGAATTCAAATAGCTCCCGCCAACGCCTGCGTCCGGCAGGGTGAGGTGGCAGGCTGGGGGGGGGGGCACAAAAAGCCCGGGCGGGGGCCCGGGCTTCGTCGCACGCTGGCAGTTATTCCGCCGCGGGTTCTTCGGCTTCTGCCGGGGCAATGGCTTGAGTTCCGAGTACCTTTTAACAATCACATTGTAAGTCGTTGTATTGCAACCGGACGATTTCGTTTTGGGGTGTCCCGGCCCAAGAAACTGATTCCGGTTTGGATTGTGGGGCTGGAATGGTCGCAGACCTTCCAGCCTTTCCCGGCGGGAAGGTTTCGTTCCTCAACCGTTCCCGCCCTACAAAAGCCCGACAAAATCAGCGAAATTGTTGGGTGTCCCATTGCGGAAGTCAGAAAAAAAGCCCGGGCGGGGGCCCGGGCTTCGTCGCGCGCTGGTGGCTATTCCGCAGCAGGTTCTTCGGTTTCTGCCGGGGCAATGGCTTCTTTCACCGCGTCCACGGCCTCGGTGGCTTCTTCCACAACGGCCGCGGCGGCTTTTTTGCCGGCTTTCTTGGCTTTTTTCCCGGTTTCGACAACCGTTTCCGCGGCGGTTTCGGCGGCTTCTTCCACAGCCTCCGTCACGGCTTCGACGGCATCGTCAGCGGCTTGCACGGCTTCGTCCACCACAGTGGAGGGGGTATCCGCCGGGGCCGCGTCCTCCGCGGGCTCATCCGCCGGGGCTGCCTCGGTGGCTTCTTCTTCAACATCCAGAGTGAAGGCGGCTTCGTCACCGGCCGGTTCTTCGTCAAAGCGCTGCACATCGGCTTGTTCGCGCAGGCCTTCCAAGTAGGCCATCACAACCTCCTGCTGTTTTTGCGCGTACAGGATATCGCTGATGCGCGGCTTGACCTCATTGAGATCCAGCGTCTGGGCTTTGTCGTGTGCGGTGACTTTGATCAGGTGGAAGCCGAACTGGGTCTCGACAATATCGCCCACGGAGCCGACTGGCTGGGCAAACGCCGCATCTTCAAAGGGGGCCACCATCTGGCCGCGGCCAAAGGAGCCGAGATCGCCACCGGCGCTGGCGCTGGGGCAGTCGGAGTTGGCCTTGGCCACTTCCGCGAAGTCCGCGCCGTCTAGCAGTTGTTGCCGCAATTCTGCGATGCGCGCGCGCTTGGCTTCCTTGGCGTCGCCGGTTTCGTCGGGATCCACCTTGACCAAAATATGGGAGGCGGTGACGGTTTCGCCCTGGGTGAAGCCTTCCTTGTTTTCCTCATAAAAGGCCTGGATTTCTTCGTCGGTGGGTTTCTCGACCGCGTTGCCCTTGGCCGTGAGCATTTTGCGGATGGCGATTTGTTCGCGCAGGTTGGCCTCAGTGGTGCCAGTTTCGGCCAGATAGGTTTCAAAAGTCATGCCAGGCGGCAATTCCGCGGCATATTCATTTTTGATTTCCTGATATTCGCTTTCCGAAAGGCTGACCCCTTGCCGGAGCACTTCGGCCGCGAGGATCTGCTGCATGATCAGGTCGTCGAGAATCCGGCCGCGGATTTTCGGCAGGGCTTCTTCCCATTGGCCGGGCATCACACGGCCTTGCATCTGCTTTTTGAACGCGCGCAAAATCTTTTGAATGTCACCTTCGGTGATATCCTTGCCACCAACTTTGGCGATGACCACGGCGGCTTCTTCGGCGGTCAGTTCGGGTTCGACCACTTCGACGGCTTCGGCAGCATCCACCAGCGCGGCGGTGAGGTCCGGCAGCGCGGGTTGAGTGTCGGGAACCTGGGCGGCCGGTTCAACGGCAACCGGGGCGTCTTTTTTGCCGCAGCCAGCACCGAGCCAGCCGAGGAGACTCAGGAGCAAAAACGGGATCAGGATATGTTTCATGGGGCGGTCCTTTCGGGTTTTGACGTTAGGGGGCGGATTACCAGTGACCAAAAGCATGGCCGGGTCATTCCGGGCTGGGGGCGGGGGCATCCTCAGCCGGCTGCCCGGGCTGGAAGTCTTCCGCGAGGGAAATCACGACCCGCTTGCGGCCTTCGCTGTCCATGTCCTCGGACTGGGTGCGGATGTCCGGCAAATCTTTGAGCGCCTGATGGATGATGCGCCGCTCCATGGAGCTGAG
>Ga0208196_1004158_pt1 | contig 11440 bp, 14 predicted proteins | sample AD_JPNNA7_MetaG_FD_184443 | JGI IMG/M metagenome (GOLD analysis project Ga0208196, IMG submission 184443) | Active sludge microbial communities of municipal wastewater-treating anaerobic digesters from Japan - AD_JPNNA7_MetaG (SPAdes) (version 2) | ecosystem: Engineered > Bioreactor > Anaerobic...
CGGACATGCGCTCCATAAGGGGCTTGCCGCATATTTTGACTACTACAACAACGAAAGGAGGCACACCGCGCTGGACAAAAGGACACCCGCTGAGGTATTCATTGAGGGAGCCGACAGGAAATGAAAACCATTGATGCTGTCGCTCCGCTCCGCCCTCGGCCCTCCGGGCCGCCCCTTCGGGGACGGGCTCCGCTACGCGACGGCATCACGGACAGGCGGCTCGCGGGCCACAACGACACGGAACAGGGGGCCGCAGATTCCACCTTAAATCCGCCGTCCCGTGGTCGAAGATTGGGGGTAGGCGCAGTCCGATAACGAATGGGTGCCTTGGGTTAGTGAGAACGTGTGGATGATTGTCGATACGTATAAAATTGACGCGGCTCTCCCGTCAGTAGCGCTAATCCAAGGGCCTTACGGAGGTGGAGGCTATGTATACTTCAACATATGTTCTCACCGCAATGGTACTTGGGAAGTTGCCCGAGTGCTTGAGTATGATGGTATAGGTGCGTGGAAATATGACGCTGTATCCCATGTCCTTTCGCTCGCAACTGAATCGGATACACCCGCCACGTTCCAAGTCCAAATTACCGCCAATCTGATTTCTTCATCGCAGAATACTAGCCCCTAGGCTGTCTACCTAAATAGTATCGTTTAATATGGCAGATAAAGCAGCATTCAAAGGAGTTGCTAAGATGTTCCATTCACGTTTTGGACAGTCGTTCGTTTCTGTTTGCGTCGGTACAGCCTTCTTGGTTCTCGCATTGGCAACTTCATCTAGTGCTCGAGCCACGAACATGGAAGACGCTTCAGCCGAAGCTTCTCAGCTTCTGGCCGAAGCCAACGCCAAGATGGCCGCCGAATCCTTCGAGGACGCGGCGCGCTTGGCCTGCAAAATCCAACTGCACCCTGAATCACTCGCCACGCACTTCATCGCTCGGGATCGTCACGGCGGCGACCGCGAAATATGGGCCGAGTCGAAGTAACCGGCGTCGCCGTCTGGGAGTGCGAGACGCAGGGCAATAATCACGGCCACAGTCCGTTGTAGAGAGAGGATGGCCCCGTCAGCCGGCGAATTCGTCCAGAATCGCCTCCAACTGCGGAAGCAGTGCGGGAATATCCTCGCGCGCCGTGGCCCAGATGATCTCCAGATCGAGGTCGAAATAGACATGAATGAGACGGTTGCGCAAGTCGACCATGTCCTGCCACGGGACGGCCGGATGCTTTTTCCGGAACTCCGCGGAGACGCGGCTGGCGGCTTCGCCCATGATCTCGAGGTTGCGGATGATCAGATGCTTGAGCGGCTGGTCGGAGCGAACGGTGGCCAGGCTGCGCCCTGCAACATAAGCCTGGATCTCCCGCGCCGCCTCAGCCATGTGTTGGACCCGAGTCAGATCGGCGTCACGCGACATACTGCACCGCGGCGTTGTTGACGACCTCGTCCCGGAAGTAGCGGCTGAGATCCCGCGGTGTCCGCATGTCCACCTTGCGGCCCAAGATCCCAGATAGCTCGCGCTCCATGCGAACCACATCGAAGAGCGTCGGGACGTGCTTGGGGTCGTATTCGAACAGCACATCCACATCGCTGTCCGGCCCGAACCGGTCAGTCAACACGGAGCCGAACAGGGCCAACTTGGTGAGACGATGCTCGCGGCAGAAGGCTGCAAGCTTTTCCCGGTCAATCTCTATCGGCAACTCCATATCCGTGACCCTCACAGTTGCTGTCCATTCTAAGTATGTCAAATCTCCGGGCGGTCGCCCCATTCGGGATTCCGCCTTTCTTGTCTCTGGGAAAGATCCAGCGTATTGGGTGCTAACCGCGCCCGTAACCGATGGAGGTATTCACCATGATTCTGTCTCAACTTGGTATCTTTGGCTGGAAGGAAGCAGACGAGAATCTCGTTCTGTCTTCCCTCCTCACCGGCGATCCGTTGCTGCTGATCGGCAACCACGGGTGCGCCAAGACGCATGTGGCCAACAAGGTCGCGCAGGCGCTGGGAAGAGAATTCCTGGTGTACGACGCGTCCAAGGCCATGTTCGAGGATGTGCTGGGCCCGGGAGATCCAATTGGGCCCCAACTCACTCGCCAAGCCCTTCATCGCCCGGGATAACCGCAGTGACGACCCCAAAGTATGGGCCGATTCGAAGTACCCTTGGTGAGTGCGCAAGGAAAGGAGCCAACATGGACATTTATGTTTGCGTGCCGATGGAAGAAGGCATTGTCCGCGGCGTGCGTGCCTTCATGACCAAGAGTTCCGCGCAACAAGCCGAAGCAGCCTGACTCGCCGAACGTGAACTAACGAAAGAGAAACACCGGGAAGAAGCATCGGATTAGAACACAGGAATCGCCATCTGGCACTGTCGTCTGAAGCCCTGAACCCCAGTGTAACGGAGCAGACTGTGGAACGGGAGGCACCCCTCGGTTGGGATGCCACCCGTCTGCCGTCTAACGCTCGGCTTCAGCAGCGGCGCGTAAGCGCCGTCCGCTGCATGCCGTTGTTAGCTGCTTGCCTCACCACCCCCAAACTCCACCGCGAGCTATCACCTCTTCCTTTGCCTTGGAAATTCGGTCGTTGTCGAAAGCAGTCTCTCCACGCAGAGTCACGGCAAGTGTTTCCTGTATGTCAGAATACCTCACGTGCTTCACCACGAAGCTCGCCTTTGGATTCGCAATCTTCCAACGCTTGCTGATGTTAGGGTGACCTGCCATGGCTTCGAATTGATTCGTAAGCGCGTCCCCGACCTTTCGAATAGAGCGCCGAAGGTCCTCGGGTCTCACTCGCTCGTCCCGCCAGGTTTGAATGACGACCACAAGCGCGTCTTGCGGATTCGACGATGGATAAAAAGCTACCAGCGAGAACGAATTGAGCGCGTCAATCTCCGGTCTTTGCATGTCGAGCTTGAATTGGAGGTCCAAGTATTCGCTGATCGTCAGGTCGGCAGGCGCATCGCCCCAGTTGCTGGCGGCCCACGCAGCCGAGATCGTAATGGGCGCCAGAAGGAGCAACAGAAGCAACACGGTGCTTCGTTGGAATGAACACAACTTCTTTCTCAGATGGGTCATCATTTGTTCCTCCTTGCAGTCCAACAATGGTCATATGGTTTCTTCATAGCACCTTTAGGACGCGACATCGCGGCATAAGGTGCCTTCTGCGATTCTCTTGTAAGGCCAGTTTTTGCAGAGCATTATGTTAGGTCTTTCAATTGTCTCGCGTGGGATATATTGGTTCTGTATAGGACACCTTGGCTTCCCCTCCAAAAACCGTCACCCGGACTATTGACGCCCTTGCCGCCCCGCGACTGATTGACTGGGTCACGAAATACTCCCACCATGTGCGCAAGCATTCTAGGTAGATATCCGTTGTTTGTACAAGTTCCGTGCTAGCCGCATGCGAATACGAAGCCTTCGGGACGCTGGAGGATCCCTGGGAGGTACTCTTTCCAACAGAAAAGCATCGGCTCATTCATATGCTTGTCGAGCGGGTCACTGTGTGACTGGGAAGATCAACGCATGGAGCTTTGCTCGCACATCAGGACCGTCAAGCCCCCTCCTCGAAATCGTAGGGAATCTCCCCGTAGGTCTTGATGCCCTCGTAGATCCTTGATAGCAGTTCGACGCTCGGTAGCGAATTGCGAGGTCTCCTTGCCGTCAGAGGTATGCACTCCGTATTCGGGGCGTTGACCAACGACGCCCCGTAGTGCTGAGGAGTGTTGGTGAAAACGACGGCGGCGTACTCGTCGAAATCACCACCTTTGGCGTCCGCTTCCGCTGCGGTAGCTCCCAAGTCAGAAACCCAACTACGCTCGACAATTTGGCCCTCCTGTGGCGGCATGTTCATATCAACGAATATGACATAGGGATACTCAGGCTTCTTCTTGAGAGCCTTTCGGAGCAATCCGCCAACTCGAAGCTTGAACTCGTTTTCTGCCTTTTCATCCTTTCGATATCCGAGCACACCGTGCCGGCGCTTGCTCTTTGCCTCAACCGCAAGACGTGCCCCAGTGCTTCGGTCGATGGCTACAAATTCGGGGTGCTTCTTGGTATTGTCACATTCATCCTCAAACTCGATATCGAATCCTGCTCGAACCATGGACGCAGCGACGAACAACTCATATCGTGCAGCCTGGAAGTCGTCATGCTTCATTCGACGAATCAGTTCCTCCTGAACATGACCATGGTGCTGAAGAATGTAGAGATCGTAGGAAAGCGTCAACAGGCACATTGATGGCCCCGTTGGACGGAAACGTTTACCGTTAGCCGGATGACGCTGGAGCACCCCCGTGTTCAAAGCGTGCACCACCCACTCGATGACGGGATTTCTCTCATTGGGGGGCAGCTCTACCTGCTCCAGTATCCACTCTTTTCCAAGCACCTCTCGAAGATAGAGCCACAAGAACTCCGGAAAGTTCCTGTAGTCCCCAATACAAAGCGTGTTGCCGATAGCGACAACATTCTTGTTCTGGGCAGCCCAATCACAGTGGACCACGGGATTGATTTGGCCAAAGCGTGAACGTCTCTCCTCGTCACGCAGTTCCATGTCCTTCCGAAGCTTGAGCATCTTCTGATGCTCTTCCGGCGTAGCCTTTCGAAGCACCCATTGATTATCATTCGCGACGTCGCCGCAGCATTTCTTGTATTTCTTCCCGCTTCCGCAGGTACAAGGGTCGTTGGGGCCTGTCTTGTTCGATTTCTTCACCAGCTTCTCTCGCTCCAAACTCAGGAGAGATCCTGAAAGGCTAGGATTACGTCACCTGCGTCAATGCCCTTAATATGAATACTCTTGGAGAGTCCTGCCGAGGGTGGCTTCGGCCAAGAGGGCCCTCCAGGCTGCCACGGCAGTGCTAAAGATTCACGGCCTGTTCAGTTTATTCGTTCCAGTCAGTGAAGCTGTGGTCACCAATCCGGGTTGTTGTCCCGGAAACATAGTTGCCGTTGGAGTCGGTGAAGTCGTGAAATTCAAAGTTGCCGATCTTCGTGCTTGTACCACTCATCGAGGTACCATCCGATGAACTGAAATCATGGAATCGGAACCTTCCGATATCTGTTGAGGTACCCGAGATGCTCTCGCCATCGCTGGTACTGATGTCATGGAAATCGAACCGGCCAATGCGATGTGAACTCCCGTATGCCGAATTGCCTTCTGAATCGGAGAAATCATGGAATCGGAACCGACCGATCTTGATAGTCGTGCCCGAAATGCTAGTCCCGTCCGAAGCGGTTCCACTGTGGAACACGAATCGAGAGGAGTCGTCACTGCGATGCGTCCAAGAACCGCTCGCCTCATTCAACCCCGTGTAACTGTTGTTGGTCCCAGGAGAATTGGGCGGCAACAGGCCCCAATCATCTTCGTCGTCCAACTCTTCCTCAGTATTGAGTAGAGGATCCATCGGAGTGGCAAGTCGGACCTCACTATTCGGCTCCCAAACACGAGTTTCGCTTGTCCCCTTCGGCGCATACGCCGTGATAGGTTCCGGGGGCGCTATTGAGCACGCCCGGGAAAGCGCATCCAGCGTGTTCTGGCCAATCTTACCATCGACGACCACCCCCAGGCTTCGTTGGAGCGCACACGTCGCCTCATGTGCGTCAGGACCCCACTCTGTCTCCCTTTGCTTAACCGGATAGCCCAGTCCTGCAAGCACGCTCCTAAGAGTAATTATATCTTCATCTCTGAACGTGGCCTCGTAGTAGTTCTTGATGTCGGGAATCAGGTTGGGTCGTATTGTCCCCCCTGCCGGCGTTTTCGATGTCGTTGGTGAGGGAGCGGAACTCCGACTACCGCTCCGTGGACTAATGTTGTTGGCTCCTGAAAGTGAAGCTGCTTGATCCATCTGGTAGGCGGTCATTCTCTGTGGGTCGAAGCTATGTCCTCTTTTCTTCCAGTACTCGGCCCTCTCAATGTCCTTGACCTTCTGATTCATCATGTACGCCGTCATACGGTCGGGGTCGAAATCGTATCCCTTTTCCTGCCAGTACTTGGCTCTCTGAATGTCTTTGACCTTCTGGTCCATCATGTAGGCCGTCATGCGGGCGGGACTGAATGTATAGCCCTGAGACCGCCAATACTCGGCTCTCTGGATGTCCTTGACCTTCTGGTCCATCATGTACGCCGTCATATGGTCGGGGTCGAAATCGTATCCCTTTTCCTGCCAGTACTTGGCTCTCTGAATGTCTTTGACCTTCTGGTCCATCATGTAGGGCGTCATGCGCTCGGGATTGAATGTGAAGCCCTGAGACCGCCAATACTCGGCACGTTCTATACTCTTGATTTGTTGTCTCTCTGCCCATCCTTGAGCTTGGACCGCCCCGAGCGAAGTAAGGACGCCTACGAGAGCAACGAGTACTACTGCGTATACTGGGAGTCCTGAACGAGCCATGTTTCCGTCCCTCCTAACTAACACGACTTTAGCCCTCTTGCCGACGTGAGTCAAGACGACGATTCTGAATCAACTCGGTGTCTTTGGCTGGAAGGAAGCGGATGACAACATCGTCCTGGCCTCCCTCCTAACCCACATTGAAGGCTAGAAGATAAGAGAGCTAATTATCATTCAGGCCATCTGGCGCGCGAGTATGCAGGCGCTGTTTCCAGGTATTCTCAACGTGGATTACGTCATGGGCGTCCATGTCTGGCGACACACGCTGAAGAATCGTGAAGACGAAGTTCTTGGGGTCACGCTTCTTTAGCAACTTGTTTCCCCCGTGGCCACTGGCGGCATAGTTGCACCATCGACCAAAGAGATTGTCTTCGCCATAAGCAGACCCTACGTAGCCTTTTCCGTCGGAAGTGTCAAAGATGTAGTAGATCCCGCGCCATTGCGATATTACGGAGCGCCAATGTGTCGGAAAAACAGCGAGTTCCTCCCATGAGAGTGCGATTTCGTCCCAGTTGGGCATCGTTGTAGCGAATGCACTCTCCTCAAGTATCGAATGAACCTGCATGTCATTGCGATGCGCCCTTCGCCACCAAGACCTTTCCGGTGGCGGCCAGATAATGGTCAGTTTGCCTTTCCACTGTGCATAGAAATCTTGCGGAACAAGGTCAAACAACAGAACAGACTTGCGTGATTTGTTCCATTCTCCTAATCCCAAGGTCTTCAGCTCTCTATGTTCGGCGATTTTCCAGAACTGCTCTTGGCTCAACGGCTTTGAACCGGTTATAGAATACAGACCTACGAAGACGGCTTTGCCCGGCTCCATCCCGATGAATGCTGCAACATACCCTGGACCTACCAACTTCAGCATTGTACGCTCCAGGTTCTTTGTCTGAGTCTGCTGGTATGTGTTGAACACGTTGTGCTTCTCGGCTGCCAGCCAAGGCAGTATTCTTCTCAGCTTGGGTTCTATCGGCCTATGCCGAAGAACAAGAACGTCGCGCGGATCAACACCGCGCCTTTCCAGTAGATCGTTTAGATTCATCCAGTGACTTCCTATACCTGTCTTATCTGACCTCTACTTCTCGCGGACGTGTAGGAGCAGATTGTCGATTTGTCTTGGACTAAGGCGTTCACCGTACTTGGTCAGACACTCAGTTCGCAAGAACTCGCACTTCTGCACGAACTTCCGGCATTCGCGGTCTTCGGATTCATACTTGGGTATTACTCGTGGAAGGCGCACCGAGAGTAGACGCATGGCACTTGCGGCTGGCGAATCATAGATGTAAGCCAACTTGGGAATGTGAAAACGGATGTACTTGGACGCCAAAGATCGCTTTTGCAGGCCGCTGATATCACTGAAGAGGTCGGTCGTAAGACGGTGTACCCTTACCAAGGTAGCGATGCCAGTCTTTGAATTGGGTGTGGCTTGCCGGGCTTCAGCCAGCCAATCATCTATTGGTGATTCAATGATCCTCGGGGCCATTACATCTATGTAGACTGTGTCGTTGTCTTCTTCAGCACCCTTATTTTTGCGACGTTCGATCGCCGCAGTATAGGCACGTCCAATTAGCCAAATCCTGGCTACCACCACACCAATATCGCGGTGCTCACCATGGCGTTTGCACAGGTCGTAGAGGACTTGGTTTCCATAGAACCAAGCATTCTTCTTCTTGGCTTCGTGTATGAGCCTGCGGCTCAGTTTCTTCATAGACTTTCTTCAGGTTCATTCATCGGACAGGCCTAGTCAGCAATTAACCTGTACTGCTGCATTTCACCGTGAACTTCCAGGATCTCCCGGTTTAACTGCGTGATGTATTCATCTGCCACTTGCGAAAACAGATCTTCGCCTACCTCCTCCAGCTCGATCTGAAAGACCCCGTCCTTGATCCGAGCGATCAGTCTGTTGAACGCTCTTTTGACCTCGTTCGGCTTGTCCTCGGACATTGGGATCTTGATTGCGTGCTCTCCGTCCCCAATCTTGATGAAATGTTTCTCCTCAACCTGCTCGACAGTTGCTCTAATCGTTTCCATAGATTGTACCCCGCTCTCCAAAAGCCTCTTCTCCCCCCTCAAGGGTCCTCATGCTAACCTTCTTCCAATCAAGCCGGTCGTCCACATCGTCCGGATTCACCAAATAGTTCGAGAAAGGGTTGCCGATATAAGTGAGATACCCGTTTTGCCCGTGGCAGCGGTAGATCGAGCTGTAAGGAAGGGTGCGCACGGCAATATTCGCATCGTGCGTTGCAATGAACATCTTCTTGCCTGCCCGCGCGCGTTCCTTAACTAGCGGCACAATCACATCACTAATGTATTCGTTGCCCAGGCTCCTCTCCGGTTCGTCCAGAATGTAGACATCTTTGTCTGTCCCAAGTTCCTTTTGCAGCATGACCATTGAGGCCTCGCCACTAGACGGTGTGTATGGAACTCCGTCAAGAGCAAAGTACCTCTTAAAAAGCAGCAGTTCTTGGACGGTCTTGATGTCCTCCGCATCTTCGACGTCATTGAGCCCGGAAATATGCTGGAACAAATCGTCAGAGTAAACGCACTCGAGGATCTTCCGGATAGCATTGATGAACTTCTTCTGTGTGCTCTTCTTTGCCCTGCTTAGACTCGATAGCGCACCGTCCGTAACATGCCCAGTTTGGAAATGGAACTCCGTCCGAAACTCTAGTTCCCCCTTGTTTGATCCAAGGCTACCAACAGGCTCTTTGAACATCGGAATCTGTGTCTCGACGCTCCTTACGATCTCGGCAGCGTTGACCTCTATTTTAGAGCGGTTCATCGCATAGTCTCGAAAACCTGTTGTTATCGGTTTGGCAGGCGTTCCCGTCTTCCGCTCCACCTCCCTGCGGAAGGCTTTGATAGCAGAGTTCAGGAGGCAAATCTCTTTCCAGGCGGAGAAATCAGTCCACTCCTTCTTGCGGAGTCGCCCCAGAAGCTCTGACAGGATGCGGGTGACCTCCGCGAGTTCCTCTTCATCGAGTTCCTTCTTCACGCAGGGATCCTGAGCCAGAAAATCCAAGAATTCTGCTGTCTTCTTTGCCGCTTGAGTGGATTCGGAAAACTCGCGTTTGGCGCTACTCGCTTCCTCGGGTTCGATATCCTTGAGCAGGATCTTCTTGGCGTTCTTGCTAGTGCTCTTCGCGTTGAAGTAAGCTGCATATTTGCTGAGACCTGTAACGGCAAACTCACCCGCCTGCCTCAGGGCTTCGATCTCATCCGAGCAATAGTTGATGCCATACGTGTTCAAATTGACCGTAAGTTCTTTGCCCCTCGTATCGAAAATCTCATCCAGTCGATCGCTTGCTGACTCGTAGACCCTCGCATCTACTCCATTCTCTGAGTAATGCTTGGCAATGGCCCTTAGAATGCAGGTCTTGCCTGTCCCCTTTGGTCCAAATAGGACATTGATGTCATTGAAAGCCTTAAACGTAAGAACCGAATCGTCGTCAAACGGAAGCAGAACAAGATCCTCGGAAGTCTTTCTGTCAAGGACCGTATTAATTGTCGTCGGGTCTTTCTCCAGTAGTAGGCAGAAGTGCTCGAAGCTATCGACGGGAAGCCGAAGATCTGGAAGCTCACGGGAAAGCTCTTCAAAGTTTGCCCAATCATCGACATCAGAACCGTATATCGAAGCGTGCCCATGTGCTATATAGATTCCTGCCGAAATCGAGTTGGTGACCTCGCTGATAACGCAGCCTGGGTTCTTTGTGCCTGCCACTAGCCTCTCAAGAGCGGCATCCGACAGGTTGGGCTTCTTCTGCTTGTAGTGAGCTACATAGACTGGCTTGAAGGAATCGAACTTCTCCAGCACTTGGTCAATTGTGGCTGCGTAGCTGTCCGGACTGGTGTTTTTGGTGATATCACCCACCGCCTCAGAAAAGCCCTGTGCCCGTGTCGGCGAGACGATCATCAGCAGATGCCCTCTCGAGCCTTCTTCAAGGATATCAAGCTCTATGCCAGGCCACACTTGCGCTTCATTCTGCAAGCGGTTCGTTATTTCTACGTATTGGCTCAGATCGAAAACGTTGTGATTGGTGATAGCTATGATCCTGACCTCCGTAGAAAGAATCACCTCGCAAAAACATTCCGGGGAGATCTCTCTCGTAGGAGGGTCGCCTGACTTACACTTTTTGGTATGTGTATGGATATCGATCTTCATTTTTCCGCGGAATCCTAGAACAGGGTGATTAGCGCCGTCCAGGGCCGAGTGCTGCGGCGGCACTACCTTGTCCGTTTCCTGATGGACTCACAATATACCACTTGAGTGGGCGGGAGCAACCGCTGCCGTTACCCGTGCGGTGATCTTGCTGCGTTCTCTTGGCGTGGTGTCCATGAGCGGATGCCGCTGCTTTTTGCTGTCAAATCCTTCAAACCATGAAAGGAGACCCGCATCATGATTCTGTCTGAACTCGGTATCTTTGGCTGGAAGGAAGCGGACGAAAACCTCGTTCTGTCTTCCCTCCTCACTGGTGACCCGTTGTTGCTCATCGGCAACCACGGGTGCGCCAAGACCCATGTGGCCAACAAGGTGGCGCAGGCCTTGGGACGCAGGTTCCTGGTGTATGACGCGTCCAAGGCCATGTTCGAAGATATTCTTGGATTTCCCAATATTCAGAAGCTCCAACAGGGAGAAGTGGAGTATGTACCCAGCCCCGTCACGGTCTGGGACAAAGAGATGATACTCATCGACGAACTCAACAGGAGTCTGCAAGAGACCGCCAACCGTTGGCTCGAGATCATCCGCAGCCGGAAGATCATGGGCTTCCCAACCCAGGTGAAGTGGGTGTGGGCAGCTATGAATCCGTTGTCGTATTCTGGCACCCAGGCACTGGATGCCGCGATGATCGGCCGCTTCGCCATCTTCCTCTACCCCCCGGATGTCCTGCAGATGGACGAGGCGGACAGGATCAAGGTGGCGATCCACATCAACGGCGACGACGCGCCGAGCTTGTCGGAATGGACCGGCGGCGAATGCGCAGCAACAGTCGCTCAAGAGGATGTTGAAGGCGTCGGGTCGCGACTCCGGGAAACCCTGACAAAGGCCGGCGGCCACTTCCTCCGGTTGCGC
>Ga0208196_1004168_pt1 | contig 11423 bp, 11 predicted proteins | sample AD_JPNNA7_MetaG_FD_184443 | JGI IMG/M metagenome (GOLD analysis project Ga0208196, IMG submission 184443) | Active sludge microbial communities of municipal wastewater-treating anaerobic digesters from Japan - AD_JPNNA7_MetaG (SPAdes) (version 2) | ecosystem: Engineered > Bioreactor > Anaerobic...
TGATTGTTTTGTAGATTTTCTCATAGATGTTTGGTTTGTTTTAGTTATCAAATAACATATCATAACTTAATACATTACAATGTATTAAACAACCAAACATCTTTATTTTTATGAATTATTCAGGTTAGATATGACAGAGATACAAATATTGGTTTTTTAAAGTAAAAAGAGGGGTCGGCACGGCACATGCGTATAACAAAGCATAAAAGGCTCTCCCGACAACGTCGGGATCACCCAAATTCCGCCAAAGGCGGAACTTCGTATAGCCCGAAACCGTTATACGAAAATGTGTATAATTAAATTGAAAAAAGGAGGTGGAAGACATGGGAGAAAAAGATCTGAGTAGAAATCTTGATTTCGTTAACAAAAACAAAGAATCCTTACTCAAGGAGCATAAGAACAAATTCATTCTTGTCTTTGAGGAAGAACTAGTGGGTTCTTATGATAGTTATGAACGGGCAGCAGAAGAAGGAGTGCGTTTATATGGGTTAGACGCAAACTTTCTTGTTTATCATTTAGTTGAAAAAGAACCACTAAACTTTATTATGGAGGCTGCGATATGATAAACACATACAGGTATGGTGGTCAGGGTAAGGTAGAGAAAGATGGCAAAGAAACAATCATCCAGATTCCACCGCCAGTTATTTTAAATCAAATGGGGGCTTTTATCAAAGTTGCCATTACTCATCCTCGGATTGTTCAAGAAAATTTTAAACAACAGGGGAAAAGTGCTCCAACAGTTAGCGTGAATGCCTTAATTGATACAGGAGCAAGCGGTACCGTGATAACACCTCGTGTGGCTGACCAACTTGGACTCGTTCACACAGGTTTTCAAAAAGTTTCTTCAGTTCAAGATGAACAACAACGACCTGTTTATTATGGTTTTATTATATTCCCTTGGGGTAGTGGCAAAGAGATCCCAATTGTTTCGTGTCCTCTTAAAAATTTTGATTGTCTGATTGGACGTGATATTCTTTTGCATTGGCATCTTACATACAATGGCCCTGATGGTTCGGTCGTTATTTGTGACTGAGACACATCTTCGCCTAACAGCGGATAAAAGGCTACGCTACGCTCCGCCCAAATTGCCTTCAGCAACTTCTTTTATCCGCAAGCCGTTACAGGCAAGCGTAAAGACCGGCACGACAACGAAATAATAATAAGACTGAAATTTAGTATTTAAAAATGGCAATAATTGATATAGATTTTGACTTTCGACAAGACAGTAAGTGTGGCGACCCTGACACCGACAGTCAAAAATTATATGAAGCCCACAAGTTATTATGGAGTAAAGAATTGCCTAATGGAAAAATATTTACTTTGGAAATTAAAAGTGACAGTTATGGCAGATTTCTAATAAAAAACAACTTGTGTATGAATTTGTCAAGTGACAGGATGTGTCCGCATTTTGACGGAAAATATAGCAATAAGTTTGACGGTTGGCTTTCAGACATGGAAAAAGAAGAACTCAAATATAAAGTACGAACAATTGGCGGACACATTATTTTTCCTGCCCATAAAAAGAATGGTTTCACAATTAATCAAGCCAGAGGTGTTAGCAAAATAATTTGCGATAGGTTTGATTTGACATTGGAATGTATTAGACATTTTTACCGAGACGAAGAAAGCCCACTTTCAATGACCTTAACAAACTACAAAGACTTTTTTGAGTTGTTTATTGACTTCAAAGGTTATGTTGACTTCTTTCATTTACAAGACTTTATTGACCAACAAGAACAAGTTAAATTTTCTTTACCGTTTGACAATTTCAATAGACCACCATTGCCTCAGACTATTGATGAGTATAAGCAATACAAAGAGCATACTATAGATTTAATGGAAAAAAGAAATAAAAGGATTTTAGAAAGTTTATACAAAATCAATTAGGGCTATTATGAAAGGTATTGGAAACATAGAACGAAAAGAACGCCAGCCTGTAACACGCGGTATAAAAAATTGCCGGGACAGTAGGTTATTCAAGGGTTGTAGCCCGCTTCAACTTTTCGTGTACCTTGATAGGGAATCACCCGCAATCCCTTACTTGCCCATGCCGCTAAACGTTAGGCGCAATGGTAGTTTTAATTAAATCAAATCCATTAGAAACAACAAGATGAAAACAACACACAAAATAATAATCGGTGATTCAAGGCAAATGAAAGAGATCCCTGATGAATCAGTTCACCTTATTGTTACTTCTCCGCCATATTGGCAACTGAAGGATTATGGAAACGGAAAGCAGATAGGTTTTAATGATACTTACGAAGAATATATAAATAATCTTAATTTAGTATGGAGTGAGTGCCATAGAGTTTTACATAAAGGTTGCCGTTTATGCATTAATATCGGCGACCAATTTGCCCGTTCAGTGTACTATGGAAGATATAAAGTTATTCCGATAAGAACTGAGATAATCAAGTTTTGTGAGAGTGCAGGTTTTGATTATATGGGTGCTATTATCTGGCAGAAAGTTACAACTTGCCATACCACCGGTGGAGCAACCATAATGGGTTCTTTCCCCTACCCACGAAATGGGATTATTAAACTTGATTATGAATTTATCTTGATTTTCAAAAAATATGGCAATCCACCTAAAGTGAACCATGAAGTTAAAGAACAATCGAAATTGACCCAAGAAGAATGGAATCAATACTTTACTGGGCACTGGAATTTTTCGGGAGAAAAGCAGGACAAACATCTGGCGATGTTCCCCGAAGAATTGCCGAAGCGACTTATTAAAATGTTTAGCTTTGTGGGTGATACAGTTCTTGATCCATTCCTTGGGAGTGGCACAACCTCCTTGACGGCTAAAAATCTGGATAGAAACTCTATTGGATACGAAATAAATGAGGAGTTTCTGCCAATCATAAAAGAAAAACTTGGGCTAAAACAAAATACTATTTTTCCTGTCTGCCGTGCAGCGCACGGCACAGGCAGGCAAAATACCAGTTTTGAGATTATCAAGCAAGAAGATATGAGAACAGACTTTAAAGAAGAGATTGAAAGATTACCTTACATCTTCAAAGATCCTATTAAATTTGATAAGAAGATTGACCCCAGACAATTACGGTTTGGCTCTAAAATAGACCTGCCTGCGCCGCGCCCAAAATACTACTATGTTTATGCTATTAAATGTGGGAATGGAAGCATTTATATAGGACAAACTGAGGATATGGAAAAACGCTGGGTAGATCACTTGCAAGGTAAAGTAAGTTGGACAAAGAAATATAATCCTCTTGAAATTATTCATTATGAAGAACACAAGACTAGAAAAGAAGCACTTGAACGTGAAAGGATGTTAAAAACAGGATTCGGTAGGAAGTGGTTAAAAAGGGAGATGTTAAAAGGTAGTCTGAGACCGTGGGATAAAAATGCGGCGCGGCAGGCAGGTAATTCACATTCTGAAAGAGAAATATATTATACAGTGAAAGAAATAATCTCACCTGAAATTTTGATTTTAAATAATGGATTGAAAATCAGGTTATTGGGTGTAAAAGAGAATCCAGAAAAGAATTATAAAGCAATCCAATTTTTAAGAGAAAAAACCCAAGGACAGAAGGTATTCATAAAATTTGATACTACCAAGTACGATGAGAAAAATAACTTGCTTTGTTATCTTTATTTATGGAATAAGACTTTTCTAAATGCTCATTTGATTAAGAATGGTTTGGCTGATGTGGATGTTGCAAGAGATTATAAATACAAATCTAAGTTCTTAACTTATACGGGGAGAATATAATGGCAAAAGAATGGATATTAAATCAGGCGAATATGAGATGGGGTCTGACTAAGAAAAACAAAGTTGGTCCAGTTTCAGAATTGATACGAAAGTGTTCTCCTAAATCATTAAAAGAATGGGAGGAGTATTATTTTAAAAATGTATATTCCAAACAATATTTGGAAGAACTTGGGAGAAGGCTATACATAAAAATAACTGAAGTATGTCAAGCCGAAATAGAAAGTATCACAGAAGAGGATTGTATTGATTTTATCATCAATTTAGTAATTGGTAGAACTTACGATGGTTATCAGTCCGAAATACAAACCATTTATGGGCAATTGCAAGAGGTATTAGGTATTAAAGTGGAACCTGCCCCGGATGAATGGGATAGAGGATACAATGTCGATTTTTTTATTAAGGTAAAGGAAAAATATATTGGGATTCAAATTAAACCAGCAGGATATGCTTACCTTCCCCAAATCATTAACGAACTAAAATTTTAAAAAAAAGACACACGAGAAATTTACTGCCAAATATGGGGGTAAAGTTTTCTATGTTATCTCAGTAAAGGAGGGGAAAAAGAAGATTATCCATAACCCCTCGGTTATTGAAGCAATCAGAAAGGAAATTGAGAGATTGAAAAAAGAATGACGCCACCGCATCGCCTAACACAGCATATACGCTGCGGGCTTACGCCCTTGCCATTCGGGACATTGCTCCCTTTCGGTCGCAACGTTGTATAGGCTGGGAACGTTATATGAAATTGCTTGCCCCTCATAAATATGGAAAGTATTGAGAGGAGAAATTGTAGAGATATGCATGATACTCCCAAGTACATAAAAGATATTGGAAATTCACTAAACCATGGACAAGTAGTTTTCTTTGTTGGAACAGGAATTTCTTACGATTATCCTTCGAATATTCCATTGGCTGATGATGTAACTAATATCGTGCTTTACTTTCTGTGTCAAGGAAATGATAGTCTGCAAAACTTGGTTTTTGGGAAAAAGGTACCCACAGTAAAAAATATTCCAGAAGGTATTATTGGTGTATATCGGGAGATAGCAAAACGTGTAGAAAATAGTTTGGGAAGAGATTACTCTGAAAAATGTGGTTATGAGAGATGGAAAGTAAAGAAAAAGTCAATACGTATGGAAGTTTTGCTACAATTTATATGGAATGTTTTAAAATTAGAAGTATTAAAAATTCTTGAGCCATTTGACGAATGTATTCCAAATAAATACCATTATTTTTTAGCAAAAGCCATAGAATGTGGTAACGATGTTATAACTACTAACTACGATGGATTAATAGAAAATGCATGCGGAAAAATGAAAGTGATCCCTAAAGGGTTTTATTATTCTGAAGAAACCTTTGGAGAATGGCTCAAAGAAAAAAAATCAGGCTGTTTGTTTAAAATCCATGGGACACTCCAAGATTTAGATAAGAACGTCAAAGGCGAATCAGTCGTTGCGACACTTGGTGAAATTTCTGGTGGATTGCCAGAAAATAAAAGAAAGGTTCTTTTAAGTCTCCTGGAAGAAAAAATAGGCATTTTTATGGGCTATAGTTTTTCAGATTACTTCGATATTTCTCCTGTTTTGAAGGAGTCAAAAGGTAGTAAAATCATTTATTATGCTGATTATAATGAGGATATTACAGCGTTAGAGTGTTCGTTTGTTCATGCTGGAGTTTCTGCGAATTATTTTTTTAATCATAGACCCTTTTTAAAAATATCTGGGGTAACAGCGGATTTGAGAGATCAAATAATTAGCCATCTATCTTGGGATTCTTATATGAAAGATTGCGATAAATCAAATGGTATTACAAAAGATTTTTATTTTAACAAAATTAAATCTTTCATTTCGTCATTACATTCCGTCGACAAAGCACGGATTATCGCTCAAGTATTTATAAATCTGGGACTTGGGAAAAAGGCCATTCAAGTTTTGGATAAAATTTTTACGACTGATACTCTCAAGCAATCATATTTATTCACCGATCTTTCAAATGCTTACTCAACAATAGGTAAAACAACTAAATCCCTAAAACTTCTTAAAAAATCTTTAAGAATTTTAGATAAGTACAGGGAGAATTTATTTGACGCTTATCTATCTTACTGCATTGTCTTAATAGATATTGGTCGGGATCATAGAAGAAGATGGGACTTTGGAAAAGCGATGGCTTGTTTCAAAAACGCTATAAGAATAATTTCCAATTACCATTTCCCATTGGACAAAAGTAAAAAGGCAGATTTATTGAAATTGCATCTTTTAGCATTTGATTACATGGGAGATATTCCTAAGACAAAAGGTGAACAAATATTTGCACAGCTAAATTTAAAGAATCTTACAAAATATTATTTTAAAAAGGCAGAGAAAATTTATCAAGAAAGAAAAAAAATTGAAGATGAATTGGTAAACATGGGGATAAAAAGTCGCTATTTTGACGGTGAAGAACTCTATCAAAGACACCTTAAAACAATAAGACAATTTTTATATAATGAGGAAGTAAATATAAATCCAATTAAAAGATATACCGAGATTGACAACTTAGTAGGGAGAATTGTTGGATTAGCAGATACATCTCATATCTTATTGGCAGATAAAAAAATATCGGAAGCAGAGAAAAAATTAATAGAAGCAAAAATTATCGCTGAAGAAATTCGTTCTCCTTGTGATAACATGAAATTGGCACGACAATTAGGACTGTTGCATGAAAAATATGAAAAAGATTATTCAAAAAGTAAAAGATACTACAAAGAATCTTATAATGCACTTTCAGAATTAGAACTGTGTAGATTTACAATATGTATGAAGATTTTTTTAGCTCGGAAGATAATATTGAATATAATAAAAGAATGGGCTCGCAACTTCATCTAACAGCGTGTTTGCGACGCTTCGCTAAATGCTCTTTCGGCACTTCGCAAACACGCGTGACGTTGGCTGTCATTTAAAATAGACCATGCTCTCTACAAAAAAAATAATTTCCCGGACACTGAAACTGCTGCTCATTCTTTACGTTCTTATTTGCGTTGGGCTATACTTCTTTCAAGAAAAACTTCTTTTCTTCCCTGACAGGTTGGACAAAAGCTATAAGTTCACATTTACTCAACCCTTTGACGAGATAAACATCAAGACCAAAGATGGAAAGTCAATTAACGGTTTGCTGTTCAAAACGGACAGCGCAAAAGGGTTGGTGTTTTATCTTCATGGCAATGCGGGTTCCTTAGCCAATTGGGGCGAGGTGGCAAAACGGTACACTGATTTGCACTATAGCGTATTCGTTTTAGATTATCCAGGTTTTGGCAAGAGTGAAGGTGCTATTGAAAGCAAGACACAGTTGTTTGGCGTCATTCAGACCGCTTATGACCAGATGAAGCGGTTATTTCACGAAGACAGCATTGTTGTTTTAGGCTACTCTATTGGCACTGGACTGGCAGCGTATCTTTCAGCAACTAATCATCCAAAACTGCTCATTTTGCAAGCTCCATATTACAGTTTGACTGACATGATGCGACACACCTATCTATTTATTCCGACCTTTCTTTTGAAATATAGGTTTCAGACAAACGCATACTTGCAAGAATGCAAAATGCCTGTGGTTATCTTTCACGGCGACCGAGATGAAGTGATTTATTACGGCTCGTCACTAAAACTACAATCAGAGTTTAAAACAGGTGACACGTTAATCACCTTGGAAGGACAAGGACACAACGGCATGACTGACAATCCTGACTACATTTCAGCAATACAAACAATTCTTAAGTGACGAAAAACGAACAGCCAACTTTGCATTGCCAAAAGTGGGGCAGACGAACAAGTACTCAACTGCTTAACAATATTAAACTTGTTTACTAAATTTAAGCTGACGATCAGCTATTGCCCCACCTTCGGCAATGCTTTCTCGTTAGGCAACATATTTTAAAAACAATTCCAAAAACTTTTTTTATCGCCTTCGGCGATTTGGGGGCGAAAAATTTATTTAATTAACAAAACATATGAGCATAATAATTTCGGAAAACGGCAAAAAAGCGCAAAAAATTGATAAAAGTGATTTTGAAAAAGAAGGATATTTACAAAACTATATCCACGAAAACCCAGAATCAATCCCTGTTTATGAAATTGAAGAAGACAAAAAACTTTTTGTTGTAGCAAGAGAATTTTCAACTGAATCAGGTCCGATTGATGCTTTAGCTATTGATAAGGACGGTGATATTTATGTCGTAGAAACTAAATTATACAAAAACCCAGACAAAAGAACTGTTGTCGCCCAAGCCCTTGATTATGGCGCATCACTTTGGAGACATAGCGACTATAACGAATTTATAGCCAAAATAAACAATGAAATAAATAAAAAGTTTTCTGTCAGTTTTGATGAAAAAATGAAAGAATTTTTTAATATAGACGATGAGCAAACAGTTTTTATTTTGCAAGCCATGGGAAGAAATTTACAACAAGGAAATATAAAATTTGTAATTTTAATGGATACCATTGAAGATAAATTAAAAGATTTAATAGTATATATCAACCAAAACAGCCAATTTGATATTTATGCTGTACAAATGGAATATTACAAATTTGAAAAGTACGAAATAATGATTCCGAAATTATTTGGAGTTGAAGTTAAGAAAGCAGTGGGAACAAGCTCATCATCTAGCGACAGAAGAACACAAAATGAAGATGTATTTCTTAAAGAAGCTACAGAAAAATTAAATACTGTAGAGATGGAGGCCGTAAAAAAATACTTATTTTCAGCAAAAACCATGCTGATAAATTAACCTGGGGAACAGGAACTTCTCGTTCCTCCCTTAATCCTAGATTTAATATTATAGGATCAAAAAAATCTTTGTATACCATTAGAAGTACGGGGGAACTAAGTTTGAACTTTGGTTGGCTTAATGATACCCCACAAGCTATGATAAATCGTGATAAATTAAAAGAATTGATTGAGAAGAAAAAACTTTTAAAAATTCCCGCTGAATATGAAACTCATTTTCCGCACTATAAGATAGAGATTTGGTACAAGAAAGTTGACGACCTATTAGAAATTATTAATGAACTGATAAAATAGTTTTTGCCCCCAAATCAATTCGTTTCGCGAATTGTATAAAAGTTTTTGGAATAATTTTTAAAATACGCCAAGGCCACGCTGCGCTCTCGTTATCGCTCGGGTCACCTAACACGCGATATCCGCAAGGGCTTTGCTACATTCTAACGAACGTCGCCTATCGCGAAACGTTACCTGACATTGCATAATGTATAAATATTTATAATTAAAGGGCGAATAAAAATGAAAACAAAAATTCTATTTCTTATTCTCGTAATTACACTGAGTAAAACATCGTTAACAGGACAAAATAGCTTGTTACCAATAGATTCATTATTTGTAAATAAAATTGATGAGTTCTATAAGAATGCAAATGATTTTCGAGACAAGGCATGGCCTGGCATGACACTTTCTCCAATTTGTATTTTTCGGAAAAACGGACCTGCTTTTCTTTACCATCATCCAAATCCACCAAAGACTTTTAAAAAAATCAGAGACAACCTTTTCCTTGGGACGCAAGCAGAATTGCAATTATTCGGAGCTACCCAGGTAGAGATCAATGGTACTTTAACCGCCATAATTGATTATAGTCATCCAAACTATTCCACCCCAGAAGAGGCTTTTGCAGAACTATTTCATGAAATTCATCATGTATATCAAAGAAATAGTGTTTCAGGTATAAATCCTGACAATCCTATTACCTTAATGTCTTACCCGGAAAATTATAAAAATGATGCACTGAAAATAGCTGAGCAAAAACTTTTTTACTCCTTATGCTTTTGCGATAAAGGAAAGGAGTTTAAAGAATTACTGAATCAAATAAACAGCATCAGAGAAAAACGGGAGACGATAATTGGGAAAAAATACCTTGAATATGAAAAAGATGTGGAAAGTTTGGAAGGTCCCGCCTTTTATTGTCAATTATTATATTATCAAGAATATGCGAATGTAAATGAAGTCCTGAAAAAGAATTATATTGAAAAGGAATTCTTTGGTGTTTTAAACACACCTTACTATGGTCGCGAAAAATTGAGATACCGACACTTGGCTACAGGTATGGCAATGTGCCATATCCTTGACAAGTATAAGAAGGATTGGAAAAAGGAATACTATACATCCGGTATGAAACTATATGACTTTTTCATATCTCAATTTGAGGTTGAAAAAATTGATTTCGATGATATTGAAATTGAATATGCTATAAGTAATTATCACACTCAAATATTAAGTGAAAAACACCTTAAAAATTTTGATGAATTCCAAAATCAAAAAGGTGTAAAAGTTATACTGACATTTAGAAATACCCCCCAATTCAGAGGTTTTGACCCAATGAATGCCGAAGCAATTAATGACAGTACAGTTTTACATACAACTTTGCTTAAACTGAAGGGAAATAATGACAACGAATTATTTATCTCAAACTGGCCGGTGATTACTCATTATACTAATCAAATATGGTACGTTAACAGCGTTACACTGTTTGTTCCAGAAAAAGAAATTGAGCTTTTTGATAACACCAGGATAGTAATAAAAAATGAAAATTTGTTAATCAACTGGAAAGGTACTATAAACAACAAAAGTGAAAATGAGGTTATGTTTAATTGCGATTAGAAAACTACGTCTGGCAATATTTTGTATAAGTAATGGTAGGCAATGTAGCAAATATCAAGGTTTATAGCCCGCTCAAACTGCGTAGCAGTTTGACAGGCAACTGCTACGCAACCTCTTACTGGCCATAGCGGCGAACGTTAGGCGAAATTGCGGCTAAATAATAAGGAGATAATTTATGATGTACAAAGGCAAAAAGATCACATTCAAAAGAATCGCAAGCGGGGTAAAGCGGCGAATTGGCAACATAATTTTCAAGAAACTCTTCACTTTGTGGGAGAAATTAGGCTTTCATATTACTAGAAACCATTTCTACGAGCCGATTCCTGATACAAGGACGTTGAAGGATGATTTATGGGAAAAACAATCTGAGCTTGTCGGCATTGATCTGAATGAAGAAGGTCAACTTAACATTCTTTCTCTATTTTCTTCCAAATTCAAAAAGGAGTACGAAAGTTTTCCTAGAAATAAAACATCGATACCATATCAGTACTATATAGACAATGGGGCATTTGTCTCCGTAGATGGTGAAATTTTATATTGCATGGTCCGCCATTTCAAGCCAAAAAAGATTTTCGAGATCGGGTCAGGTAATTCGACTTACTTGTCTGCTCAGGCAATTCTAAAGAACAAAGAAAACAATAATTATGAATGTGAATTGGTAGCAATTGATCCATATCCAAATGATATTCTAAAGTCTGGCTTTCCGGGGCTTTCCAAATTGATGCCTAAAAAAGCCCAAGATATCCCCTTATCGGAGTTTAAAAAACTAAGAGAGAATGACATTATTTTCATTGACTCAAGTCACGTCTTAAAAATTGGAAGTGATGTCCAGTATGAATATCTTGAAATATTGCCAAGACTCAACAAAGGAGTAATCGTTCATCTTCATGATATATTTTTGCCAGCAGAATATCCTAGCCTGCTTAATTCATAAATCCATATAAAGTTGTTGATAAAATCCGGTTTTGTTATTTTATACATCGGAATGAAAAAATATCGGTGAAATTGCGAAGTGAGTCAGGAAATATGATCAAGAAGCGGCGTT
>Ga0208196_1004177_pt1 | contig 11410 bp, 5 predicted proteins | sample AD_JPNNA7_MetaG_FD_184443 | JGI IMG/M metagenome (GOLD analysis project Ga0208196, IMG submission 184443) | Active sludge microbial communities of municipal wastewater-treating anaerobic digesters from Japan - AD_JPNNA7_MetaG (SPAdes) (version 2) | ecosystem: Engineered > Bioreactor > Anaerobic >...
TCGATGCCCGTTGGGAAACGGCTTCTGGCAGACCTCTTTGAAGCCGCCGGGCTAACCCAGACAACAGGTACCATCTATCTGGACCAGGCCAAGGGCAAGACGCTGCGCGTGCAGGTGCGCCACAACCACAGCGACAAGACCAACCGACAGTATGCCAACGTTACCGCCATACGCGGCGTGTAAGGCCGGACGAGGAGGCGGGGCGCGCGTCAACGCCCCGCCTCTTCACGTACGTGATAAGTCATTCGGGAGAGCAAGACGTATGCATGAAGGAATCAGGCTTCCACGAGATTGGGATCATATCCGGACTCAACTCGCACTCGCAGGCCTCGGAGAGTGTCTGGCCCTCGTTCGAAATGTCCGTCAGAAGCGGGATAACCGCATTGAGGTCGAGCTGGAAGTACACAGCGAAGGCCGTTTCAAAGGACAGCGGCTTTCCAGGGTCTTCGATTTGGACAAGGGTGTTGACCGAGACGCGCTCAAGCAGTTCGTCGTGGCTTTGGGAATCCGCACCACGGGCCGGGAACTCGACCCAGGGGCCTGCAAAGACAAGGGGGTGCGGATTGCTCTCAGTTCAGGAAGTGCCGACGACGGAAGGGCCATTGTCAATATCTTGGCGTTCGATGAAGCGTAAGCGAGCCGGCAGAGTTGAATCCAGAGATAACCCAATGGATAAGAAGAACGGAAAGAGAACCAAGAATTCATCAGCCAAATCCTGGCGTGTCGGGACCGACATTCCGGACAACCTTCCTGTGAGCAATCGAGAAGTTGAGATTCTCCTTCGCTCCCTGCCTCAGGATTTGTTGGATACCTTTTGCAGATCCATGACATGTGCTAAGATCATTACTGGATCTCAGGAGGACTAGCGATGAACGTGGTGCTGTATGCGCGCGTGTCGACTACGAAACAGGCAGAGCGAGACCTCTCAATCCCTGACCAGATTCGGCAGATGAAATCGTACTGCACACAGCATAATCACACAGTCGCAAAGGAATACCGGGAAGAGGGAGCGTCTGCCACGGATGACAAGCGGCCAGTCTTCCAAGAGATGATGAGGGACATCATCAACGGAAACGTCGTGGTTGAAGCTATTCTCGTGCTGACTACAAGCCGTTTCTTTCGCGACGCCACAGCTGCCAGAATCTGGAAGCATAATCTTCGCAAGAAGGGTATACGCGTTATTGCGACATCCCAAGAGGTTGCGGATGACCCCATGGGGGATTTTGTGGAGGGCATCTTTGAGCTTATAGATCAGTATGAAAGCCAAATGAATGGCTATCACACACTTCGCGGTATGAAGGAGAACGCACGACGCGGATACTTCAATGGCTCAAATGCTCCTTTTGGGTACTACTGTAACCGCGTGGAAGACGAAAAAGGGAATTTGAAAAGCCGTTTGGAGGTGAACCCTTCGGAAGCTGACACTGTAAGAAAGATCTTTTCTCTCTACACTGAGGGTTCCGATGGGAGAACAGTCGGTGCTAAACAGATCGCACAATTGCTCAACGATGAGAATGTTCGCGCCAGAGGAAGTGCGAAATGGTCCAAACAGCGTGTGCTTTCCATAATCAGTGACTCGACCTATATCGGGGAGTATTTCTTTAACCGAAAGGATGCCAAAACACGTCGAGAGAAGCCTCGTGACCAATGGATAGCTATTGAAGTAACGCCCATCGTAGAGTCGTCCGTATTCCATAAAGCTCAGCGAATTAGAGCGTCTCACGAACCTTCGCGAAAACCTGGCAGGACAACCGCAAGCCCGCTGCTCCTTGCAGGACTGATGAAATGCGGACTGTGTGGCGCGGCGATGACACTTGAGACGGGGAAAGGCGGCGGTTATCGCTACTACAACTGCCGCCGATTTCTGCGCGAGGGCAAGTTCGCCTGCAAGGGCCAACGAATTCCATCTGCGGAATTTGAAAAAGTAGTGCTCGCCCATCTATCCGATGTCGTCTTTTCTGAGACAAGGGTACAAACAATAGTTAATGAGGTGAGCCAGGCTCACGCAGAAATGCGCCGAAGCATGACGTCAGCCCGCGAACGCCTGAAGAAGCAACTCGAAAAAATCGAGGTAAAACTCCAACGCCATATTGATGCTATTGAAGCCGGCGCTGTTGATCTGAATCTGGTGGGCGAGCGCATTCAGGAGCTGCACGAAGAACGCGAAAACGTCCGTCGAGAACTCAATAATTATCAGACGCCAAAGCCCATTCCGGGCACAATTCAGCACCCGGACAACGTCCGTGTGATTCAAAGATCTCTAAAGGATTTGTTCCTCGCACGAGACAGCGGCATCGCCAAGCAGTACGTACGCTATCTTGTTGATGAGATTGTAGTTAACGGCACGGACGTGCACATCCGCGGAAATACAACTGCCTTCCTGAACACCCTCGCACAAAAAAACAATGTGAGAACCGGATGTTTACCAGTTCTCACATTGGGTCATGACTGGCTCCGCGGACAGGACTCGAACCTGTGACCTAGTGGTTAACAGCCACCCGCTCTACCGACTGAGCTACCGCGGAATGGGTATTCAAAAGGCCTGAAGATCTTACTAAATGCGGGAGGGCGGGATCAAATAGTTGCCCGATTCTCAGTGAGCTGTGTTGGAGGGCACCGACTCTGCAATCAGCACGACCCAGTCTTCGTTGGGTGTTTCGGGGGGAGGCCCGAGAGGCACGGGGCCGCCTCCGACCAGAGGCTTCTCGGTACCGGCGAAGTTGCCGGTGCGCGGGTTGTACCATCGCTGGCGGAGCTCGCCCGGGGCGCCGCTCAGATCGAGGGTTCCTGTTTGTTCGGCAGAGGGCAGGTACACGGCGTAGCACTGGCCGGGTTTGGCGAAGACTTGTCCTGTGACCAGGTTGTATTCTCCCTGATACGTTGAGGCGCCGTGCAGCCATTCGTCAGCGGGGACCATTTCCCAGAAGGGGAGGTAGCGCTCGATGAATTCGCGGGCATACGCCATGTATCGCCAAAGCGGCTCGTATTTTCGGAAATCGTTGGTATCGAGGAGGTCGTCGAGGATGAACTCCAATTGCCCACCGGAAAAGTAGATGGGCCATAGGTATTCGCGCCTTTGCCGGGCTGCGTTCTCGGGATGGGACTTGTCTGGGAAGAACTCGTCCATTCCGATGACGAGGGGCATTCCGGCGGCCCGGGATTTTGCGCGCCACTGCTCGACAATGGCGGTGTCTCTGGTCTGGAATGACGTGACGGCGAAGCGTGGATCGCCCAGGAAAGGGGCCCACGCGTCCTCGACAGTGCCCGCGTGGTGCACAGTGATGGGGTGGTCGTAGGGGTCTACGTCCTGAAGGTACTGGGCGAAGTCTTTCACGAGTTCGGGAGGGAACTTGTGGTTCAGGTTGTATTCTTCGCAGAGGTTCCATTGCAGCGCGGGGAAATGCCCGAATCGGGCGGCAAGTTCGCGGTAATACAGCTTACGCTCGATGCCGAGCGTGGCGTCGTCCAGCTCGCGCTTGTTGGGTTCTTCGGCTTCGTTGAGGACGAAATGCAGCATGATGCCGTTGCGCTGGGCATGGTCGAACACGATGGCCCACTGGCGGAGTTTCGCGATGTCGAAATGGAGGTTGTCGTTGCGTGGGCTTCCGGCGGGGTCGATGGGACTCAGATAGGGGTACACGTTCTTGCCGTCGCCACCGATGTTCATCGGAAGGAAGTAGATGCTGTTGACTTTCATCGAGGCGAGGTAATTGAGCGCGCCGATAATGCCTTTTCCGCTGCCATTGTCCCAATCGGGATCGCCCTGGCGCCAGTCGGCCACATGCTTTTCATACGTATGCCCCGGGTTGGGCGTGTTCGCGAATCCGGCATAGGCGAGGAAATCTTCCGGGCTGTCGGTGCCGCCTTTCAGCCAGTACGGGCCATCGCGCAACTTGAAGTAGTGGCCGCCCACGTATTCGAGCCGGCCCCCGCGATAGAAGCCCGGGGCTGACACTTCTTGCGGCTGCACCGCAAGGATGCCGTCCGCGCCGTCGAACGCCGTCGCTTCCCCGTCGCCGGGGTCGAGGCTCACGGCGATGTTTGCCCCCTTTCTGAATGAGGCGCGGTAACGCCATTCGCCGACGGCGTCTGGCGAGAACATCGCGCGCCAGACATCGCCTTCAAGTCCGCCTTTCCCGTCTCCCTCGAAGAATCCCGGCACGTCGTATGCCATACCGCCGGGGCCTGTGAACCGCACTTGCAGCCGGTAATCGAGAAAGGGGTTCGGATTGGAATCGGCGGCGCGCGCGTTGGGTCCTCGAAAATCGACAGTGACGGGACTCCACTTCGCGTGGCGTTCGTCTGTGCTGGATTCGTCCGGCGCGAACCCGTTGGCGCGGGCGAAAAGACCAAGCACCTGGTTTAGTTTGGCATCGCGTTCTCCGCCCTCGAGTTCGCCCCAGTCGCCGCCGGCGCAGATCAAGGCGGCATTCAGGTTGGGGATGAACGCCGATGAATTTCCCCGGGCCCCGATCGACATGACGGTGTCGCGGGGCGCATCAGGCCATGTCAACGCGCCGGGATGCAGGCGGCTGGTATCATTGAACCACCAGTTGAAACCGTATACGCCGGGTCCCGCGGCGCTGAAATGGTCTGAGCTGCCGCCGTACGAGCCGATTCCGAGATAATCGTCATCAGTACCCGTGTGCTGGGTTTGCGGGAGATCTTTGGGCGTCTGGGGCCGCATGTATTCGTCGAAATAGCGCGCGGGCAACACCTGGCGTCCGTTCCAGTTGCCTTTTTGGGTCCAGAACCAGACGATGCGCGCGAAATCCCGTACGGATGCACTGAGCCGGTTCTTGCTGTTGAACTGCAGGCCGTCCTGGAAACCCAATACTCCCAGGCGCTGGGGAGCTGGGGCGGCCTCGTTGCCGTGCTGCTTGAAAACCTTCTCGAAGAGGGTCTTCTGGTACAACTGAATGGCGAAATCGTTGTAGGCCCATGCTTCGCCGGGGCCCTCGGGGCGCGCGTACCCGCTGGTCATGGCGCCGAGATGACGGAAGGTGATGCCTTGGTGCCGGGGCTGCAGTTGCCAACCGAAGTCCGCGATGGGTTGGTCTACGCTCGTGACAAGGCCTTCCTCGATAGCGAAGAAGAGGAGGGTGCTCAGCACGGGTTTCGCCGAAGAATACCAATCGCCCAACTGGGCCTGGTCGCCCCAGGTCTTGACGACATAGCCGTCTTTGATAACGCATCCCCGGCCGCCGAGGCGTTCGGCCAGAGCATCAAGGTCCGCGGCGTTCACGCCCACTTCAGCGGGAGCCCGGTGTTCCCAGTCCGCCCCTGGAAAATGTGTTTCTGCGCGCGCCGCGGACAGGCTGAAGAGCCCACATGCGAAGACAAGCAGGAACCGGTGCATCAGGCCAATCTCCCGTAGACAACAGAGTCATTATCGCGAAACCTGTCCGGCCCGATTTGCGGACCAGGCATTGCCGCTTCACAGGGTATCACATTCTGCGGGCATGTTTAGGGGCGTATTGCGATACGCCCCTACCGAACAAGGGTTCGTGGTTATTTCCTCGCGGCTTGGTCGTTGAGCACCGCGGTCGCGTGGCGGGCGTGGTGGCCGTGCAGGTCTTGCGCATACTCGCGCAGGATGCGTTCGCCCAAGCCGTCGTAGTCGCCGCAGCGATACAATGCGCGCGCCAGGATCAGTTCGCGCAGGGACAGATTACGGGACAGGTCGGGGTCGGCATATTGGGACTGGGTTTTGGCGTCCTGGATGTCCGTGGCCGCGTGTCCCATCATCCCCGGCATGCGCAGGAGCGCGGCCATGGCTTCGGCCGCTTCCGATGCCTTGAGCGATTCAAGAGCGACGGCGGCCGCCCGGTGATGGGAAAACGCGCTATCGGGACCGAGTTGTTTGAGCTTTCGGAGTATGGGTTCGACGGCGCGTTTGTCGCGGGTGGCGCCTGCAGCGATGATGAGGCTGTCGAGGGGACTGACACTGCCGCCGAATTGGCCCATACCCTTGAAATTCCAGCCCTCGTCCCATTCGCGGCTGTCGATGGCCGCGAGCAGAGTGGAAATGCCCATGTTGTCGCCGAGCATGCCCAGGATGTGGGCGTAGACGAGACGGTCGTCCTCGTTGGCCGCCAGTTCGTATGCGGAGCGGAGCAGCGGCTTAGCCTCGTCCGGCTGCGCGAGAATTACGCCCAGTCCCTTGAAATCGTCTACGACGTCCGCGACGGCCTGCCGCACCTTTTCCTCGCTGAATGGGTAGGAATCGGTGTCGGTAAGCACATTCTCGGGGACGCAGCCGGTTTCCACGAGGTGGCGTTGGAGCTCTTTGAGATCGATGTTGCGCAGCGGCACGCCGGCCTGCGCGGCCATGGCCGCGGCCGCGCCCGCCGCGTAACCCTGGTTCTGGATGTCGGGCTGCATGCGCAGAATCGGGACGGCGTCCCGGTGAGCGCTGATGCCCAATCCGGTAACCAGCATGCCCTCATACCCCTCTGGCAGGAGGGCGCGGTAGGGCGTGTAACCGCCGACGCCGGTCTTGTCTGGAGGATTCAAGGTGAACAGCGGGTGCACCGTGTAGCCGTGGCTGTCGAAGTTACTGTACGAATAGCCGATGCTGTCCGGATAGGTGCGGCCGTTGAAGAGGTCCAGAGGCGAGATGACGAAGTCGCCGACGATGCGGCGCCGTTCACGCGTGTCGATCAACTGGCCGAGATCGAAGGCGGACTTATATTTGTCTTTCGCGACGACGAATGTTTGCCACATGTCCAGGATATCGCCGTCGTCGGTGATCGTGTAATCGGTATTGGTGTAGTTGGCGCCCAGATTGCGAGGGGGCATGCCGGTGCCCTGCACGGCGACGTAGGAGCCATCCGTGTACACGCTTTGGGCGCCTGCCGCGACCGCGATGTCGGCGTTGCCGGTGGAATCGATGACGACGTCCGCCAGGACCACCCCGCGTCCCCATGGCGTGGCCACGACGGCTCCTTTGACGGTGTTGCCGTCAACCACCGCTCCGCAGCCGATGCAGCCGAACCAGATATCAGCGCCCGCGGCGCGCAACTCGCGCCGGTACCATTCCATGCGGCCCTCGACGTACCATCCCGACTTGCCTCTTTGTGCGCCGGTCGCTTCCATGGCGGCGTCGATTTCGGCGGTAAACCCCTGCCGGTGGCCCCAGTAATAGTTTCCAATGAGACCAAGCGTGCTGACGCCACCGAGGCCATGGAGGTACTCGACGACGAGGGTTCTGGCGCCGCGCCGCGCTGCCGAGATGCCCGCCGGCGCGCCGCCCGTGCCTCCCCCGATGACCACCACGTCGTATTCGGCGAGCACCGGCAACGCGGCCGCCTCGGCCGGGATCGTGGGCAATCCGTTCTGGAAAGGACGCACGCCGGTGAGGGACTCGCGCACGTCGCCCGGTTCGGTCGGGGCGCCTGGTCTGCCGGGCACGTAGGCTCCTGGAGCCAACGCGCGCGCAGGGCCGGTTTCGCCGAGGGTGTTGCGGAGGGTCTCGGCGAGGAGCGCGGCCACACGGCGTTCGCCTTCCGCGGAAGGATGCACGCCGTCCGGAAACAGCGCCACGGCGTCTTGCACGAGGGCAGCATTCACGTCGGCGAGCGCCGCGCCGGTATCGTGTGCCACGCGCGCGGCGGCGTCGCGATAGCGGGTCAAGACGGCTTCGAGTCCGCCCTCCGGGTCGTAGTATTCCTTGGGGTGGCGGGCATGGTACGGCTCAGGCACGATGGGCGGCACGGTACAGACGACAACCTGCGCCCCGGCGGCCTGGCAGCGTTTCACGATCTCCCGCAGAGCGCCCTCGTAGGCGTCCAGCGGCGTTTTGTACGCGCCGGGCGAGGGCATCACGCTGTCGTTGGTCCCGAACATCACCACGACGGCTGCCGGACGGTGTGCCAGGACGTCGTTCTCGATGCGGGCGAGCCCTCGCGGCGCTGTATCGCCCCCAACGCCGGCGTTGATCACGTCGTAATTGCCCAGCAGGGTTTCGAGGCGGCCGGGATAATGCTGCGCGGTAATGCTATCCCCAAAACAGACGATTCTTGACCGGGGTTTAACGCCCGCCTCCGCGGCAGCCGCGCGGCCGATGCGGGTCCCGGCGTCCATGTAAGCGAGTGGGCGGAGCAGCTTCGCCGCGGCGTCGCGCGGCACGTCGGCGCATCCGCCAAGCACGTACAGGCGCTTGATGTCCACCGGCCGGAACACCTCGAGGTCGACAGCGTCGGGACCCGGCCACTCGCTGTCGAGGGAGAATTCGCCGAGTATTTTGTCTGGGGGGACTTGGAACGGCATGTCGGAAGCCGCAACCTGCCCTTTTGCGTAGGATGCGTCGCGCAGAGTGTTCTCGGCGGCGGCGAACGAGGCATACGACGCATTGGGCATGTCGACATCGAGGGTATAGGCGAAGGCGTTGTACTGCGGCGACGCGCCGCCCTCCGCCTGCACGCTCTGTACGGGCGAAGGAAGCTGCTCAACGCGCGCCGGTGTGCCGGCAGGCTGTTCCCCCCCCACCACGATGCGCGTGAACGGATGTTTGCCCGCGGGATACTCGGAGAATTTCGCGCCTGCCATACGCGCGACCGTTCCGCGGTCGGTTGCATCGATGACGACCTTGGCGAGCACGGCCTGGCGTCCGGCGCGGTTGGCCATGACGATGCCCGCGAGTTCTCCGCCGGGTTCGCGCAGGACATCGGTGGGGTAACAGCCGAACAGGAACTCGACCCCGGCGTCGAGCAGCGCCTGGTCGAGCACGCGTTTCACTTGCATGGGCGCGGGCGGCAGGCGGTGGCCGCGCTTGAGCGCGGCTTCATCCACCGGCGGCTCGATTGCGATCTCGGCCAACAGCAGGCGTTGGACGTTGGGAGTCTTGCGCGCGGTCACCCGCACGTAGCGCGCCGTGGCGTCGACCGGCACGCTCAGCGTCAACGCGGAATCGAGGAAATCGCCCTGGCCCAGTTTGTCGTTCTCGACCGTGCCGATTTCGCGCCAGGCCGTGCCGTCGCCGCTGATGGCAATGGCAGCATCCTGTAGTTCAATGTCAGCGTTGCGCTGAAACGCCAGTATGTGGACCTTGCCTATAGCAGCCGCGCTGCCGAGGTCGGCCGTGACGACTACGTCGCCGTTGTACTGGACGCTCTGGCTATATGCGTTCTGCCATTTTCCGTCGGCGAGCATGCTCGGGGGCGTGGTGTCTTTGTGCTGTTCGTCGAAAGTCAGGCTGGTTTCGTAGGTGAACGGGAGCAGCTCGCGGACAGGCGTGCACAACAGGGGCTCTTCGAACAGCGCCTGGGCGAGCGGGGTTGCGGGTTCCTCGCCCGGCTCCAGCCACAGCCGGTACGTGCCGCAGACATCTTCGCCCAGGTACGGCTGCGGGGCGGCGAGAAACACCTTCGCGCCCTGTCCCGCCGCCTCAACGGCCGCTGCTACGGCTCCCGTCGACCCGCCGATCACCACCACGTCGACCTCATAGGCTACGGGTATCTGCCGCGCCGACTGAAGCACGATTCTCTCCTGCGCCCCGCTGACCGACGCCAGAAGAACGAGAGCAATGGACATACCACCCACAAGAATACGCTTTGACATGAGCAAGACTCCTCAAGAACGCCGACTGCATTGGAGAAACCTCGGACCAGTCCCTTCTCCAAAGCTATACCGATTTGTGGGCAGCGGCGTCAAATGGAAGGAGACGGGGGAGCCTCGGACGAAGCGCGGGGTCGGTCGTCTGTTGGCCGTGGGCGAACGGCGTCGGGGAGACCTTCGGTCGCAAGAGTGGCGGGGTCGGGAGACCCCGCCACGGCGTGGGAGACGCCATTCACTTTGGTTCTGAGATCGTCTCGCGGAGTTTGTAGTAGCGCTCGCGCGTCAACATGAGGTTGAAGGTGAACCCGGCTTTGCGGCCTGGAGGTTGAGGAACGGTGTGGATGATCTTGTACCCGTTCTTTTCGAATGCGCGGCGGCTGCGGGGGTTGTAATCGCCCACGCCGCACCCGAAGATAGCATCCGCTCCGCATTTCTGGAATCCGAACCGCGTGAGCAGGCCGATAACGCGGCTCCCCCAGCCCTTGCCCCACAACTCTTTCTTGCCGATGGCGAGATCGATGCGCCTCAAGTCCATGCCGGGGTAGCGGTCCAGGATTTCGGGCAGGTTCATCTCCTGCAGCCAGCAGTCGCCAATCGGCACGTCGTCCAGTTCGATGATGAAGATGTACGCGCTCTGCGAGACCGTGCGGTAGAGCTCCTGCACGGCTTCGATGGGGCGGCTTGTTACGTCATCGCCTTCCCAGTAATAGAGCACCTCCGGGTCGTTGTTCCACGGGCGGATGGTTTCCCAGTCGCGTTCGGTCATCGGGCGGAGGGTGAGACGACCCTCCGACAAGCGCACGCGATGGACCCGCAGTTGTTGCATACAGGCGTTTTCCTCGGCGCGGGATAGACAATACGTGAAGGCTTTGCACCCCGCGGCAAACCCATTGTACACTGGTCGAAATCACGCTTTGAACACACACGCTGCGCACTTGTATGCAACGGGCTAGCCTCGAGTCGCATCCAGAGGAGTCTCCGGAATGCTTGTTCGATTCACCCGCAGTTCCCTGACCGGCGGCCTTTTCATCGCGGTTGCGGTCCCGATGCTTCTGGCGAGGGCAGCGGCCGGCGTTGAAAACCAAGAAGTGTTGCGCCTGCCCGTGCCCATTAATTGCGCCGAGGCCATCATCGAGCCGTTCTGGTCGGAAGGCGTGAGCGGATTTTCGAAATGGACGGTCGAGGACGGCGCCGCCCATGGCCTCTACATTCACCAGCATTGGTTCACGGTGGATTTCGAGTGGGGGCGGAAGCCCGCGCAGGGGCCCGCGCTCCGTATGTGGCGCGACTTCAACGTTGACTGCAGCCGCTACAACCGTCTGATCCTGCGGATGGTGGGTCCGCGGGATGCCGTCATGCACATTCGGGTAGAAACCGACAAGGGCGCGCGCGAGACGTCATCCCAACCGTTCGCGGGCGAGGAAATCGAGATATTCCTGGACCTCGAGGGCGCGCAGGTCATCCACCGCATCACGCTGGAGCTGGAAGCGCGTCAGGAAGGCTCGGCGGTGGGCTGGCTGCGGTGGGTCGGGCTGCAGCACACTGAACGCCTCAAGGATTACTTCGCCCAGTGGGATATGAGGGGCGTAAGCTGGGAGAATCAACTCAAGGCCCCGTCTTACGAGCCGTCTTTTGAACCGCTCTACGGCATTTTCCTCACGCCCGAGGAATTGGCCGCAAAGCGCCAGGAACACGAGAAGGACATGGCCGGGAAGGGGAAATCGCGCTACTCCCAGTTGGCCGAGGCCGCCAAATCCTATGATTTTGAGCGGGGCATCGAAGAATTCGCGCGCAGCGGAGGCGACAACAAGGGGGAAGGACGCACGCGCGACGCGGAGCGGTTTCCCATGCC
>Ga0208196_1004180_pt1 | contig 11403 bp, 9 predicted proteins | sample AD_JPNNA7_MetaG_FD_184443 | JGI IMG/M metagenome (GOLD analysis project Ga0208196, IMG submission 184443) | Active sludge microbial communities of municipal wastewater-treating anaerobic digesters from Japan - AD_JPNNA7_MetaG (SPAdes) (version 2) | ecosystem: Engineered > Bioreactor > Anaerobic >...
TGTGTGAAGCGAGTGAAGGATTTCGAGGAAGGCCTAGAGCTCATGAATTCGAGCGAATTTGGGAATGGTTCGGTGATATATACGCAGAGTGGATATTATGCCAGGGAATTTGCAAAGAGGACACATGGAGGGCAAGTAGGTATCAACGTAGGCATTCCAGTACCATTGAGCGTATTTGGTTTTACTGGGCATAAGAATTCATTTTTTGGAGATCTGCATACCATGGGGACAGATGGAGTGAGATTCTACACTGAGTTGAAGAGCGTTACCTCTCACTGGTTTTCTGAAGAGGAAGCTCGTGAAGGCAAGGTTCTCAACAGTTGGGATGGAACAATATCTTTCCCAGATAAGAAATAAAAGATAAAAATCCTTTTGTCCATAATTCAAAAATGCCTGTAGCGCTCATCGAGCTTTACAGGCATTTCCAATTTTTAAATTATCCTAATTCTCGATTGTCTTGAAGAGATTTCTTTTTTACTGTTAGATTCCCGCATATTTTTTGAGTTCGTTGAGCACGTCTTCTTTCATTGTATATGTAAATTCATCAGATGGGAATTTTTGTTCTCTTACTTCATCAATATAATCTTTTATAGCCTTCAGTTCGTAATCCCAAGCATTTGCATACACTTTGACAAACTTTGGTGTGAATCTTTTGAAAAGTCCAAGGATATCATGGAAGACGAGCACTTGGCCGTCGCATTCCATGCCAGCGCCAATACCTATGGTTATAGCCTTAACTTTCTGGGAGATAATTTTTGCAATTTGTCGAGGAATGGATTCTAAGACTATAGCGAATGCGCCAGCCTCATCCACGGCTATTGCATCGTCTATCAGCTTTTTAGCAGCATCGAGGGACTTGCCTTGCACTTTGAAACCGCCGAGCATGCCTGCGGTTTGAGGAGTAAGCCCAATGTGACCAAAAGTTGGAATACCTGCGCGAACGATTGCCTCAATTGTATTTGCCATTTCCTGTCCGCCCTCGAGCTTTATCGAATCGCAAGCTCCTTCTTTATATAGAATACCAGCATTTGTGATCGCTTGTTCTTTGGAGACATTGTAGGACATGAAAGGCATATCTCCGACTACGTGTGCTCGTTTCACCGCTCTAGTGACCGGTTTGATATGAGCGAGCATTTCATCCATGGTTACAGGTGTAGTTCCGTTGTAGCCAAGTTCGACCATGCCAAGACTATCTCCAACCAGAATTATGTCTATTCCTGCTTCATCCACAAGCAATCCTTGAGGATATGAATAAGCTGTAATCATCGATATCTTCTTGCCTTCTCTCTTCATCGAGACAAGATCGGGGATAGAGAGCTTTTGTACTTCATCTGGCATTATTAGGCCTCCTTTAATTAAGATATATAATTCATCATATATCGAAATAGCCAATAATACAATGGTAAAACGCGCTTAGCTGCTATTTATTGGTCTTATTTCTTTCAAATCAATACTTGACTTGGCTACCAGCTATGTTAAGATAATTAAGTCGTTGCTAAAGATGTCGTCGTGCATAATATTAGATATTCTTAGCATTGTTCAATTGTTTAAAGAAATCTTTATAAGAAAGGCGGGCATATTGATTAGGTAAGAAGCATGAACTTGTTCGATTCGATAGCATTTGAGTTATCATTATACTTTTGATCGAAATTTCCAAAATTCACTTAAAGAGGGGAGGTCTCTTAAAATGAACACTGTTGAGAAGTATAAGAATTATGTTAATACTTCTTTCGTGAAGGCGATCGAGCCTGTTATCGTTACGAATGCATCTGGCAGCAAAATAACCAGCGAAGATGGTAAAGTATATACGGATCTATATTCAGGTATATCGGTAGTGAACGCCGGGCATTGCAATCCAGAAGTTGCAGAAGCGGCCAAAGCACAGATTGATAAATTAATTCATTGTGGCACCTATGTTTATTATGCACCTACAGTGGCAGACTTTGCCGAGAAGCTTGCAGAAGTCGCACCTGGAAGATTGCAGAAGACTTTTTTCGGCAATGGGGGAGCGGAAGCCAACGAATGCGGAATGCGCATGGCAAAGCAGTATACAAAAAAACAGGAATTCATTGCTTTGCAGGGATCCTTTCATGGAAGAAGCTTGGCCACATTGTCCATAACAGGGAATAAAGCTAGGAAGAAGGGAGGCGGCCCATATATTCCAGGCGTTGCCTTCAACCCAGCTCCATATTGTTATCGATGTGGTTTCGATATGTCGTATCCTTCTTGTGATTTGTATTGTGCAAAATATCTTGAACGCACAATACAATATGATACTAGTGATAATGTTGCGGCATTTGTTGCAGAGACAATCATGGGAGAAGGTGGCATAATTGTGCCGCCAAAAGAGTTTTTTAAGGAAATCAAGAAAATCTTAGATCAGTATGGTATCCTACTTTTCCTTGATGAAGTGCAAGCTGGTTTTGGTCGTTCCGGCAAGCTTTTTGCTATTGAGCACTATGATGTCGAACCAGATATCATGACTATGGCAAAAGGGATTGCAGCAGGCTTTCCTCTATCTGCGTGTATAGCAAGGCCAGAAATTGCGGATTCCTTCCGACCAGGAGATCATCTATCGACTTTTGGTGGCAATCCTGTTTCTTGTGCAGCGGCCATTGCAAATCTGAATTATATGCTGAGAGAAAAGCTTCCAGAAAAAGCCATGGAAAAAGGGAAGATTTTCATAGAAGAATTGAAGGAAATACAGAAAAAAACACCGCTCATCGGGGATGTTCGTGGCTCCGGGCTAATGATTGGCGTAGAGTTGGTTCGTGATAAAAGAAAAACACCTGCAGCCGAAGAAGCAGCCAAGATCAAGACTCTTATGAGGGAGAAAGGATTCCTTATCGGGTTGGGGGGTACATTTGCAAATGTCTTGAGGTTGCAGCCTCCTTTGGTCATTTCTTCGGAAGAGCTTTCTTCTGCGGCAAACGCTCTTTCTGAATGCTTTAGAGAATTAGTATGAAAATTTCTGTTATTGGATCCGGGGCCATGGGCTCTCTCTTTGGGGGTAAGCTTGCTATAGCGGGAGAGAATGTGGTTCTCTATGATGTCTATAGAGACCATATAGATACAGTGAATAAAGAGGGTCTTTCTATAGAGGATGCCGAGACTGGAAAAATTACAGTTGTTCACCCACAAGCATCCTCTGATCCTGAATCCGTAAAGAATTCCGATGTTCTGCTTATTTTCGTAAAATCGACAAACACAGAGTCGGTCGCCAATCAATTCAAATCCTTTGCTGCTCCGCATACGATTGTGTTGACTTTACAAAATGGGCTTGGAAACGACGCTATTCTGGTCAAGCATTTTGGAATAGAGCGGACAGCGATTGGAGTTACTTCTCAAGGAGCGACCTTCTTGGGACCTGGGAAAATTAAGCATGCTGGAAAAGGCCCAACCCATATCACTATGGCCGATGGCAATAAGACAAAATTACAAGATCTAGCGGCGGCTCTCGGTCGGGCTGGTTTCGAGACTTATATAAGCGACGAAGTAACCAGCTTGGTATGGAGCAAACTCATAATCAATGTCGGAATCAATGCGCTAACTGCTCTCCTAAATGTCAAGAATGGCCAATTATTGGAATACGAGGATATCAAACAAGTAATGGCTGATCTTGTAAAAGAAGCTCTCATTGTTGTCAAGAAGAAAGGCATACAACTTATCTATGATGATCCTCTGGCTCAGGTATATGAAGTGGCACGGAAGACAGCGTCGAATTCATCTTCTATGTTGCAGGATTTTCAGAAAAACCGTCCGACGGAGATCGATTTCATTAATGGTGCAGTTGTCAATGAAGCGCAAAAACTTGGAATTTCGGTGCCTGTAAATGAGACAGTAACAAGGATTGTTCGAACCCTAGATGTGCTGCATGCTCAAAAAGGAAGATTGTGATGTTAGACGCAAGGGAAACTGCTTTTATTCAAGCGGTAAAAAAGGAAGAACTTATTCCTTTGATCCAAGATCTAGTAAGAATAGATTCTGTGATACGCCCAGAAACAGGCAATACCGAGCACAATGTAGCCTGCTATATTATCGATTGGATCCGACGCGAATTGGGCATTGAGCCTATTGTATGTCAGGTGGCTCCCAATCGCGAGAATATTATTCTGACTATTGATTCCGGTCATCCAGGACCGTGTTTGATGATAGAAGGGCACATGGATGTAGTCAGCGAGGGCGACAAAGCAGCATGGAAGTACGATCCTTTTGGGGCGGAGATAGTCGATGGCAGAATATATGGCCGTGGTTCCTGCGACATGAAAGCTGGCGATGCAATTGCTCTTCTCATCGCAAAAATCTTCAGGCACACTGATTGGCCATGGATTGGAAAATTACGCCTTGGCATTGTATGCGACGAAGAAGGCATGATGATTGGAATAAAACATCTTATTAGAAATGGTTATGCTGATGATGTGGATGCCTGCCTTATTCCGGAACCAGAAGAAAACAACTTGTGCATAAGCATGAAAGGCGCTATTAGGGCTATCGTGAGAGTCAAGGGGAAAATGGCACACGGAGCGATGCCCTTGACAGGCATCAATCCCAATACTCGCCTAGCACGGATAATTCTCGCCTTCGAGGAATATGAGAAACAGGAAAAGATTCGCTGTGGAGCAGATCCCTATCTAGGTTTGCCATCCATAACCTTTACTGTAATTCAATCTCCTCCAGCTGGAAGCCCTGCACAGCTCAATGTCATGCCAGCAGAGGCAATTGCTTATGTCGACATTAGAACCACACCTGGACAGAAACATGAGATAGTAAAAGAAAAATTGCAGAGCATTCTTGATGATCTTGCAGATAACGATCCTGATTTCAAAGCAGAATTGGAATTCATCGAAGATCGTCCTGTTGTAAGTATTTCGAAAGACGAGCCAATCGCAGCAATTTCAGCAAAAGCATATAAGGATGTTACAGGAAAAGATCCAATATGGAATGGAGTCCCTGGTGCAACCGACGGGACATTTCTAAGTGCATGGAAGAATATCCCTTGTATCGTCAATGGTCCTGGACCTCGTCATATACCTCATCAGGTCGATGAATATGTTGAAATAGATGAGGCATACGAATGCACAAAGATCTATGCATTGACTGCTTCGCGATTTCTCGCTCCAAAATCGACTGATAATCCCTAGAAATCTTTATTAAAGGATTCATTATGCTGAAGATAAGTGGCTTATCCAAAAGTTTCGGTGCCCTGCAAGCCTTAGATAAAGTGGACATTGAGATCAAAGAAAGAGAGATCCATGGAATAATCGGACCAAATGGCTCTGGAAAGACCACTCTTTTCAATTGCATAACAGGGATACTTAAGCCCAATGAAGGGAAAATTATTTTTAGGGGCGAAGACATTACGGGTCTAAAGCCAAATATTATTGCGAATAAAGGGATCCATCGGACATTTCAAGCAGGCAAATTGGTTTCGAACCTTACAGTGCTCGAGAATATAATGTGTGGCGTTCAAGACCCTTTATCCAAATCTTTGAAGGATACAATGATTCGATTGCCTTTTACCCAATCCAAGAGAGAAAAGGAAATCCAAGAAAAGGCTGAAAGGATAGCTGAGTTTGTGGGACTTGTCGATTCGATTAATAGATGGGCTAGTGATCTTGTTTGGACAGAGCGACAGCTTGTTCAAATAGCGCGCGCGCTTATCAATGAACCGGTACTGCTCTTGCTTGATGAACCTGCATCGGGGATGGGATCGTTTGAAATCGAAAAAATGGAAGAGATTATTCAGAAAATACGAGAAATGGGAATAACGATCGTAGTGGTGAGTCATGAGGTAAAAATGTTAATGAATCTATCCGAAATCGTTACCGTGCTCAGCTTTGGGCAAAAAATTGCCGAGGATATCCCAGAGGTTATTCAAAAGGATCCTCGAGTATTGGAGGCATACCTTGGAACAAGATAGCACCTTGGCTAGCGAAAAAAAGGCGCCTATGCTCATTGTCGACGAAATCTCAGTATCATATGGACATATACAAGCCTTAAAGAAAATATCTATCGAAGTATATCCACAAGAAATTGTTGTATTGATTGGAGCTAATGGAGCAGGAAAGACGACGCTACTGTCATCTATACTCGGTGTAAGAGCACCGAGTTCAGGGAAAGTGGTCTTTGAAGGAAAGAGGATTGACAAAAACTCTGTGGATAAAAATGTCAGGGCTGGTCTTTGCTTGGTCCCCGAAGGACGAGGAGTTTTCGCCTCGATGTCGGTATTGGACAATCTGTTGCTTGGAGCTCATCACAACCTTGCAAACAAAGATAAGAACCTTGCTCGTGTTTATGAATGGTTCCCTATTCTAAGAAAAAGAAAGGATCAGATAGCAAAAACACTTTCAGGTGGCGAGAGGCAGATGCTTGCCATAGCGAGAGCGATGATGTCAGATCCCAAATTGATAATGATAGACGAGCCATCGCTTGGGCTGGCGCCTATTATTGTCAATGATATTTTTGATATTTTGGTCACTTTGAATAAAGAAGGATATACGGTGCTATTAGCTGAGCAGAACGCATTCAAAGCGCTTAAGTGCGCTCATAGAGGATATGTTCTCGAAACAGGTACGATTTCGCTCTCAGGCCCCTCTTCTCAGCTTTTAAATGATCCCGGTGTAAAAGCAGCCTATCTAGGAGCATGAATATGCAAGTTTTTATTGCGCAAATATTGAACGGTCTCTCAATTGGAAGTGTATATATGCTTTTGGCTACAGCTTTTAATCTTCTTCTTCTTGTAGCTATGATCATTCATTTTTCCTATCCTCAAGTTGTTGTATTTTGTATGTACATTATCTGGTTAGTACTTAAAATTACCAATAACAATGTATTTTTTGGAATCTTGGCGGGAGTTTGTTCTGCAATATTATTCAATATTGTCAGTGCGCCGCTTTTTCAAAAAATCATGAAAAACAGAGAAGAAGTCGATATTAACGCAACAATGGTTCTCTCTATGGCCATAGGGTGGATAATTACTGATGTTCTTTCACACGCCTTCAATAACGGACTTCCGATCCAATTTCCAGAAGAAATTACTGGAAGTAAGCCTTTGTTCAGAGTTGGCTTGATCAGCATCCTGCCCGGTCAGGTCTTGGCATTGACTATCGGAATCATTGTTGTAGCCGGATTTTTTCTTCTGCTCTACAAAACCAAGACCGGAAGGGCTTTCAGAGCAATTGCGGAAGATCCGGCTGGTGCAAAACTTGTAGGTATTCCTTTGGTAAAAACGGGATTCCAAAGCTATGCGCTCTCGGGGGCTTTAGGCGGGCTGACTGCGGTCTTACTGATAATGCTTTTTCATTCTGCATCTCCGGGCCTAGGAGAGCAGGTTTCACATAAGGTCTTGGCAGTATCTATAGTCGCGGGTCTTGGCAATCTGGTCGGTGGTCTCGTTGTAGGGTTAGCTCTCGGTATTCTTGAAGCGCTTGTCCAGGGATATATCTCTGGAAATTGGTCAAATGCTATTGCATTTGTAGTCATGCTCGTAGTGATTTTAGTCAAACCAAGAGGCTTGTTTGGCGTTAAGATATAGGAGGAGCTCATGCCACTTTCGCTCTATTACTTTCTTTCAATCACAGCTGTGAATATATTGATGAGTTGGGCTCTCTATGTGCCATATAGAGTCACGCAGTTGCATTTTATTACCATCGCGAACATGATGATTTCTGGGTATCTTGCTGGATATTTGGTTTTACATGCTCATGTTCCTTTTGTATGGGCTCTTCTGATAGGTTTTGCAGTAGGGGGCATCATAGGCTTTATTGTATCCTTATTCATCGGCGATGCCCCAACATTTTCCGTTGTCATTGTAGGATTTACTTCTATTTATATTACAAGAACACTTGTAGAGAATTTGCCGATAATCGGTGGAACGATGGGAATGTTTGGCCTTCCCAATATAGGCGGTAATCCGGTGGCGCATCGATGGATAATCCTATGCATCTTGTATGGGCTCGTTATTCTATGCGGCTTTCTTATCTATCGATTTGATCATTCCAGCATTGGGCGCGCAGCTTCTGCCGTTTTTGTAGATAAAGAATTGGCATCTTCGCTTGGAATAGATATTAAGAAGCTTGGTATGCTACTTCAAACATTCAGTTGTATGCTTGCCGGCGGAGTAGGCGTTCTATATGGCTTTATCTATAGAAGCTTTCACCTGGATTTCTTCAGTTTTGCCTTGATAGGTGTCTTTATGACGGTTCTTTTCGTGGGTGGATATTCCACTCAATGGGGTCCGCTCATTACCGCTCCAATTCTTTATGGTTTGCCGTTATTTTTTCCCCCAGAAATTCAATCTTGGCGTATAGTAATATATGGATTGCTCCTTATTCTTGTTCTAGAATTGAAACCAGAAGGCTTCATAACCAGGAAGTTTGTTCATTCCTTGGGTTTATCCTTCTCGCAAAAGCGAGGAAAGGAAATATATATTAAGGAGGACAGGCAATGAAAAGACTCGTTGCTGCATTGTTGCTGATTATTGCGGCTGTGAGTTTTGGCTTTAGCCAAACAAAAGTTGTAGTGGATGAATGGAAAATTCCATTTCTCAACTGTCTAACTGGCCCTATTGCGGCAATTGGAGAATTCCTGCAATGGGGGGCAAATTACGCGGCCAATGAAATAAATGCTGCAGGAGGTATTGCAGGAAAGCCTGTCAGAGTCATTCCTGTCGATACAGGCAATGATCCTCAGAAAGGCTCAGTTGAGATGGCACGCATTGTCAAGGATAGTCTTGTGGCCATGGGACCTGTTCCAGAGCCTGTAATCTTGGCAGCCATGCCGATAGCAGTAGAAAATCAGATGATGTCCATAACTGCGACGACTTCCTATGAATATGCCGTACAGTTTTTCCCATGGACTGTTTCATGGTTTCCGCCGACACTGGATAGATTGCCACCATTGGTCGCTGGCTGGGCAAAGCAATTCAGCGATCTAAAGCAGGTTGTGCAGTTTATCGAGCCCTATGGTCCATGGCCAGGCATGGCAGATGCACATAGCAAAGCGCTCACCAGTCTTAATATTAAGGAATTGAAAGCAATCGAGGTTCCTACTGACGCTGTCACCTTTGGCCCACTTGTGGTAAGGGCTCTCGATCAGAAACCTGATGGAATAATTCTCGTTTGCAATGCAGAGAAATCTGCAAAGATCATCAAGGAACTAAAGAGCCGCGGCTGGACAAAGATGAACCATATCTTGGTTTTCTCCAGTGCTGATGATGCACAGCTATACTCTACAGGCGGAGCAGATTTGAATGGTGTTCAGGTCTATAACTACCTCAACCTAGAAGTATCCAATCCTCGCTGGGACAAATTCAAAGCAGCTTTTGCGAAAGATCACAATGGCCAGATGCCCTTCTCGCTATCGCCGAATTACTATGACGCACTCTATATGATCAAGGAAGCGATCGAGAAGACAGGAGTCACAGGAGATCCAAAGAAGCTCAAAGAAGAGCGCAAGAAGATTGCCGATTACTGTGCAAATGTAAAAGGCTTTAAGGGTCTACTCTATGAATGGGACATGAAGGATGGAGTGCCTACCAATAAGCCTTCTTATATATTCGAAATTCAGAATGGGGTAAAGCAATTCGTACTTGAGGTGAGGCCATAAGAAAAGTAGTTTATAAGATAGTGTGAATCGATCAAGAAGGGGCGCCGCGCATGCGCGGCGCCCCTTTTGTAAGATTATGGCTTTTTCAGAATCTCTCCGCTTTTATCACCTATTCAATTCCTCGAAGAGATTAAAATGCACATATGGTCCCCTCTGGGCAGGGAAATCGCTCATTGCAATTCTAAAGTCACCATTCAGCGGAGTGGCAATCATGCTCCATAAATTCCCCGTATGGGCTACAATAGATGTTTCAAGATTGCTTTTATAGAACTTGACCTTTTCGGCAAAGGTGGTAGGGGCAGCCCAAAAAGCAATAGTATTGCCATCATTTCGCGCTTTGGGAGCTGTCTCCCAATCTCGTAGTTCGCCGGTATCTGGATTATGGCGATCGCTCAGTATTTCTATACCGCTTTCCATGGTGATTTCCCCATAGAGTTCGCTAAGCAATTTTTCGTATTGCCTAAACCTTCCCGTTGCGGAAAGGTAAGGATTTGATTTGTCTTTGAGGCTCTCTTGCCATGATTCGATACTCTTTACGTCCTTGAGGCAGAATGCGAGCTTTTGCCCTTCTACGAGATTCTCTCCTTGATATCCCATCCAACCTGGATAGCAGTTGTAATGATTTGTTGTCCATAAGATATCTTGCTTATAAGGTCTTCTAAAGGCTATTTGCTTTGCGTTTGTTTCGATCACAATGGCTCTTTGAGCCTTTGCATCTCCTACATGGTAGTTAATTCCTGTACATCTTGGATATACTGTGAGGATATTCAGAGCATCGTCTACTCTGCTTGCATTCTGCAATATCAAGCGTGAGAGCACAGCAATGCCACATCCTCGCATTGTTTCATAGATGGAGGGGCTGTATTGGGTCATCATTTCAATGCCGTTCTCGTTTATGCCTCCATCTATCGCAATCATTCCAGGGTGTGAGACATTTACATGCCCTAATCCATTGTCAGGATCGCATACCACCAACATTCTTCCTTCAAGTATGCCCGGCAGATTTAGGTTGTCCATGTTTTTCCCGAATATGAATGTTCCGTCTCGAGTAGCTTCTCCCCAAGCAGAGAAACTTGAGCATCCAATAGGATATTTTTGCCTCTCGAAGGTTTGAGCTTGGTTGCTGCTATTTGGGTGTGCGAAAAAGCACCAAGAATCATACATAGTATTCCAGAGAAGAACATCATGTAGATCTAGTTGCGATCCGGTCTTTGCTAAAGCATCTGCTATACCCGCCATTTCTTCTCTAAACTCAGGAGGAATGAATCCTTCAGCTTCTCGCTCTCCCTGTCTAAGTCTCTCGAATCCTTCTTCAAAGCTGCAACCCTGGTTGTAAGCTACGACCGCAGCTGCACCAGTTAAGCCTTTTATTGCTGTTTCAGTTATTTGTTTTGAAAGAAGGATACCATGTTGATATCCACGCTCATAAGGTGATCCTTTTATATGAAGAACCAGAATACCATTTTTCAGCTCGAGATATCCTTTTCCATATCTATCGATTACATTATTTTCTTGCTTAATGATTGAACCCTCCGATAGTCATAAATAGGGCTAAGCGACTAGAGCCGACTTTCTTGCCTGCTTAGTTCGCTTAGAATATTAGCAGATTTATTGCTTTTTGACTATTTCTGAATAGCTCTTATATCCATATGCAGAATCTGCATATCTAATAGCTTTCGCTATCGCCCTAGCCATGGCTTCTGCTGCCATTGAACCCACAATATCTATATTGCTTTCTATCTCTCCTGTAGCTACAGAGAAAATCGTGTCTCCATCACCTGAAGTATGCGAGGGATT
>Ga0208196_1004183_pt1 | contig 11400 bp, 8 predicted proteins | sample AD_JPNNA7_MetaG_FD_184443 | JGI IMG/M metagenome (GOLD analysis project Ga0208196, IMG submission 184443) | Active sludge microbial communities of municipal wastewater-treating anaerobic digesters from Japan - AD_JPNNA7_MetaG (SPAdes) (version 2) | ecosystem: Engineered > Bioreactor > Anaerobic >...
GCGGCTATCTCTCGCCTGATTTCCAATTCGCGTGCGCTTCCTTTGGGTCTCATACCCTTATTTTATCGCGTTTTTATCCCCAAGCGAATATCAATAGGGCGCCCTAGTAGGCCGCCCTACTCTGCTAAAAGTAGGGCGGCCTATAAATGACGATTATTTCCGGATGCCAAAGATTTGTGCGTTATGATTTGTTATTGTTGGACTGAATTTGAGGTGTATTCGGGTTTGAGGGCGGCTGGCTGGATTTTCAGATCCAGGTCGAGCGCCTGCAAGATTTTACGGATGAGTGAAAGCGTTGGGTTTGCCAGGCCGGCTTCAATTCGGGAGATGGTGGCCTGTTTGGTGCCCACGGCTTCGGCAAGTCGGGTTTGTGACCAGCCTTTACTTAAGCGCCCTTTCAGAACAGCATCAGCCAGCAGTAATTGCAGATGCAGTTCTTCGGCAGCTTTGAGATACTCGGGGGTTGCTTCTAATTGCCGGCGGAACTCTTGAAGTTTCATTTTGATCTCATTCTTTCTAATACTGCTTACTGTGGGCGTTGATGGGATTGCTGACAAAACCTAATCCTGCTCGAATGGGGGAAACCGGTTTTGACAGGTGGCGTTTTATTCTTTAGATGCGGCTGCGCGGGTAATGACCAAAGAAGTTTTGCGGGTAGATTTGATTTTCGAGACCAGGATACAATCCAGGTGATTTCAACCTTTGGTCGGGTGTTGAGAAGTGTCTGATAGAGTAACGCTTTTTCTGGATGGATTGTTCGACTTTTGGAACGATGTGCCAAGAGTTGCGCGTGAATTCAGGCATTATGATCCGGACGACCGCGAGGATTATCTGATTGATGATTGTACGATTGCGCGGAGTTCGATTAGCGTTCTAAAAGAACTCTGGGAGACCTTTGCCCCGGAAGAAGAGGCAAGATACCAGGATCTGCTGGTCTTGATTGCGCTGAATCAGCATTACGTTGACGAGATGCGCCGGGGGGATTTTGAAGTTTAGATTTCGGAGAAGGCGCGCGCCAGCAGGGTTTGGAAGAGCTGCTCGGATTGGCGGGAGGATTCTTCCTCTTTTTTCTTTGTGCAATTAATTCTAATAACAAATTCAGAGAATTTTACTTGCAGTTGGTATGGTGGTAATTTTAAAACGTGTTCTTTCAATAATTCGGGGGATATTCTTGGTAGGTTGGCACCTGCAACATTCCCGCTAGCCCAGTCTACAAATTTATTAGATCTCAAATATATCCATAGGAAGTATTTTTCAATTTTTCCTTTACGAGGTAACAAGGGTATTATTTCTGTAGTACAAACGCCATCAAATCCAGGAACTATTACTTTGTTAAGATATGGACGTAATTTTCCATAAAGCACATGATCCCTAGTGAACCGATAATTTGTTGCTAACGTAGCTTGAGGTTGGTTACAAAATTCAGAAGTTAACCTACCGGTTTGTTTTTCTATATGTTCCAAGCCTATATACGGTAATATCCTACGCTCATCTTCGCGAGCTTTTATTCGATCAATTTTGATAACATCCTCAAAACTTACAATATCATATTCAGAATCGCTACCGAACATTTGGAGGAAGACGGATTGGAGGAAGGTATCGCTGAGCTGGCGGGAGAGGCGGCGCAGGCGGCGGAGGCGGTCGGCGCGCTGGAGGATGGCGGCGATGCGGCGCTGTTCATCAAGCGGGGGGAGAGGGATGGTCAATTCTTCTAAGAATTGAGCAGGTACACGTTGCTGTCCCGCTGTCCCTCGAAACCATTCCTCTGCTTGCTTTCGAATAACGGCTTGACGCAAATAATAATAAATCCATTCAGATAATATCCCATCAACAGGTCTTATGACATGAAATTCAGTGGAACCAAATCCAATCCCATTTCTCAAACCCATTGCAATGGCACACTTACCATTTTCCATACACGGCGTGATTTTAGCAAAAAGGATATCACCGTTACGGAAATAGGTATAGCCTTTTTTAACATCTCGAATAAGCCTAACCTCGTAAGATTTAATTTCTCCCGCGACTTCATCAATTAGTTCCATAGGAACAAATGAGCATTCCAGTGATTCGTCAAGACCACTTTCAATTGATGGATTTATCTCACAAATTTTAGATAGCTGTACTTTCTTCACTTATAACAACCCCTTAAGATCAACCAACTCTTTGATAATAAGGTTTTCAAGTTGCTGCATTCTTTCCAGTATAGCTTGAGGCTGTTCGTGGTAGGTGGTTTCGGCTTCGGCCTGGCGGTAGCGGCTGGCGCTGAGGTCGTATTTATTGGCAACCACCTGGGCTTTGCTGACCCAAAACTGCTGGCTAAGGCGGTTGTATTCGGCGCGCAGGGGCGATAGCTGGGCCTGCAATCCGGCCAGGGTTGCTTTGGCTTCTGCCAGGGCAGCGGCGGCGGGGCCATCGCCAGTGGGAGAAATGGCCTGTTCAAAGGTCAGGCGGTTGATTTCGGCTTCGAGGGCCAGGCGCTGTTGATTCAATGGTTGGAGGGCGGTGCGCAGTTCGATGACGCGCTGCTGCCGTTGGGCGTTAAAATCAGCAGCTTTGCGGCGCTGCCAGCAGGTCAGAATATCGGGGATATCGTTCTCGGCAGTGGGCTGGCGCTTGTCGTCCAGGGAAAAGCCATCTGCCGACATATCATAAAACCAGATGTTTTCGGTCTTTGCGCCGCGGGTAAAGAATAATACGGCAGTGGAAACGCCGGCATAGGGCTTGAAAACCCCGCCCGGCATGGAAATGACCCCATCCAGGCGGTTTTCTTCGATCAGTTTTTTGCGCAGGTTGAGGTGCGCCTTGCTGGAGCCGAACAACACGCCATCGGGGACAATGACGGCACAGCGCCCGCCCATTTCGAGGGTGCGCAAGATGAGATGGACAAAGAGCAGTTCGCTCTTGGTGGTGCCGGCGGCGGTCAGCCCCTTGCCGACATCATTGGCATCCACCGCGCCCTTGAAAGGCGGGTTCATCAGAATGACATCGTAATCGGCTTCGTCTTTGAAGCGTTCTGAAAGGGTGTCTTCATAGAAAAACTGGGGGGACTCGATGCCGTGGAGGATCAGGTTCATCGAACCAATGCGCAGCATGGTCATGCCAGAATCGTTATCAAAACCGCGCAGGGCTTTGGGAGAGCGCAAAAAAGCCCATTGGTCTTCGGTCAGGCGGTCGCCGATCAGGTTGAGGGGCCAGCCGTCGGCATCGTAGGTAAGAATATCGGGCGAGGTGTGCGTTTCGAGGATGTACTGATAGGCATTGACCAGGAAACCGCCCGTGCCGGCGGCCAGATCGCCAATGCGCTCGCCGGGGCGCGGGGCCATCATCTGCACCATCAGGCGGACAATGTGGCGCGGGGTGCGAAACTGCCCGTTGCGTCCGGCGGTATTGAGCTTGGAAAGCAAGTATTCGTACAGGTCACCCTGCACATCTTGCTGCTGGCCGGAGATGTGCATTTCGTCAATCAGCTTGCAGGCTTCAATCAGCAGGCCGGGCTTGTTGATTTTACATTCGGCATTCTGCATGTAGCGTTCGAACGAACTGCCCGATTGGCCCAGGGTGCGGAACCAGGGGAATACCACCTCTTTGAGGTGCCGCAGGGCATCTTCAGCCTGGAAGTTGGTCCAGTGACTCCAGCGCATCTGCTCGGGCACGCGCGGATTGAAAGGCTGCCCCAGACGTTTAGCCTGGCGCTGGGCGGCATTCTCGGCGTCATCCAGGCGTTTGAGGAATAACAGATACGAGAATTGTTCAATGGCATCGAGCGGATTGGACAGGCCACCAGCAAAAAATTTATTCCAGAGTTGATCTACCTGTGAGCGGAGCTGGGGATTGGTAAGCAAGGGGGAGGTTCCTTATGAATGACTTGCAGGATGCTGTATAATAAATAAGCCAGAGACGAAATTCGGCTTCAGGCCGTGTGGTTACCAGACTGCGGTCAGGCAACCCTATATCGCTGGCCTTTTATTTTAACCGTTTCAGAGCCGCAGTAGATTGGCAAAATTGATCAGTTCGGTAATATCTTTTTCTTCAAACCACTTATCCACGGCATCCTGGCCGAAGTTGGTCAGCGGTGGGTCGTAAAGATCGGCTTGCTGCAAGCGGCGTTTTTGCAAAAAGACTGACTGGACGGCGCGCAGGAAGCGGATTTGGTCGGCGTTGTAATTATGGGTGGTGATGTATTCATCAAAGCGGTGCTGCACAATTTGGGTGTAATCGGGCAGGGTGTCCAACTCCAGCACGCGGCGCAGGAAGCCCAGCAAGCTGTCCACTTTCAGGCCATAGGCTTTACGGATATTCTCGGCAGAGAGCTCCAACTCACTCCCCAGGGCCTGCTGCAAGGCGCGTTCCAGTTCGAGGAGCTGCCAGTCATCTACGGGCTGGCCGCGTTGAATGGCCTGGATGGCAGGGTTATCGGCCACCAGGTCTAAAATGCGCTGTTCCACCTGCCGGCGATATTCGGCAACATACATCTGCTCGCCGGTTTGGGTCAGCATAATATAGCCGCTGATGGCAATGTAGTCTTGCAGATCGAGGGTTAGGAAGGAGCGCTGGCGGCGCTTGTATTTCATCTGGCCGGCCAGACCAGTGTGAACTGCATCCAACTGGGCGGGGGCAGCCTGGGCCAGCGCGGTGGGCGCACAAAGGCGGGTCAACGGGGCAAGCTGGGAGTCTTCATAGACAAACTGCGGCAGGCTGGCGACATCTTCGGCAATGGATTGGATGATGGCGGTGGTTTCTTTGCCGGTGAGGAGGAATAATTTGAGGCGCTCGACCTTGCTGGTGAAGGTCTCGGCGGCCACATCCACATCGGGGGCCAGACGCAGCAGCGGTCCTACCTGGGTACGCAGAAAATCCAGCTTGTTGGGGGTGAGCAGATACGACCAGAACGAATCCTGCCAGGCCTGTTCAATTTGCGGGAAGATGCGCTTGACGCTGAAAGAATCAACAGGGATGCGCACCAGCATGGCGCGCAGATCGTCAATAGTGCGCTGGTACTGCGGGTCGGAGGGTTTATCCAGATAATATTCAAGCAGCTTGAGGCGTGTGTTGAAGATCGTCACCAGCACAGGCACCGAGACATCAACCACTTCGACGGCATCTTTGCTGAAGTTGTTTTCCCAGAAATCCATGACCATGAAGTGGGTTTTGTGCCCGGCGGGCAGCCAATCCAAATGTTCACAGGCAGCTTCTGAGCGGGTGCCGCGGCCAATCATCTGGTGCAGTTTGATGGGGGACTGCACGGGCTTCATGAAAACCAAGTTGACTACTTCGGGCACGTCAATGCCGGTATCGAGCATATCCACCGAAATGGCTATGCGCGGTTTAGAACGATGGGTAAATTCATCAACCCGTGTGCCGCGGTATTCCGATTTGTGGGTGATAACCGATACAAGGCCGACGTAGTGCGGGTACATCTCATTGAAGGTGGTTTCGAGGCGCAGGGCATGTTCTTGAGTGATGGCAAAGACGATGGTCTTGCCGGGCAGTCCGGAGGCATCTTTGAGGCAGACCTGCATGATTTCTTCCCACTGGCAGCGTTCTGTGTCTGGGACTGTGACCACGGACTCCAGTTCTGAACCTGAGTAATCAATTTCATCGGGATCAATGCCCTGTTCAATCAGGGCATTGCGATCTTCCTCGCTTAAGTCGATTCCATGAATTCCCTGCCGCTGAAAATGGGTCTGGGCGGCATAAAGTTCGTAATCCACCAGGTAGCCATCGGCAATGGCCTGATCATAAGAATAGAGGTAGGTGGGTTTGCCATCGTAGCAGCCAAAAGCGTTGAAGGTGTTGCGGTCAACATACTGCGCAGGGGTGGCGGTCAGGCCGATCATGCGGGCATCAAAATACTCCAACACCTCGTTGAATTTATTGAAAATTGAGCGGTGGACTTCATCGAAGATAATCAGGTCAAAAAAGCTCGGCGTGAACTTATCAAAGCAACTGCTCAGGGTTTGCAGCGTAACGGCATACAGGCGGTTGGTGGTATCCAGATTCCAGGAGTGCAGCCGGGTGCAGGGTTCGTGAGGGATATGCTTTCTGAAGCCCTTGTTGATGGCCTGTTCCACGAGGGCGTCACGGTCAGCCACAAATAGAATTTTGCGGGCCTGGTTAGCACGCAGCAAGACATCAATCAGCCCCATTGCGGTGCGCGTCTTGCCGGTGCCGGTGGCCATGACCAGCAAAGCCCGGCGTTTGCCCTGCTCTAATGCCTCACTGATGCGCCGGATGGCCTCGTGCTGATAGGGGCGGTCCACAATCCGATTGTTGATGGGCATTTGTGCGGGTGGGGTGCCATGCTGGCGGATAAAGAGGAGGTTTTCCAAATCTGCCAGTGAGAAAAAGCCCGCCACCAGGTGCCGGGGGACGCGATCCACTTCGAGGAAGTAGATTTCACTGCCGTTGGTCAGGAAAACAAACGGTGTAAAGCTTTGATGTTTGGCAATTTCGCGGGCATAATAGATGCCCTGCGCCTCGGCCAGTTGGGGATCTTTGACGGTTCGTTTGGCCTCGACCACCGCCAACACTTCGCCATTTTCGCGGCACAGGCAATAATCGGTAACCCCGTCCCAGGGCTCGGTATCATACCCGGCAACCGGCATTTCCTGCTTGACCCGGCTGTGATCGCGGAGATACCAGCCGGCTTTTTCAAGGGCTGGATCAATTAATTGTCTACGAGTTTGCGCTTCGTTGATGTTTTGCATTAGGGGTTCCCCGAATCCAAACAACAGTCAAAGACCTGGCAGCCTGCCAGTCTTGGTTTGATAAGTGAATCTTATACCAGAATCTAAAAAAGCACAAACGATATGGGCCAAAATGGCGGGGGTTTAAATTCGCGTACTGCGATAATACCTCAAAAGGGTATTATCGCAATACGGATTAACAAACCGTCCCTGGGAAGATAGCTTCTCAGGGACGGGATTTACGACCCCATCTGTGTAAGAGATGTGCGCTACAAGCCGCTGTGATCAGCAGTGCGATTTCATCGATATAATATTTGAACGGATGAATTTTGATTTTCGTTCTTGCCGAAAGAATGGCCCCATACGTTTTAACCGCCGCCCTCGTACAGAGGGGGGTTTCTTACTCAGTTGATCGGCTTCCCGGCATGGATTTCAACCCACGCCCTCGTGCAGAGGGCGGCTAATGGTGATTGGCATCCAGATACTACCGGGTGATTTCAACCCACGCCCTCGTGCAGAGGGCGGCATAGAACTGCTATGACCAACACAACTGCGGTTAATTTCAACCCACGCCCTCGTGCAGAGGGCGGCTGACAATTTTTGAAAGTCTCGATAGCATGGTCGTGATTTCAACCCACGCCCTCGTGCAGAGGGCGGCGGAGTGCGCGGCTGCCGGGCGAGAGCTGGAGGATGATTTCAACCCACGCCCTCGTGCAGAGGGCGGCCTGTAGCTCTTGCCCACAATGGCCGCCCCCTTAAATTTCAACCCACGCCCTCGTGCAGAGGGCGGCCTTTTGCGCCCGATTTAGCCGCCCAGTCAAGGACGATTTCAACCCACGCCCTCGTGCAGAGGGCGGCCGGCAATTTTCTGGCGACATGACTCTCATGGAATTTCAACCCACGCCCTCGTGCAGAGGGCGGCTGATAGATCAGGCCCTTGCAACGCCGAGAAATCATTTCAACCCACGCCCTCGTGCAGAGGGCGGCGGCGCCGGCAGATGAGAGCAAAACTGCTCAGCCAATTTCAACCCACGCCCTCGTGCAGAGGGCGGCCAGGTCTGTCAAGATGTCAGGGTCAACCAGTTGCATTTCAACCCACGCCCTCGTGCAGAGGGCGGCCTACAGCCCGGCCCATCATTGTGGTTTGGTGATATTTCAACCCACGCCCTCGTGCAGAGGGCGGCGATACGACGGTGACGGTAGCCGGGAATGCAGTGCTATTTCAACCCACGCCCTCGTGCAGAGGGCGGCTTCGTCAGTGCCGCGGATTTCTTCCAGTGTGGGATTTCAACCCACGCCCTCGTGCAGAGGGCGGCCGGTGGGCATTTTGACGACGCGGGCAACGGTGTATTTCAACCCACGCCCTCGTGCAGAGGGCGGCTTATGAGCGGCTGGAACACGCCCGCGTTGCCGCCCATTTCAACCCACGCCCTCGTGCAGAGGGCGGCGAAACGGCTCAAATCAAAACGGTGTACATATCGGATTTCAACCCACGCCCTCGTGCAGAGGGCGGCGTAATTGATAATGCAAATGCTGTCGGTTAGGCCAATTTCAACCCACGCCCTCGTGCAGAGGGCGGCGAGTACGCCCGCCTCGGTGAGGCCGTTGGTAACTGATTTCAACCCACGCCCTCGTGCAGAGGGCGGCGGTTTGACGGGCTGCCGCTTGACGGTATCACATTTCAACCCACGCCCTCGTGCAGAGGGCGGCATCAGGTAATCCGGGGGATCATCCCAAGCAGGGGAATTTCAACCCACGCCCTCGTGCAGAGGGCGGCGGAACCGCCGCCGAAACCTAAAAGGATCAATCATATTTCAACCCACGCCCTCGTGCAGAGGGCGGCGCGATGTGCTGACGGACGAAGAAAGGGAGCTGTATATTTCAACCCACGCCCTCGTGCAGAGGGCGGCGTCGGTGTCTGGCGTGCGTATCTGTGACGTTGACGATTTCAACCCACGCCCTCGTGCAGAGGGCGGCGCCCCACCTCGCCAAGTGAGGCGCCAGCCAGTGTATTTCAACCCACGCCCTCGTGCAGAGGGCGGCACTTTGCCGCTGCCATCCGAGGCCGCGCACCCGAATTTCAACCCACGCCCTCGTGCAGAGGGCGGCCCAACCAGGCGATAACGCAGAAAATCCACCCGAATTTCAACCCACGCCCTCGTGCAGAGGGCGGCTGCGCGACATGGCGACGGGCATGGCCGCATGGATATTTCAACCCACGCCCTCGTGCAGAGGGCGGCTGAGCAGGCTGGACAGCAGATTGTGAAGGAGCTGATTTCAACCCACGCCCTCGTGCAGAGGGCGGCTTTGTCTGATATATCTATAATACCCTACCAACATTATTTCAACCCACGCCCTCGTGCAGAGGGCGGCCATTGCCGCGGTGAGTGCCGCAACCTGCGCGGCTATTTCAACCCACGCCCTCGTGCAGAGGGCGGCGACTATACCACCGCACGCGTGGCGGTGCATTAGAATTTCAACCCACGCCCTCGTGCAGAGGGCGGCGGACGTCCTCCGATCCAGCGGTGGTGTCGGATATTTCAACCCACGCCCTCGTGCAGAGGGCGGCTACCCAGCGCGATAGCGTAGGCCGGGCTGGATTTATTTCAACCCACGCCCTCGTGCAGAGGGCGGCATCAGGTAATCCGGGGGATCATCCCAAGCAGGGGAATTTCAACCCACGCCCTCGTGCAGAGGGCGGCCAAGCTGGGCCGAATACTATCGCTACGTCAGGGGAATTTCAACCCACGCCCTCGTGCAGAGGGCGGCTCTTACTCATTGGACTGCCTCGCCGGTGTAGAAATTTCAACCCACGCCCTCGTGCAGAGGGCGGCTCAAGCGTTTGTGCTCATTCGAAGAGCTTAACGCTATTTCAACCCACGCCCTCGTGCAGAGGGCGGCCACTGATTGCCGTTATAGGTCGCGAAACTGTCTGATTTCAACCCACGCCCTCGTGCAGAGGGCGGCAAACAACGAACGGCGATTGGGTGTTGCTACCCTTATTTCAACCCACGCCCTCGTGCAGAGGGCGGCTGCCTTGCGCTCACGCTCGCTCAGTTTGCGGGCCGTATTTCAACCCACGCCCTCGTGCAGAGGGCGGCGTAACATGCGCACCGTCAAGATGCGCCAGTTTAATTTCAACCCACGCCCTCGTGCAGAGGGCGGCGCCAGAAACCGCTACCCCGATGGGCATGTCAATTATTTCAACCCACGCCCTCGTGCAGAGGGCGGCTCATCCGTTGCCTCACGCGAGGCCAGCGGTACGGTATTTCAACCCACGCCCTCGTGCAGAGGGCGGCGCTTTGTCAATCTGGCTTAACTCGACCAGCCTGATTTCAACCCACGCCCTCGTGCAGAGGGCGGCGGATTATCACTGAGGCTGAGTACAACGCCCTGTCGATTTCAACCCACGCCCTCGTGCAGAGGGCGGCGCAGGAAATTGACGATTTTATTCATGCTTGCAGTAATTTCAACCCACGCCCTCGTGCAGAGGGCGGCGGCGCAATCAGATTAGCTGCTACGCGTTGGACGCAATTTCAACCCACGCCCTCGTGCAGAGGGCGGCGCGCGCGCTATTGAATTGTAATCACCTATACAATTATTTCAACCCACGCCCTCGTGCAGAGGGCGGCGGCCTTTGCGGTTGATTTGATGCCTGCGCTCTCCATTTCAACCCACGCCCTCGTGCAGAGGGCGGCCAGCGTAGTTTATCGCAGACCAATAATTGAAACAATTTCAACCCACGCCCTCGTGCAGAGGGCGGCGGTTAGTGTGGGCGTATCGCCATCAGCGAGGCTATTTCAACCCACGCCCTCGTGCAGAGGGCGGCGGACCAACCCGGTCAATGGAGACGCGGCGCAGCAGATTTCAACCCACGCCCTCGTGCAGAGGGCGGCCGGGTGTGACCGAGGTGAGCGCGCTGGTAAAAACATTTCAACCCACGCCCTCGTGCAGAGGGCGGCCGGGCTTTGTAATTGCATTTCGTCATAGTGTTGATTTCAACCCACGCCCTCGTGCAGAGGGCGGCTCTGGGCAACCGCCGAAATAATCCCATCCGGCCCATTTCAACCCACGCCCTCGTGCAGAGGGCGGCGCGGCATCCCAATTGGCAAGCTCATCCCAGTTATTTCAACCCACGCCCTCGTGCAGAGGGCGGCCGATAAACGCGGTGAAGCGGGTTTGGTCAAGCACATTTCAACCCACGCCCTCGTGCAGAGGGCGGCGCAGAATGAACCCCACCCTTTCCAGCCCCATCACATTTCAACCCACGCCCTCGTGCAGAGGGCGGCGCGCCGGGCGCATCCTGATTGTCGAGGGCGAAATATTTCAACCCACGCCCTCGTGCAGAGGGCGGCTTGAGGGCTGGCTCTCTCGCACCGTACCCAACATTTCAACCCACGCCCTCGTGCAGAGGGCGGCCGCGTCAAGTGGTCAAATGCTGCGCCTGTCCGCTATTTCAACCCACGCCCTCGTGCAGAGGGCGGCGGCGGCGAGTCCGCGGCATCGCCACGGAGCGGATATTTCAACCCACGCCCTCGTGCAGAGGGCGGCCGCTGGCGGGCGGCCTTGTGTTCTGCCGCCCGGTATTTCAACCCACGCCCTCGTGCAGAGGGCGGCCTATAATCAAAAGCCCCGGCAATCCAGCAATGGAATTTCAACCCACGCCCTCGTGCAGAGGGCGGCCCTTGCTCAACACCCCGTACCGCGTGTTCAA
>Ga0208196_1004191_pt1 | contig 11386 bp, 10 predicted proteins | sample AD_JPNNA7_MetaG_FD_184443 | JGI IMG/M metagenome (GOLD analysis project Ga0208196, IMG submission 184443) | Active sludge microbial communities of municipal wastewater-treating anaerobic digesters from Japan - AD_JPNNA7_MetaG (SPAdes) (version 2) | ecosystem: Engineered > Bioreactor > Anaerobic...
TGTGAATGCCCACCGAGCGCCACGTGGGCAGCCGGTACGGCGGCAGTTCCATGACGAACGGCGCGGTTTCGCCGCGGAATAACGTGCCGCGCAACAGGCGCGCAATGCCGATGGCCGCCACGATGCCAGTCATGTAAATACCCCACAGCACCCACCCGCGCCAGCGGGGCGCAAAAAAGGCCGGAATCAGCAGTGCATAAATGGTCATGCGCGCGCCGCAGCTCACAAATGGCGAAACCAGAATGGTGGTGAAACGGTCGCGTTTATGTTCGAGAGTGCGCGTGGCCATGATGGCCGGCACCGTGCAGCCCAAGCCGATCAGCATCGGGATGAAACTTTTCCCGTGCAGACCCATCTTGTGCATGATGCGGTCCATCAGGAAGGCCACGCGCGCCATGTAGCCGGTGTCTTCCAGAAACGCGATGGCCAAAAACAGCAGCAGGATGTTGGGCAGGAAGGAAATCACGGCCCCCACGCCGCCGATCACGCCATCCACCAGCAGCGACTTCAGTAGCGGCGCGATGGTGTCCGGCCAAACGGCTTGCAGGTGGTCAGACAGCCAGCCCAAGCCGCTTTCGATCCACTGCATGGGCGGCTCGCCCAAGGTGAACACCAGATTGAACACCACCCACATCAGGGCGACAAAAATCGGCAAGCCCCACACGCGGTGGAGCAACACGGAATCAATCCGCATGGTGCGGTCGCGGCGCACATGGTGGCCGGTGGCGCGGACGACTTCGGTTGCCACGCCGAGGGCAAAGCCATAGCGGGCCTCGGCCAATTGCACATCCAGCGGCCGTCCGCCGCGTTTGGTCAGGCGCGCGGTTTCGCGGGCTGCCACGGTGGTGGCTGCCGCCGGCGCGTGCGGATCGGCCATTCCATCCAACAGCGCCACGGCCCGCCGCCGCGCGGATACCGCATCATCGCCTTCAAAATGCTCGGCGATGTCCTTGATGGACTGCTCGATATCCAAGCCGTAATGGAGGCGGCTGGCGCCCGGCTGGCCGGTGGCCGCCAGCAACTGCGCGGCCGCAAGCAGCGCGTCGGTGCCGGCGCCGGTGCTGCCGTTGGTGGGCACCACGGGGCCGCCAAGCAACTGGCCCATCAGCGGCAAATCAAACACTAAGCCGTTGGCGGCGGCTTCGTCGCTCATGTTGAGCGCATAGACCACGGGCACGCCCATCTCCGTGAGCTGCGCGGTCAGATGCAGATTACGCTCGAGGTTGGTGGCATCCAGCACTTGAATCACCACGCCGGCGCTGCCGGACAAAATTTCGTCGCGCGCGATGACTTCTTCCGGCGATGCCGCCAGCAGGCTATACACCCCCGGCAAGTCCACCAGCTCGATTTTTATGCCGTCGCGCGTGAAGCGGGCGGATTTTTTCTCGACGGTCACGCCGGGGTAGTTGCCCACGTGCTGATGCGCGCCGGCCATCCAATTGAACAGGCTGGTCTTGCCGCTGTTGGGGTTGCCCGCCAGCAGGATCACCAGCTCCGGGGCAACAGTTGTCGCCTTGGCCGCCATGCGTCCCCTACACCAGCCCCGGCCGCCACTTCACACGGATGCGCGCGGCTTCGGCCTTGCGCATGGAGAGCCGGTAGCCGCGCACTTCCACCGCAATGGGATCGCCCAGCGGCGCCACGCGTTCCACGGCAATCAGCACGCCGGGGGTCACGCCCATTTCCACCAGCCGCTTGCGCAACGAACCTTCCACATCCACCGCCATCACCACGCCACGCACGCCCGGCGGCAGCTCATCGAGCCCCGACTCCACGCCGGGGGCGCGCTCACCCTTGGCGGTCTCGCGCAGGGCGAGCCACTTGGCCAGCATTCCTGGGTGTTCACGCAAAAAATCGCCGAGCAAGCCCATGCGTTCCACCACCAATGGGGTGGCATCGTGCTCCATGCCGCACGCCGCCACTTCAGCATCTTCCGGCGGCAGGCCGAGAGTATCGGTCAAGAAACGCCGCAAGGCCACATGGCGCCCGGAAATTTCTTCCGCCACCTGGCGGCCCTTGGGGGTCAGGCCCACCGCGCCGTAGGGCGTATAATCCACCAGCCCCTGCTCCATCAGCGACCGCAGCGCTGCCGACACCGTGGACGGCTGCACATTCAGCTCGGCAGCAATGTCGCCCGTGCGCGCGCCGCGCGGCGTTTCGGAGAGCCGCAGGATGGTCTCCAAATAGTCTTCCGCTTTGGCGCTAAGTCGTTCCACTTTCATTGGTTTCGGGTGCTCACGAAATGTTTGAAGTATCCAACACTACCACATTCGCCAAGCCGCGCAAGCGGCAAGCCGCAGGCCACCGGCGGCGCGTTGAGGCTTGCCATCAGCGCGGGTTCCTCGCAGTATGGTTGCATGAAAACGTGGAGAATTGCCCGCAAGCACGTGTTGAGCATCAAGTTTGCCTGCCCCGAATGCGGACAGCACATTGATGCCGGTCGTGAGCTGTTTGGCGAAATGGTTGAGTGCCCCACCTGCGGCCATCTGATGCAGGCGCCAGACCTGAAAATCGGTCCCGGCGACCTGAAACCCAAGCGCCTGCCCCGCCCGAACCCGCACCGGCCATGAAGCGATTCATGCGCAACGGCTGCGCCACCGGCCTTGTGCTGCTGGCGCTGCTGGTCGTCAGCGTCCTCACCGCCCGTTGGGGGCTCTACCCCTTTTTGGCCCGTCAAGCACCCGTGGCCACCGACACTCTCGTGATCGAAGGCTGGCTCCCCGACCCAGTGCTTGCGCAGCTTGACGCCTGGCTCGCCACCAATGCCATCAAACGCATCTACACCACTGGCGGGCCGTTGGAAACCGGCAGCTACCTCATCGCCTGGACCAACTATGCGGACCTGACCCGCGCGCGCCTGATCCAGCTCGGCTACGAGCAACGCTACGAGCTGACCGCCGTTCCCGCGCCCAAAGTTCGCCGCGACCGCACGCGCGAATCTGCCCGCGCCCTGCGCGCCGTCTGGCCGCTGGAACGCGGCGCGTTCAATCTCGTCAGCGAAGGCCCCCACACCCGCCGCAGTTGGCGCGCCTTTCAGCAGGTTTTTGGCGATGGCGTGGAAGTCGGCAGCATCGCCCTCGTGCCCGAGGCCTATGATGCCCGCGATTGGTGGACCTGCTCCGAGGGCCTGCGTACCGTCCTGACTGAAACCTTCGGCTACATCTATGACCGCCTCTTTGGCGCGCCATGAAACGGCGCCCTCCAAGGCTGTGCGTCGCGCAGCATAAACCCGCTGCCATTTTTGGGAATCCAACCGCCTCCGTTTTATGCGCATCACATTTCTAGGCACCGGCACCTCCTACGGCGTCCCCATGCCCGGCTGCACCTGCGCGGTCTGCCAATCGCCTGACCCGCGCGACAAACGTTTCCGCACCGCCATCCTCATCGAAGCTTCCGGCCAAACCATCCTGATGGATACGCCGCCCGACCTGCGCAGCCAATGCCTTGCCCACAACATCCAAAAAATTGATGCCACCCTGATCACCCACGCCCACGCCGACCACGTGTTCGGTTTCGACGACCTGCGCCCTTACACCAACCGCATGGCCGAGCCCATGCCCGTCTGGGCCTCGCCGGGCACGGTCCAAGCCCTGCGCCGCGTGTTCGATTACCTCGACCGCCCGCCCATTCCCGGCACCTCGCAGGCGCGCATCGCGCTGCACACCGCCGAAGCGCCGTTTGATTTTCACGGCGTCCGCTGCACGCCACTGCCGGCCACCCACGGCTACGCCGACATGATCGGCTGGAAACTCGAGCATGCCGGTCGTTCTTTCGCCGCCATCCCCGATTGCAAGGAGCTGCCGGCGGAAACGCTGGCCCTTTGCCGTGGCGTGGATTTGGTGGTGGTGGATGCGCTGCGCGTGCGCCCCCACCCCACCCACATGAACTTCGCGGAAGCCGTTGCGGTGCTCGACCAGATTCAGGCGCGGCAGTCGCTGGTGATCCACCTCTGTCACGAAGTCTCCCACGAACAGGCACGGCAACTGCTGCCGCCGCACATCGCTCCGTCTTACGACGGCCTGCAAATCGAGTTATGACCACGCGCCGCGGCCGCCCACTGCTTGAACTCCGTCACGCGGCGTTCCGGTTGGGTCCGCGTCTCGTGCTGACCGACAGCAACTGGACGCTGCGCCGCGGCGAACATTGGGCCATCGTCGGCGGCACCGGCGCCGGCAAAACGCTTCTGTGCCGCGCACTTTGCGGCGACCTGCCGCTCGTGCGCGGCACGCTCGACTACCATTTTCCCGCGCCCCCCCGCCGCGAGCCGGAAACCGCCATCGCCTACGTTTCCGCGGAACAATGGAGCCACGATCCCGTTGAAGGCGCGCCCATCCGCTGGTTCAGCTTGGATCGCGAACTCAGCCCGCTGGTGCGCGACCAACTTTCTTGGCGCAACGTGGAAAACATCAACCCGTTTGAGGTCGTGCGGCGACGCGCGGCGGATAGCGCCCGCTGGCAACGCCGCGCCCGGCGCGTCATCCGTTGGCTCGACATCGAACCGCTGCTGCCCAAGCCGATGCTGGCGCTCTCCAACGGCGAGCGCCGCAAAGTGGCCCTCGCCCGCGCACTGCTGCGCGCGCCGCGCATCCTGATTTTGGATGATCCCTTCGCGGGGCTGGACACCCGCTACCGCCGCCACCTGCGCCAGTTGTTGGCGCGGCTGATTACGCAGCGCGCTACCACGCTGCTGTTGGTGGGCGCGCAGCCGGCGGACTGGCCGCGCGGGTTGACGCATCTGCTGCACATGGATCGTCTGCGTATTGCCGCACAGGGACCGCTGGCGCCGCTGAAGCGCGCGCTGCGCGCCGCCGGGGCGCTCCCCGCAGCCATGCCCACTGTGCCGCGCCACGCGGCGCAATCCGCCGCGCTCGGCACGGAGTTGATCCGTCTCACCGATGTTGCCGTGCGCTGGAACGACACTCCACTCTTGGAACACGTCAACTGGACAGTGCGCGCCGGCGAAAGCTGGGCGCTGCTCGGCCCAAATGGTTCCGGCAAATCCACGCTGTTGAGCTACATCATCGGCGACAATCCCCAAGTGTACGCCAACGATGTCCGCGTCTTCGGCCACGCGCGCGGCAGCGGCGAAAGTCTCTGGGATATTCAGCGGCACATTGGTTGGGTGTCACCCGAATTGCATGCCGGTTTCGATGGCACCCTCACCGGCCTCGCCACCGTCATGAGCGGCTTTTTTGCGGCCTCTCCCTTCGCCGGCAAATCCACGCCGCGGCAACGCGCCGCGGCGCGCGACGCCTTGCGCCGCCTGCGCCTGATGCGCCTCGCAGATGCCCCCTTCGCTGCGCAATCCACCGGCGAGCAGCGTCTGCTATTGCTGGCCCGGGCACTGGTGACCAAGCCGCGCCTCTTGATTCTGGATGAGCCGTGTCAAGGGCTGGACCACACCCACCGCATCCGCCTGCTGGCCATTGTGGACCAGCAAATCCGCCGCGGCACCACGGTGCTGTTCGTCACGCACCGGCGCGATGAAATCCCGCCTGCCATCCGCCGCGTGCTGCGCTTGCGCCACGGTCGCGCCGTGGCTGGAGTACTTTAACGCGGCGGCACCAGATCACACGCGTCGGGCGGCATCCAATGTTTGTCGCGCCCTTCCCATTTGACGTTGCAGCCGATGGGATTGGTTTGCGGTACGCGCACCGGCCGCCCGGCCAGCACGTCGTCGAGCGCGTTTTCCAGATCGTTGATCGTGGCCTTGGCCGGCTCGCGCGGGTTGTCCAGCCCGCGCCCGGTATAAACCAGCCGCCGCGCGGCATCGAACACATAAAAATGCGGGGTGCGCAGCGCGCCGTAAGCCAGCGCCACCTGCTGCGTTTCGTCGCGCAAATACACCCACGGGAAACGATGCTCCGCCATCCGGCGCACCATGTGGGGAAAGTCGTCCTCGGCATAGGTGTGGCGGCTGTTGGAATTGATGCCCACAAACCGCACGCCGCGCGGCTGATATTTTTCCACGGTTGCCCGCGTGGTTTCGTCGGAGGCAATCACGTAGGGACAGTGGTTGCAGGTAAAAAACACCACCAGCACCGGCGCCTCGGCAAAGTCGGCCAGCGCGTAGGTGCGGCCGTCGGTGGCCGGCAACTGGAAATCCGGCGCGGGCGCGCCAAGTTCAAGGGTAAAAGCCATGGTCATTCTCCTCGGTTTTCTGCTGGTTTTCAGCCTACCCCACGCCCGCCGGCTTGGCAAACCACGCGCGCCGCTTTTCCTTGCCAGTGCCCCCGCCGCAGGGCATCATGTTGCGCATCATTTTGGACCGGATTGCGGCCATGATTCGCACGTTTGTTTTCAGTCAAGGCAAGTTGCTCAACCAGGACCTCACGCTGGATCTCCTGCGCGTGGTGCTCTACGACGATGACGTCCAAATCTGGGTGGACCTCGAGCAATCCACGCCCGAGGAAAACAAGGCCGTGCTCGAAACCGTTTTCGACTTCCACCCGCTGGCCATCGAAGACTGCCTCGCCATCAGCGAACGCCCCAAAATTGACGACTACGACAACTATATTTTCGTGGTCATGCACGCCGTCAACCACATCGCCAGCTCGGACGACTTCCAGACCACCGAGGTCAACTTCTTCATTGGCCGTAATTTTTTGGTGACGTTCCACGACGAGCCCGTGCGCAGCATCAGCCACATGGTCGAGCGCATCCAGAAAAAGGGCCACGCCGTGCCCCGCGCCCCCGACCTGCTGGCCTACCAGATTTTGGACCTGCTCTTCGACAACTACCAGCCCGCGCTCGACGAGCTCTCCGCCGAGCTCACCGACCTGGAACACCGCGTGCTAACCGGCAACTCCAAGGATGTCCTCAACGAAGTCGTCAACCTGCAAGGCCAGGTGCAGCGCCTGCGCCAACTGACCACGCCCCAGCGCGAAGTCATCGGCCGCATGATGCGCGGCGAATTTTCCAAGGTCATCCGCAGCCACCTCACCCCCTACCTGCGCGACCTTTCGGACAATCTTTCCCGCATCAACGACCTTGCCGAAACCTTCCGCGAATCGCTCACCAGCACGCTGCAAGTGCACCTCAACCTGCAGCAGATGTCCGTCAACCGCGTCATCAAGGTGCTGACGATTCTGGCCACGCTCTCGATGCCGATCCTGCTCGTCACCAGTTTCTACGGCATGAACATCCAGCACTTTCCGAACACGGAATGGCCCTCGTGGCCGTGGGCCTACCTGTTCACGTTCGTGCTCAACGGCGTGCTGGTGACCCTGCTCTATCGCTTGATGAAACGTCATAATTGGTTGTAACCCTCAACCGGAGTACCGCCCATGAACCGACTGCCCCCCCTGCTCATCGCGCTGGCCCTGAGTGGCGCCGCCGCATTTGCCCAGCAGCGCATTGAATTCCAACGGCAAAAATTCGACCGCAGCCGTTTCGAGCGCCCCGGCACCCCCGGCGCCCCTGCCGAACCCGCGCTGCCGCCTGCCGAACCGGTCGGCACCACGCCCTCCAGCGCGTCCACGCCCATGCTGACCGTACCGCCGGAATCGTCCTCCATTTTCTCCTACTCCAACGAACCCAGCACCGGCGGCAGCACGTGGTCTTCCGGCGCCAGCACAAACACCGGCGGTGGTTCCATATTCTCCGCCGACGCTCCTGCCCTCTCCGGCCCGCCCCCCTATGCCTATCCCGCCAACAGCACACCCGAAGAACGCGCCGCAATTGACTCGCCACACTTCGACCAAGTCCCCTCCAAATGGTTCACCGGCGCCGACCGCTATCCCCAACTGCTCGCGCTCCAGAAGGAAACCGGCGCGTGCATTCTGGTTTATTTCAAGCGCGTCTCGGAAGCCTCCGAGAAAGGGCTCTGCAGTTGGTTTGAAAAAGGCTTCTACCCCGACATCGCCTGGCGCAAGGCCATGCGCTACTTCATCAAGCTGGAAATCCAACTCCCCGGCGGCTCCGCCACGCGCGAGCTGGCCGAGCAATTCAAGGTCAACAAAACCCCCGCCATTTTTGTGGTGAAACCCGGCAGCACGTTCCACCAGCGCCTGATGGTGTTCGACTATCCCAAAGGCAGCCGCCCGGAACCCATCCCCGTGCCCACGGTTCTCAACAACCTCAAGGAACGCGCCACGCCCGCCTACCAGAATCTGTTTTGAGGCGCATGGCCGCGCTGCTCCAGTTTGCCGCCATGGCCCGGCTGGCCGCGCTGGAAGCCATCCGCCGCCCGGTCTTCCTGCTGGTGGCGCTGGTGAGTTTGGGCGGCACCGTCCTGCTGCCCTTTTTGCTGAACTACACGCTCGGCGACTCCGCGCGCATCATCCGCGATAGCGCACTGGCGCTCTACCTCACCAGCGGGCTGCTGCTGGCCGCCTATGCCGCCGGCGAAGGCCTCGGGCGCGAGTTACGCCGCGGCACCGCCGCCACCGTGTTGGCCAAGCCCGTCGCGCGGCCAGTGTTTTTCCTCGCCAAAGCCGCCGGCATCATCGGTGCGCTCGCGCTCTACAGCATCGCCGCGCTCGCCGCCACCCTGCTGGCCACCCGCGCCGGCGCCAGCGATATCCGCCTCGACTGGGCCGCACAAACTCCCGCGCTCCTTGCGCTGCTGTTGGCGCCGGCCCTCGCCGGCTGGTGGAACCACCGCACGCGCCGCCCCTTCACCTCCGCCGCGTTTTTCCTACTGCTGATTTTCCTGCTCGCCGCCCTCGCCATCGCCGCCGGCTTTCCCACGCCGCTGGACCACCTGACGTTCCCCGCCAACTTCGATTGGCCCATCCTCGCCGTCGGCGCGCTGCTCTTTTGCTGCCTCGCCATGGTCGCCGCCGCTGCGCTCACTCTCGCCACGCGTTTGAGTGTCACCCCCGTGCTCCTGCTCACCGCGGGCCTCTTTGTGTTCGGCCTGATGAGCGACTATCTCCTCGGGCCACGCCTCGCCACTTCGCTTGCCGCGCGCGTCGCCTACGCCATCCTGCCCAACGTGCAGGCCTTCTGGCTCCTCGATGCCCTCGACGCCGCCACCCCCATCCCCGCCGCCTACTTCCTCGGCGCCGCCGCCTACGCCGCCGCGTGGTCCGCCGCCGCCCTTGCCATCGGCATCGCCCTCTTTCAACGACAGGAAATCACCTGATGACCCCCCTTTTCCACAGTGTGGAAAATCCGCCCCAAAGTTTGCCGCTGCGCTCGCTATGGCTCGCTGGCTCGCCCGGCTGCACCGGTCGCTATAGAGCTCGCGTTCGCCCATCGCCCTTCGGGCTCGGGCTCGGCACTCGCCTATTTTCCATTGCGTGGAAAAATCGCCAAAAGTTTTTCCATTGCGTGGAACTTTTTGGCCCCATTTTTCCACAGTGTGGAAAAATTCCCGCAAAGTTGTTCCATTGTGTGGAAAAATCTCTGAAACTTTTTCCATTGTGTGGAAAAAACGGGCCCAACTTTTCCACAGCGTGGAACTTTTTTGCCCACTTTTTCCACAGTGTGGAAAATATTTTTCCACACTGTGGAAAATCCGAACGCCGCAACAATGTCCGCTGTGCGCAGCACTGCGAGCGGAGGATTTCTTGCGGATTTTGGCGGGGTTCTCGCGCCAAAATAAGCGGCGGATTTTCCGATGATGGCGCACCGCCGCAAGGCGGCGGAGGGGTCAGGGTTCAGGGTTCAGAGTTCAGGTCCGCCCCCCGCACCAACTGCCCAGACGGCGTGGAAGCCGTCCCCAAAAGAATCCGCACCCCTGATCTCTCCGCCGAGCGTTGCGCGAGGCGGAGCGGTAACCATAAGGCCCTGCCGGGCCTTGTCCGCTGTGCGCAGCACTGCGCGCGGAGGATTTCTTGTGGATTTTGGCGGGGTTCTCGCGCCAAAATAACCGGTGGATTTTCCGATGATGGCGCACCGCCGCAAGGCGGCGGAGGGGTCAGGGTTCAGAGTTCAGAGTTCAGGTCCGCCCCCCGCACCAACTGCCCAGAAGGCGTGGAAGCCGTACACCAAAAAATCCGCACCCCTGATCTCTCCGCCGAGGGCTGGCCGAGGCGGAGCGGTAACCATAAGGCCCTGCCGGGCCTTGTCCGCTGTGCGCAGCACTGCGCGCGGAGGATTTCTTGTGGATTTTGGCGGGGTTCTCGCGCCAAAATCCTCAAGAAATCCTCCACCCCACACACCCGCCACACCCCACACACCCGCCACACGCCACACACCCGCCACACACAACACGCCCGCCAAACCCTGAACCCCGAACCCCGACCCCTGACCCCTGAGAAAAGTTTGGCTGTTGCCGAAACGCCGGCCGTGATTAGGATGGAACCATGACCGCTGCGATCCAAGCCGAACACCTCGCCAAAACCTTCCGCGACTTTTGGCAACGGCCGCGCGTACGCGCAGTGCAGGACGTCACATTCGAGGTCCCCGCCGGCCAGGTATTCGGCCTGCTGGGCCCCAACGGTTCCGGCAAATCCACCATCATCAAAATGATTCTGGGCCTGCTGTTCCCCACGGCAGGGCGGCTGACGGTGCTGGGCGCATCGCCGCGCGCCACGCGCGTCAAGGAACGAATCGGCTACCTGCCGGAAGAGTCGTATCTGTACCCGCACCTCACGCCGCAGGAAACGCTGGCGTTCTACGCGCGCTTATTCCGCCTGCCCGGCGCAGTCGCCCGCGAACGCATCGGCCAACTGCTCGATATGATCGGCCTGACCCACGCCCGTCACCGGCCCGTCGGCGAGTTTTCCAAAGGCATGGCGCGGCGCATCGGCCTCGCGCAGGCGCTGCTGAACGATCCCGATCTGATCATCCTCGATGAACCCACCGCGGGCCTCGACCCGCAAGGCACCCGGCAGGTCAAGGATTTGATCCTCGCCCTCGCCGCGCGCGGCAAAACCGTGCTGCTGACTTCGCACCTGCTGGCGGATGTGGAGGACGTGTGCGGGCAGGTGGCCATCCTGTTCAACGGCCGCATTCTGGCGCAGGGCACGCTGGATAGCCTGCTGGCGCGGCAGGACCAAACCACGCTCACCTTCCCCACCCCCGCCCCCGCCACGCTGGCCCAAGTGCTGGCCGCCGCGCGCGAGACGCTGGGCGCCGTGCCCGAGCTGGCCCACCCGCGGCAGGCGCTGGAGCCGTTTTTCCTCGACGTGGTCCGCCGCGCCGCCGGCACGGATTCCGCCGCCGCCGCGCCCACCGGCGCCACACCCGCCGCGCCGCTCGCGCCGTTTTTGCGCGGCTAGACCGCCGGCCCGCCACGCCGCTCGCCCCATTTTTTTGCAAAACCCGCTTGCCTCGGCCCCGCCCTGCGCCTATTGTTCACCCCTGTTTCCTGAGTTCAACAATGGGACACCCGAAGCTATTTATGGGGGCAGATCAAGTCGTATAGCTGTTGCTGCTCGGGGCACATTTTCAGAAGAGCGGTTTGGACGGCGAGTTGTTGGGGGTATGTGAATGT